>Ga0247778_1000566_pt1 | contig 40022 bp, 35 predicted proteins | sample UWRJL049202B5_FD_179939 | JGI IMG/M metagenome (GOLD analysis project Ga0247778, IMG submission 179939) | Plant litter microbial communities from Arlington Agricultural Research Station in Wisconsin, United States - UWRJ-L049-202B-5 | ecosystem: Environmental > Terrestrial > Plant litter >...
TTAAAAAAAATAAAAATGAAAATTTTAAAAAAAAATTTTTTAAAAATAATATCTAATTTTAAAAATTAATTGAAAAAAAAAAAAAGATAATAATTTTTATAATTATAAGTTAGATAAAAAAAATTAAATAATTATTATTTATTATAAATTAAATAAGAATTTATAGAAAATTTATAACCTTATTTAATAATTTGGTTAAGAATATATTTTAATTTATAAATAGTTGTTTTTTTATTAATTTTGGGATTTTTTTAGATCTAAATAAAATTTTAAATATATAAATAATCAAAAAATAAATTATAAATTTTAGTAATCAAATAATTTGAAAATTAATAATAAAATATATATTTATATTATATATTATATTCGTATTAATATTTTATTATAATATAAAATATTTAATAAATCTGATTTATATCAATTTAATTATTTTTTTATTTAATTATATTTTTTTTATATTATATTTAGAATATTTAAAATATTTCTAATTTTTTTTTTCTATATCTAATTTTTTAAATATTTTATTGATTTCAATTTATAAAAATTTTTCAAAATTTAAATATATATTATTATTTTGAAATCGATAATTATATCAAATCTAAATTTTAAAATTATAAAATTTTTTTTAATAAGATTAAGAAATAAAGAATAAAAAAGAAAATATTTAATATACATATTATAATCGATATAAAAATTTATAATTTATTAATTTTTATAAATTGAAATATTATTTATTATAATAATATTTTTTATATTAATATTTAATTGATAAATAGATAAAATATCGAATTCGAATTATTTTTCAAATATCTTAATAATAATTTTTTTTTTAAATATAATAAATTTTATATAATCGTTAAAAGTATAGATAAGTAAAATTGATTATTTTTCTATTTTTTCCAATTATTTTCTAATTTTAGGAATGATCCTTATAGAAGTCTAATTTTATCTTCGATTTTTAATATATTTATTATATATAGATTTATTAAGGAAAATTAATTGTTTTATCCTCCAATTTTTAATTTTATATTTGAAAATTTGAACAAATTTTTTATCTTTTTAAATAATAACAATTTAAATCTTTTTATTTATATATTTTAATTTTTTATAAAATTTTAATATCTGATATTAATAAATTTTGACACTAAATTCGAAATAAATATAATTAATAATTTTATTTTAATAAAAAATTGAATTTTGAATTAAAAATTTTATTATAAATTTTTTAATTTTTTTTATAATTTTTAATTTTTAATTAAAATAAATTCGTAGATTTATTTTTAAAATTTATCGAATCTACCAAATTGTTTTTATATATTATATTATATAAACAATTGTTTTATATTCGATTATAATATATTTAAATTTAATTTTGCTTAAAAATTTTATTAATAGTTCAATTATATTATATTTATATTTAGATAATAATATTGATATTTTTATCTAATAAAATTATTAATTATAATTAAATAAAAGATTTTAAATTATTTTTTATTAAAATTAAAATTGATTTTATAATATTTTAATTTATTTGAAATATTGAGATAACCTGGGATTCAAAAGGGTGTAGGAACGCTAAAAATTCGGCTAAAACGACACTGATACTGAATAGCACTGTATGTAATCAGCAGCGGGCCGGCCTTTTCCCAAATTCTCGCAGCCTCGTCATTTTTTGGAACTTCGGGATCTAAACAATATTTTATTTTCGACTGAGTTTTGGTATTATAAGGCCGGGCGCCAATTGAGCCAGATTGCTCCTCTTCATCTGTTCTACATCTATATCCCCATCTGTTCAGGCTGTCCCAGAGACAGTCTCCCTCGCCATGCCTTCTGTGCCCACACCCTCGAAAGCCGGCATAATCGAGAGTACATCCGGAGAACGCCATATCCCATCCTCCGTACGACCAGATGGGTCCAAACGCAGAGAAATTAAGATCAAGCCCGGATACAAGCCACCAGAAGATGTAGAGGTCTACCAGAATCGCACGGCGGCTGCCTTCAAGCATCGAGGCAGTGGGCCAATCCCCGGCGCGGAGGGTTTGAAGGATGATAAAGAGGAGGGATCGGCTGCTAGTAATAAGAACGCGAAGAGGAGGGAGGCGAGGAAGAAAGCTAAGGCTGCGGAGGAGAGTGGGGAGGGGAAAGCCGATACGAAAGAGTCGGGAAAAGAGCCTGCGAAGGCTGAGGAGGTTGTAGATCCGGAGGTTGAGAAGGAAAAGAAGGCGCGAAATCTGAAGAAAAAACTTAAGCAGGCTAAGGACCTGAAGGAGAAGAAAGAGGGTGGAGCTGCGTTGCTACCGGAGCAATTTGCTAAGGTTATCAAGATCAACGAATTGATCCGGGAATTGGATGCGCTGGGCTTCGATGCGGAAGGAGAACCGAAAACCAAGGCAGAGGAAGAGAAGGCATAAGATATAGAGAGAATCTATTGGGGCCATGGCGTTTTTGGATTTTTGGTGTATAAAGGGTAGGATTTGCATGGCGTTGAGAATGATTTCTTGGATGGCTTTGGAATGCTTGGGTCTGCATACCAACAGGGCGTGGTGATTTGTTCTGGGTAGATAGAAGTGCGTTAGTCTACATATGTTTTTGACGAACGTGTTTTCCAATTTTGAAAACATGTGTTTATTGTCCCTTTGTGAATTAGCCTAATCTGCCAGTGGCATAGTACCTGGAGTAGGATGTAGGTTGCTATCGTTTAAATATTGTGATCCGGTAAATAAAGGCCGTTGGCATTCAATACATATTCCAAAAAGGGGGACCTTCTGTCACACAAAGCGAAACTCGGCTAGTCATGAGCTTGACCAACTAAAGATTTCTCCCACTCTTAGAACTTCAATCTCTAGAATAACAGATCCGCATGCCAGCACCAACTTGTTCCCCAATAGAAGATCTCTTTGATCGACCGAGTTAAAGAAATTAGCTCCCAAAATGGATTCAGCTACAAAAATTCCGATTTGGCTGGATTGCGATCCAGGTAAGTCTTGTCGCGGCTCCCGAGCTCCGTGTCGCCAACAGACTAACATAAACCTCTCGTTTCAGGTCACGATGTAAGTTATAAATCATGAAGTCACTCTCACAAACGTCTCCATTTCTTTCCTAGAGCTTTTGTGCCCCTGAAATGCCAATTTTTAATTTTTGTTATCACGTGCTGGCCCTCCTCAACTGCCCCTATTCCTCGCCATCATCCGCTATCAATAAGGCTGATGACTATCAGGATGCCTTCGCAATCCTCCTTTCAGTCCATCACCCCAACTTAAACCTCCTAGGTCTCTCCACAGTGCACGGCAACTCATCCCTCCCCCACACAACCCACAACGCACTCTCCCTCCTCACAGCTCTCGGGACCCCGCATATCTCCGTTTTCCCCGGCGCCTCAGAATCCCTCCACCGCCCAGCGGTTCACGCCCCCGCCATTCACGGCGAATCCGGTCTAGACGGCACATCGCTCCTTCCTGTCCCAGCATCAAAGTATGTCGACGAGCCGGCCGTAGCAGCAATGGCCAAAGCTCTGCTTTCTACTCCTGCTGGAACAGCATGGCTAGTAGCTACAGGCGCACTTACAAACATCGCGTTGTTATTCCAAAGTCACCCGGAGGTAGCGAGCCATATCAAGGGTTTAAGTATCATGGGCGGCGCCATCGGCTCCGGCTTCACATCCGCACCCATGGGTCGCGTCTCAGGGGAAGAGGCAGCGCGGATAGGCAACTGGAGTGCGTGGGCTGAGTTTAATATTCTTGTTGATCCAGAAGCCGCGTCTCAATTATTTAGTAATCCGACTTTGGCGGCGAAGACGACGCTGATTCCGTTGGACGTTACGCATTTGGTGCTTGCTACGCCTGAAGTGCAAAGTTTGCTGCTTTGGGGAAAGGGAAGGGTAGAAGCAGAAACGGGAGATGTGAAGGGAAAGGGGAAGAGTACGTTGAGAAAGATGTTGACGGAGTTGATGACGTTTTTTGCGAATACTTATGCGGATGTTTTTGGGATTACGGAAGGGCCGCCGTTACATGATCCGTTGGCTGTTGCTGCGGTTTTTGATGGAATTCCCGATGTCGAGATCCCATTCTATGATTTTGAGTCAAAAGGAACAGGCCTTGAGACGGGCTCGGTCAGTGGGGTTGACGGGAAGAAGAGGTGCAGAGAGAGATATGAGGTCAAGATTGTTACTGAAGGTAGTCACGAGGATGCCCAAAAAGGTGCGGAAACCGGGAGAACAATTGTTAGGCTGTTGCCAGAGGGAGAGGAGGGTGTTAAGATTCCAAGAGGCTTGGATGTTGGGAGATTTTGGAAAGTGCTTGAGGATTGTTTGGAGCGGGCAGACGAAGTAAATGCTGCGAATGGAGTTGTCTAGAAATTAACTATAGAGATTCAATCAGATATGTAATTCTGAGTGACTTGTTTTAATGCGATTTCAGAGCAATAATGATCTCCAAAGGCAATTCACACGCCGGCTGTAGTTGCCGACAAGCTCTTCTCGCGGCCTTGAATACTCTGCTCCTAGACTTGTTGGACCACGACAACATCAGAAAACTGCATGACGACCACAACAAAGGCCAATATGGGGGATGCCTTGGAGGCCAAGAGCAAGAGGGAAATGCTGGACGAGCTTGACCAGAGCATCTCAAGCATCGAAATTCAACTCATCAAGCTAAGCGCGAAGGTGGTCACCGAGGAGAAGACAAGCTATTTTGACAAATGCAAAGAAGCCTTGATCAAGGCAAAGGAGCGTGAAATACAGGCAAGTGATTATTGAAGGCGGGCAAGCTAGCTCTTTGCGACATTAACTAATGGTATGAGAACAGGAGCGAGCGCTGCAAAAGCAAATATTTCAGCAAGCATTCGGAAAGATATCGCAGCTCTTTACAAAGAGTCAAGATGTTGTAAAGCTTTCAGATACAGAGGAGAAAGAGTGGAACGAATCATGCGCTGCTGTGATCCTTGGGGAAGTCAAGAAAGTGGAAAAGAAGAGGGAAGACTTATTGGCAAATCGAGACGTAGGTGTTGTTAATATTCTCGAGCTTTTGACGCTAATTGCTTCTCCAGAATCTCCTTGTTGCCAAGCGCTCTATTCTGGCAACATTCAACGATGATGGCCCAATCGTAGAGGTCGAGGCACCTATGGACACCATAGCTCGACTGACTACGGACAAGGAGAAGCTGCTGAGGGACCATAAAGAGTTACGAGCTACAATTGCTCGGATCGACGCCGAGGCCACTAAAGTAGCTCTCGGAAAATCATCGCATATCGACGAGCTGAAAGAGAAGATTTTGGAGCTCGAGAAAACGGCAGAGGAATACAGATCCGAGAACGCATCGCTCATAGCTGAGGGCTGGGAAGCAACATCGACACTCAAGGAAAAGGAATTTGCCCTAAAGACTGTGACCGACAAGGTCACTGAGCTCGAGAAGCAAATCAAGGAGATCGCCGCCGAAAAATCCGCCAACGATTCCGCGATGACGGCTGCGAGGGAAAAAGTCCGCGAGCTGGAACAAAAGACGGAGCAGATGAGATACGTTTACGACGTGGGAGCTGCAGCTCGGCTTGGGTTCATGGAGATGACAAAACGCGCTGGCAACATTCCCGTCAGAGGCACGCCAGATCTTGCAATCATCGAGGCTCGGAACAGTGCAGTCCACGAGGGCAATTTCATAGCGGATTTCTACCTTCTTCATAACAATCCATTCGCAGAGAAAAACGAATCTCAAATCGCATACTTTGGAGACCTTTACGGCGTACCACGAACTTTCTCAATCACTTCGAGAGAGTTCAGGGAGATTCTAAGCATGCGGGGCACAATGCTGGCTTGCCGCTCTGGTACCCAGTATACGTTCAGCAAGGAAGATGATGAAAGGTTCTCGCAACTGCTAGCTGAATGCTGGGTTATTTGGGAGCGGATTAAGTCGGAATTTCCATCTGATTCGGACAAGGCAAAGGCAGGCAAGAAATTCGACGAGAATCAACAGGTCGATAAAATCATGGTTGCGATGCAGAAGATTGTCGACAAATTTGTCAGGTTGGAGCGACGAGAAATGGGCAAGCGCGGTTCGTCTTCGGCTTCGTAAGCCTATTGTCATCTCGAGTTGATACCACGACAAATGTGGCTTGTTATATGGAGAGTTGTTGTGATCGTCAGCGCTTTCTCCAATCTTAGGTTCCAGTCCGTGGAAAGAGTAAAACATGTCAGATGGATATTTAGAGGCAGATGCCAATTCAGAGCTGTACCACCGTTGGCTTATCTTAGACAGAAAGAGAGTCGAGAAATAGAATTGCCTTTAAATCAGACCCAGCGCATTGAAAGGAAAGGTATAGCATTCAGAAGACCTAGAACCCGAAAGAAAACAATTGACCGAAAGAAACGACACGAAGCTGTAACAAATCGTCTTCAGTAATGCTTCATTGACCTAGAAATATTAACACAAAAAACACGTATCTAACAAAGTACAAAGGAAGGTGAGATAAAGTAATTCGAGAAAATATGAAGTGAAGAAGTGAACCAGGAGGACGGAGGGGTTCAAAATACGAGGCGCTAAATTTGGAGGCGAGGCTGCGAACCTCAAAATTTCCCAACCTCGCGCATTCATCCATAGCGACGACCCAAGCAAGATGAACAACCAACAATTCCGCAGGCTCGTACTCGATACTCCCGCCCGTCAAGCATCTTCCTCCTCGGCCGCAGAAAGTAAACCCAATTCCGGAGCACGAAATGGGGCAACACCATCAGCCCTGGGCTCGCGTATGCGCAGCTCCATTCCCATGACACCGTACGTCTCCTGCTGGATTTACCCATTTCTCTTTCGAATTCCTAGTAGATTTGCTGACATGAATATCATACAGGCGTACAGTAATTGGGCACAACAGCGGTAATGACTTCGCCCGCCAACTCGCAGAGCGAAACCAAGGCCAACCTGCAACCAAAAAGTTCAAGTCCTCCGCCGCTCCCAAAGGAGCCAAACTACCCGAAGGATATGTAGACCGCGCGAGGCAGCGGGAGGGTGGAGAGGAGACCGAGGAAGACGATAAAGTGAAGCGGGTCAAAGCGCTGGAAGAGATGATGAAGCTACAGCAGATCGATGAGGCAACTTTTATTAAGCTTAGGGAGGAGATATTGGGTAGTGAAGTGGGGCTACAGAGAGCAGGGCTAGTTAAGGGGCTGGATCGGAGTTTGCTTGAGCGGGCACGGAGGGGTGAAATTGGCGTCATGGATGTGTTGGAGGGGAAAGCTAATAGACCCAAAGAGCCAGAGGAGGAACAGAAAGAAGAGGTCGACGTTGACGATGAGTTTGATAAGTTGGAAGACCAGGAGGTTGAGGCCGTCGTTAAGGAGAAGGCGACCAAAAAAGGAGAAATGGCACCACCCTCTCTTACTGGAAAGAAGAGGAATCGGAATCAAATATTAGCAGACTTAAAGGCTGCGAGGCAAGCAGCGAAAGAAGCAGCACAACCTTCTTTAGGGTCTAGGTTCAAGAAAGTCGGTGTACCGAGAACTGAATCCCGGATTGAAACAGATAGCAAAGGACGAGAAGTCTTGATCACTGTTGACGAGAACGGAAAGGAGAAAAGAAAAGTCAGGAAGGCACAGGCTCCATCAGAGCCCGTGGCCGAGAAAGGACATGGATTGTTGATGCCAGATAAAGATGTTGCACCTCTGGGCATGGAAGTTCCGGATATACCAAAGGCGCCGGAGGTAGAAGACGAAGATATCAATATCTTCGATGACGCCGGAGATGACTACGATCCGCTTGCTGGATTGGAAGGGAGTGATTCGGACGAGGATCAAGAAGATGGTGAAGTTTCTGATCCTGAGGAAAAGAAATCCAAACCAGAAGAAGCACCATCCAAAACCGAAGCAGGAAGCATGCTACCACCACCTCGGCCTACTCAACCCCGCAATTATTTCGGCACCTCAGAGCCCGCACCAGAAGAATCAACAAAACCCAAAGGTCTCAGCGACCCCACTCTCCTCGCAGTCCTCAAGAAAGCCTCGACACTCAATCCAATCACTAAAGAAGCCGAGAGTGCAGAAGAGGCAGCTAAAGAAGCTAGACGGAAGAAGATGCTGCAAATTGATGACCGAGATGCTCAAGATATGGATATGGGATTCGGTAGTTCAAGATTTGGCGACGAAGAGGACTTCGAGGAGAAGCGGGTCAAGTTATCCGAATGGGGTGGCAAAGGCGGGGATGACGACGAAGAGGGTGGAAAGGGAGAAGGGAAGAGCAAGCGAAAACGAGGGCCGAAGAAGAGAAAGGGTGACGCGAATAGTGCTGCCGATGTTATGAAGGTTCTTGAACGGAGGAAAGGGGAGTCATAGGACTAATTACTCAATCTAACAGCATCTGAATCCTTGAAGACCACCTTCGTTGACGTCCATCTCGAATCGATCATCCAATTTTTATCTTTGCGTCCAACTCGTTAAAAATTTGTACTCCATATCACTGAGAAGTTACGCCGCCTCCGTTCTCGAGATTCTCTCATACGAGGCTTTTCCCCTCCTGACGCTTCAATTCAAAACACACCAGTGTTGCCTTCCAGCATCATGCCGGAAAATTCCTCCTTTCGTCTCAAAATTTGAGAGCAGTCACCCGGATATGGCTGCGACGAACTTAGCACCGTCTAAGGCGTATTTTATGGAGATTGCGTTCTGATATGTCATGTCAGCAAGGTCGAGAGATTCAGTGAGGACAATTACGCAGGGTAGTATATTTGAGACTTGTATATGCACCTGTCGCTCACCGGTACATGCTCAGCCTCGATTTCTAGAACCTTAAGAACTCGAGACTGCGCCATGTGGCAACGAAGTGATCTTGGGATCATGACCGATAACATCGGACCAATTCCTTGATATCGTCTCAAACATCAAATTACCCTCTCTTACTGAAGAGGCCGTTCTAACCCAGCCCACTGTCCGTCGCCCGAGACATACCAGGAACATACCAGGAACATACCAGGACAGCCTCGGTTCATTCATTGCGTGAGCCCACCAGCCTCCTTGCTATCAAGTAGCTTTGATATCGAGGATCTGGCTCAAACGAACGATTATGAAAGATAGTATATGTCAGGATGTCGTCCTCAGGTGGTTTAAACCCACCCCAAGCTGTCAGGTATGCATTGGCGATCAGATTCGTCGCTATTTATATGCGCGACTAAGCTGAAGCATATCAACTCGACATAAGCTTCTCGCCCGACCCTGCCCTCCCTCTCCCGTCCCAATCTTAAGTCTTTTTTAATGCATGATCACTGATTGTACTCGGGCAGACCAGCGGAAGACCTGTGGATCAAAGCCCTCCAGCATCTGAAGGTGAATCAATCATTCTCTTCAAACTAGGATATGCAGCTCACAAGAGCCTTGCTATGGGTGTCTGCGAGCGAATCTGTCTAACACTGCGCAGGCTCATGATCAGGCATTCTTTCAAGTCACAGACACCGATCGCCTGACGACCTTGGAAGAGGTGCTCCATTTGGTCAAAAACACAGAACAAGCTTGCTTGAGAAAGAGACTGAAATGGAAAAACAGGAAAGGAGAAGTGGTGATTGTGCGAGACCTCTTTGAAAAAATGGTTGTGTGGATCGAGAAATTCAAAGGTAGCTGAGTAGCTTCGTCCTTCCGATTCGCAGACTCGCTAAGAATTGCCAGGCATTGGCGACAACATTGTTCAATATGATCCAGGGCATGCCGCACTTCCTGTAAGCAACTCTGGGCCTTTGTTCACATGCTCCCCAATTACCATTGGTTTTATGTTATGTCCTCGGTTTTACTCCATGCGCTGCCCAAATCGGAAATTCCACCCCCGAAACCTTCTTGATTAGGAAAATACTGACTCCCCTGTGTTGCAGTGGGCCGCGGCACGGATCGTTCTTCAGGTCTGCTAATGTTCTCTTCTCCGCGGTGGAATGATCGCTGATCCACTTAGGCCGCCGTCAATGACATCCAGACAAACGCAGCCATGGCAGAAGGTATGGAGTTTGTCTTCAATCTCATTGCAAAGATGGAAGCAGTTGAACGACTCTATCTTCAGCCGCATCTCCGGCTCCAATACAACCTTCGAGATGCACTGATTACATTATATTCCGCGGTGCTGGAATATTTAAGCGAAGCCCATCATTATTTCAGCCAGCAAACCATTGTTAGGATCGTCAAAAGCGTCGTCCGACTCGAAGATCTGACGACTAAGTTCACTGCAAAAATTAAAAGCAAGTCAAACGAAGTGGATGAGTATGTGCGTCTTATTTCGGGCGAAGTTCTCGGCCAAACGAACAGCAAGTTAGGCACGGTGGAGGGAACGGTGATGACCATTGCTTTGCGACTACGGAAGCTCGATGGCATTGATGAGCGATCAGACAGAGTTCAGAATTTATTGGAAGATGAAATTCGGAAGCTGGGAAAGATGTTGATGGATTGGGATGTCCCGATTGCACGAATATCAACCAAGATCTCTGACATCGATGACGATTTGAAAGAATCACAACGTCTGAAAGTTTTTGAGTGGTTATCTACAATCCCATACATCAGTCATCACCGCAGCAAGGAAAAGATCTTGATGCCAGAGTCGGGAATGTGGCTCATGGAAAAGCCTGAGTTCATTGAGTGGATGGATTCGAGTACCTCATCTATCCTTTGGCTTCATGGAATTCCTGGTTCTGGGAAAAGCATGCTTGTCGCACGAGTCATTCAGTACTTACAAGGCCAGATACCAAAAACAGATGGCCAAGCTTCTCTTGCGTATTTCTACTGTGCACGAACCGCCAATGAACCGGAACGCTCTAACCCGGTGGAGCTTTTGAGAAGTATCATCGAGCAGCTATCATGCTACGACGAGGAATCGCCAATACGTCCGCCAGTTGTCGGTGCTTATATGGAAAAGAAGAAAGAAGCCAGAGGCCGCAAGCCCGACAAGCTCTACCTCGAAGACTGCGTCGAAATTCTCCTGGCACTTTTGGATACCAACCCGGCGACTATTGTAATAGACGGACTGGACGAATGCGATCCCAGACGGCGGCAAGATCTGCTTGATGCCCTCCAGAAAATTATGAAGGAATCGAATAACGTAGTCAAAGTCTTCGTCAGCAGCCGGGATGATCACGATCTCGTCCATCGACTGTCTCAGACGCCCAACTTATATATTAAAGCAGCGGACAACATGAGCGATATCCGGAAGTTTGTAGTAACGTCGGTTGACGATGCAATTGAGAAAGAAAGAATCCTCTGTGGTCGGGTTTCATATGACCTCAGACAAACCATTCTTGACACCTTGATATCCCAGGCGAAGGGGATGTTTCGATTGGTTAGTTTACATATCGAGAGTCTCTGCAACCCCCATCGAATCAAAACGAAAGCAAATGTTCTTGATTCACTGGCGCATTTGCCTACGGATCTCAAACTCTCTTATGACAGAATTCTCGCCCAGATCCAAAACACTCAATACCCAAATCCACGACTTGCAGAACGTATTTTGAAATGGCTTCTCTGCGCACGAGAACCACTTCCGTCAAAGACATTTCTGATTGCTATATCCTCGGATATGGCGGATCAAGAATTACTTCGGCGTTCCGACGTTCTCAGCATCTGTTGCAACTTAGTGGTATACGATGGAGAAACTGACAATTTTCGGTTTGCACACTTGTCTGTTCGTGAACATCTCGAAATCATCGAACTATATTCAACGATGAACTCAAATGCACTTGCAGCTGAGCAGTGTCTGTCTTGGTTTTTCACTCTTGAGAAATATAAAGCGTCTTCGAGCCATTCGCTTTTTCTTCCGTTTCAGGATTCATTCAAGGGGGGCCCGGTCCCCTTTGAAGCGGAAGTACATGCCGGACGTATCTCCCTGGACGATTTGGAAATGTTCTGGAGACATGCAGATACAAATTGGGGAGATTATGCCCGACTTTCAGGCCAGATGAGGGAGCATGGTCGCTTGAAAATGCTACTTCAAGAATTCTTGCTATTTCATCGACTTGGCCAACAATGCCAAGGACACGAGTTTGGTGATTGGGTTAGCAGGATTTTGGAGTACTTCGACCGCCATGGCAGATACCTTGAATCTCTTGCCGATGACGTTTTCTGTAAACACTTAAGTCCGGATCCATTGTTTGTTGCTTCTTCGTTCGACCTTTCTGAGATAGTCATGGCTCTCCTCAATAGCACCAACTGGAACCTTAATTGTGGACAAACAGCAGCAGCATATAACGCAACTGGAGCCCTCAAAGCGATTCTTGATACCCTGCAAAATCGAGAGAACCTTCAAGCGAGCTACCTTCATTCATTGATAATCGAAGCTGCCTCAAATGAAAACATCGAAGCATTATCTAATATCCTAAGTAGTGCCAAAGACAGTCTCTTTGAAACTAATCACCTCTGCGGACTCATCAGAGAATTGGACCGACGACGCAAGCAACTTACTATACCCGTCTTGAGATTGTTAATGGAGGCCAACTCGGCGCTTCAAGTCACGGAGAGTGTTTTTGAAGCAGCCTTTGAGTGCCAGACAAACGTTTCGTTTAAGTTGGGGACATTGTCCTCCTTGCTCGCGTTTTCTGGGCGTGTAGAACTTACACAAAAGTTAATAGAGGCTGCTAAAAGCAACCGGAGGGACACGGATACGATTATGCTGCATGTGCTGCACCATCAGGGGCCACTTCATATCAGCCCCGCTGTTCTTACATTCATGATTTTTCAACGACGTTCTTCTTGGGCTTCCGCTATATTAGAACGACGGAAAGAGTTGACATTGGACCTGGAAGTCACGCTTGGCTCCAAAATTGTACTTCGAATGTTTACCGCTCTGGAGATTCTAAAGGGAGCCGGCATGTTAGGCATGAAGGTGAAAGAGGACATTCTCGCTATGCTGATGAGGAACATGGATCAGGAACTGGAGCTGTCCCGGGCGGATCTTTCCATGCTAAAAGAGACAGAAAAACCGACTGAATATCTATCTCTGCTGCTACAAGAAAATGCCACCATTGCCAAGCCGGCAATGAAAAAGTTGCTTGCGTCATGGGATGCTGATACGGTGAGAATGGTACTTCAATTTCAAAACATTGAAATCACGGACTCCGTCGTTTCCGCGACTGCTAGAAATCTCAAGCATGGCGAGGAGATCATGAAAGTCCTGCTAGAGAAAGAAGCCGAAGAGATGGATGTCGATATAGATCACTGACGGAAAGTCGACGATAGACGCGAAACAAGCAAGGCAGATATAGTATGATAGGGGACAAAGTTATACATTGGCGCAGCGTTTTCTGAGAGACTCAGACATACTATGAAAGGAGAATTTTGGAGACCCATTGAGATGAGATGATTATCCTCATCCATACGATGTAGCCAAATGCTGAATTGCGGGGTTCGACCCGTTAGTTTGTATTGAAATTAGGGGAGAGACCGACGAAGAGATATCTGATGAAATTCAAAATACATTATGTGTCTACTTCAATATTTCCTGCATCGGTTTCTCGAACGAAAGCCGTGTCCAGAGACCTCAGCCCGGAAATACAGTGCATATTCGAGCTTTTCATAATGCCTTGATGGTTCCAGATACTGGTCGTACCGTATTTGTCCTCACGCTACTGATGAACCCGCCCGCTGCCAGATCTTGACGCAACGCGTTTCCTTCCTTCAAAACTTCTATCAACATTTCGACTGCAGGCGCAATCGTACCACGCCCAAATCACGATCGTACGATGTGAATTGTCAGGTTTGAGTAGTGTCTTGATTTTCTTTTCTTTTTGGCTTTGCATTCGGTTTAGCCAGTTTGCTAGTTTAGCTCAGCTGCAGGCGCCAATGCGCCATCTTCCACATTCGCGTTCAGCTCTCGCCCTTAGTAAGGTCGAGAGCCTCGATCCTATCTGAATTGTTTGAGATGGGATGTTATAGTGCACAAAGGCAATGGTATGTGAAGGTGCGTGTTTGTGAAGCAGTTTGAACGACCATCACGAATTAGGTGTTATGTTGATCTGTTTGCAAAACGGCATTGGCATCATCTCAATTGTCCCACAGCAGAAGAAGCTATTTTTGGAGATAGTTTCTCATTTACGCGGCTGAGCTATGATTTGATCTGGCCCTTGCTATGGACGCTAGGCGGCGTGCCGCCTGTACTTGGTGCTTCCTCGGGTCCCAGCCTTCCCAATTCAACCTCTTTTCGAGGGATCTCAGCAATCAATCTGGAGTGATTGACGATCGCGATTGACAGATCAACATGGCCCAGTCAGCCTCGCAACGACGGGCTGTTATTCCAGAGTGCGGTTTCAGGTACGGATCTTGCACCTCACGGTCTGCGGCATTGTGGTGGTGCGTGGACTGTTCAACTCGGATATGTGACGGGTGTTGGCCTCATGTTGCTGGACACGCTGAAGGAGTAATTAATCGGGATGGACGACCTCATGAGAAAACAGACTCTCGTCGATATGATCGATTGCGCGAGATTCTGAACCCGCCCATAACAGAGGACGAACTAGAACAGTTGCACGAGGCTGACGTCGCAACAACATGGTTTGGTAAGTCAATGCATGAGAGTTTGCTATGAAACGGCATAATTGACCTCTCGATTCACGGCAGGGATTAGCAGAAATCGATATCACCAACCCTGTCTCCTTGATGGGGGTATATACAACTCGCTGATCGCACAGTGTCCAATCCAGGATGGCACCAAGAATCCGCAACTAGTATCTTTCATTGGACAGACTAATGCTGGCAAAAGTACTTTAATCAAGATGTTGATTGACCACGCAGAGACACAGTCGAATGCCGCGTCTCAATCAATGTATGCCGCGCCCGTCGTTGGTTCCTCAATACACAGCCGCTTGCCCACATCTGCCGATGTACACCTTTACGCAGACCCGAAGACATATTCCCATTCGACCCCGCTTTTTTACGCGGATGCTGAAGGCTTGGATGCCGGAGAGGAGACACCTATAGGCTCGCAGAGTAGAAGGAGGTCGAGGTTACATGGAATTAGAGGTGGGAGCAAAAGAGTACTGGGGTGGGCCGACACCCCCGAGCGACGAGAGAGACCTTTCATAGTGTCCGAATTATATCCAAGGCTACTGTATACGTTCTCGGATGTCGTGGTGTTCGTCTTGAGAAACGAAAAGTGAGTTCGCCAACTGATCTCCGATTTGCGATTGATCATTCATTCAGTGAACATGTCTGATCTGTCAGGATTTTCGAGAGCACTGGTCTTGAGAGGCTCATAAAATGGGGGGGGCAGCTTCCTTAGAGACATCCATAAATCAGCCGACATTACCTCAATTGATTATTGCAGTCAATGCTGCAACATTGAACGTAGCGACTGAGCGCGAGTGGGATGTCGACTACGCTACCGAAAACCTTCTCAAATCCGTGCGACCAAGTCTACAAAAGAAGACGTATTTCCGGAGCCTAGCTCAAAGCTGGTCAGCCAAGGGGAGGCGCATTGAGTCCATAGATGACCTCATTCATTGCTATTATTCGTCGTTCAGTGTGGTGCGAATTCCAGCGGAAGGTCGGCCCACCTTAATGGACGGACAGATTGGCGCGTTAAGGGATACGATTACTACTTGCTGCGAGGATTCTTTCAGTGCCAAACGCCGAGCAAACATGCTCTCGAACTCTGATGAGTTTAGCATGTTTTTGCAGTCCGCTTTCGACCACTTCAGTCGGGATCTAGAGACTCCATTCAACTTCATTGAAATCTCGCTCCGTGTTAACGTGAGTACTTTCGGGTCACAACATACCACTGCCCCCACTCACCGCAACTATAGCCTATTCCACAAAACTTCGGTGGTCATATTCTCCAGTTGGCTATTGCGCTGCACAAGCAAGACCCTGAAGGGCCTAGCGATTGGATATTTGACACTCTAAGCGGTTTTGTAGCTTCAAGTGTGCTTCTCGATTGCGTTCGTCATCGGAAAGGTAATGATGCCACCACCTTCCATCGCATTAGATGGCAGAAATAATCTAATTTATTACAGGTCTACCCTTTGACCATATAACAGACTATGAGAACTACTTCGACTATGCACTTGAAGAATTTTGTAGGTTCCAAGCCCCCTGCACATTTCGGAATGAGAAGGGGAGATGCGCGAATACACAGTCAACGCATCAGTCGAAAGGGCATCAAAATACCAAAGGCAAAATTATCGGTGTGGGTTCCTACCAATCTGACTTCACATTCGATGGGTACTACGACATATGGGCTGACAATGTTGATCGGGCAATTTTGGCATGCGAGAACAAATTGGAGCAACTTCGGGATCAGGCAGATCGCGCAATCTCAGATGAACAACATGCACTTCGAATACACAAGAAAGCTATAAATAGATTCTATCGCGCTGTTGGGACCGCAACAGATTTCCGAAGTCACACCGTCTGCTTCTCATGTCTCATGGGAACTCCGCAACACTCTCTACCGTGCGGCCATGTTCTGTGTACTCCCTGCATCAAAGGCTTCGGTAGATCTATGAACAGCTCCGAGTTCAGTTTGTCTAGCTGCCCGCTACATTCCGAGGATTGCTCTTGGAGGGATGCTTACGTCGTCCGATTCAAGCCAGATCTCGCAGGACTCCGTGTCCTGTCTCTCGATGGGTGAGTTTCCGACACTACTACTTATACAGGCCCATTCCATATATCTTAGCAGCGACTCACGTTTTGCTTTCCAACCTCCTCTCAGAGGATACAAGTTACCTTTCTGTCAATTTTAGATCAATCAACGCTAGTGGGATTAGAAATAATGTCTCCGATGTATTTGGATTTTTATTTCCCGTGACTCTTGCTGACACTTGATAGTGGCGGTATTCGCGGGATTGTAGAGCTGGAGACCCTACGTGCAATTCAAAAGGCCCTTGGGGACGAAATACCCATCAGCGCATTTTTCGATCTCATTGTTGGTACAAGGTGAGCTGAGCACTTCGACATATTATTTCTCCAAACTCACCTTCCACGAGCGCCGGGGGCATCATTGCTCTGGGCCTAGGCCGAGGTTGGACCATCCAAAAGTGCATGCATGAGTTCAGAAGGCTTTGTCGGCAAGCCTTCACTCCTCGTGCTTTTCATAGTATCCCAGTTCTCGGGCGATTAGAAACCTTCAACCATGGCAGCAAATACAAGACAAAACAATTTCACGAAGCCCTACAAAGGGCTCTTGGCCATGAGCCTTTGTTCGGAGGAAAGCTTGAGGATAGTACAAGGTATACACCAAAGGTGGCAGTGACGTCCACCAACGAGGAAGGGCGAAAGGCGGTCGTTATTGCCAATTACAACCGGAGCGGCATGGACTCCAGCGTGAGATATGGAGCAAATAGCCAATACGAATTCCCGAGACCAGATGACCCCTCCCAAGAACTAACATACTGGGAAGCAGCTGCGGCTTCGGCGGCAGCACCGCCGTACTTTAAGTCATTCTACCACCACGCAACGAAGCGCTCGTATCTTGATGGGGCATTTTACAATAACAATCCTGCCAGGATTGCCCAGCAAGAATGCAGAGCAGTCTGGCCTGATGCCGTAGACCATCCCCCTGACATTTTCCTCTCGGTCGAGACTAGCAAAAACTCGCGGCAACTTCACCGGGAGATTCGAGAGCTGGGGAATGGACAAAACAATACGGTTTCCAAGTTAGTATCGGCTACCGATTAAGAAATTCAGTTTAATTGACGATGTATAGCAACCAACGACCGGTTCTTCCGTCTTCCAGATGGTATCAGTTATTCAATGCCGTGGTACGTAATTTACGAGGCTTTCATCTTTTCTTGGTCCTATCACTATGAATGCTATGGCTTGGGCTGATACTTCATTTCAGCAGGGCAGAATGGACAGTATACTTGATGCAGAGGTATTGTGGAGAGATTTCCTCAGTAGTACAGTCCACAGCACCGACGATCGCTACGTCAGAATCAATCCAGCCATTGACCACAAACCCCCCAACCTTATGCGATCGATCAATTAGAGTCGCTCCGGAGCGAAACAAAGATAGCTCTCAGGAGAGAGAGATCGACTGTTCGAAGCATTGCCCAGACGTTGATATCCAGCAGCTTTTATTTCGACGTGATCAATCCTCCCAGTCCGGAAGGGGCTACACAGTTCAAATGCACAGGTAACGATTTGGTCAAATATTATAGTATGCCTGCTTACTTTGATAAGGTCAAATACTCTGCCGGCTTCCACCCTACTTGCGGGCTTTCGGTGACTATTTCTTGCTTCAGCAAAGGCCCGGTTTTCAGCCATATTTTGAGATATCAGAAGATGATTATCATGCTCCTAAGCAGCAGGTAAGCTTGGCTTGATGTAATGCCATATTTAAAACTGCTGACACAAGTTGTAGCTGGAGCTGACATCCGAAATCATCAACCGGATGAAACAGCGTGGCGCATTTGATTTGGATCCTTTCGATGTCGTGTTGTCCTCACGCACCGCTCGTGTGAATATTGATCTGTTTCTAATGCCCACTGGGTCTGTTTCTGGGGAATCAAGGCCATACCCTATAAGTGGCTTTCCGAGAACACTTGTAACGAAGGCGTCTTCTGGATGTAAGAACTCGAAGATTATTTACATGAGCCTCAAACTAATAGGATTAGGGGTCCCCTCAAGTCCTACCAATGGCAGCAACGTGTCACAGAAGACCACAAATACACGAAGAAGGGCTCGAAGAATGCGAAAGTCCACTGATTGTGTGCCTTCCAGGTCCCATCAAGTTCCACGGCCTCAAGCCTCCAGATCCTTTTCTTTGCCTGAGCGGAGCAGAATCGACCTTGCCGACGAATCAAGTGGGGTAACCAGATCAGAACCATTAGGTATAGCTCTCAATCTAATTCATCTACAACGCAATCGAAATTGAGTCTAGTATACACTAACATGAAGACAGCATCTACTGAACGAGAGCTACCATCCCGCCCAGGAAATGGCCAGATACTTTTCAACAAGGCTGCTGGATCTTTGGCTGCACGCAATCGAATTAGAGAACCAACGGATAGATGGGAGTTACCTACCCACGCAGAACCGCATGCGCGCAGGTCTCATATCAATTTGCGCAGCCCCTCCAACTCTAGCTCTATTGCAATCGGTAAAAGGCCTGCAACAGGTGACCCCGGAAATCCTGATCGAAGTGAGCTACCAGCCGAGCACATGCACCAAACCAAGTCTTCGCTTCCGCCCTCTTTTCAACCGCCAGCCCCTCGATTCACTCACAAGCCTGGCGCGTCTACTTCGAGTTCATATAGGACGCCAAGTCAGAGCAGCGAACTACCAGTAGATAGTGCAGCTGCGAAAAGAGCGCAACTCAGAGCTGAGCGACGCAGAAAATTCGACATGCTTCCCGAACTTGAAGACCCCACTCCACAAAACAGAAGATTTGAACTTCCAGCCTCGATCCAGCGACGGGCCTCGACTCAACAATTTGTTAATGACAGAAGCCCACTATCTAATTTAGAAAGATGGCTCGATCCTCAACGGCTGTCGGTGTATCATGGTTACGCGTCAAATGAAGACCTAAGCCAAGTTACCTGCAGTCAGGTATCTACGGTCGATTAGCGAAATGCGCTATATCAATGAGTTCCTAAAAGATTCTGAACGGAAATAATGGTGTCATGAAATTGATGGTTTCTCAAAGGCGGGGTGCGCTTTCTTCGAGGCAAGACTTCATTTTTATTTGCTCTGCTCTGTTCGACGGTGAAACCTTCAATGGAACTGGGATTTCGTATCTCAGGAATTTGACCAATGTGTCAACTTTCTGGAGCCGATGCAATTTTCTCCTTTTTCATCTGATATTTTGGTATTTGCTTAACTGTTGAGGGGTTCCAGAGTCTTATGGTGGAAAGTTTGGAGCACTCTTCCACGTTAAAATCAATCAGAATTTCTATTTTCCCACCGAGGCCTTAGACCAATTCCGCGAAGTACAATATTGGTGGGCGGAAGAAATTCTTTCAGGTCCATTGTGGAGACTTGGCTCACTGTGATATTGAAATGCTAAAAAGTACGCAGAAAATTGTGTAATGTTTCGCCGGGATTTCATATATACATTCAAAATTTGGCCCGCAAAACTAGACCAGTCTTACAAACCCGCGCCGCCACAACGAAAGTACTCCCCAGCAGGAGTGTAAGACCACTAAACACCTGCATACCTACATACGAGTTGCCACGCTGAACGATCGCACCGGCAATTGGACTTGCCGTCAGACCACTAAAAGATCCAATGAGGAACAGCAGTCCTATCCTGTACCCTATCTCCTTGAAGGGCGAGATGCGCACCACCAGTGCAGCTGCCAAAGCGACATATGCTCCTGAGGTCATCCCGAAGAGAATAGAAAAAAGTATCAACCCCACATTACTCACTGCGGGGATCCAAAGCGCGAGAGAAAGGATTCCCGCCAGATAGCAGGCGGTTGTCAACACATTGTATGTACCTAGCCTGTCAGAAAGATACCCAGCTGATAAGCGGCCAAACAGACTGTTACATGTATTAGCGGGTGCAGAAAAAGGCAGCTCAAACTCACCTGGCCGCATTCAACAGCGCAATCAGATAATGAGCCAAATTTTGACTCATGCCCTCATCTATCGCTTGAATAACGATATAATTAATCGGAATGAAAACGCCAAACGTCAAAAAGAAGAATCCCAAAAACAGCAAAATCATTGGAAGTTCACAAAACGGCTGGAACAGCGTTCCGCGATTCAGTTTTTGGGGTTGCGGCGGAACACGAGACTGCACCGTCAAATTGACAAGTACCAACAAAAACAGTATCAAGAATGCCGAAATCCGCATAGCCCATGCATATCCGACATTCTCAATCAGTCGACTGACCATGATGGGGAAAATGACACCGCCGAGACTGGTGCCGCTGGCAATGATACCGTATACAGCACCTCTCTTCTTTTGGAACCAGCTGGGGAGACTGCTCATGCAGGGTTGGAAGATGGCGCAGATACCCATTGCGCTACATACTCCTTGAGAGAGGAGAAGTTGGTAGTATTTGGTAGAGATGGAGGCCATCATTAGGCCGAAGACGTGGAGGATAGAGCCGGAGAGGATGATGTAGCGGGGGCCGAATGTGTCGTAGAGACGGCCTATGATGGGACTCTATGTGAGATCGTCAGTTGGGTTGACCAGAGTGAAGGGAAAGGCGGGTTTTTACGCACCATTGCAAAGGTGAAGAATATCTCGAAGGAGGGGATCCAGGCAATCGTGCTAGCGGAATACTCCCGAAGCAAATTTGTCTGGTAATAACTCTGGAAAATTCCAATACCTACACCGAACGAAATGAGTTACGCCTCCTGGTAATCATGGGGAGTTTCGGGGTACGTACTATTCAGCCATCCCAAGGTGCAAAACAATCCACACCAAGCACCTAATACAACCAACCACGCGCGAAGGCCTCCATCAGGAACTTCATTGTCTGCCTCTAGGACTTTCTCGGATTTCGGCGCGATGGGCAGCTCAGAGCCAGATGAATACGGTGTATTCTCATCGTCTGAACTGGTCAGGACATCTTGTCTACTGCGCATGCCGGGATCAGAAACAAGACCCGAATTTCGAGCCATCACAATAATGCACCGAAGCCGTCTTCTCTTCTCAAGAAATCAAGGATCAAAAGCACTGAACCAGCAGCAGAAGTGAAATGGTATGGATTCAGACTCGGAGAGAAGTCATATGACGCCTTTTCACACCCGCTCTTATGAACCCCAAAAACTTTGAAACCATGAAGATGATTCACAACTATACACACTCCTTACCCATCAACCCCCCCTTTCCAGCCCCTCACGGCCTCGGCTCACCAAAGCACGCATCAGACATTCAAAAATAGCCCTCTTCAAATCCCGGCCCATTATTCGTGGAGGATCCAGCTCCAAAGCCGGCGATTCCGCCGAACGGATCATCATACCCCAATACACGCAATATGCACGTTCGCACGTCCAAATCCTTCTAGAATTGCTATGGATGACAGGGGCAGGACGGAGCGCAGCGCCGCCGACGCGTGTTTGCCACGTTATGACGTTTAATATAAATGCAGGGGAAACATGTAAGGCGTTCGCACATGTTGCACGGAATTGGTAGGTGTGTTGTCCCGGAATATCACGTTTCTGCCTGGAATGAGGTGATGGGCTGGGATGTGGGATGGGACAGCGAGAACCGGAGGGGTCTAGTAGTGATATGCCACATATATGCCGCGTTCTAGTATTTAGGATTGACGTACTAAGTGGCCATGCATGAGTTTAGTATACTCATGCGCTGCAAAGCAGGGTTGGATTTACTAGTGGCCTATTGAGGAAAGACATGCAGAAATGGCGTTGCAGTACGCGAGACCCTGCATCTCACCCTCACATTCTCACTCCCGAAGCCGGAAGGTTCATCCGTCTTACTTTTTCGTAAAAGCCACCACATACTTTATACATGCGTTATCGCACCGAGGGAACTCGGTGTAACGTTCCCCCCCCCTGTGCCTCGATAAGCCTTCCTTCTGGACGAGCTGAAATCTGACAAGCGCAGTCAGACACACGACACGGCTTATGACTCGTGCCGTGGTGCGAGCTGAGTATATTGCACGGGTGAGAATCTTTGTGTGCCGTGCAGGGGGTAAAATTGAGTGCTTACACCGTTTCGGACGGTAGTGGTAAGCCGTCTTGATGGGAAAGAGACGAGACGAGAATAGAAGGTGCGGAATAGGGGGAGGAAGAGAGGAGGTTTTCCGTGCCGTGAGGATAGGGTAGAGATTGGATTGGATTGAATTATGTAAGGAAAGGGGGTAGGAAACCTTCATGGAGCTGTTCTTTCTGATGGCCAAGTCAAATTTCTTGGCGATATCTTCACTTCCCGTCTTTTGGAGATTATCCAGACTTCATGTTTTTTCTTCGGCCCGACTCCCGAAGTTCCTCTTTGCTTTCCTCAATGTTGGATGAATGAAGTTATCATTCCTGAATCAGAGGGAATCGAGAAGTGGTGGGAAAGAATACGGTGCGGGCCTGATTACCGAGTTCAAGACCTGAGTTGTAAAATGTCGCGTAAAGATTGTAGTCCTGGATTTTCGTTTTTGCTGTCGAAGTCAATTTGTTTACTGCGAAAAAATCCGCTAAAATGGTGTTGTTAATTGGTTGCCTGGACATCTTCTTCAGCCGGTTGAAAAATCGCAGTTATCTTGACGTGTTCAGAATCACAATGTATCATGCAAGGATCAGGAACTTAAGAGTCAATGTCTATGTATTATTGTTGTCGCCTATGCTATGCTATGCTATGCTACCGAATGCTCAGCGCGAGCCAAACAATTTTTTCAGAACCCTTTTCACCCGACCAGCTGATGTAGGAGTGCGCGACAAGGAAGTTTGAGGCTCGGTTTTGCTTTTATTGGTGTTCGTCTAAAAAGGCACTGCCGTTAGGAAAGACGCCGACCTCTCATTCACTTGGAGGCACCCACAACACGCGCAACAGTCTCCTTAACACTCTCCAGCTTCAGACCCAGCAGATCATTAGACAGTGTCTCATCACGCACATAGTTGGCTCGGATGTCCGGCGTGCTGGCATAGCTCGTTCCGCGCACCAGCGCAAACGCACCACTGAAGTCGCCCTTGCCAAGCTTCTCAAAGGCAGCGCTGACCTCTTTGTCTGTAGTGGTGTCTGTGACGGTCCATTTGGAATTGGTGGCCTCCTCGAATGCTTCGAGGATCTCCTTTTGTGATGTCTCGGCAGAGGCGACGTAGAGGTTCTTGTTTGCGGTCTGTTCTGGGCGTTCGAGGATGGCAATCACTGCGCGGCGGAGCTGGTCCTCGTTGGTGAGGGTGAATTTAGCATTGCCGCCATCCCAGATGGTTGCAGACTTGTTCTTGATGTCGTACTCGAGGAAGCCAGTGGTAAGGCCCTATTCTCAGGGTCAGTTATCTGCATTATGTGCATCAAGGAAAGGGAACTCTTACCCAGTCAAACAGAAGTGCGGTGAAGAGAGCAGTCCAAGTCAATCCAGAAGCTTCCTTAGTCTTCAGATAATCCAAGACCTCCTTCTTCTGGCCGAAGAGCGGCAGGAGCTGCAAGACACCGGGGGCCAAGGTATTAGACGAAAATTCGGAGGGGATGAAACGCTTTACACCTGCGGTAACGGCAGCATCGATGAACTTCTTTTGTTCAGCGAATGCGGTTGCGCCCACGACAGAGATGACTGCATCCTGGCCCTTGAATGCTTCGACCAAGTCGGCCTCGGAGTAATCTGTCTGGCGGACAGTGAAGCTCTCAGGGAAGGTAGCATTGGCGGAGGAGCGGGTCAGAGCCGTGACCTTGAATTGTGGGGTGTTGATGAAGGCATCCGCAATAAGCTTCCCGACCGTGCCGCTGGCCTGTGATTCTCAATCAGCAAGGAGATAAGAATTTCTCTGACAGGGTTTACTTACGCCAATAATCGCGATATTCTTAAGTGCGGAAGACATTGTGTAGGTATTGAGGAATAGTGTTGTAGTTTGTGGGGGTTTTTGATTTTTTTGGACAAGGGACGTTCGATGAGAAGAATGGTATTGTAGGATGCAGAATGTAGGAAGTCTTGTCAAAGCAAGAGTACTTTTATAATGCTGTTCCAAGAATGCGAATCGCCTCAAACTCGTCACACAAGCACGTCACTTGTTACTGGCTGACAAAAACAGCTGACAAAGGAAGTCACGGGACCGCGGAGGGGCACCGCTCCTGATAAATCTCGTCGCATTACGAAAAACACGCGGAAAGAGCGATGTGAATCCTTCAGAATGAAGAATAGAGAATGCAAGCGCGGTCCAAATCCGCAGTTGACAAAAAACCTTATTTTTCGATAAGTAAGCAGCCAGCGGCCAAAATCCGCACTCTTTACAAATCCGCTATTCTGTCGTGCGACCGGAGTGTGATTTCATACCCTAATGCTTGTTGTATGCAGATCAGCCTTGGCACGTAGGATCGACGCCGTCAACCCGCGTGTCGGTGGCGTGCTGGCGCTGAATGAAGCAGTTAAGCTTCCCTTCCCGCAATTTGTAGTCTCCTCCGAGCATCTACTAGTGTAGCTAGCATTTTTTACCTTCTCAGGCGAAGAATATCTCAGCCGCTGTGGGTCGGCCCGTCAGCCCATCCTATTATGCATAAATCATCCCAGGCCTTATCATGGCGATAAAAGAAGCAGGAAAAAGCCATGAACCAGGATAAAGAAACGGCTGCAATAAAAAAGCCACAAAAGCCACAACGTTTTCTACCGATATGATATACCGAGGTCCCCGATAAAGCGCTTGTGCTCCGCGACGAAAAGCAAGTCGTCGGCGATACTCGTACGAGTCGTCACTAATGTAACACCGTACCTGCGGAAACGCCACGCATCGTATATTGTCCAAGCACGTTCCACGGACGTGCCGCGTAAGGCGGTATAGCGCAATAAAGTAACCCTGGTTTTGTGAAGCTAAGCTTACCAAGAGATTGATTAAATTCTTACTCGGAATTTTTTGATGACAGGGGGCGTTTTCGGCTAACTTTCAGGGTACTGTACTGGGAACTCAATCGGGCAGCAACCCTACCCATTTACTACGAGAAATCTGAAGGAGTTCAGGAAATTTCGTGGCGGTTCTAAGCGTTGATCTTGGGGCAAAGTTGAACTGTTGCCTGACGTGCTTGTTTACAACCTACTCCAAGAACCGGATACCATTGAGAGCGAAATTGCTGGCACGTGATGCTAGAGTCTGGGTGAACACTTCTCAGTCACATCAGATCTGCTGTTTAGGTTGAACCCAAAGTTCGAAGGGGCCATACAACTGAATGTCAAATTGGGAATCATTTGATGGTCCATTGTTTTATCATAATTCAGGGTCTGGGGAAAAATGGTTTGTTGACCGAATTAATACACACCAATGACCTTCACAGATAGCATCAGAATCGTTTGAAGAGTTTCTGTAAAGTAATTTGAACAATTCTATGTATTTCTAAACAAATATCTATCTCTATTCAAGTGCATCCTCGTATTTTCTCCAAGCCCCAACAATCTCCCCCAAAAACCCATCATCAACAACCCTCCTTGCCTCCCCAAAAGCCTTGCTCCCCTCCCTCGCAGCCTTAGTATCAAACACAAGTTCCCCGTCCCACTTAATCTGTTTCCGCCAAAATCCAAGCAACTTCCTACTGGGATTAACCTTGGAATCTTCCGTACTCCCCTCCAACCTCCCCAACCACTCCTCCCACCCCACAATATCAAACTGCAAACTTGCACCCTTCAACGCTGGCAATAACTCCTCCTCCCACGAAAACGAATACGGATTAACAAGATTATAAACCAGTGATTTGCACGCAGCTTCGTGTCCAATACCAGCAAGCTCCAAAATAGAATCAGCAAGCGTATCAGCCTCAATCCAACTACACCTATCCCTCCCGCTATCCATTCTCGGCAACGCACCCATAGACTTATTATTCGCAGAACGAATCAGCAGCGGAACAGCCTCACTCGGATTCCAAAGCTTCGCTCCCCGCCGCCTCCCAGGAATAATCTGTCCAATACGCAGAATACTCGCATTCGCCCCCGCCTTCGACGCTGCTTCAACGATACGCTCACCGACGAATTTTGACTGCGAGTAGCCCATTGGCGAACAGCTGTCTATTGAGGGAACGGGTGCGGAGGGGATGGTTGCGGGACCGCGAGTGGATTGTACGACGCCGATGGAGGAGCAGAATAGGAGGTGCGGTTTGTGGGGTGTGGAGAGGGTGAATTGGAGGAGGTTGTGCAAGCCCAGGAGTTGGGGCTCGAAGGCTGAGAGGCGGATGGCGAAGTTTACGGCCCAGGCGCAGTGGATTATGTGGGTTGTTTCTGATGATAGGCTCTGGTACAATTTGGCTTGGAGGCCAAAGTGTTCTTCGGCGATGTCGGCGTAGACGGGGATGACTTTTTCCAGAGGGACGTTGAATTCTTTACTTCTGAGGGAGTTTTCGAGTCGGGTTTGGGGTGTTTGGCTTTCGTCACTTCTGGGTCGCAGGAAAGCGTATACTTTTCGTACAGTGGGTGAGGCTACGAGAGCTGCGAGAATATGAGCTCCAAGAAATCCGGTCGCCCCTGTCAGAATCTGAGACGGAGTCAGTATCTCGTCAACTCTCACTCTCGATTGCAAGACTTACGACATGGTGCCCCTCTTCTAAAGTCTTCTCTAGTGACCCATTGACGTGGCCATTACATGTTGCGAAACTCGAGTACTTGTCAATGAAAGATTTGGCGAGACTCCGGGTCAATTCCTGTTCATTTTCCACTTGACCCCCAGTACGAATTGCGAACAATCTTCTGGCAAGCTGCTCTGTGTTCCCGCAGTCGTATACAATCATGGATGTGCATCTTGACTCGTTTCCACCAAGATCAATGTTCTTCAGTATCAGTCCTCGGAGATGAATTGCCTGTAGACTATCCATTCCCACAGTGAAGTACTCGGTAGTAGCATTTTCAATCTCCAGCCCCAGTGATTTGCCCGTATCAAGAATCCACTCTTCGAGCTCTGGAACAGACAAGCAGAGCGATTGTACCTTGTTCACTTTCTGTAGGGCTTCATAGGTAGCATCTATGATTTGGGCGAATTCTTTGTAAATGACTCCCCGCCTGATGGAGTTTTTGTCGGTCAAAGGACATTCAAGATCCTCGGGCAGGACGACCACCATGTCTCGGGTGATCTGAGAGAAGGCTTCCGCTTGACTATTTGCCATTTCAATCACCGGCCATACTTGATCAAGAAACTCCTCGTTGTTCAACTGACTCGTACCCAGAGCTTTAAAAAGCAATAGCCCAGGCACTTCACGATCAATGCCAAACACGACTGCCTCTCTGACAAGTGCATGTTGTCTGATTCGACCTTCTATAGTAAGTGGCAACACTTTTTCGCCATTGAGCAAAGTGATTCGGTCATCCATTCTACCCACGAATTTCCACGCGTTGGGAATTGTGGCATGCGGTACGAATAGATCGCTAGTATGCCACGAATTCGGTGGGTTCGTTGAGTTCGATAATGTTTTTCCCTTGTGACCATCCAGAATGACGCATTCGTGTTTCTCATTGTCGACAGGCTGGAATTCTATAAATGGAATAACGTGTGGTGGTGGGCGGAGATAGTTCCATGCTTTGTCTTCGCGAGGCCTGTATGCTGAGCTCAAAATCAGACCTGTTTCGGTTCTGCGAAATGTGTAAGTTATGATGATTTAGTTTGTAGAAACAAGAACTTACGATCCAAATTGCATCCCAATATGCACGCCCGCATCCGTCAACATATCGCCCAGCTCATCAGGCAGCTTGCTTCCTCCGCTGCTGACGAAGCGACATTTTTTCAAAACATCGATTCCGTCTTGTTTCTCAGCCAATAGTTTCAAGACATACGGGACAGTCCAAATAATGTCTGGATTGGCCGCTTTTATGGCAGCTGTCACAGTATCATGCGTCTGTGGCACATGGCCACTCATAGCATAGATGGTTCTGCGTTTGTGGATAGCCTGCATATATGAATTCATGCAAAGCGCATGAGAAAAGGGCATAGTGATGAAACTGGTCGCATCCTGAGCGTAGATACCCGTCGCCATCAGCTTTTGATGGTTATAGTCAATCGGTTTTGGGAGACCAGTTGAGCCTGAGCTGTGCAGTATGAGGCACCTCCGGTGATGCTCCGCGGCGTTGTCTTTTTCTTTGCCATGAAAGTCTGAGATTTCCGCGTGTTGGGGAGAATCATACTCTGTACGAGAGACTATGGGGAGCAATTCCAAGTCTTGGAGGATATTGAGTTTTGAGGACGTGGGTCCAGGGGCATATAGCAACGTTTGCCGACTGTCTTGCACAGACGCTAACAATTCTCTTACAGCGTTCGGTGCAAGTCGTGGTGAGAGCTGGAATGCAGTGTAGCCTAGTCTGATGAGTGCAAAGATATTTACGAGATAGTCGAGGTCTGTAGGCGAGCATATTCCAATTACGACTTCTTTATCCTACGGTACTTGTTAGTGATCAGTCACATGTAATTGTATTAAGAAATGAAGTGATTCTGTCGTACCACTACCGGCAGACCCTTCTTGATAAGACATTTCGATGCGCCGTCTATAAATCGATTCAGAGTTGCACCATTTACTGGCTCATAGTCTGTGATGCCTTGTTTTGTTTTCGGAAAGGCCAGGAGAGGTGTTTGGTCTTCGTCACTCGCACGCTGCCTGAGCAATTGATCCAGAGTCCAGATCTCAGGTGTTCTTGACATTTTATCTAGGGACGAAAAAGCCTTTTAGTCTTGAACAACCTTAGAATTTCGAGCTTCGCGTTTGTGATCATGAAATTTTGGGTATGAAGTTTTTGTGAATGTCGGCGCTAAGGGAGGGGTAGGAAATCGAGGGGTAGCGGAGGGGTGTGTGATTACTAAGCAGGCTTCATCACCTTCAATTCATTACTGATAAAAATAGAGCTGATCTGCTGTTGGTAATTCTGATGGCAGGCTGGTCTGACTCAGTTCACATGTCGCCGCTTAATTGGTTTTGTTATTAATTACACATTTTCAGGATGTTATCAACGTCCTCCAGGGTGTCACTGCGCCGCCAAGTAAAATAAACGTGCAGCATCCAACTAGTACAGTGACTACTGCAAAGCACCCACACGGCATGCACACTGGAGCAAGGATGTGTTTCAGCGCCCAAAGTGCCGGAACGCCACGTCCTTGGTCATAAAGCCACGGGCTGTGCCGTTACGAACCCTGCACAGCCTGTTTTTTTCTGTAAATACAGATGACGTGCTCCGGATTTTCTATCTACCTTCCTATGCCAGTCCCAAATCCGGCCTCAGCACGGGGGGATTGGTTAGTCCGGTAAATATTGTTACATGGAGGCGTATTCGGTACCAAATTTCTCTGAAGCTTGATAATGTACAAGCCGGTAACAAAAGGTTAGACTCGTGCTATTGCCTGCTTTCATTGCATTTTCTATTCCCTTCGTTTTATTAGTCTTGGGTCCGCTGCAGGTAGTAGGATTCTACTAGACCAATTTTCAGTTCAGGTCCAAATGCCAAGAGCCGCACCTCATTATCTCTGAGGCAACCGAGTACAGACGCAGATCGGGATCAGCGCCCTCGCCTCTGGTGAATTTTCTGGAAATCAGAATCAGCCTGAGCTTTGACTTGAAACAGCGTATACGTGGAAGATCAGGATCAGCCGCAAAATTCCGATGTTCTAGAAGCTGCACATCTCGGCGGAAGATCCGGATCAGCATTGCGGATTTGAGGTGAGAGCAGTGCCAAGATCAGAGTCAGCCCCAGCAATCCTATAATTCTTTTTTGGACACCGAGGTGTAACTTTATTCTTTTACTAGTTTAATCTCATATCAACATATAACGGGAAATTTGTGGCTGGTTATCCATGTGTCCTGCAGCTGAGTGGCTTACCATAAGGGTCCGAGTGAGCCCGAGCAAGCACCCTCGTCAACCAACGACACCCAAAAGGAGATGGTTGGCGTAAACGTTATCAAAAAGGATGAGAGGAGGCAGGTATCAAAGTCTCCGGCGTGAAGTTCCGCCCGGGTATTCAAGGCAAAAGTCGGATCCAAGAAAATTGAAGAGCATTTCGTTTACTATTAAAGCGGTTGAGTGAACTCGTAATGAGCCCTAAATCAACTTTCACATCAGTCAGATTTTCATCGCTATCATCGCTCTCCATACACAAAATCACTCAATATGCCTTCTCTTGAAGTCTCTCCTAGCTTGAGTATCCCCGACGACAAGGTTGCGGGTATTCGTACCATATCTTTATACGAACTTCAGTCTGGTTCAGCCACGGAACAGAAGCTGTTGCTCGAGACATGTATGGAAGACGGGTTCTTTTACCTTGACCTCACACATCCTAGCCATTCATCACTCTTGGAGAATGTCGATTCCGCCTTCAAACTCTCAAAGAACATATTTGATTACTCGCCTGAGGTCAAAAGTTTGTTCGATGTGGACAAGATCTCTGAGTTCAAAGTCAATGGCTATAAGCCCAAGGGCCGAAACGTTACCGGGAATGGTAAGGACGGCAAAATTGATGGATTTGAAAGCTGGGTAGTAAGTCACATTCGACTTCTCCTAGTCTCACTGAAGGATGTATGCTAACGTACATGATTGATCTAGCTGCCACGTAATGGGCTTCTCAACCTTTCAAATGATCCGTTCCCACACCCTCCGGCTATCTCGAACCAGCTAGGTGACCTCCGTGGCCTAGTTCAAGGTTTTAGCTCTGCTGCTCAGACAATCCTCAAATCCCTCTCTGACTCTCTTTCTATGCCTGCCGGCCAACGATTCGAAGACTTCCAAAGGCCAAATCGCCCGTCACCTGATATTCTACGTATGCTCAAATACCACGCCAACACCACCACAGACATTGTACCCCAGACACCACATACAGACCTTGGCAGCCTGACGTTTGTATTCTCCACCACACCAGGCCTACAAGTTCTGCCCATGGAAATAGCTGAGCAGAAATCCACCTACAAGGAGTCTGACTGGCGATACGTTTTGCCAAAACCTGGACACGCCGTGGTCAATATCGGTGACTGTATTTCTATGATGACGAATGGACTCTTGAGAAGCGCGCTGCACCGTGTGGGCACTGTCCCCGGTTGTGCCATGCCTGAACGATATAGCATGGCATATCTCATGCGACCTGAGGACCAAACCGTGTTGAAGACTCTTGATAGTCCTCTCATTCCCAGATCAAAGACTAATGGTGGAGAAGTTATTACGAGTGGAGCATGGATAGCAAAGAAATTCAAGGCACTCAGGGGCCAAATGGTTTCTGATGGTCATGATCAGGTACTTGCAGGAGGCAGAGGCATTTTGGTGTAAAGCTAGAAAGGTGTAAAAGGTTTTGGTGAGGAGCTCGATGTAGATTTATTTGTCAGTAGCGTTTTATAGTATTGGAGTTATTTAGCTGTTATCAATCAAATTTGTTTTCTCAAATAATAATTCTCATGTGAGAGATACTTATGCCACAACTACATATGATGTTTGAATTCAAGGCGTTGGCAAACTTCATAAACTGAGAAAAGTGTGGAAGATAAGTATGCTCAGATAAACCCAGTGTTCACAGGCGGGCAGTTTTAGATTATGAATACATGCTTGATCTTCGTCACCCGTACACATGTCGGCATCTCTTAGTAGCACAGACACATCCAGTGTGGATATGCATCGGACTACCTTTTTGTCACAGAACGATAAGCTACGCGGGTCTTGAGTGGAGAACCGAGTCAATGAATCCAACGTTGCTCTGGTGTTAGGCTGACACTCAATGCTTGTAGCATCTTCATTTATCTTGAATCGAGTCACTCTAATCTAATTAGAAAGTGCAAGTCACCGTGTACTTAGGGTGCAAGAACCGATTAGAAGATTCTTGACTCGCTTCTAGTCTTTAATTCTAATGCAAAAGGTGTTCTACTCCTCTACATCTCCCTTCTATCTAATAACTACAAGCTGCATGACTCACTGCACTGAGGTTTGAACAGACCGTTCCCAAACATTGTAACTTAATTCGCTTCGCCCATGATTGAACTTGCAGAGCTCACAGAAGTCGAACTTTCAGCCGAGCCTCCACGTCGCTGTTTTACAGCAACCGCTAAATTATTAAGAATCATTTCTGTCTCATTCCATCCAACACATCCATCTGTGATACTAACACCATATTTCAAGGAATCTTTTCCAGTGACATCCTGTCGGCCTAACACAAGCTGAATGTTAGCTGAGAGGCTCGAAATAGGATCAGAACAGACTTGCCTTCATTAATATTGCTCTCAATCATGACTCCTGTGATAGAAGCACCGACAGCAATTTGCTCAGCTAAACAAGCAGCAACCTTAGTCTGATTTCGATAGTCCTTATTCGAGTTTCCGTGGCTGCAGTCTACAACCACATTTGGCTTCATTCCCGCTTTAGTAAGCGCTGCTTGAGTCTCTTGGATATGCTCGGCACTGTAGTTGGGCCCTTTACTACCTCCACGGAGAATCATAAAGGTACTCGGATTGCCGGGGCTGATGTGGTAAGCCAGAGATGCATCATCGTCGACCCCAACGACAGTATGAGGTCGAGAAGATGCCGTCATGGCATCGATGGCGACCTTTAGTCCACCATCCGTGCCATTCTTGATACCAACAGGCATGGGCATGCAACTGGCCATCTCTCGGTGCGTTTGACTTTCCGTCGTGCGTGCGCCAATAACGCCGACAGATACGATATCCTCAAAGTAGTGCACGAGGAGCGGGTTCAGGAGCTCAGTGGCGACGGGGAGGCCTTTGCTTGCGACATCAAGCATAATTTGTCGCGAGACAGACACGCCTCTGTTCAAATCTGGAAGTGTATCGTATTGGGTGTTCCCCAAATCTTGAGCGTGGTCGGGGTGATGGAGTAGGCCTTTCCAGCCGACAGTTGATCTTGGTTTTTCGACGTAGACTCGCATAACTATGAAAAGTTCATCGCGGTGTCTTTCAGCAGCTTCAGCTAAAAGCGAAGCGTATTCGAGGGCGGCAACCGTGTCGTGGATACTGCACGGACCAACAATCACCATGAGTCGGTCATCATTTTGTTGGTCTAAAAGACCGCGAACTATATGTCGACTCGATTCTACACTGCGTTGACTTCTTTCGTCCTATTGAAGTTAAATGTTAGTTTATCATCTCAACTAAAGTTTAATCACTTACGAGAGGTAAAGTCTGTTTGATACCGCTGGGCTTGATAAGAGGTGTGTGGAGAGCCTTGAGAGGCTTTTGGATGAATGAAGGCATTGTGAAGAAGATATTTTGAAGAGTATGGTAATTTGGTGGGCGAACTTGGATCAAGAACACTTTGATGGACAGCTTGCTCTTACTTTATATTTTTGAACTTGGCTGCTCTGATTTCCTTGGGACTGACGTTTTTATAGCCCTGTTCTTTCTCAAACTCTCTCACACGTGTCATAAGAAGCACTTCAGTCCGGTTAGGTCAATTAATCATCCATCAAGTCCTGTTTAAGTGGTGTGCAAGCCTCATGCAGATGCACATCCAGGATTCATGCTTAGAGTTCATTGTCTCGGCTGGGATGCTTGGAAACATGATAACACCGTACATAAGCAAGCATCTCTGAGTGTGCCTATAACTCAATTTAAACTTGGGGCACTAGACTAAGCTCAAAAGATCTCCTCGGAGTGGCTGCTTATTCCATCGTCACTAAAGCGTATGGCTTCCACGTAAAGCTACCTTTGTGTACAGGCTGTATTAACAGCATGTAATAGCATAGAGCTGAACCAAGTTAATTAAACGCATGTCATTATTTGGATGTGACTGGCTATTTTTGAAGACAATATTTACTCGGTGTAGGCCGAGAACATTTGCTTATCATCGCAGATCCCTAGACTATCATTGAAGCCACGCTGCAGAATCTCATTCCCCAGCTACCGAGAGTGTATTGACAGCTGCAGAGTGCAACGTAGTAGGGATAGACTCGGAGGGTCCAGCTCCCCGTCTTCGTCCGAAAACAGACGCACCTGCTTCATGTGGTAAGATCTGACAATTCGAAAACGTGAACATTCTGGAATGATAGCTTATTTTGTCCCGTCTAATTCACCCTTGACTCGTACTAAAACAATGTTTTCGGTACCTAGTAAACAAGGGTAAATGGTTCACTACCTAGCCCGCATATAATTTCCTAATCGGGGGTCGTAGTTTGTATCTCGCTAGCATCAGGTGGCGCGATGAAAGAGCTATTTTTCCTTGATTCTGAGGCCCGAACCGAGCATGCAAGGCATCGGGGGATCAGCGTGGGGGGCTTGGCGGGAGAGAAAACTGCCTCTTACGGCGGGGATCGTTGAAACGGCTGGTAAGAGCCGCGATGTGTCATTGCTGAGCACTAGTAGACTTGTAAGTCATATTATAGTAGTTTGAATATGAAATCATTTCACCCGATTGGAGGTAGCGAGCTGCATGCAGAATATTATAACAGGCAAGGATTTACAGGGTCTGACAAGGAGTTAAGCGAGGGGTGCTTTGCAAGGTGATACAACATCGTGGCATTCCAGCTCCGAAGGATCAAGCCCCTTGAAAAGTGGCGCTCCCGCTGTTGATTCTATGGCTTTCTTTCTTCTGACCGCTTTTGAGGCGCGGCACGGCTCATTTGATTCATCGACTTCGAAGAAATCAGAAACTAATTTTACTCGTAAGATTGTCGCTGCCAAGATGATCTTACTAAAAGCTGAATGCTTCGAATTCCAGGGGGCGGGACAGGGTGACGAAGGGGCTTAAGAAAATTGGAAAAAGGCTGATGGAAATGGTGAAGGCTTTCAGGACAAGGCTGGGCTTGAGCGGCGTAAGAACCCAAGTACAAACGGGATGAAAGTATAAGAGGGAAGGATGCCCTAGAGTTGGCATCTAGTAGGACCAGTATTGAGTAACTTCAGTCAACACTTCTGGGGCCACTGTTCATATTTCAGGTTGACGCTTCGGAGAACGCGTTCACAGATCTCAAAATGGTTTACTCTTTCCTGACAAAGTTTGTTGTTGATCTGCTTTCTGGAGCACTGCCATTATTCGGTAGTAACTTATCTACTCAGCAAATCAGTGGGTAAGTTTGATCCCAAATCATAATCACGAGCTCGAAACCACAGTGCCTCCCACCTTGAGTCCGACAGACGACTAACCAAAATTTCACCAGCAATCTGAACATCAGTTCTTGGCAAAACCTTCCCGAATTCCTACCTGGCAATGTAAGTAGAGAGACTTCGTGAAAAAAAAATTGAGCTAACCTTCACTTAGTCATTGGGAAATGGATATCCATGGGGAAATCTTTCATATCGGCCTGGTGAAGATGATGTTCTGCCAGATACCAATGTCACCAGATACTACAATTTCACAATTTCGGAGGCCAAATTGTCTCCTGATGGGTACGAAAAAGACATGTTACTCATAAACGGCCAGTTTCCAGGGCCTCTCATTGAGGCCAACTGGGGTGATTGGGTCGAAATCACGGTTACAAACACCCTTGTAGAGCGAGAAGAGGGAACAGCGATTCATTGGCACGGGCTTCGGCAATATCAAACTCAGTTTGCAGATGGGGTACCAGGCTGTAAGTTTTAACTATCACCTGTTGAAGTAACGCGGCGCTAATTATGAAACAGTGGTACAATGTCCTATCGCTCCGGGGTCAAGTTATACTTACAAATTCCGGGCCGATCACGTTGGAAGCAGTTGGTATCACTCCCATTATTCAGCCCAGCTTTCGTCCGGCTTGATTGGCCCTTTGATTTTCTATGGTCCAAGATCGCAGCCTTATGACATTGATCTTGGCCCAGTGCTCGTTCACGATTGTAAGTTGGGATTAAGTTTCTAAAGAATTGTCAAGTATGCTAATAATAGTTAGATTTCCACCCTTATTACCAAGATTTGCTTGAGCATCTTTTGGGCAATTTCACCGGCTCACATTTCACCTTTTCGGACAACAACTTGATAAACGGCAGAATGAACTTTAACTGTGACCTTATCAAGGATGGAACACCGTGTGTTAGCAACGCTGGTGTTTCCAAGTTTCAATTCACGCCCGGAAAGGACCACCTATTACGTGTGGTGAACCCCGGATCGGCTGGTCTCCAGTTTTTTACAATAGACGAACACGAATTTACAGTCATTTCGAACGATTTCATTCCAATTGAACCCTACACGACGAATTCCCTGACCCTGGGCGTAAGTTATTTCAATATAATACTATGGTGTCGTAGCTAACATCGAAATCTAGGTTGGTCAGCGAAACGACATCATAGTTCGTGGGAAAACAGGTCTCGATAGCGAGCGCGCATACTGGATGCGCAGCAACCTCTCAGTGAACTGTGCCCTTCCGCATCAGCCCTACGGCCTCGCAGCAATCTACTACGATGAAGCCGATTTTGCAGCCAACAAAACCCCATCCAGCGTGCCCCAGCCCCTGATTGACGAGGAAATGCCGTGCATCAACAGAGCTCTTAATATCTCGAAAGACATTTCACGCAGTCCAGCTCCGCCGGCGGACTTTGAGGTCACAATCCAGATCAAGGATACACTCAACTCCACAGGTCACCCGGTATGGCTACTTAATAATCAGACTACTCGCATCAATTACAATAGCCCTATCCTGGGGCTCGCTAGCGAAGGCAACTTTAGCTATCCTAATGACCCCCAATGGAGTGTCATAGACACCCGCAACAAAAGCGTCGTTCGTTTGGTCTGGGAAAATACCAAGTTCGATCACTCAGATCCCAACTTTTTCAATCTTACTTTTGCACATCCCATGCATTTGCACGGGCATGATTACCATGTGCTTTCGTATGGAGACGGTGCGTGGGATGGAACAATCATCAACGGCGAGGGTCCAATTCGTAGAGATACGGCTATTCTGCCACCTAATGGCCATTTGGTGATGCAGTTCACGACGGATAACCCCGGTGTTTGGCCTGTTCACTGTCATGTTGCTTGGCACGTGAGTGCAGGTCTTCTGGCGAACGTCATGGAGCAGCCAGAAAAGATCGACGCGCAGCAGGACATTCAGACAAGCCTAAGTGAGACTTGTAATGCTTGGAGTGATTGGAGTACGAGAAACGTTGTTGCTCAGATAGATAGTGGGCTGCGCATGGCTATGGAGCGCGAATAGATATTTCCGAACCTTGGAGGTTGTTTCGCTTCTAGACGCAGGAACTGATCGTCACGTTCATCTCTTACTGTAATTAGAAATTAAAACATAGATATGAAAGCCTGATTCGATTAGTATCTGCAGTCTGGAAAGGATTTAGCCAGCTTACATATCTTACTAGCTTGTGGGATGGTTGCAGGAGGATCAGCCCTGCAGTGAACGCCACACCGCTCGTCGGCAGCAGGGTATATATACGTGCTGAAATTCCCATTTATCTGAACACTCATTCTATACCTTTAATTTCTCCATTAAATTATTAGCAGTTTTTAGAATTGAAAGCGTTTAGTAGAGCCTGACAATGACGAAAGTATTACTTACAGGTTTGTGATCACGGACCAAGTATTGAGTCTTATGGTTCGGTGACTGACATTCTGATATCAGGCGGCTCAGGCTTTATTGCTGGTATGGGGTTCTGTTGCTGCTGATGAAATTCTTTGCTAAAATTCCCGTCTAGCACACATTCTCGATTTTCTTGTCCAGCGAGGATATGAAGTAGTCACCACTGTTCGGTCTGAGGACAAAGCCGCCAAAATACGCAGCGCATATCCTGACGCAAAGTTGTCTGTCGCAATTACGCCAGATATTGCAGTCCCAGATGCCTTTGATGAGATAGTCAAGACGCCAGGCCTTGATTTTGTTCTTCATAGTTAGAACCCAGTGGATGCTCGTGAAGTTCAATGCTAATACACTAGCAGCTGCATCTCCTTTCCACTTCAGCTTTACGGATGCGAAGACAGAATTATTGGACCCGGCTATAGTGGGAACGACTTCTATTCTGAAGGCCATCAAGAAGTTTGCACCCGGTGTCAAGCGCGTTGTTGTGACCAGCTCCTTCGTCTCAGTGTTATCGGATGCTACTCTTGAGGATCCAAAGCACACCTTTAAAGAATCCGACTGGGACCCCGTAACATATGAAGAAGGCCTGACTGGCGACAAAAAGACCGCATACCGAGCGTCCAAGACCGTGGCTGAGAGGGAAGCCTGGAAGTTCGTCGAAGAAGAGAAGCCAAATTTTGACCTCGTGACAATTTGCCCGCCACTGGTCTTTGGGCCCCCGGCACAGCTGCTCAACTCGCTCTCGTCGATCAACTTCTCAAATGAGCGTTTTGTTGGCTTGATCCAAGGAAAATGGAAGGATGAGATACCTGTGTCTTTTGGTGTCCCTTACTGGGTTGATGGTAGAGATGTCGCGCTCGCGCACATTGCAGCATTCGAGAAGCCAGCTGCCGGAGGAAAGCGGTTCCTATCTATCGCAGGCAAATTCTCCAACCGCGATATTGCAGATATTGCACGCAAGAACTTCCCTGAACTCAAGGATGTGCTTCCTGCGGAGGACGTAAAGGGTGGCGACTACCCTCCCGTTGTCCCTGCTTGGGATAGCTCGAGAGCAACCGAGATCCTGGGCATTAAGTGGATTGATTTTGAGAAGAGCACAGTTGACAATATCAAGAGTCTTCTAGATGCGGGGGCTCATAAGGCCTAAGTCTGGAATAGAATTGTGGCAGTTGAAGGTTTGCCCAGATCGGAGACGGAAACCAGATGTTGTTGGCATGTTGAGACGGAATCAGACATTTGTTATAACCCTATCTAGACAAGCATAGAAATTATAGAACTTCTACTCTGATTTCTCTTGATCCGTTTTGTCCCTGTGTTATTCCCATGGGGTTAGTAGTAGTCGGTTTACCGCCACGATCTGCCCTCCACGCGTCGTATGCCCCCAGGAGGCGCTCGGGATATCGACCATTGTGTTCGCGATCTTCCTCCAAAAGTACTTTCTTAGCTGTAAAAAATTCTGCTCTGATCCCAGGAGATCACTGTGTGATGTGTCCAATTAAATTTGTTGAGCCAAATCTGCATGATTGGGAAGTGTTCAGGTCAACCAATGGCCACCCGGGCTTGAAGCAATATTGCGCATGGAAGAGATAAGTAGCACGAGTATCAGCATATCAACATGGCACCTCCTGTCTTCTCAAAAGTCGATCCTCATTCTCTGTATTTCACAAGATATCCTCAACTCAATCACCATATCTTCCCTCCTACGGCGTCGTCAAGAGTTCAAAGACAAATAACAGGTCCACGTCTCCACCTCCAGCAGCACATATTCCATCCCAGGATTCACATCCGGAGGAGCAACATAAAAATGAGCCAATTAATCAATCATCCAAAATGTCGCCTCAACGGCTTCCTTCCATTCATTTTCACCCACAACTTCATCCCGGTTTCTTCTCGAGCCTGTATAACCTCGGTCCCGTGATCAGAAGCCAGTTTCAAAGCAGCAGGTATATTTCCGGGCTCAAAAAGTCCCCTTACGCCTTACAGTCTCTGCAGAGGTGTCTAAACACAAAATCACAACAAAGTTCGAAGAAAAGAAAGGGTTTATCAAATTTCATACGATACAAGAGCGGCAAGAGCGGAAGTGCTGACGACGAAAGCAAA
>Ga0247778_1000568_pt1 | contig 39975 bp, 29 predicted proteins | sample UWRJL049202B5_FD_179939 | JGI IMG/M metagenome (GOLD analysis project Ga0247778, IMG submission 179939) | Plant litter microbial communities from Arlington Agricultural Research Station in Wisconsin, United States - UWRJ-L049-202B-5 | ecosystem: Environmental > Terrestrial > Plant litter >...
AATTTTTTATTTTTTATAATAAAAAATTTTTAATTTTTTTTTTTTTTTTTTCGTCAAATACAATTTCCAATTTCGACAATATTTTTTTATTTTCCTTTCTTTTTTTTATTTTATTTTCAAAAACCAATTAAATTCTCCTCGATATTTTTTAAATATAACCTTTTTTAAAAATTATATTTAGTACATATGAAAACTTCTTCCAACTCCGGTCCAGGAAACTAAAAACAAAAAATTTGCCCAAAACTTGGTCTAGATTGGGGTTAATAGGATTATAATTTTACAATTTATGCTACCTATGTCTATTATTTATTTCATTCCGTCCCCCCCCCTCTTCTTCTTCACCACCAGTTACTATTCCAGTTCCTATTTTAACAACTCCAATTTTAATAAATAACAATAATAATAATAATAATAATAATAATAATAATAATAATAATAATAATTTTGCCGATTTTAAATTAAAAAAAAATATTTTTTTTGATCTCAGTAATAATAATAACAATCATATTATAAAAAATATTTTTTTTATTAACAATAATATTATTAGTACTTCCGAATTTATATCTTTCCCCTTTCTAATATATTATTATTCTAATGAATTTTTTATTTTAACTAATATCAGATTGGGAGAAAAAAATAAAAATATTATATAAAATAATAATAGGGGAGGAATATTAATAAATTTATTTAGAAATAAAGAAAGATAAAGAAATGAAATTGAGATATATAATCTAATAAATAAAAATATTATAGGGGAAAATAAAAATTAGGGAAACGAAGTATAAGAAATATATAAAATCGGGGGCAAAATATATAAATTAGGTAGATATAGTAATAATGAAAAATTAAGAAAGAATTTCCAATTTTTTGAAAATTTATATAATTTATTATATAAAAAAAAATTATTAGATTAGATATTCGCATTTTAAGAAATAAATAATTTTTTAGTTTTTTATTTTAAATATTGAGGAATAAAATTCGGCGTTTAATATTCAATTTTGAGATTTATATAATATAATTTCTATATAATAAAATAATATATATTTTTTATTATTTTTCGGTAAAAGATTTAGATTAATTAATCAAAAATTGAACCAAAATTTAATTTAGAAATATTTAATAAAATATTAAAATTACAAAAATATAAATATATTCAATTATTTTAAATTAAATTCAATATCAAATATATATTATAATATTAAATTCGGTTTTTATAATTTTTTTTATAAATCCAATTCTGAAATTAATATAATTTTATCTATAATATCTCCTAAATAAAATATTTAAAAAATTTCTTTCTCCGATTCGAAAAATAAATATATTTATACAAAATTATATATTATAATATAAAATTTTTTTATTATTTTTATAAATATATTGATTACAATTTTTGAAAATTATATATAAAATTTAATTAATTAAATAATAAAAAATATATTTTTATTTTTATTGTTACTAACCCAATTATTCTAATTCTAATTCTAATTCTAGTTCCAATTCCAATATTAATATTAATTTTTCTATTTTATATAAAATTATTTATTCTCCCGATTTTTATAATTTTAATTATATAAATTTTTTTTTAATTAAACGAGGTTCGACTATTTGAATTAAAAAATAGAAAAAAATTATCTAATCTAAATAAAAATAATATTAATTTCGAAATTATTTTAATATATATTAAAGGAAAAATAACGATAGAATTATATATTTTTTATATTGTAGAAAAGTGGTTTTATAGATTTTTTTTATTATATATAGAATTGGAAAAAAAATTTGACAAAATTTGTATCAATTATTGATATAATAATTACAATATTATTTATATCAAATATTATTAATTAATTTTTTATATTTTTGATTATTTATTATATTTAATTAATATATATAAAATTATTTTTGCCAAACCACAATTTCCCAAACCCCGTTTTAATATTTCAATTCGTATTTGTGCAACAAAATAATTGACTAAAATAATTTTAAACAAAAAAACGGAAAAATAAATAGATTTTGATATTTTATTTTTTTATTTTTAATTAATTGTTTTTCCAATTTGTTATTGAAAATTCCTAATTCGTTCTAAAATATAATTCGTTATTTTGGCTTAATATTATAATATTTTTTATTATTTTCAATTATATCAAATTTCTAAATTAATTTTGTAATATTTTTTTCAATTTTTAATTCAAAATCCAAAATAAATTTTATAAAAAATAATTATTATAATTATAAAACAAATAATTTATTATAAAAAAGATTATAATTGATTATATTAAAGCGATATTAGGGGCCAAATATTTGAATATTATAATTATATAATTATTATACTCGAGGTTTTTTATTTCCCGATCAAATCTCGCGAATATAAATAAATTTATATATATTTTTTTATTTCCAAATCCCGGGAAAATAAAAATAAATATATTTTGTTTTTATATTATATATCAAAATTTTGCATATTTTATTCCTATATCTCCCTATCTAGAAACTTAATATGTTAATTTTTTAAATATTTAATAAATTGTTTTTATTGGTTAAGAATATATAATATATCTCTTATTTTATTTAATTTTATTCCTGAAGAGATTAGATTAAACATATTTTTGAATTCAATATTCGCTAGATTAATATCTTTAGTTTTTATTCTAATATTGTTTAGATTTATAATTAAATCTAACTTATTAATAGGTTTATTTAGATCTAATACAATATTATAATTATTGAAGAAATAATTGACAATATTTTGCATATTATATTTCTAGAGTTTAATCTAATTTATTTAAAAAAGATTAAAATATAATATTATTTATAGAATATTATTTGAATTTAGAATTCATATATTTACAATTTTTTTTATTAATTTTATAATATTGGGATTTATATTTAAATAGAAATAATAATTTTTCAATCAAATATTCTTGGAGGGCAAATATTTTTATTTAAATATTTTTTATATATAATATATTTTATCAAATATTAAAAAATAATTGTAAAAAATATATACAAAACAATAAATATTGTAATTAGTTTTAAAAATCGTTTTCTAAATATAAATAAATTATTTAATAATAATATCCAAAACTATCTAATATCCAAATATTCTAGGAATAATAAAAATATCTATTATATTCTCAAATATTCTAAATAAAATATATTCTTTTAGAAAAAATAGTTTGATCAATTTTTTTATATAATAAATATAATTAATATTGGCCAGATATAAAATTATCAATTGGAAAAATAAAGAGAATTTGTTTATACAATTATATTTTTTATTTTTTTTCAATTTTAGATATAATCCGATTATTCTTAATATTTGTTTAATTTGATTTTTTTATATAATAAGGGGTTTTTTATTATTTGTTACTATTATTAGATTTTGGTTATATTATATTTTATAATCAAAAAGATTTGTAAATAATTGTTTTAATAATTTAATATTATTATTAAAAATAAATTTTTGAATCTTTTGGATTGCGAAATTATAATAAATTTCAATATTTATTTTAGATTTTAGATATAAAAATTTTTTTATATATTAAATAATTATATAATTATAATAAATTTTGATTAAAAGATTTTTTATTTTTTTGAAATATAATAATTTATTATAAATAAAAATTTTTAAATTTAAGAAATAGATAATTTTTTTTAAATAAATATAATTATTATATTTAAAATTTTAAAAAAGTTTAATTATAAATTTGATTTAAATTTTTTTTAAATAAAATAATTTAAATAAAATTTTAAATTATTTTAAATTTTCAAGATTTACAATATTTTAGGATTGAAGAATTTTAATTTTTTTTATAATCAAAATTAAAATATTTTTCATTTATTCCTGGGTGAGCCCAAATAATTTAATATATTTTATATAATAAAAAAATATATTTGAATAATTTAATTGTTGATATTCGAAGATAAAAAAATAAAATTTAATTAATAATTTTTGAGGATAAAATTTTATCTAATATAGTTTTTCAAATATAATATCGAATGTATCGATTTTGATATTATATAATTATTAATAATATTTAAAAATTAAAGATTTATTAATATTAGATTCGATATATATAAATAAAAATAAGAATAAATATTATTAATAATTATTTGAAAATAATAGATTTGGAATTAATAATTTTAATAATATTTTTAATAAAAAAAATAATATATATAATTTTCCAATAATTATATAATTATTTATTTTATTTATAAAAAATTTTGTTATTTATATAAATTATTTTTTTTTGGGAAATATTTTTTTAAATAATAAAATTAAAATAATTTTTAGATATTAGTATTATAAATCTAATAATATTATTGAAAAAGATATTATATTTATTTTGGTTTTCCTTAGTTACTCCTATTCCGAAATTGATATTGTTACACGAGATAAAAAATTTATAATCTAAGATATATTTCTTATATTTTTTTAGTTTAATTAATTCTTTATTAGCTAAAATATATTTATTTAAATAAATTATAAAAAATAAAATATATATATCGAAATTATATAAAATTTATAAAATAATATTTATTATATCTCCAATATTAAAAATATAATTTTATTAGATCGCAAATTTCCAATTATTGCAAAAATATCGAAAGAAAAAAATATTAATAATAAATATAAATATATATTAAATTTTTTTTTTATTTCGATTATTTTTATTAATTTGATTTTTATCGAAATATTTATAAATATCGTTTAATATTAAAATATTAAAAATTGTCCAAAAATAAAGGGTTTATATTAATTAATTCAACGAATTTATATAAAGAAAATATTAATATATTTTTTGAAATATACAATAAAATTTATAATAATATTATCCAATATATTCTTAATAAAATATTGATTATTTTTCAAAATTATATAAAATAATTGATAAATTATTATTTTTTTTTTACTATTTATATCTCAAATAATTTTTTAAAATTTTCGGGGTATACCGGTTTTGCGAAACTCAATTTAAATAATATTAAATATTATTTTAACAATAATTAAATTATAAAATATATTATTTTTATCGTAACATTGTTTAAATAATTTGATTTAAATATAATTATAATATTAAATATTTATAAAATCGTCGATTTTAATAATTATTTTTTTATATTTGTGCCGCCAGAAATTTATATATTTTTTTAATAAATTATAATTACAATTAAAGCCTTAATTTATAAAATCTTCGAACTTATTCGTTTTTATAATAATTTAAATATTTTTTAATTTTCAAATAAAAACAAAAAATTAATATTTGATTAATAATATAATTATATTTTAAATATGAACAAAACTAAAATATAGAATAATTTGAATAATTTAGTCCAAATTGTTTCAAATTTCTATTAAAACCTAGAAAAGTTATATTTAGATATTTGATATAAATAATATTAATAAATAATAGCCAAAAAAAAAAAATAATATTATATTTTGATTTATAAGACCTTTTTTAATAGTCAGATTTACCAAAAGATTTGATTTTTTTAATTATAATATAAACTTATATCAAGAATTGTTTTAGGGAAATCTTACTTCTTGGGATAAAATTATTATATAATATTAATATAATAAAAAATTAAAAAAATAAACGAAAATGATTTTATTTAAATTAAGATATCGAATTTTTATTAAAAATATTTTAATTGCCAGGAAAATGAAAATTAACAAAAATATTTTTATATATTTTTATAGAAATATTTAAAATATTAATAAAAAATTTATTATATAAAATAAATATTATAAAATCAAAAATAGAAATATCTATAATTTGATTAATTAATCTTTTTCTTAATTTATATAACCTAAATATAATTGTATTCTAATTAATATTCTTTTTATAATTTAAATTTGATTTAAGAAAATTTTATAAATTCGTTGATATATTAATAAAAAAAAAATAGATAATTAATGTCTGCAGACCAGTTGCTAATATTTGCAGGATCAATTCAAAATTATATTAAATTTCCAATATTACAAAAAATTAATTATTATATATTACAATTATGTTACCAAAAATTATTAATTTAATAAATATTGATATTGCAATAAATATAAAATTAAAAATAAAAAGATTGAAGAAAATTATATTTTATATAATTATAAACAAAAAAATTGGGATTATTAAATATAATTTTTTTATATTAAATCATAATTTTGAAAAAAAAGTTTTTAATATTATTAATATTAAATTAAATTTAATAGGAGCAATAATAAAAAAAAAATTTTAATTAACCGATTTATTTGATATTTTTTTTATAACAATTAAATATAATTAAAATATAAATATAAAATTATATTCTTGATTAAAGATTCAAAACTCGATATAATTAATAAAAATTAATTTAATTTAATTATTAATTATTCCAGGCCGGATTATCTTCCAGTTACGCCGGAGTCTGCAGAGGCGAATATAGAAATATTCAATATTCACCTATTATTCGCCTCTACACCCTGCAGATTGTCTTTTTAGTAATACCTAAATACTTAGGTAATAATATTATTATAATACGTTAATATATATATATATAAAACCTTAATTTAAGACCAAATTTTACCTAAAACGGCTAAATTTAATATTATTTAATTTTTCGTGAGGTTTTTATAATGTAAGAGTTTTACGGAATTCCTATAATTGGTTGTGTATTTTATAAATACTTAATATATAAAATATTAATATTAAAATTTTATATAAAAATTAAAACTTTTTTAATTTTTTAATTAATACAATATAGGGACGTAGATATAACTATAAATATAAAGGGAGTTCAATCGGTCGTAGAATTGATTAAAGAGTAAACTACCTACGTTATAAGAAGCTTTATATACTGGGTGGCACATGTCTGCGAACCACGTGATACACCCCCTTTTCCACTACTACAACAAAAATAAAATAATACTATTAATTAAAAATTATAATTTTATTTTCTAGTAATACCAACGACAATCTAACGACGAGTCAACGATGCTAGCGACGGATTTAAATTCTAGCGACGCCAAAATATTTTACCAATGTTTTTATAAATATTCCAAATTTTGAAAAAATTTTAATAATCACGATTAAATAAAAAAGAATAACTAAAACAACTATTAATAATATAATTAATTATAATCTTTTTTCTATTATTAAATAATTTTCTTAAAGGAAAATAATTAAAAAAAAGTAATATATTAGTAATAATTTCATAGATTTGCTAAAAAAACTTTTATAATTCCAAAATTATAAATTTATTTTATAATAGGGTGCGTCTCGCTACGTAGGGACAGATGTTATTCCCTTCCCCTTTTATAAGGAATGGTGAGTTTCGAAGTTTCATCCGCTTTGAACGATCCATTCTACTTTGGAGTCTTTTAGATTACCTATAATCTGCAACGAGATGGGTGGAGTAACATCGAAAAATAAATTCCGCTGACCTTGTCGTAGGCGGCATGTAGGGATTGCCTGCGCCCATGAATACACTATCTGCAACGGCTACGAAAATATCAAATTGAGAGGAGTCGATGCAGCCTTATTCGCAGCCTTCAGTGCTCTTCAATTGGGAGTGGAAATCAAGCTGCTTTACAAGGAACTGATTGAAATCAAGAACGCCGAATCCGGGGCGGTCGAGCGTCTGGAGCTTGTCCACTGGCGTGAAAAGCATTATGTACTGGGTGATATCCCCAAGGTTAATACCCGTCGGCACGTGAGTACCAGTCGACTTCTTTCACTTTTGGGACCTGAAAGACCCGTCAAGTATTCGATGTTCTATACAACGAATCTCTATATAGATTTTACAACCTTTCGCTAACTCGATCGCGTACAGTCACAAAATTTCGTCCAGAGATTTGCATTGCTGGGTGATCAAAGCCTGTGGACCTCAAGATGGGCACACAGAGGCCTCACAAACGGGCAGCAGAAGAAAGTTTGCTTTCGCCCCATTCTTTTGATCATATTTCCAGACTTTCAAGCTAGAAAACGAATTCTTCGGGTTTCGGGCGCCTGAGACATTTTCATTACCTCTCGTATCACTTCAGTTCAGGCTACAAGACATTCATCTAGGCAACCACACAATAGCCTAAGATGTCTCATAAAGTACCAATCAAAACCTTTGCCTCAACCTCATAACTATTGATCATGTGCTTTCGTGTGAGCTACGTGTCTGGGAACTCGCGCTTCTTCTACTCGGATTTTCCACATATCTTCGTCCGGGCCTCTGTTCAATAACGAGCAGTTCTCCCAGGCACCCACCACAAAATTCTGCCCAAAATGGCAACTCCCAGCCAAGCAATATCCATCACCAGCTCATCGGATGAGAGCCCATCTCCTTATAATCCATTGGAGAAATTACGGCTCGCGGTCAATGAGTATTCCACGAACTATTGCTGCGGAGGAGAGATTCCGATCACCACTGAAAAAATCACTCGCTCCGCGACAAGTGCGTACCAGCCTATTCGTGCACCGCCAGTCACTGTCAGATGGGATGTCTCCAAGGAACCTGGGAGCTCGCGTACTGTTCAATTGCCCTTCAATCCACCACTCGAGGGAGTTAATGCGGATGTAAATGCTGCTAGTATGTGAATCCCCTGTGCAATTTTTTTCCCCTATTCGTGGAGTTCGCGAATCTTGATGGATTTTCGGGTTCTCTGGAGACTTCAAATAATAATACTGACTCTGAAAACTTGTAGTGTTCGAAGAGCTCCTTAAAATGTGCGACCCCGCGACCTTCGGGCTTGGAGGCAAAGACGTTCTTGATGAGCAGTACCGTAAGGCGGGGAAGCTTGATCAAACGCAGTTCTCCACCAACTTTCATCCCCATGATTACGGAATCGTGGATACCATCAAGCAGACCTTGTTGCCGAATGCACTTTCTCACATTATGGAGGGTAGAGTGGCGCATAGGGGTGTCATGGCTGAGTTGTATTAACTGAATGTGCGTTTTTGTCCTGCCATCTGGAGGAATGTTTCTTCATACATGTCGTTGCACCCTGGCCCAAATACTGACAAGACTCTACCTAGATCTACTCGGGACCCGGCGGGAGGTTCAAAGCCCACGTCGACACCCCGCGAGGCGCTACGCAGTTCGGCTCACTGGTCGTGTGTCTGCCCCATGGCTTCAAAGGTCTGTCTCATTGAGAAGTTCTTGGGTGCATTCGAATTTAACGAAAGAAACAGGTGGCCAGTTCCGTGTAACCAACAAAAGTCTCGAAACCGAATCAACCATCTTCGACTGGAGTAAGAGCCATCCAGATTCGATCCAATGGGCCGCTTTCTACAGCGACTGCGAGCACGAGGTCATGGAAGTCGAAGAAGGACACCGAGTCACACTGACTTACAACCTCTACGTCGTGGAGAATATGGGCGGTGTAGTCCAGACTCACCCCACGGCGGATGCGAAGTATTCTCCATTGCTCGAAAGTGCCAAAAAGCTGCTCGAAGATCCCAGCTTTATGAAGAATGGTAAGAAAGACACCTCCAACGCGAACCCCAGATTGAATGACAAGCAGGGGGGCGACTTGGCTTCTACTGCACTCACCAATACGCCCACAATAACAAAGCTACTGAGAAACTCATGCCATTTGCTCTGAAAGGAATTGACGTCGTCATCTTCAGCGTGTTTCGCAAGCTAGGTCATGCCATCAGCGTGCTACCCGTCATGGAAGACTTTGAGTATGACGAGGAAGAATACGACTCCGATGATCTAGAATTGATGAATGAAGATAACCCGGACTATGACTCTGATACAGCTAGACGTATCTATGAACGCGATAGTCAACGCGACGCTCCTCAAATGGTTGGTACGGCATTCCACCCAGTGAAGTTCGGAGGCGATCAATACGAGATGACCCATAAAGAAAAGCAGAAGGTAAGACTACCTTGACCCTGTGATATCTTCGAACAGCCATACTAAAATTCCAAAAGCAAATCGAAGAATGCTGGGACTCTGTTCCTATCAGGAACGTGGTGTGGCTTAATGGGCCTCGTGATCAAGAGATTGCTTTCGTGAGAATGGCGTATGGGAATCAGGCGGAACTGGAGTGGAAATATTCGTATGCGACTATTATGGTCGAGATTCCCAAGGCGGAGGAGAGAGTGTTGGATTGTGAGATGCCGGAGGCTGATGAGTCGCAGAATCGCGCTCAATTCTGATTTTGAAGCTCTGGGGTTGCTTTGACTACCTTTCACCACACTCACTTGGAATACTTAGAGTCTGTTATGTTTTCGTTAGATAAGAAAAAACACTTTCATCTTCGCGAAAATTCGAAAATTGGAGAATTAAGCCATGCTTTGGGAATGAATTGAAAAGGATATGCGGGGTCAGATTTACCGAGCCCCCTATTCCCCTGGTACAACTAAATCGTCAGAATGCTGGAAGTTTTCCCTTCGCGGGGAATACAAGTATTCGAAGACTTACAGATGATGTGATCAAACTTTCGAAGCACTGATTTTCAACTGCTTCTTGCGATGCAATGTTTGATTTTTCGATGTCACAGGACATTCATTGGTGGGCATTCTGCGTGGCTGCAGGCAGCCGTCCAGATGAAACAAACTGTTTGTCGTGACTTTCAAAACAAATTTCCTTCTTCATCCCCTCAAAGTTCCATTCCTCATCTTCCTGGAATTCCTCTCAACTGAATCAGAGAAGAAGGTGTAAGCCAAAACATCATGGAAGGAACCGGCGTACCTGTCTGCACAACCCCCTCCGTAGACGTCCCCATCTACCTTCTGACGCATATCTAGGACAACCACCATTCTCTGTCGAAAACGAAGCTCGAAATGAATGCAGTAGACACGATCCAGAGCATTCAGTCTCTAGCTACCTCCATCTCCACCTCGACCGCCGATGCATCCATCCAAGTACCGATGACGACAGAAGATGTGCAGTCCCTCTTTGCCAACGTTCGATATTCTGCGGACAAGATTCAAGTCCTAGCGCGGGCGTTTGTCGAATAAAGAGAAGCTGGTGGCTTCATATTCTTCCCAAAACTGCCTCTCGAGATACGTATCGTTATATGGCGTGCCGCTCTGGTTCCGCGAGTGGTAGAGCTGTGCTTGTCATACGATCAGACCGTTAAGCTTCCCAGGCCTAGGGACAGGTTCAACAAGTGCGAAAGGATTGGCATGGTTGGCCCACCACCGGCGTTGATGTATGTGTGCAGAGAGTCACGAAAGCTGGCCCTAGAGAAGTACTCATGTGCATTTACGGACGATAAAGACACTTCGAACTTTGAGGGAATACGGATCGATCCTATCGAGGACACCATTTATATCCCGTACTATGAGAGACTTGACGACCTCCGCATTCATCCTCTACTCCAAGCAGGTCTCTGGCCTGGTGCGGCCTCAACTTGCGTCCAATCTCTCGTAATCGATGCCATGATGTGGCCTGAAAGTAGCGATTCAAGATTTGGGATACCGATTTGGTGGGGATGTAAGAACCTGAAGCGATTCACTGTCGCGATCAGGCAGTTTAACAAGCTCTATCCATATAACAATTATGTTCCCTTCTGCAGGGGAATGCGCGCATATAATGGAATCGCCGATTTTGTACAGCCTGGTAGTTGGGTTAAGGGAAAATTTATTGATGACTTAGTTTTGAAAGTGGAGCGAGGGATGAACGACATTCTATTAGAAAGAACCATAGATTGTCCGCTGCCGAAAATCAAGATCAAAGCTTTGAAGAGAGGAGGAAAAAGGGTATGATTGAAAACGAGAGGGGGGTAGAGAGCCAAATACTATGCGGCCGGTCTATTTGTTGATCTAAGGAGGAAACAGAACGCCTTGGGTATCTATCATTAATCCAACTCCAAAACCAAAATTTTCCCAAAATAAAGTGACGATCCTTTTTTGATGTAATTTATGCAACCTGTGGCAGCGGGGCATCTACCGGTTTTCGCGGCGGATGAAAAAAGCGGCTCTCATTGCTGCGGATTTTGAATGCACCACTCGGCGTGGCACATTCAAACTCAGTACCATTTCTTCTTTCCCTCCTCCAGGAGAACTAATCCAATTCCATTTCATCCCCCAAGCCAAAGTTTTCGTCTACCGATGCAATGTCTGCGACCGGAGCGTCAACGAATCGTTCAAGTCCAACTTCTTCCAAAGAGACGGAGTTGGGTGTCCAGTCCATGTCATTAACTGGTCTTTCGCTGATCTCTTGCAATGCGGCCTGCAATTTATTTCTGGCAGCTTGTGGATCGACACCGCTCAGAGTATTCCAATCGCTCAACTCCATTTGCAAATGATGCAGTTTGTGCTCCCTCGTCACGTCCGCGAACATCGCCATCAAATTCTGTGCTTGTAGGGCCATTCTTTTGATCTCGGTGTTGTCGCAGAGGTGACGATGAACGGCTGAGTTGCGGATTCGTGTTGCGTTTTCTAGGCCTTGCTCGAGAGTGGTACCAGGGACGGCTTTTATGGCGTTTGAGGGAAGGAGTTCGGGCAGCGTCTTTCGCCATGTTGAAAGCTCGACTAGTTCTGCGCAGGACCAGCCATACTCCACCAGCTTGCCGGGTATCCATCTGGAGGCGAAGTCATAGCACCCCTCTTCTAGTATTCGTTGTATCATGGTGAGAATGTAGTGCTGTACTTCGTAAGGGAGACCGAGATCTGGGGGTTTCGCATTGCGGGAGAGGGTAGTACTGCTAGACTGCAGTTGGGGTTCGGTTACTCGGACCGTCTGTTCATATGATATTGTTAGCAAGTTCCAGAAGTGACCGAAATTCTCGCGGCGGGCAAAAGAAGTAGCACGAAGTCCGAATGTGCCGCTATGGGTGGAACATTCAAAATGTGCAATATTCGGTGCTACTTTTCTTTTTGGCCCGCCGGGACACAATTTACACGCACCCTTGTCCATATTTGAGGCTTATGCGGTTGTCCACTAGGTCCACCAGGTCTGTGGTTTCTTGGGGCCCAACGACTCGTAGCAAGACCGTACTTCTGAGGATCGAATCTGTCCGCAAGCTCGGATTCTGCATTCTGTAAAGACCGTGGTTGGTTCCCACTGACTGTTTGAGGCGAGAGAGGGCGGAAATTAGGTTCGTTCTGGTATCCAACATTCTCCTCTTGCTGTGGCACATTCTCCCGTTGTGGCATCTTTTCAGTTCTGGAAAGCTTACATCTGAAGCATTCTTTCCGCCAGGCATAATTAATGAATCTGCAAGAGGCACAGCTCCATTCCCCAGGCCTTGGAGCCCACATGCTCGCCTCTAATCCATTGCTTCCCATGTTGAGGCCTGTCTATAATGTACCACGTCGAGTGGAACATTTACAATCCACGATAGTTGTTGCCGCTTCTTTGGTCCACCGCTCTGTCTTGCTATCGAAAGACAAGTCCTTTGTTGGTTCTACGTTGCATATTTTGGTGGGGGAACAAGACTAGACGTCTCCAACTGGGCAAAATATATTCAATGGCGGTAAGAGATTGAACTAGAAAATTCTCGGTATAGAAAGAAAGTTGCTTTCGTGGATGAAGCTTTTGATGTTGCCGACGAGGACTTGGTTGACGTTGGAGTTGGAAGACGCGCCTTCTCGCGATTTGGTGGGGTATGCACGGACCGGCCGCTACACCAACTCCATCAGCTCCTCAAACTTCCTCGAATTATCAGACAATCTCGCAATTTTTTTCATCGTGTCGACGGAAGCAGAATTGACTTCCAGTTAAGCAGAGCCAATCTGTATTATGAAGATTCATTGTTTTGTTGCGATCTTACGCCTTGCTGTTCGCTTTTGCTGGTTTCGCTATTGAAATTGATGTTTGTCCGTTCCCCAGGTGTTCAACGTCAGATAATCATTGAAAAAGTACCCGTTCTTTTGCAGCCAAATTATACTAAGAAAACTAGCTGATTCGACTGAGTATTCTATGCCACTGACAGGTAGTGTTCCGCATTGTTCAAACTTGAGATTCGCCCTTCTCCAGCTGCACAAAGATTCTTTCAGACCTTCTGCTCTATTCCCAGGGTTGTTCAACAATCCATGTATTTTTTTATTCCTCGTAGTTCTCGATCTACAGTCAGAGTTCGAATTGTGTTGGCAGTAGAATGCCACAGATTCTAGCCAAACTTAACGTTCGCTATGGCGGATATGAACGCTTTGCCTTTTCTGTCCCAGTGTCGCGTTGTGGCTAGCTGACAACTTGACAAGAGGGTCCGACTACCTCAGAATTGTCTAAACCCATTATTTTAGTACCTACCCAATATGTTAGTGACGTCTACTAGCCCTTTATGAGCAGTCGAGACCGCATTTTCAGCTTTCAGCAATACTCCAGAAAGCTTTCTATTCTGAAGCGGGGTTTCCTTGCATTTCCTAGAATGCCGATTAGTGAAGAATGTTCGAAGCGTTTTGAGCTTTGCATGCACTACTCGGAATGGTACAGGCAACCTTTTGGCCCCTGGGTAGATCGCTGGTTTCCCGTGTTCGGGTACCAAATTCTCGGAACAGCACCCCACTCAGTCTGGGGTTAACACCACTTGAAAAATTGAAGACAGGTAACGATGATGCTACTCCAAATATGATCATGTAGTAACTTTCCCGCCATTTCGTCTTGAGCCTGGTGCCTGGGCGGTACCAGGAATCTTCTGCCGAAAGTATCAAGACGACGCATCCCCCGCGATCACATACTTGATCTGCATTTCATTTTCTCATTCTCCCATCTTCTCGGAATAACTTAAGCCCTTTTCGAGCTACAAAACATATCATATACTATAAGGCTTCTTCACTTCGCATTGTTGCTTTTTGCAACATTTCTTAGCTTCCCAAGCACATTACGCGCTGCTGCTTGCAACGCAGACAATTGCTTGCGGAACCTGCGAGATTCAAATACAGTTCTTCGGTTTCGTCTTTCTCCGCCACGTATACACAGATTGCAAATACTAGCTCATCTGCAATACACGTTGGCCTTCCAGCAATGGCCTTCTGCTATTGGATGCCCTACCGACTTTTCTGCACCTTCGCTCTTCCGTGACAACGACACCCCTCCAAACACTCATCCATCTTCATTTTGCGCTCTGCTGCAACATTGACCTTTACTCAGAATAGTTCTTCACGATGGACGCAGTGGCATTTTTCGCGTACAGATACGAGCCCCTCGCTCATCATGACTCAATTCGCCTTCTTACCCTCCAGCCTGGTCTACCGGGCACCAATATCTTCTGTGACATTGAGCACACGACTCTTTCTGAATGCGATGACATATATCTTGCATACACGGCTCTCTCCTATGTCTGGGGAGATCCTGCTGATTCCAGAACTCTGTTTGTCCAAGGCTGTCCCATAACGGTCACAGCGAACCTACTGGCTGCCCTTGACGACCTCCGAGACGAGAGACAGCCACTTCGACTGTGGGTTGATGCAATCTGTATTGACCAATCGAATACTCCAGAGCGTAATGCTCAAGTCAGCTTGATGCAAAAGATATATTCTTTTGCTAAGCAAACTGTCATTCATCTTGGAAGAGGTGACGAGGAGCTCGAACAATTCTTTACAAGACTTCCGACAGAGCAGGTCGTTTGTGATAGGGACATGAATCCGTTATTGGGGAGAAGGATTCTGTCATGCCCATGGTTCACGCGGGTCTGGACATACCAGGAATTAGTGCTGTCAAAGGAAGCGCTAGTTCAGTACGGACGAAGTCGAATGAAATGGCAGATTTTCTGCCAAGCCTTCGTAGAAGCAGACTTTGGCAGAACAGAGTATACTAAATATAACAGAGTGGAGTCTGGAAGCCCAACCCTGATGCCAGATCTACAAATCCTTTCACATATGTGGAACGGGCGCCAGCAGTTTCAGTTGGCCTTATTGAGTAGAGAGACACCTCCATCATTGTTATCGGTATTATTATCCAGAAGGGGCTTCAAGGCAAGTGATTTGCGCGATCTTGTGTATGGAAATCTTGGAGTTGCTGGCGTCAATGCCGGTGGGAAGAGGTCTAGTTTTCTCGTCGTTGATTACAAGCAAAGCGTGGATGAGGTATTTGAGAATGCAACAGCTTTTGCTCTTGCAAGAAACCCTGAAGTTTTATTGCATGTGGAAACATGGACACCCACGAAACGTCGAGCTGGTTTACCCTCATGGGTACCTGACTGGTCGCTGCCCTCCTCAGAACACGTTCCGTCTCTCGGTCCACTCTTGCATCGGATAGCCATTGATCGGGAGGAATCTTTTGCACAATTTCGTCACCTATTACCATCAACCCTGGTATACAGAGCCGAAGAGATCGGTGTATTGGAAGACAGAAGTATAACTCTGCCTCGAAACCTGGAGGTTCATGACCGACTTGGGATAATGAGCAACCTCCGAAGCCTCGCTACCGAGATGATTCCGCAGCCGATCACTGGCCCACGCGACTTTAGACAACGTGCACAAATAGAGGAAAGCTTTAAGAAGGACTATCGGGCATTATGTCATTTCTTTCAGCGGCTATTGGGCGGCGAGATGTTTTTGCCTCGTTTCCCCGAGGACCCCGCGCATATTCGGTATCTGATGGGACTTGCAATGAGGGAAAGCGATAGGAACCGCTCGTCATTCTTCGATTTATTTGTCGAAAGTGTATTACAAAAGAATCGCCACAACATACTTGGCGGGAGAAAAGTTGCTAGGCTCCCGAATGATCTTTGGGCAATTGTGCCAGGTAGTGCATTCCGAGGGGATATCATACACAAACTTTGTAATGGAAGAGGACCTATACGCTATATGGTTGTCAGGGAATGCTCCTTGGCGTCGACAAGAATCCATCAGGACATAGAATGTGTTTTGCAAAACCAACGGGGTTGTGCATATCATATGAATCTCGACGCCCCGCATACTAAACCGCGGTATTTCAAACTCATTGGTGAGGCTTGGGTTAAGCGTGAATCCATGATAGGGTCCTTGAAAGGCCAGATCTGGCCGACACCTTATACTGCTGTGCTGGTCTAGTATATCTGCGATAGATAGTTACATGAGAAGAAGGTTGGCCTCTTGATTGTTGTCCGTCAAGCTCGAACGAACAATCATACCGGGCTAGGATTCTCCTGGCTTCAAGTAAGATCTCCCTGTCAAAGTGACATCATTTGCACCACACAACAGCACAGATTCTTCACAAGCGAAGCTTTCCTCATTATTACTTTTATCATTGATGGGGAATCCACCCACTCGATCCCAACCACCGATCTCGTTCTTTGGTCCCCTTGAAAATCTCGCAAAAGTTATGCTCACAATACATCAGAGTGCATATATGTGTGTCGTCTTACTGACTCTTACACCTGGCAACAAAAGTCCAGCGTTCTTACGAAGAGGGGAAAAGCGGAATCTGCTATTTGTGGGGAACTCCCCTTTGCTCTACACGCAAATGACTTGAGCAACTTTCATGTTTTTGTGGTGGGGAAGAAGAGCAGGGCAAAATGGACACGAGGCGTGGGATAGTGTACCAGTGAGTCGATAGTTTTCTTTGCCCTGTGCCTAACGCCAAAGGAATGTATGTCCCAAAAGGGGATGGGAAAGCTCTATATACAATGAACGCCAAACACATTTCAGCCCCTGCTCTGCTGCTCATGATCTCATTACTCGTAATCCTCAATCCACAACCGCCACTAAACCACCACTGAGACGCATATCCAGCTCTTCTCTCTATTTCATATCTATCTTGCTAGATGATCAGTCAAAATTCAAAAGATGCGACAGATTCGACCAACCTATACAAAGAGGCTCTTGACAAAGTCTTCAGCAGCTCTCTTGTACGTCTTGTATCCCCCAGCAGGAGGCGGGTAGCTTTTGTAACCACCGGCTGGGGGTGGGTAGTTCTTGTACCCTCCAGCAGGAGTCGGGTACGTCTTGTAGCCGCCGGCTGGAGTTGCGTAGGTCTTGTAACCGCCGGCTGGAGCTTGAGGCTCTGGCTCGGGCTCGGCAAGGGGAGCGGCGAGTGCTGTTGGCACTGCGGCAAGGGCGAGGATGGCTAGGAGGTTGAACTTCATGGTGGAATTGGGAGGATGCTTGGTTGGAATTTAACGAGGGTTGTGATGATGTTGAAAGTGCAATGATCTTTGGGATTTCTGGTTGTGGTCGACTGCTGGTTTAAATAATGGGAAATGGTAGGGCACGGTTTTATATGCTTTTTATCCCAATGCCGCGGTATCATCAAGCTTGGCTGTTCTTACACCATTCTGTACGAGTAGCACCGCATTGAAGACTGCGGACCTTGGTCCAGAGCGAATTATGTCTTCTACCCCGCTTGACACAGCTCTCTCTTACGAGTTACTATTGGAATTTGGAGCTGATCGGGTATGGGCTGTTCGTATGCCATTGGACGGGGGCATTGTCGGGTAAGGACCACATTTTAACACGGGTTAGATCGCAGCTGAGCATTGGGTGAGCATGTATGTATGATGTCTTCGACTTCTGGAAAACGTTCTTTGGTCGCTGGTCAGCGGGGTGCCCGCGACTTGCGGTACCAAAAGCATTGTGTTGTCTTGGGTCGCATGCGACCATAGCCGTATCGAGAATATGGCGCAAGTACCCGTCTCTTGAGTTAAGCTGACACGAAAGGTTCTAGGTGCCTTCTAAGTTCTTACTACTACTAGTCAGCTATGATTACGGGCCAGCCACTGCCGCAGTCTATTCAGTGAAAGAAACCTAACCTCACTCCAAAGGACGTAAAACTTATGCTGCGACGTGTCATGCGAATCAGTAATACTTTATGTCAAAATTCCCACCGGCTCAAGAATAGAATCTCAATGCCACACCGTGCACACGACTCATTTCCGATTCGCTCTGCACTCACTTCTTGAATTTCTTCTTACGCTTCAATGCTTCCTATTAGACTTGTTCCTTACCGTAAACCGAGCCTCCGAGGCTTTGAAATCTACGTGATATCGCTCGCCTTAGCACGCAAAATACGCCCCATCTTATCCCAAGAGTTTGGATGTGCCACTATTGGAAGCGACGCCGTGTCCCTCCACGCCAAGTTTAAGGCTGGCTGAGACACTCTCGGGCCACCCAATAGCGCATCGACGTGCCGTCTTAGCATCAGCCTCACTGGAGAAAAGGAACTATGTTACTAAGCTACCCCGCACTGCATGTACGGTAGCAACAAGCGGATTGGACTTTCGATACCTGAAGGGCCCACGTGGATCTTACCTCTGGCTATTCAGCTGCGCCTACCTGTCGATGCCGCGGGATGTCAGATCGACCTTGAGCTCAGTTGATATGGAAAAGTCAAATTTCCGCACAAGAAGTTCGCAGATTTTACATGCTCACCATGTTGGAATTTTTGAATAGAACTGCGAGATTCGAAAGAATCAGAAACTTCGAAGACAACGAATCGCTGTTACAGTCTGAGCAAACAGAGAAAATTTCGCATCAAAAATCAGCCTTCAATCTTCGCTGGATTACTTCGATATTCTTGACGTTCATCGTCTCCACGGCTTTCGGGGGGTGGATTGGAAAGAAAACCGCCTACAGTGAACAAACCGCATTCTGCATCAAGAAAATATCCCAACCCTGTGAGGGAGGTTCCCAGAAGTCAATTACGAACTTACTGATGCTTCAACAGCTCCGATATTAGATGACATTCCCCTGACTTTGGAAAGCACCGACTTCAACGGCAGCTTTGCCCACGAGACCATTTTCCGCCAACCCGCGTCTCCAGAGGTAGACGCAGCATGGCAGTGGCTAGGCGCAGATTGTATTTCTCCCTGCCTCGAGATCCATAATTCGTGCTAAAACCTATAGATGACACTGCGATAATCCCGCTCGAAGATGGACGGAAAGCGGGCCTAACGGACGACCACGTCCAAATACAAGAGAAATATGGTGGTGGCTTTCTCGTTAACGTGGAGGGCTTGCACCACTTGCACTGTCTCAATCTGGTGAGGCAGAGTACGTACTACAACTTCGAGTACTATTCCTCGAGAAAGCTAGGTGCTTTCGTGAATGAGGAATCGATGTTGAAGATGCATGTCTGTAAGTTCAGTTCAGTCTTCTCAGGCCAAAAGACAGCAGCTGACATCCCCATAGCACACTGTCTTGATATTTTGCGCCAGCAATTGATGTGCACAGTCGATATGGGGATTTTAGGGCAGGTCTGGTGGAACAAGGACAATCCGACAGCTTTCCCCGACTTCAATACGAAACATACTTGTCGGAATTATGATGCGGTGAGGAAATGGGGGTTCGAGCATCAGGCTCAGGTGCCGCCAGACTGGCTAATACCACCGAGAGACTTGAGCATTGTGTCCGAAGAGATGCCATGATTGCTGCCTTGATGTTCTTAAAACTTTATAGATGGGAATAAATTAGACGTACCAATTGAAATCTCCGTGATCCAGAAAATCTTCTAATTCTATCAAAACTTTTGTTTATCTAGCCAACCTTTCCCAGGATATCATAGATACGACGTCACACATCGAGCCGTTGCTTCTACGTGGTTCCAGTAGAGCCAATGGGAAGGCCCCATGGCCAATCGTAAGCCTCTGCAACCTTCATAACTAAATCAATCTGATGAGCCACGACTGTACGTTAGCTGTAGCAGTCAATATGGTATCCTTTCAAGAGATCAAGACCAATCAGCTCATTATTGTTCTAGCTCGAACATCCTACCGTGCCATCCATATGCCCTCGTCAAGCGTCTCCCTATACGCCGCGCAACTGTGAACGGAATTTTCACAGCCGGACGCGGTTCATGGAATTGAATACTCCGCTCAACGTCCAAATTTGTCGGCGTAAACTGCCAGATGGAGCCGTACAGTTTCTGTACCGCAAAGCCAGTGCTAGTCATGGCGCGCAGGAAGTCTATCCAAGGGATTTCGCCAGGGGTTCCGCTTTAGCCTGGTGTGAAGAACAAGGTATTGAAGACCTTAAGCATGGTCTTATCGACCTTGAACTTCGGCTGCTTGTCGTCTTGTTGACCAGGAGCCTGGACGGTACTCTCTTGACTCTCAACTTTGGCTCCAACCCCCTTGGTTTTGACCTTTTCTTTAGACCTAATCGGAAGCTTGTCGTCCTTTGTGTCCGTCCATGGCTTAGGGTCTTTTGGGGTCGAATTGAGTCTCGGCTCTTGGATTGGTTCTACCCACGGCGTCGTCCGCTCGATTTGCTGCCCTCTATGCCTAGGTTTATGATCCCTCATGCAATCATCGATGTGCTTTTTAGATGTCCGCTTCCAGTTTGCGACAAACCGAGCCCAGAACAAGTCAAGATTCTTCTCGGCGGCGATCATCTTGTCAGTAGTTTGTTTGGTTCTTTTCTTGTCGACTGGATAATCGAACTTGCCATCGCCCGGCATAGCCATTTGAGTGATGCCCTTGAGCACTAAGTGCATGTTTTCTAAGTATTCCATTTGGAAAATGGCGCCCTCGAAGACTTTAAGGATCTTCAACTTATGTTTCTAGTGGAAATAATTTTAGTCAGCAACCTAAGGACTCAATGGGTAGTGGAAACGAAAGGAGTATGCCTGACACTGTGTAATTTAGACTCATTTTTATCTTGAACATTTAGGAGATGATCTCTTGGCTAGGAGCCTTAGCACCGTCTTAAGCGCTGGCTCCTTGGCTCAATAAATGTTCATCGAAGCATAGCGCGCCTTTATTGCAAAAGGTTTGTCATCAACAGGATACTTACTCGGTTCTCATCCTCAAAAGTAGCTGCCCACGGGTGGTAGATTTCGATTTCGTGCGATGCTTTAGTCAAAATAGCGAGATCACCAAACATATCCGCCATGTATGGAGATAAGTTCCTCTTCTCGGTAGGATCTTGCATGATCTGCTCAAAAGCGTCAATAACATCAGTGAGCCCGAACAAGTCCCTTTGCTTTTTGTCCCAGAGGATCAGGAAAAGACCCCAAGGCATGTGGAAATGGGGATCAAGTTCGTTTATGGGGCGAATATGCATGTTAACGGTACCGGGCTGCTGCGGTTCTCGGGTGAAATAGTGTCGCGGAGGTGGAGAAGATTGAATATTCTTCATATTGTGCAGAGGCGTTTCGCAGCTGAGAGCAAGCCTGTGACAGGAACATCAGGGCAAGATTCGACAAATATGGCAGGGTAAAGAGGACTTACAATTCTTGAAATCGGAGAATTTCAATCAAGTATTCTTCAGGAAGCTGCACAGCGTAAGAGATCTCGGTCCTGTATTTCTCTTTCAGTACAAGCAATCGATTGACTTGTCTGTCGAGAAGGCTCCAGGTCTCAAAACTGGTGTATGCGTCGGCAATGACATTTCTGATGACTCGCTCCCAGAAATCGGTGGTATGGGGACCTGTCGGATGTGTATTGCCCCATGTGTCCAGCAATCTATCATTTCTATGCTCACTCCAGTCCTTTATCGTATCTCCAAAGTAGCCGGGGTCCTCTCTCAGTGCCCACAGATGATCTTCGGCCGCGGACAGTCTAGCAGCAAGTATACCTCTGAGGCGTTCTAGATCTAGATTCGCTGGCAGACGGTAGGGAGCTTCGGCAGAGACAGAAGCTAAACTTGGTAGCATTTCTGTGGCCGCTGTGGATACGGTGTTTGTGGTAGCGGGGTTCTCCGAGACGATGGGGAATCGGTCGTCGTATAACGAACCTGACTCTACCAAGTCATGTAGAATGAGCTCACAGCATTTCACAAGGAAAGGATAAATCTTCTCTTGCAGCTCGAACACTCGAAGACCATCGCCAGGAGTAAATTGCCTCTGGAAGCACATCAGATCGAGAGCATCCGGGTCATCATCCCAAGAGACCAGTTTTCCGTACGTCTCTGCTGTTTCGCCGTCCATAAACAGTGTATAGCCTAGGAGAAATGCCGGCTCGTCAATGAAATGACCCACCGATCCGAGATGTGTAGCGTCAACATCAGCCCGAGCAAACATACTGGGAGGATTTCGATCGCGGCTATTGATGAATAAGATCAAAGATCGTGTGCTAAGATCCTGCTGGTTGATATACGGCCATTTGTAAGCTTCTTGAAACTTTGAGAGGCCTTTACAATGTCTCCCTGTGTTCTCCTGTCGATATGCTTCATAGTCTGGACGGTGGGAAACGGTCATGTTCGGCCACGCTTGCAAGAGTAAATCCTTCTGCTTCTTTCTTGTCTTCTTCATCCAGTGTTTTTCCAATGTTTCCGCATGTCTTTCCACAATTTTGCGTAGCGTATCCCAATGTTCTAGAACACTCTGTGATCCGTACTTTGGTTGTTGGCGAACCTCTGCGGCTGTGGGCTCCGGGCTTGGCGGAAATGGCGATCCAGGATAAACATTCTTCGGATTGTATGCCCCCTTCAACCCATAGCATCCATCTGCCTCGCGAATTCGGTAAATTCTGCGTGTTGGAAGAAACAGAGTTAGCTCCAATGTGTTGCTTTAAGAGGTGAAGTAATGTCCTAGGAACAGTGGTTCATGCCTAGCTTGCTCAACTCCCCTCCTTACCTGAGTCGTGGGGTATATGTTATTCTTCGTCAACTCATACGCCCAGTCCACTCGTGGTGCCATCGTGTTTTGTTGTTGAGCGTGATGGGTAGGATTTAGTCGACCTCGAGAGCAAAGAAGTCAATGGAGTCGTAGACGAGCTCAGCTCAAGCTGGGCCCCAATGTTTGGGGCCGTGAATGTTCACCTCGTCCTTTTTGTGGCGTTCTTTGTGGTCCCCACGATTCGATGTATGAAGGTGCTGTGGGACGCAGATATCTCTGGCTGGTCCAGACAGGTAGGTTTGCGAAGGAGGAGTCTGCAGTTGAGTGATTCACGGATTGGTGGACATGGCGTTAATCAGTAGCGGTGTCGTCGCGTGCAAATATTATATAAGCAACACGTTGTTACGTGTAAGCCCCCGGGTACGTAATTCCAGGTCATTCAGGGCTTTTAATCTCCTTCTTCTGTAGCAAGACATATGATAGCATCACGACATTCATTAGCAGCAGTGTTTCGACAGGAAGTGGCCCAAAAACTATAGGCGAGAAAAATAGGGGGGTAAATAGGGGTCCTCGTCTAATTGCGGGGCCAAAAAGCCTTACCCATCGTCTATTATATCTCACTCTGATCGGTATACGGTTTAGCTGGAGGTGAATCGACAGCGATGTCATCTTTTCTGTTCTGCATATCACTACCTCTTCTTACATCGCACCTAGCGTTTTGGGACAGAAAGCCCCCAGGATGGAAGGCATTCTGCTCTGGTACCACACCAAATACTTGCAGGCCTAATCATTTAGATATGTATCTGAACGAAAATGGAGTGGAGTCTTTGTATAAGGTTTGAGAAAGTCCCGAATTTCTTCGGGCCTTGAGATGAAGTCCTTAATTCTTACAAATTGACAAATCGAATACCTTGGGACGAGACCCTAACATGTGCTTCCGCCTACAGAAATCCTCCCATTCATGAGCTTCATCCTCCTCATTCTCTGTCAGGAAGAACGAACCACTTGTTTTTTCTCAACCAGGTAGTCGAAATTCCCTAAGATAGCACAGGTTTATCCTCAATAAGTTTTTCTCCGTCCCATAATTGACCACCTGGGTATGTGAAATTCGCATCGACCTTTTTCAGATAGTACATATCGAAACTCGTTGTCATTCCTGAACCCATAATTAGCAAATCTTCATCAGACCTTCTGCCAGAGTCTTGAAAGTATACACCCACCCCCTTCAAAAGGCCCAAATATCTCAGGGATCTTCACTCCCTTTGGCATCACCCCCTTGCTGTCGCTTTCCACTTCAATTTGTACGCAGGAAGGGTAAAGCTGAGACCCATTATGCCCCACGCCATTATAATAGAAGTCTGACCATATTATATCCACGCGCATGAGATACTGGCCTGCAGGAACCTGCCGCGGAAGTGTGAACTTGAAGTGTGGCGGTTGTCGTTCGTAATTGTACGCCAGCCAATTTACAGGTGGATCTGTGCTATTGTTGTTTACTTCAAGACCAAGAGTGTGTATCTTTGTCCACTCCCCAGAACCGTCGTATGCCGTGAGGTTTGTTCCAGCTGGAGGAGCAGATAAGTGCACAAGGAGTGGGCCAGGGTGACTGATATCCTTCAATACATCAGCAAATAACTGTACCAGTCGGAGAAATGATTTAGTACCTGAAAGTATCCCGGAAGGCATGTCCCCCTGTTATCTGGACATCCATACCACTGATTGGCAGTCCATGATTCAGGTTCAACTCTCTGCCGAGCCACCTCTATCAGATCTCCTGCTTTAACTTTCAATGTTTCGGTCACGCTAGCGTGAGCCATGTTATCTCGACCACATCGTACGGAGTTCGGATTGTCAGATGGATAGGTGGGGAAATGGTACTGGCGAATATTTTGAAATGGGTCGATTTGTCCCGGGGTGGAAAGTTCGGTATATGGTTCTGTTTTATTACTAGAAATATGAGGTCCAGGTAGCTCACACAAAAGGAGCAGCAAGGAGTGTCTCACCGAATAAAACGGGTCGGTGCCTGCCATTCGTCATTGACGGCAATTCGTACGAAGGTAACTACAAACTTTGTTAGTGCTCCATGGCATGTCGATACAAGGAAAGGGTAAAGAGGTACAATGGCAGGAAGCCAAGGAACTCGCAGCCGCAAGGATGGTAAGTAATCGCAAAACACTAGTCATGTTGCATGCGTAGAAGTAGATCTGGTAGAGGAAAGCGTATTTGAAAACCAGTCCAAGTGGGCCAGTGGCTGATTTAAAGTGATTTAAATAGACTTTGCGAGGAGCGGGCCATGTCTTGATTCACTCTGATGCATCTTCTGCAATTCTTCCTAAAGCCATATTCTCGTATTCTTGCACTATTATGCAGACGCACTTCGGAATAGCCTAAACGCGGAAGATGAGTCATCCGTATTGGTTAATTACGAATCGACCTGAAAAACCAGTCTTTCGGCACCTAGCTTAACTTTCGATGCCGGCCGGGGACGAACATGTCTATCTTCCCTGTCCCCACAGGCGTTAATTGTTTAATTCTCACTTGCAAACAGTTGAATTTATTGAGTATGCTGTACTTGAAGGATTTCTTTGCTCTATTGTTATAATGAGAGGGGTTGTGAGAACATGTTTAGCCAAAAGAATTAGGCTGAGATTGTTCATGCAGCATCATATCTTAGGGAAGGTATCATTCTCTATTCCATTTTGAGAAGTTTGATTGGCTGCCTAATACGACTTTGATGTCAAGATGTAGCGTCTAGTATCTAGTTGACCTTGTTCAATATGTTCAAGCTTTGTTATAGCAGATACATGCCTTGTCTGATATGCTGTCTCAACTCAAAAGTGAACGGTTTCAAGAGTGGGTCTGTTTCGGCACAAAAGATCCCCAGTACTTATTCTGCAATTTTTGAAAGACAGCTTCGTTAGATGAACCATACCTATCTAAATAAAGACTTATTTTGATATCCCAATAGTCAGATAGCCTGGAGCTTATTTTTACTGCTAAAATCAATGATAAAGAACCAGACAGAAATATTTTCAAGGCAACATGGGCTGGTGGATTCGGTAATGGAAAACAACCCAGGCACCATTGTTTCAAATCCTCACCCAAACAAGACCGAAAAACAACAGCCCAGAAATTGTTATAAAATGATGCCAAGACTCCGAGCTTTCCTACTATCAACCGTTACCCACACTACCACATCCCCCAAAATGTGCCACCAACAATACAAAACCTATGCTTGCGATCACACCATTGCAGTAATAAAGAAATGCAAGAATTTCGACAAGAAATTGCAGCGTCTTTGTCCGTATACTACCGAGTATAACGTCCAGGTCCTCGACTCCATCTGCCCAGCATGTCTGGAAGCAAGACGGGTTCGAGAGGAAATTCTGAAAGAGCAGAATAGGGGAGGTGGCGCGACGGGAGGAGGTGCAGGGGTGTGAGTCGTGAACTTGTGATGGATTGAAGGAGTTTGAGAGCGAATATATAAATATTAATATCTTTGATTCTTCCCAAAATACATAATATCTATCCCTACGTAGCGAGACGCACCCTGTCACGAGACAAACCTATGCTTTGGGAATCATAATTTGTTTCTTAGCAAGTCTATGAAATTGTTACTAATATGCCACTTTCTCTAACTATTTTCCTCTAAGGAAACCACTTAACAATAGAGAAAAAACTATAATTAATTATATTATCGATCGTTTTTATCACGTTGCCAATCGCTGTTTTTGCTGTTCCCCTTTATTTAAATGCGAGTATTAGAGTTTTTTCAAAATTCGGAGCACGTGGGGAAAGATTTTATATCCCAAAAATATATTTCTAAATTTTGAAGATAATTAAATAAGAAAATAATATAGTCCGAGAGTTACTCCGATGTGAGGAGACGGCCTTACGTTTTGGTACTTAGTAATATACATTAGCTGAGTTATTATTTACCAAATTCAGTCCTGGTCTAGCTATATTTTACTTAGCCAGGAGAGAGGTCACGTTTACAACGTAGGGGGCGGCTACCCAGAGTAATGGTAGTGCCGAGTGGCCCGGCGTTGCGCTGCGCGCTCCGCATTTGATCTCGTTCTCTTTGTTTGTTGCTGTTGTTAAAAATTGTATATAATTAGAATCGATGCCCCGGGTGTGTGGTTGGAGTTGGAGTATTGCCGAGTTTCGAGCTAATTAAATTTTATGCGATACTAAGAAACCCTTTGCCCGTCTGTTATGTGTGGCCTGTGTTTAGAATGCCTAGAGAAACTTCGAAATCAACTACTCTTCAGGTTAAGCCCGTTGAGATATGAACATAAGGAATGTTTTGACTCCACGGTTAGGAGAAAATACAATTTTCGAAGTTGAATACTATGATATTTATAACATAAAGTAAGTAATTATTCATATTAACGCGCCTGCTTTTAACTTCGAGAAATTTCTTAATCTAGCTCCTTACGCAGCACTAAGTAGCAAATGCTCTATTGAATTATTTCTGAATCAATGTATGAGGTTCGTCTAGACAGTGAGCCTTCATTGCAAAACATTCCTTACAAATAACAAAATATCCATGGTTACAAATCTCGCAATGATAATAATTATCTTCCTTGGAGATACCTAGAACACATACGTCACAGTATCTCGAGGAATTATTGCTTGGCACTAAAATCTTGGCCATAGGCAAATCGTCTTCTTGGACAATTATACCTTCTTCTTTGTGCTTTTGAAGGAGAAGGTCGGCGATTTCGGGATATCCGGTCCTTCTTGCCCACCATAAGGCAGTCCGACCGAAATTGTCTTGAACATTCAAGCTACGACTTTCGGTTAAGAGAAAGGCGACTACGTCCTTGTGCCCCATCCTTGACGCCATTGATAGCGGCGTCGAGTTGTAATAGTCCTTTGAATCAACATCAACTCGGTTTGTGGCAAGTAGGAGTTTAATAATGACTTCATTTCCATTTTTAGCAGCGTGCAACAATGGCGTCCGATAGACGTTATCCTTTACCTCGACGTCGGCGCCCCGCTCGAGTAATAATTTGACGACCTCGATGTGGCCGTTATCCGAAGCCGAATTCAAGGGCGTCCATCCTCCATTACTCGCAACCGTCATATCCGCGCCTTGCTCGAGTAATAGTTTGACGATCTCGATATGACCGTTATTTGAAGCCGAGTTTAAAGGCGTCCATCTTCTATTACTCGCAACCGTCACGTCCGCGCCTTGCTCGAGTAGCAGTTTGACGACCTCAATGTGGCCGTTATGCGAAGCCGAATTCAAGGGTGTCCATCCTTCATTATTTGCAATTGTTATATCGGCACCTTGCTCGAGCAGCAACTTGACGACCTCGATGTGGCCGCTGTACGAAGCCGAGTTTAAGGGCGTCCATCCTTCATTATTTGCAATTGTTATATCGGCGCCTTGCTCGAGCAGCAACTTGACGACCTCGACATAGCCGCTGTCCGAAGCCGAGTGCAACGGCGTCCATCCATCCTGGTCTGGGACCGCAATTGTTATATCGGCACCTTGCTCGAGCAGCAACTTGACGACCTCGATGTGGCCGCTGTACGAAGCCGAGTTTAAGGGCGTCCATCCTTCATTATTTGCAATTGTTATATCGGCGCCTTGCTCGAGCAGCAACTTGACGACCTCGATGTGGCCGCCGTCCGAAGCCGAGTTTAAGGGCGTCCATCCATACTGGTTTGGGACTGCAATCGTCATGTCGGCGCCTTGCTCGAGTAGCAGCTTAACAACTTCAATATGCCCATTCGTAGAGGCTAAGTATAATGGTGTTAAGCCGTCTTTGCTCGCAGCCGCCACGTTAGCGCGCTTCTTGAGGAGTAGCTTAACTATTGAACTTTGGCCCCTTAGAGCAGCCGCTTGTAATGCCGTTCTACCAAACTCATCTGTGTAGTTTACCGCTAAATCCTTTTCTTCAAGGAGGTAAATAACAGTGTCTCGAAGCCCAAGAAGCGACGGATAGAATAGCGGATTAGTGGAGGTAATTTTTCTTTGAGATTCGGGTAGTTTGGATCTGTCCTCATTGGCATCGAACCACCTTTTCCATGACTCCCACTTTCCGGTCATAGGATTAAAGAGTGCGTTAGTGAGCTCAACTACTTCTTTATAGTTTGAACCATGCTCTTTAATATGTTGATTCCATGATCCTGCGGCATAGTTTCGGAGTGGTCGTATTTCTAGCTCGCTTTGAAGTTGGTGAGATTCTTGCGCCACACTCCGGAAGTTTAGGTACCGGAGGCATAGCTTCGCTAATATATTGCTCTGGAACGTCTCGTTAGAGGCGCGTAGTCGTACATTAGCCATGGGCAGTCCTTCCTGAGCCGGAATATTGTGAAGAATGTACTGCTTTACTGAGAAGTGCGCCAAATGTATTGTCATCGAGCCTAAATCCTGTTCCGGTGCTGCTTTCCGAGTCTCTAGGAGCGATCCACATAGACCCAAAATTTCGCTACTGACATAATCCTCGTCGATAGCATCTGGTAGCTCGTCGACTGAGAGGTCTTCACAGTCTTCATCCACGATGAGGAGGGCTTCAGTAAGTTCGAGAATTGTGAGCGGGCGCAAAGCAAATGTAGCCCATCTGAGAATAGAGAAGGCGCGGAGCCTATCTTTGTCTGGAAGACCCAAAATCTTTGCCCAATTTCGGTCGTAGAGATGTTCTAATGTAATAGGAGCTTGATCGATAGTTGTTTCGAGTTGCTTTTTGTTCTTCCAACTACGCAGTTGTTCCTCTAGCATCTTTACCCAGAGAAACATTCCTTCGCATCGGTCGGCCATTCGCTGTGATAGCTCATCTTTAAGTGTCTCACTCTTGTTTGCCAACTTTTTATCGACAACACTTCGAGAGAATAGGATAGTATCAGGTCGAACATCTTTCGAACAAATTCGGTATTCGTTCAGGCCTTGATCCTCATAGCTAGTCCAAATAGCACGAAACCCGGATCGAATCTCTGGTTCATCGCGGCTGAAAAGTAGAATTCGACTATTCGTAGTCGCAGTCGCCCGTCGAATCGACTCGAAAAAGTTGGTGGGATCTTCTTGCCACACACACTCATCAAGCCCATCCGCGACAAAGATGCAATTTGTTATGTTCTGAACAATTAATTGGAAGAGGTCGGTAATGTCGGTTTGCGATGCACGACGCCCGTCTTTCGTTTCCCATTTCTCACTAGCCCACTCGAATGCATCTCGATTAGAGGATACAATTTGAGACACCCAAGACCTTATTATACCTATAGGATCCCGTCGAATTTCCAAGTCCGAGGAACAAAAATAGTATGCAAGTGGTGACTCGAACGCCGCCAAAAGGTATTGAACTACCCTTGCACATAAGATTGTTTTTCCATGCCCAGCAGGACCATTGATCCAGAGTACCTTGGCAGTTCCAGAGGGGAAGTCGGAGGATAGCCAATCTAGAAAGGCGTGCTGACTTAGGATCCAATCGCATGTGCCATCGAGCCTCCTCCGAGCATAATCATCATAAACATCGTTGGTCCATGACGCTCCAAGCCAGATGTCTAATTCTTTCCTCATTTCGCCTGTCATCGGGGGGTGTTCGTTAGCAAAGCTCTTTAACATATGGAGAAGTCTTACGCTCAATCTGCTTTTCCATCTCGATAAGTATTCGTTGATCTTCGCCTCGTAGCTAGTTAGATTTACTTGATTGTAAATTGTAGAAAGTACACACCTCCCAGACTATCACTAGAAATTAACTTTTGCGGATTGCCCGATACTGCCAGTCCATCTGGCGGGACCAAGTCTTGCAGAGTTCGAACAAATGATCCAAACTGTTGTACTTGGGAAATGAATTTTGCTTTGCCCCTGAGGGACCACCCGATTCGGCTCCTCTGTGAAATGGCCCCGTAAGGCTTTTGAGTCTTTTGACGCCTGTCAAGGAACCGAATTTCATCAGGAAAAGACGTTGGGCCCGCTCCCACCACGGGCTGCAAACCGGAAAACGTCCTTTCTGTCTTCCCAAATATCTCCTGGATTCCTGATAGAATCTTCTGAACTATCAAGCAAGTTGCGGGATTATCTAGCTTTCTGTTGTAACTCTCGTTCGGTGTATCTTCACTAATCCCAACATCCCTGGCCCATCTTGTAAAGAGGTGCTTATAAGCCTCATACTGAGTGACGATCGCACGTGCGTCAGACCCGAAGTCCTTGTAGGAATCTACTTTGTCGATGACATCCAGACAAACACTGAAAAGGCCAGTCAAGCCTACAATTCCGACGGTAAAGCTTATTGGGTCCATAGCTGCGACTCAAGCTACTTTGATTCTTCGACGTAATCAGAGCGAGGCGGTCACTACAATGATTCGTGTTATGGCGACTGTCTTGTCTAAACTTATAATAGAAGTGATGATTGTTTTCTCAAAATGCTCAGGATGAGTAGAAAGTATGACATGCATGTGTGGTGGGACACTTCAGCCCTTACTGTGCCTTGCTAATGCTCAGCCGCTGCTGCTCAGCCCTGTTACAAAAAGCATAGCCCCGCAATTACCGACATTCGAGACGCTTAATTGCGGGCCACCCAGGCTCGCCAGGTAGATTTGGGACAGTAGGCTCAGTGGGCGAGACGCGTTAGCCACATCATTAACCGGGGCCGGTGTGCAATCCACAGAGTGCCCAGCACCAACTAACCTAACGCATTCTTGCCGTCAACGCGGAGTATCTGGTGTCTTGCAGCCCGAGTAGTATGAAATCTGCCCATTCTGCATACTTGGCAATGGTTTCGATCGAAATTAGAGAAGGTCGAAATTTTTGATGGGTAGCAGGGGCCTAGGACGGTCACGTTACTGTAAGATTTCTGACGAATGAGAGGGGTTCCGTAAATAGGTAATACCCAAGCTTCGGGATCAAGGCCCCTCAATAAACGGAAAGTCTGTCCATTTGTGTCTAATGTCCCTCCTTATGTCTAGAGACGTACCCCTTCACGAGACGGATTTGTAGTCCAGGTATTGTGAGTATGTCTGTTTCAAGTATACTAAGTTGATGTTGACAAATTACTTTCTCCAATTATTTATCCCTAAGTTGGTCACTTAGCAATAAGAAGAAGAGTTCAGGTGGTGATGCTGTCGATGGTTTTAATTACTCTACTCATAGATACTTCGTTGGTTCACCCCTGCTTAATCACGGCCATCGGGGTCTTTCAAAATCCGGAGCACTTAAGGAGAGTTTCTATAATCAAAGAATAAGGCTCAAATTTGGGAATGATGCAGTTCGGGGGCCATGCCGCGGAAAGAGGGGGCACAAACGCCACACGCTTACTAATGCCAAATAGCCGAGGCACAATATACTGTATTCAAATGAAACCTTTGGAAGATACCTCCGTCCCGTCGGTGCTTGTTTACCTTAGTTGACCCCCAGAAGATCAGGTCATGGAGCTAGATACCAAGCTCAAGTTCAGTAAGATCCATGCATCGAGCCAGGCAATGTGGGTGCAGATGCTTGAGATTCAAAGATGCATATTATCAGGAACTCGATTGGACTCGTGGGCAAGGCATCTGAGGCTGCTTTATGTCCCCGCGGTTGCACCTGGCATGCTCAATGGAAGGGCTGCTGAGGATACTTCAAGTGCACTATACTTGTGTGAGCAAGACCATCTGCCTGACGAAACGAATTATCTTTCGGTATCTTATTGCTGGTCCTCCAGTACTTATTCCCAGAGAAGTGGTGGCTATACCATCATATCAGACACCGGTCGTCGAAAGAGCCGGGCACCAGATCATGTCATCTCGAGCGCCGTGAACTACTGTCAAGCACACCAAATCCCATACATCTGGATCGACCAAGAATGTATCAATCAAGATCAAGTCGACGATAAAGAGCTGGGAATCAACTCTATGGACATGGTATACCGCCGCAGCGCTGCAACTGTTGGCGTACTTACGAGCCAAATCACCCAGCAGAAGCATCTTAGTGCATTACGCATGCTCCTTCTGGACGAACCCCCGAGTGCTGAAAACCGAATCTCCAACTATCCGACGTCCTGGGATGATGAGGGTATTCACCAACTCATGCATTCAGCGTACGAGATACTGGAAATACTCGCCGCAGATCGCTGGTTTACAAGATTATGGACGTATCAAGAACGCGCTGTCTCCACGCAACACTTCTCCGTTCTTCTACAATATGCTTCCGGACTGAATTGTTCAAATGCAATTGGTGCTATTCCAGGTTACGTCGAAGTCAATCTCGAAAAGCTTGCCAAGAGCATTGCTCAGTGTAACCGTCTCGATCGGCGCGCCGATCTTTCGAAATGTGGCGAGCATCCCTGGAAAGATAAAGATGGAGAGTGGGTGAGTATATGGCGTCAATATGTACAATCTCGGCAACTGGTTCTTGACATGGATCTTGATAGATACTCCAATGACGACAATGATCCAACCGTTACAAGATTAACTTTCGCAGCACGAATACTAGGCGAATTGGAGCTTAGAGAGAATGAATTTGTAACGGACAGACTTGCTATACTGGCCAATATGTGTGGGTATACTTGCCGTTTGGACACACGAGCAGTGTCCAATCGTGGCTGGGGCTTCAGCACCAGTGCTTTGACTCTGTGTCTTTTAAATGGCGAGCTTCCATTGTTCGACCTGCTTTTTGGCTACGGCTCGGGAGAGACCCTGTCCGACTATCTGCATAAGTGCCACCCAATATGCGGATTGGGATCAGTAGATCAGAATCTTCTAGCAACATTCAGATTGAGAGATGTGAAGTTAACTCCGCGTGGCGTCCAGTCGTGTGGGTGGCTATGGGAGATCACTCGCAAAATCTCTCTCTCGGACTTGAAAGAAAAGTACAGAAAATGGAATCGGTATGGTCCAACGGAGAGGCCGCATGATAGAGCTTCCTTCCCAGCTCTGAAGAATGCTAAAGTCCCAGTTGGTGTGTTTATGAGGGACTTATGGCTCTCGCTCAGGGCGAATGGGTTGGAAAAGCTAGCAATGAAGATTCAACAGAGTCTCGGGGATATATGGCTGAACGACAAGGAGCCTCAGGATTCCATGGCTATGGAGATTGCGTTCGGTGCACCGTTAGATCCTATCAAAGCAATCCCGGCATCATTTTCGGCAGATATTGTCCCAGGACTTTGCGAGTCCCACATGCACCTTACCATATGGATGCTATTTTGGCAAGTGGTTACACACGGTGAGCTTTGGGCTGCCCAAATTTCTGGTACGACCGAAGAGCTTGGGGTATTTACATCTCACGGTACCACAAAGGCTTTTACATCCTGTGAAAATACCTCAAGCGGCTCGCCTCTCGGGTGGGAGAAGTATGTTTCGATTGAAGTACTGCAAGACTCGGACTATCCACCCGAAGATGGAATGCTACTAGGTTGTGGATGGCTGAGCTGGATGAATGGGATGTGGTATCCAGATGGTGCGGAGATGAAAAACTACACAATTCCGCTGTTTCTAGACGATCTAAAGAAGCAGTTTTGGGAACGGGAGGATCATTTCGCAACGAAAGCGTCGCTCCCTGCGGCAGCCACTGAGATACCATGGTAATGATGCGAATAGACATTTACTCTCATGGCGTTGGATTGACACGAACTGTCTGTTTCTCTCGACTCACACGCCTGCTTTTTCGGCGAATAGAAATAACTGATGCATGCCTTCCCCTTCCTCTAAATGCACAATGTGATTCATCTTGCACCTCCAAAGTCAACGTATCCAGCCTCACAACCATCCTCCATCGTCCCTATCGGTGCTTCTGCAGCCCCTCCGATTTAGTCAGACAGAATAACCAAATTTGCATAGATGATGCAGTGAATGATTTGTGATTCTCGATGTGATATATCTTATTAAAATACGAAGAGATTGGCACGCCGGGACTCAGAAATCTAAAAACAACTCCTCGCCTGAGGGCCAAGTAGCCAATGGCAATAGTCCTGCGATTGCATCTTTCTTGGTCACCTTCTGACTTATAAGATGCAGTCCCTCGGCCAAGCTTTCCTTCCATACTTCTCTGTATTGTCTTAACATCGCAAGGAAAAATGTACAAACTAACAGTGCGCAGCCAGCGCATCCGACTTTGAATATTCAACACTAAATCGACCCAACCTGCTTATGGTATATATCGAGGGTGCAATCTAGTAGTTGAGATACTCGTAGAGCTTTATAGTCTGTTCAACTTCTTTTTCGGGAGCATCAGGGTAGATGGGGTTGTCCACAGCACTGGCAACCCGTCGAACAACAGCTCCATCCTGTTTCAATTTGGCGACATGCACTTTCTTGTCTCCCGGCAAGCCCATACATTCTTTGAATAGGACCCTTTGTTGACCTATATAACATGGAACATGTATCCGTTGGCAGCATCTACTATTCTCATATGTGTCGTAAGGAGAATCGCGATGCCACAGTCGGTACTGAACTGTCGATGGTACTTGTATTCCATCACAGGCCACACAGAACCTCGTCCACCCGCATGCAGACTCAACATGCTGACGGTGTTCTTCAACGTCTTTTGGCATCCTCCAAGCTCCTCGAAATTTGCGATAGTGACTGGTGTCCTTTAAGATATTAAATTCTCTACCACAGGGACAGACATAGTCGAGTGCTGTTTTTGGCCAGAACTGTTTTTGTATCTTGCACCGCAGTCTCCAAAAATGATACAGTCGGTCGAAGCATGGCGTGCACGTCTGCTGGCACATATCCTCAACACAGATGCAGCTTTTATAACCGTGCGGATATTGCTCAGTAGCCTTCAAATTGCAAAGGCCGCAGACGAGTTGCCAGTGAGAGCTCTTGTCATCTTGAAAGCTGGTTCGGTTGAGTCGTTCGCACTAGCTGCAAGGAGCCTTATAGAGTGATTTGTTGCTGCACCTTGCTCGGCGACAATGGAGCCATTCTTGCTCGCTGTAATTGTAGGAACCAGTGTCGTAACGGGTAAATTGTTTCTCAATATTGGTAATGGACTTGTCCTTTAGGGATGGACTTCGCTCATCACCATAAGCCAGTATAAACATGCCCACCCCGCCGCTACCACTATGAAACTTTGTCATATGAAGTTGTTCATGGCGGCGCCAAAACAGACGACCAGTCCGATGTTGCCTCGCTTTTAGATAACCTCGATAAATTGTTTCCCAATGCAAGCTTCCCTGGCGTATGCTCCGGTTCAAAGGCTTCCCATCAGGAGTTGGGAACTCGAAGGTGTTGCACAGACCGGTGGGTGGATTGGGGGCAATGAATCGATATTCGCGGGGTGAGTCCCAAAGCGACAGTTCAAGGTCTCTTGGAGAATCCGCCGAGAGGGGGCATCTGTCTTTATGAGAGTCCTACTACAAGTTTAGAAACCCATCTAGGTGAAAGGTTGAGTGGACTCGTACCTACATGATGTCGTTCCTGGTCAACGTTCCAAGGATGATTTCTCGAATAGGCGTCGGGATGAGCAAGACACTGAGCGGGCTCCATGATATGCCCTCACTGCTCGGCGTCAGTCTCGAAATTTTACCGTTCAATCGAGCTTTGAATATGACGGCCGGAGAAACGATAGATGGCTGAGAGTTGGTCCGTGCAAGCTTTGGACGTTCAGGCGTGGAGCTGGTGGTGCTCCATGAGGAGCAGCGTGATGTCTGCATGTTCGATGCTTTGAAGAAATAAAATGAGAAGGAATAAATTCTTCTGGAGAGTTTGTGGGAAAAGAGATAGCGGGAAGACCCGGACCGGAACTTGGATCTTAGGTTGGGGGTTCAACACGTGACTCGCCCCCTTTACAGAATTCGCTTCCTCTTCATCGAGCATTCTATTATTATCGTGTAAACAGGAGTGACATATCCTACAAATCGTACTGTCAAACAGACCCTGAATCCCAAGACATGGTAATTATTGTAAGCGAGTACAAAGTTCTTTGACACCAATTGCCAGAATATGCATCTCGCTCACCGTCAACGCGCCTTCCTCCCAAGCTCACCGCCCCAGCAGCGACGACAAGCAAAAATGCCAAAGGGGGCTGGGAAGAAGGCGAGCACTAGCTCCACAATATTTTAGCGTCCTTCGAATTTCCTCGACGTCTTCCTCCTTCGTTCCCGATCTATTCAACGTCTCCAACTACTTTTCTTGGGCTTCATTCCCAACAACAACAACCGCGGCAGCACCATTCTTGCTTGGCAAAGGCTTGGTGATCATCTCGTGAGCATAAGCAGCTTGCAAAAACAGGTAAGAAAGATCCTGAAATCCTCTGAGTTGTCCACCGAAGCTTCGGTCTCGACAATGAACATCCCCGCATCGCTGCAACGCTACACGATCCCCTTGCTTTCTCACCGTCGATTGACACGCTTGCAGATCATTTCACCATTCTCGACTTCCTGTACCCTTCTACCAAGTTCGCAAGCTCGTCGTCGTTCGCTTTGCTCTTCCTCGCTTTCGATTTTGGAAGCAGGAAATTCACTTCGAACGGTTCCGATTTCGGCATCCAGAAGTAGGTCCACACCTGAAAAATTTCTCTATTATCTCAGAGACTCTTTTCTAACAACTTTAACAGCTTTGTCTCATCTCTTGTAGCAACATTCGCACAGTAAGCACACACCATCACAGAGGATCCTGATCCCTGAGCAGGGACTGACTGCTACCAGGCAATGGCTTCTCTCGCATCCATTGCCCAGGATCCCGATGCTCCGCGTATGATTGATCTCTTTCCCATTTGGCATAGCTTCCAAGTCCTCGAAGTGAGAATGGGCGAGTTCAAACATTTGCGTCTTTACTTGATGAACGAGCACCATGTGCGTTACCTAAAGAAAGCACATACAGGCTCCTGCTAACAATACCATCCAAATAGCAAGGAGAATCTGAACTCCAAATGTATTTGGGTCACTGCTCTGCCGCAATCCTGCAAAGAATCAAAGCCTTGAGTCAAGCACAAGGCGTCCGACTCCAATTCCTCGAGACTCAGCTTGCGGAGGCTATCAATTGTGTCGAACGGTTGGAAGTAAAGGCCAAGGCCAGACTCCTCCAACTAGGGGAGCTCCCAAAGCCCGATCGTCACTTTGACTGGGAGAACGACACGGATTGTGGTGACACTTATGTTGTCAAACATGGATTTGAACAAGGTAATTCCTCTTTTGAAAGGATGCATGTTTCAGGACTGACACCAAGAAAGAGATAGACAAAGTCCGAGAAGCGGTCCGCAGGGTTGAACAACAAAATAAGAACGAATTCATTCGAGAAGGCGTCCTTATGAGCAAGATTCTTCATGCCATCACGACAACGTCGATTGAAAGTCAGTTGCCATATGAAATTGCTAAGCAGTGGGTCGAAGCTATAGGCAGAGATGAGCTTCCAAAGTTCACTGGTCTTGACTTGGTTGCTGAGATCAAAAAGATCATCGAGGAGATGCGTGAACAGCTGCTGGAGGCCATTGCTCAGAGGAAGAAGCAGAAGTCACAGTTGGAGAAGCGTGCAATTGAAAGCCAAATAAAGGATTCAAAGAAGGGGGAGAAGCTGGTGTGGCAGCACCAGTATCCCGAAGCTTGGGATGGAGGACTTCGTCATCAAAGCCCAGAATCCTCTCGCTCTCCTTCACCAAGTCTTTCGTCACCGTCCTACAGCACCGTCACAACATTCTGCGATAACTGCCAAAAGAAGGGACATGGAATGGGTGAATGTTGGGAATTTGATCCGGAGGAGAAGGAAAAGGCTATCAAGACATTGAGGGCACACAAATGTAACCGGTGTGGGAAATTCGGTCATCATGAGAATTCCTGTTGGGAGGCATTCCCAGAGAAGAAAGCTGCTGCTCTGAAGTGGAGGGCTCAGCGTAGGGTTTAGGTTGAGGGAATGGGTGAATGGCAACGGCTCGGGGCTCTGGATGGAACGAGAAGTACACTAGTGTTCTTTCAATGGGATTGTTAGGGAAGGAGAGCATGTATTTAGGTTTGGCTGGATTCCTCATGTGATGTGGGACATTGGCGGGGCTGATCACCAGACCATGTACTCGGGTTTCTTGCTGAATTGCTCATTTGGCGTGGGAGATTCAAATTCAATACAGGATCGGAGAACCTTCATAGTGGAGATTCGAAGATTCAATAGACAATTCCAAGCAAAAATCAAATGCGACAGTGCGACAGTAAGTTCGGAATAATCAAAGCGCGCATAAAGGAATTGAAGATAATGGTTCGGCGCTTGCTTATTGGGTTTGGGAGTGGGTTGTGGGAACTGATTTTGATTAACCGTCCGCCATGGTGCGAGGGAACGGAAGAACATCTTTGGTGGAAATAATTACTTAGTCCTATCCTCTTAGTGGTTGATTCAGTGAAGAATATATCGATACCGTGCTGGTTTTGCCTGTACTTATTTTGCCTGTTGCTTCTTCAGCTGTAGACAGCAATATTACCCAGCTCTCGTGGCGCTTCTTAGTCCCTTGAGGCCCAGCTGTTCTGGTCTAGCATCTCGCGGACCGTGATGTTTGGCCCCCCGCCTCTTGACTCTAGCCCTCCGGCTCGAGTCTCGGTCTCCAAGACCTTGATATTCTCAGTCCTGTAGCTTCCAGCATAATCGCCTTCCTGTATAATCAAACCCCTCTTCACCATCTTTCACCTCAAACTAACACCAACCTCCAAACAACTAACCCTCCTCACCCTACTCCCCCCATCCTCCTCCCCCTCTGTCCCCACAACATCATCCACAGCCCCCACGCTC
>Ga0247778_1000569_pt1 | contig 39867 bp, 45 predicted proteins | sample UWRJL049202B5_FD_179939 | JGI IMG/M metagenome (GOLD analysis project Ga0247778, IMG submission 179939) | Plant litter microbial communities from Arlington Agricultural Research Station in Wisconsin, United States - UWRJ-L049-202B-5 | ecosystem: Environmental > Terrestrial > Plant litter >...
GTTGTTGAACGAAGCATGAACGTGCGCGATCGCGTCGAGAACGTTCTTGCGAGCCTTCTTCGGCTTCTTCGCGCCGCCGGACTGTGCGCCCGAGCCGCCGCCCGAAGCCTGTGCTTTCTGATCAGCCATGAGTCTTATGCCTTACCCGGCGGGGCGTTGAGCTTGACCGCCTGTTTGCGCGGGCCCTTGCGGGTGCGTGCGTTGGTGCGCGTACGCTGGCCACGAACCGGCAGGCCGCGCCGATGGCGCATGCCGCGATACGAGCCCAGGTCCATGAGGCGCTTGATGTTCATGGACACCTCGCGACGCAGGTCACCCTCGACGGGAAACTTCTGAATCAGCGAGCGAATCGTGTTGACCTCCGCCTCGGTGAGATCTTTCACCTTGGTGGTGGGGTCGATTCCCGCAGCCGTGCACAGGTTGCGAGCGCGTGAGCGCCCGACACCGTAGATGTGAGTCAGGCCGACCCACAGGTGCTTGTTCATCGGGATGTTTATGCCGGCAATACGTGCCATGTCTTACGAGCCTCGCCGCGAATCAGGCGCCGAAAAAGCGCGCGATTGTACGGTAATAGTCACTGAACTGCGAAATTAACCCTGGCGCTGCTTGTGGCGCTGATCGGTACAGATCACGAACACCACCCGGCGACGACGGACGATCTTGCAGTTCTTGCAGATTTTCTTAACTGACGGACGAACCTTCATAGGATCCTCTAGGGCTACGCCCAGGATTCAGGCGCGTTACCCGCGCCATCGACAAAAAATCTCAGCCTCCCGCTCCACCGCGACCCGCACCGAGCAGGTTCGCCTTCTTGAGCAGGCTGGGGTACTGGTGAGACATCTGGTGCGCCCGGAGCTGCGCCATGAAGTCCATCACCACGACTACGACGATCAGCAGCGACGTGCCACCGAACTGGAACGGCACACCCTGTTTGGCGATCAACCACTCCGGAAGCAAGCAGACCGAGGCAACATACAGCGCACCCCACAGCGTCAGGCGCGTGAGCACCCGGTCGATGTAGTCGGCGGTCTGCTGGCCAGGGCGCAAGCCCGGGATGAACGCGTTCGACTTCTTCAGGTTGTCGGCCGTATCCCGCGCATTGAACACGAGAGCCGTATAGAAGAAGCAGAAGAACAGAATCAGCACGGCGTAGATGACCAGGTGCAGCGGCTGGCCGTAGCCGAGCGACGTCGCCAGGCTTTGCAGCGTGCGGCCGAACCAGCTCTGGTTGTTCTGGCCGAAGAACCCCGCGATCGTCGCCGGGAACAGCAGCAGGCTGGACGCGAAGATCGGCGGGATCACGCCCGACATGTTGAGCTTGAACGGAATGTGGCTGGTCTGGCCCGCGTACATACGACGGCCGACCTGACGCTTCGCGTAGTTCACGGCGATGCGGCGCTGGGCGCGCTCCACGAACACCACGAACGCGGTGACGCCGACCACGATGATGAGCAGCAGCAGCGCGAACGGTCCCGACATTTCACCGCTGGACACCATGCCAGCCGTGCTGCCGACCGCGCCCGGCAGGCCGGCCACGATGCCGGCGAGAATGATCATGGAAATCCCGTTGCCGATGCCGCGTTCGGTGATCTGCTCACCGAGCCACATCAGGAACATCGTGCCGGTCGTCATCGTGATCGTGGCGGTGAACAGCCACTGAAAACCGGTCGTGAGCGTAAGGCCGTTGCCCTGCAGGGCCACCGCGGCCGCGAACGACTGGAAGCCACCGAGCGCGACCGTGAGGTAACGCGTGTACTCGGTCATCTTGCGACGGCCGGACTCGCCCTCTTTCCGCATTTCCATGAACTGCGGAATGATCATCGAGCACATCTGGATGATGATCGACGCGGAGATGTAGGGCATCACGCCCATCGCGAAGATCGACAGGCGCGACAGGGCGCCGCCGGTGAACATGTTCACCACACCGAAGATGGTGTTCGACTGGTCCTGGAAGAAGCGCGCCACCTGGGCCGGGTCGATGCCCGGCACCGGGATGAACGTGCCGATGCGGTAGACGACCAGCGCGCCGATCAGGAACGCCAGGCGCGTGCGAATCTCCCCGAAACGGGCCGCATCGCCGAGGCCGGCGGTGGGACTGCTTGCTGATGGAGACGTTGCCACTTGGTGCTTTACCCGGCTTGCGCCGTTGAATCCTGGATCGCTCTTACTCTTCGAACTTGCCGCCGGCTGCTTCAATGGCCGCACGCGCGCCCTTCGTCGCGCCGATGCCCTTGAGCGTGACAGCCTTGGTCACTTCGCCGGACAGCACGACCTTCGCCTGCTCCGCGAACACCGGCACGACGCCGGCCTTCTTCAGAGCGTCGAGATCGATGACCGCCGCGTCGACTTTCGCGAGCTCGGACAGTCGCACTTCAGCGCGCGACGCCTTGATCTTCGAACGGAAGCCGACCTTCGGCAGGCGACGCTGCAGCGGCATCTGGCCGCCTTCGAAGCCAACCTTGTGATAGCCACCCTTGCGGGCGCGCTGACCCTTGACGCCACGGCCGCAGGTTTTGCCCTGGCCGGCGGAGGCGCCACGGCCGACACGCAGCCGCGCCTTGCGCGAGCCTGCCTTCGGCTTGAGTGTATTCAGTTGCATGGTCATGCCTTCTCCACCTTCAACAGGTGGCTCGCGGTGTAGATCATCCCGCGGTTCTCAGGGGTGTCGTTCACCGTCACCGACTGGTTGGGCTTGCGCAGGCCGAGACCGCGCACCGAGCCCACGATGTTCGCGAGCTGTCCCGCGAGGCTCTTCACGAGCGTGACTTTCACTTGGGCGGCCATGGCGATTAACCCGTGATCTCTTCGAGCGTCTTGCCACGCTTCGCCGCGATGTCTTCCGGCGAACGAATCGCGCCCAGCGCAGTGATCGTGGCGCGCACGACGTTGATAGGGTTACGCGAGCCGTAGCTCTTCGCGAGCACGTTGCGCACACCGGCGCATTCGAGCACCGCGCGCATGCCGCCACCGGCGATGACGCCCGTACCATCCGAAGCGGGCTGCATCAGCACGCGCGTGGCACCGTGGGTGCCCTTGATCGCGTAATGCAGCGTGTCGTTCTTCAGGCTGACGTTGATCATCTGCTTGCGGGCCTGAGCCATCGCCTTGCTGATGGCAACGGGCACTTCGCGCGCCTTGCCGAAGCCGTAGCCGACGCGGCCTGCGCCGTCACCGACGACCGTCAGCGCGGTGAAGCCGAACTGCCGGCCACCCTTGACGACCTTCGCCGTGCGATTGACCGCGACCAGCTTCTCGACGAACTCGTCGGCGCTCTGCGGTTTGTCTATGCGTGCCATATATCTATGTACCTAGTAAGAGGGTCCGTGACCCTCTTTAAAAAGCCGTTAGAACTCGAGCCCGGACTCGCGCGCGGCATCCGCCAGCGCCTTCACACGTCCGTGATAGCGGAACCCGGAACGGTCGAACGCCACTTTCGTGACGCCCGCAGCCTTCGCACGCTCCGCGATGGCCTTGCCGACAGCCTTGGCGGCTTCGACGTTGCCGGTGAACTTCAGCCCTTCCGCCACGGCGGTCTGCACCGTCGAGGCAGCGGCGATGACCTTCGCGCCCTGCGCGTCCGTCAGCTGCGCGTAGATGTGACGCGGCGTCTTGTGAATGCTCAGGCGGGCAACATCCAGGTTACGGATGTGGGCCCGGGTCTTCACTGCACGGCGCAAGCGCCGTTCTTTCTTACGAATCTGCATGGCGGCTTACTTCTTCTTGCCTTCCTTCAGTTCGATCTTCTCGCCGACATAGCGCACGCCCTTGCCCTTGTAGGGCTCCGGCGGACGAACGTCGCGAATCTCCGCAGCCACCTGGCCGACCTTCTGCCGGTCGATGCCCTTGATGACGATTTCCGTCTGGCTGGGAGTCTCGATCGTGATGCCTTCCGGCACGTCGTAATTCACGGGGTGCGAGAAGCCGAGGGTGAGGTTCAGCACCTTGCCCTGGACGGCCGCACGGAAGCCGACGCCTTGCAGCTCGAGCTTCTTCTCGTAGCCCTTGGTGACGCCCGTGATCATGTTCGCGATGTGCGCGCGGGTGGCACCCGCCTGCGGACGCGACTCTTCATTGGCGAAACCAATCTGAATCGTTTTGTCTTTCTGCTCGAGCGACACGCCGGTCTTCAGCGGCAGGGTGAGTGCGCCCTTGGCGCCCTTCACCGTGACCACCTGGTTCGCGACGGTGGCCGTCACGCCCTGCGGCAGGTCGATGATTTTCTTGGCTACGCGAGACATGGGTTCAATACCTGTCGGTCAACTCGTTCTTAGGCGACGATGCAGAGCACTTCGCCGCCCTGGCCGATGGAACGGGCCTGCTTGTCGGTCATCACGCCCTTGGGGGTCGAGACGATGACAGTGCCCATGCCACCCAGCACCTTCGGCAACTCGTCCTTGCCACGATAGATGCGCAAGCCGGGCCGGGAGACGCGCTCGAGGCGGTCGATGACCGGGCGGCCTTCGTAATACTTCAGGCCGACGGTCAGGGTCGCCTTGCCGCCATCGTTGTCGAGGCGGAAGTCTTCCACGTAACCCTCGTCCTTCAGGACGCGGACGATGGCGGTCTTCACTTTGGAAGACGCCATGCTCACTTCGGTCTTGCGGGCCGTCTGCGCATTACGAATGCGGGTCAGCAGGTCTGCGATGGGGTCGGTCATGCTCATGCCGTAATCCTCACCAGCTCGCCTTCGAGACGCCCGGCACTTCGCCACGGTTCACGACTTCGCGAACCTTCACACGTGAAAGGCCGAACTTGCGATACACGCCACGGGAACGGCCCGTGATCGCGCAGCGATTGCGATGGCGAGACTGACTCGCGTCGCGCGGCTGCGCCTGCAGTTTCGCCTGCGCGGCGGCCCTCTGTTCCGGGGAGCTGCGTGGGCTGCGGATGATCTCCTTCAGCTGCGCGCGCTTCACCGCGTACTTCTTCACGATCCCCGCGCGACGCTTCTCGCGCTCGACCATGCTCGTCTTCGCCATAACGGTCTCTATTTCCTCTGTACTTCCGGAGTCTTATTTCCGGAACGGGAAGTTGAAAGCTTCGAGCAGTGCTCGTCCCTGCTTGTTGTCGGTCGCCGTCGTCGTGATGGTGATGTCCATGCCCCGGATCACATCGATCTGGTCGTACTGAATCTCGGGGAAAATGATCTGCTCTTTCACACCGAGGCTGTAATTGCCGCGGCCATCGAACGAACGCGCCGACACGCCACGGAAGTCGCGGATGCGGGGCATCGCGATATTGATGAGGCGGTCCAGGAACTCATACATACGGTCGCCGCGCAGCGTCACCATGCAGCCCACGGCCAGGCCCTGACGCAGCTTGAACGCCGCGATCGCCTTGCGGGACTTCGTGACCTGCGGCTTCTGGCCGGTGATCTTGGTGAGGTCGGCCACGGCGGCGTCCATCACCTTGCGGTCTGCAACCGCTTCACCCACGCCCATGTTCACCGTGATCTTGATGATCTTCGGCACCTGCATCACGTTGTCGATGCCCAAGTCGGACTTGAGCTTCGGCACGATCGTGCTGCGGTATGTGTCTGCTAGCCTGGCTGCCATGACTTCTGTTTCTCTGAGTGGAACGCTTACGCGTCCAGCATCTCGCCGTTCGACTTGAAGAAGCGGACCTTCTTGCCGTCGGCGAGCGTCTTGTAACCGATGCGGTCAGCCTTCTTGGCGCCCGCATTCCAGATCGCCACCTTGCTGGTCGCGAGCGGCATTTCCTTGTCGATGATGCCGCCCTGCACGTTGGCCTGCTGGTTCGGCTTCTGGTGCTTCTTCGACTTGTTGAGGTTCTCGACGATCACGTGACCGGTCGGGAGCACCTTCAACACCTGGCCCTGACGGCCCTTGTCCTTGCCGGACAACACGATGACCGTGTCGCCTTTGCGAATCTTGCTCACAGGACCTCCGGGGCCAGCGAGATGATCTTCATGAACTGCACCGTACGCAGCTCGCGCGTCACGGGCCCGAAGATGCGGGTGCCGATCGGCTCGAGCTTGTTGGTGAGGAGCACCGCGGCGTTGCCGTCGAAGCGGATGAGCGAGCCATCCTGCCGACGAACACCACGCTTGGTGCGAACGACGACGGCGTCATACACCTCGCCCTTCTTCACCTTGCCGCGCGGGATGGCGTCTTTGACGCTCACCTTGATCACATCACCGACCTGCGCATAGCGACGGCGCGTGCCACCGAGCACCTTGATGCACATCAGGGTGCGTGCACCGCTGTTGTCGGCGGCGTTGAGCAGCGTTTGCAACTGAATCATGGCTGGCCCTTCCTGCTCAGGCGCTCGCGCGCGTGACGACTTTGGAGAGCTTCCACGACTTGCGCCGGGAAAGCGGGCGGCACGGGGTGATCTCCACCGTATCGCCTTCCTTCGATTCGCTGTTCTCGTCGTGCGCCAACAGCTTGGTGGTGCGACGGATGAACTTGCCGTACTGCTCGTGACGGATCAGCCGCTCGATCTCGACGGCGATCGTCTTCTGCATCTTCGTGCTGACCACGCGACCCGTCAGGGTGCGCTGGCCCTTCTCTTCGGCGACCTTGGTAACTTCGGCGCTCATTTACTTGCTCACTCCGGCGCTCTTGATCTGCGCCTCGCGCGCGATGGTCTTCAACCGCGCAATGTTCTTTCGGACCTTGCCGAACTGGTCAGGCTTCACGGCCTGGCCGGTCGCGCGCTGCAGGCGCAGGGCGAACTGCTCCTTGCGCAGCTTCAGCAGCTCGTCGCTCAGCTCAGCGGCACTCTTCGTGCGCAGCTTCACGGCGGCCTCGTTCTGCGTGGCACGGCCCTTCTTGCCTTCAGCGGCGGGCGCCTTCGCAGCCTTCTTCTTCGCAGCCATCAGCGCACCTGCCTCTTCACGAACATGGTGGACACGGAGAGCTTGGAACCGGCGAGACGGAACGCTTCGCGCGCCGTCACTTCGTCCACGCCTTCCATCTCGAACAGCACCTTGCCGGGCTGCACCTTGGCGATCCAGTACTCGACGTTGCCCTTGCCGCTACCCATGCGGACTTCGAGAGGCTTCTTCGAAATCGGCACGTCGGGGAACACGCGGATCCAGATCTGGCCACCGCGCTTCACGGCGCGGGCCATGGCACGACGGGCGGCTTCGATCTCGCGCGCGGTCATGCGGGCACGGCTCGTGGCTTTCAACCCGAACTCGCCGAAGGCCACGGAGCTGCCGCGCACGGCGTAGCCGCCGTTACGGCCCTTGAACTGCTTGCGATATTTAGTGCGCTTGGGCTGGAGCATGATCTTTTCTCAGGACTCAGGCCGTCGGTTGCTCAACGGGAGCCGCAGCCGGCGCCGCTGCGCCCTCGGCCGTCTCACCCGTGGCGACCGGCTGGTCGACCGCCGGCTTCTCGAACACTTCACCTTTGAAGATCCACACTTTCACGCCGATGATGCCGTACGTGGTGAGGGCCTCGGACAGACCGTAGTCGATGTCCGCGCGGAACGTGTGCAGCGGAATGCGACCTTCGCGGTACCACTCCGTGCGCGCGATTTCCGAGCCGTTCAGACGGCCGGACACGCGCACCTTCACGCCCAACGCGCCACTGCGCATCGTGCTCATCACGGCGCGCTTCATCGCGCGGCGGAACATCACGCGCTTTTCGATCTGCTGCGCGATACTGTCGGCGACGAGCTTCGAGTCGAGCTCCGGCTTGCGGATCTCCGCGATGTTCAGGCGGACGTCGTTGACGCCCATGCCCAGCATCTTCGCGGTTTCCTGGCGGACCTTCTCGATGTCCTCGCCCTTCTTGCCGATGACGATGCCCGGACGCGCGGTCTGGATGGTGATGTTCACCTTCTTCGCGGCGCGTTCGATGTGGATGCGGCTGACTGATGCATCCTTCAGGCGCGCGGTGAGGAACTCACGCACGCGGAAGTCGGTGTGCACGTTCGCCGGGAACTGCTTCTTGTTGGCATACCACTTCGACATCCAGTCACGGGTGATGCCGAGTCGAATGCCATACGGGTTTACTTTCTGACCCATGCGTCAATCCTTCTTTCCGTCGCTGACGGCGACGGTGATGTGACTGTTGCGCTTCACGATGCGCGTGCCGCGGCCCTTGGCGCGGGCGGCAAAACGCTTCAGCTGCGGCGCTTCGTCTACGAAAATCTGCGAGACCTTGAGATCGTCGACGTCGAGGCCGGCGTTCTCACGAGCGTTCTCGACGGCTGACCACAGCACCTTGTAGACGAGCTTCGCGCCCTTCTTCGGCATGTACTTCAGCGTCGACAGGGCGATGCCCGCCTTCGAGCCGCGCACGGTGTCGGCCACGAGCCGGCACTTCTGCGGCGAGATGCGCGCGTAGCGCAGTTTTGCAGTGACTTCTGCCATGGTGCGTCCCTTAAGCCGACTCGACCTTGCGGTCGCCGGAGTGGCTCTTGAACGTGCGGGTCGGCGCGAACTCGCCGAGCTTGTGCCCGACCATGTTCTCGCTGATCAGCACCGGAATGTGCTGGCGGCCGTTGTGGACGGCGATCGTGAGACCGACCATTTCCGGCACCACCATCGAACGGCGCGACCAGGTCTTGATCGGCTTGCGGTCGTTCTTGGCCGACGCCACTGCCACCTTCTTCGTCAGGTGCAGGTCGACGAACGGACCCTTCTTGAGTGAACGCGGCATGGTTAGCGAACCTTGTTCTTGCGGCGCTGGACGATCATGTTGTCCGTGCGCTTGTTGTGGCGGGTCTTCAGACCCTTCGTGTTCCAGCCCCACGGCGACACCGGGTGCGGGTTACCCTGGCCGGACTTACCCTCGCCGCCACCGTGCGGGTGGTCGACCGGGTTCATCGCCAGACCACGCACGGTCGGACGCACACCGCGCCAGCGCTTCGCACCGGCCTTGCCGTAGCTGCGCAGGTTGTGCTCGTCGTTGCTCACTTCACCGATGGTGGCGCGGCAATCGATGTGCACCTTGCGGGTTTCGCCAGACTTCAAACGCAGGTAAGCGTAGATGCCTTCGCGGGCCGTATACGACACGGAGCTGCCGGCGCTGCGGGCGAGCTGGCCGCCCTTACCGGGCTTCAGCTCCACGTTGTAAACAATCGAGCCGACCGGCACGTGACGCAGCGTCATCGCATTGCCTGCCTTGATCGGCGCATCCTGACCCGAGCGGATGTCATCGCCCGGCTTCATGCCCTTGGCCGCGATGATGTAACGGCGCTCGCCATCGGCGTATTTGATCAACGCGATGTGGGCCGTGCGGTTCGGATCGTACTCGACGCGCTCGACGACGCCGGCAATGCCGTCCTTGTCGCGCTTGAAGTCGATGAAACGATATTTCTGGCGCGAGCCGCCACCGACGTGACGCGTGGTGATGCGGCCGAAGCTGTTGCGGGCGCCAGTCTTGTTCTGGTGTCCGGTCAGCGGCGCGTACGGGTCACCCTTGTACAGGTGCGACCGGTCGACTTTGATCACCGTGCGCGTGCCCGGTGACGTGGGCTTCATTTTAATGAGGGCCATGGGTGTCTCTCAGCGCGGCTTACGCCTTCGCGCTTGCCTCGTAGTCGATGCTCTGACCCTGGGCGAGGCTCACGTAAGCCTTCTTCCAGTCCTGCGTGCGACCGATCATCTTGCCGAAGCGACGCGCCTTGCCGGGCTCGTTCACCACCTGCACGCCCGTCACCTTCACTTCGAACATCAGCTCCACGGCGGCCTTGATGTCCGTCTTGGTCGCGTTCTTCTTCACGCGGAAGGTGTACTGGTTGTGGTTCTGCATCGCCGTCGCCGTCTTTTCGGTGACATGCGGCGCGATGAGCACATTCATGAGCTGTTCGCGATTCACTGCAGGCGCTCCTCGAGCATCTTCACGGCACCGACGGTCGCGAGCACCTTGTCGTAGCTCGCAAGGCTCAGCGGGTTCAGACGCGCAACCTCGATGACTTCCACGTGCGGCAGGTTGCGCGCGGCGAGGAAGAGTTTCTCGTCGAGAGCCTCGACGACGATCAGCACGTTCGTCAGCTCCCACTGCGTGAGCTGCGTCAGCAGCAGCTTCGTCTTCGGCGCCTCGAGCGGAATGTCATTCGCAACGATCAGGCGATCCGTGCGCGCAAGCTCCGACAGCATCGACGTGATGGCACCGCGATACATCTTGCGGTTCACCTTCTGCTCGAAGCTGCGGGGCTTGGCCGCGAACGCGCGACCGCCGCCCACCCAGATCGGGCTGCGGCTCGAACCGGCGCGCGCCTGGCCCGTGCCCTTCTGCGCCCACGGCTTCTTGCCGCCGCCGCGCACTTCCGCGCGCGTCTTCTGCGCCTTGGTGCCCGAGCGACCGGCGTTGCGATACGCCGTGACAACCTGGTGCACGAGGGCTTCGTTGAATTTCTGGCCGAAGGTTTCGTCGGAAACCTGGAGCTCGGCACCGCCGTTCACGATTTTGAGTTTCATGGCGGCTTACTTCTTTCCGGCCTTGCCAGGATTCACGGCCTTGCCCGCAACCTGCGCCTTGGTCGGCGCCACGTACTTGCGGCGCAGCTGCGCGACCGCCTTCACGGACGGACGCACGACCACCTCACCGCCCTCGGCACCCGGAACGGCACCGCGGATCAGGAGCAGGTTGCGCTCGAGGTCGATCTCGACGACTTTCAGGCCTTCGATGGTGCGACGGACGCTGCCCATGTGACCCGACATGCGCTTGCCGGCGAACACGCGGCCCGGCGTCTGACGCTGGCCGATAGAACCCGGGGTGCGGTGAGAGACCGAGACACCGTGCGTCGCATTGTGGCCACCGAAGTTGTGGCGCTTCATCGTGCCGGCGAAACCCTTACCGATCGTGGTGCCCGTGACATCCACCTTCGCGCCGACCTTGAAGAAGTCGACCTTGAACTCCGCGCCCGCCTTCAGATCCGCGCCTTCTTTCTCCGCAAGACGAAACTCGACGAGCGCCCGGCCCGGAGCCACGCTGGACTTGGAGAAATGGCCGGCGGCGGCCTTCGAGAGGAGTGACGGACGACGCTGTCCGTAAGTGACCTGCACGGCACGATAGCCGTCCTTGTCAGCAGTCTTCACCTGAGTGACGCGGTTCGGCAGAACCTCGACCACGGTCACGGGGATGGTTTCACCCGCGTCCGTGAACACTCGCGTCATGCCGCGCTTGCGGCCGACTAAGCCGATTGCCATTAGCAAATTCCTCTACACGGCCCGCGCTACGATTGGCGCGAGGCCACGGGCTTGCGCCCGGGTTGACCATTCAAAGGGTAGGTGTGTCCACGAGAGAAGCGCGCGACGAGACTTCGTCACGCGATGCTCGAGTGGTCTTGGATCTCGCAGGATCCAACCTCGCCCGATACCGCTGCTGCGGCTCGCCTCGACGTTTCAGCCGGGGCGAAAAAGGGCGCGCAGTGTATCCATCGCCTACCCGGGGTGCAACACCCCGGAGCGTCGAATTTGCAGGGATTGCGAATCTTTGATGCCCAAAACGACAAGAGCCCCGTGCGGGGCCCTCGTTGGCGGGCGTGTTGAAGGCCCGCCTTGCTCACGCTTCTAGCCTACGTTTCTGGCTTACGGTTTCTGGCTTGCGATTTCTGGCTTAGCGTTTCAGCTCGCGGTTCGCGCGGCAGCCCTGCTGCCTTATTTCACGCTATAGCCGCGCGCTTCGAGGCACGCGGTCTGCGCGCGCTGATAGTCCGCCCGCTTGGCCGAAGCCTGTGACTCATCCACACCGCCCAACGGCTGCGTGGGATCGAAGCCGCTCTGGTTAGCGGCCCAGCTGTGGCATTCGTAGCGGTCTTTCGACTGCTGCTCTTCGCCCTGGCCCTGCTTTGGATAAATGAACAGGTCGCTCTGTGCGCCGGCGGGCTGGGTGGTGCTGGTCTGCGCTTCCGGAGGCGCGTCGACCACCTCGTATTCACGGCGATCCTGCCGGTACCGGTAGTACACGTCGTCGGCGTAGTAATACGGCACGCCGCCGTACCAGACCGTCGTGTAGAACGGCGGCAGCGCTCCGATGTAGAGGCCGACCGCCGGCCGCACCACTACGTATCCACCCGGGCCGGGGCGATACCAGATGCCCGAGTTGTAGTAGTACGGCGTGTTGCGATACCGGTAGGTGACATAACCGCGCGGCAGGACGGTCACGTTGTACCCGCGCGGCGGGTAATAATGGTTGTGGCCGAAGCGGCTGTCGTAGACGTAGCCTCGCGAGTCGCGACGGTCGTCCCGGCGGTCATCGCGCCGATCATCTCTGCGGTCGTCGCGACGATCGTCACGACGGTCTTCGCGGTGGTCCTGTCGACCCTTGTCGTACGCGATGTTGCCGGCGGCTTGTGCAAAGGCCGGGACCAGAGCCGCGGCCAACAGCAGCGCCCACGCTGAACGTTTCATATGCGAGCCAAACTGGGTTGATAACATGGTCATCTCACTTCACCGTGTAACCACGGCCCTCCAGACAAGCGGTCAGAGCACGTCGGTAGTTCCCGGCCTGCTGTTCGAGTTGTGCCGTGCGCGCATTGTCGCGCTGGTCGTAACGGTTCTGTACCTGCTTTATGCGCTCTTCACGCTGGGCGTCTGACGCCGCACCGGCGACACCACCGACGATTGCACCACCGATCGCTCCGGCGCCGGCATCACGCGGGCCAGCGATCACCGCCCCGATGATTGCACCTGCCACTGCACCCGCAGCGGTGTTGGCGGCGGGCGGCTGCACGGGTACGACTTCAACACGCTGATGGGGAGCCAGGGAGGTCTGACTGGGGTCGAACCCACTCTGTTTCACTCCCCAGAGGTAGCACTCGTAGCGATCACGTGAGAGCTGCTCAGTGCTCTGCCCACCCGTCGGGTAAACATAGACCTGTGTACTTGGTGGTGGCGCCTCTGGAGCCGGCTCCGGCGGCGGAGCGGTGCGCGCCACAGGTGGCGGACGGCGCGGAGGCGCTTCGACGCATCCCGTCAGAAACAGCGTCATCGCGGCCGCGAGTCCAAGCCAAGGAAGCGCTCGGCTGGCGAACTCACGGGACCGGGTGGCTGTCGACGCACCTACGGCATCGGGGCTCGACAATGAGCCGGTCAAGGACAATGAGCCGATCAAGGATGTGGCTCCGTCTGGGCGCCCTGAACGGACCGACCTTGCGATCGACCGTACGGCCGATGAGCGGGCCTCGGGAGCATGGGATTCAGGCGTTACGGTTTGCACGGCTGTTTACCTCGTGAGGCATTGGAGCGCCTGACGCCCCGCAAAGTTGACTGGTCGAGGTCACGATTTGTGTAGTGCCGCCCGCGCTCGCCCGGCGTGCGGTCGTAGCCCCACGGTTCCGTCACAGTTTGAAATGGGTCACACGAAAGACATGGTGACCGGTGTTGCGTCCGGTAGCCGCACGGCTTTGCAATGTCGCCACCGCGACCTTTACAGCTGCGCTCGGCCTACGCTAGTTTCAGTCCCGCCATGATTTGCCCGATGACGATCAAGCGCACGAAAAAAACCAAGACGCCCTGCGGTAGGGTTCTTGAGGTGCGCGCGTTCTGAAGTAGGTCTGGCAACAACGCGAATCTCGAGGCCCCGCCGGGTAACCGACGGGGCCTTTTTATTTTGGGCGCCCGTCTCCGGCAGGAACCGTGTCGTACTTCCGGCGCGCCGCGCGCCGACAACCTTTCGAATCCAGGAGACCGTCCATGTCATCTGCCTCTGCCGCCGTCGGCCAGCCCCACCGCCTGCCTGCCAAGCCCGTAATCGCCATCGTCGGCGCGACGGGCGCCGTCGGTGTCGAGATCCTCCAGTGCCTCGAAAAGCGAAAATTCCCCTATTCGGAGGTGCGCGCGCTGGCGTCGGCCCGATCGGCCGGAAAGCAGCTGCCGTTTGCAGGCAAGTCGATCACGGTGACGGAGCTCACTGAGCAGTCGTTCGATGGCGTGCATCTCGCGCTGTTCTCGGCTGGCGGCTCGACGTCGCGCAAGTACGCGCCGATCGCGGTGTCGAAGGGCGCCGTAGTCGTCGACAACTCCTCGGCGTTTCGCATGGACAAGGACATTCCGCTCGTCGTGCCGGAAATCAATCCGGAGACCATGGCGAACCATCCGGGGATCATCGCGAATCCGAACTGCGCGGCGATCATTTCGATCACGCCGCTGTGGCCGATCCACAAGTCGAATCCCATCAAGCGGCTGATCATCTCGACGTACCAAGCCGCGTCGGGTGCAGGCGCGGCTGCGATGGAAGAGCTGCGCGAGTCGACGCGTGCGGCGCTCGAAGGTCGGCCGTATGAGCAGAAGGTGTTGCCGCATCCGTATGCGTTCAACCTCTTCAGCCACAACACGAAGGTGGATCCCGAGACCGGCTACAACGAGGAAGAGTCGAAGGTGATTGCGGAAGCGCGCAAGATTTTCGGCGAGCCGAATCTGGCCGTGTCTGCCACGTGCGTGCGCGTTCCGGTGTTGCGTGCACACTGTGTGTCGTTGACGTTCGAGTGCGAGCGTCCGATCACGCCGGATGAAGTGCGCAAGATCCTTGCGACGGCGCCGGGCGTGAAAGTCGTCGACGATGTGGCGCGTAACTACTTCCCGATGCCGAAAGATGCGACGGGTACGGACGAGATTCTCGTCGGCCGCATCCGCAAGGACCTGAGCGACCCGAGCGGCAAGTCGATCTCGCTGTTCTGTGCGGGAGACCAGCTGCTCAAGGGCGCCGCGCTCAATGCCGTGCAGATTGCCGAACGCCTGTTCAAATAACGAAGGACGCAACGTGGGCCAGCTCATCGATCTGAGTCATACCATTTTCGATGGGCTGGTCACGTGCAAGGGACTGCCCGCGCCGGTGATTTGCGACTTCCTCAGTCGCGAGGCTTCACGAAAGAACTACGCGCCGGGCACTGAATTCCAGATTGGCCGCCTCGACATGGTTGCCAATACAGGGACGTACATTGACTGTCCCTTTCATCGTTATCCGGATGGCAAGGATCTCAGCGAGGTTACGCTGGAGCGCTTCGTCGATTTGCCTGCCGTGACCGTACGCGTGCCATTTCGTGAGCGCATTGAAGTGACAGCCGCCGACTTCGCTGGCATCGACGTTCAGGGCAAAGCTGTGCTCGTCGACACCGGCTGGAGCGGGCACTGGAACACGCCCGCGTACCTCGAGAATCACTCGTTCCTGAACGAAGCAGCTGCTGCGTACCTGCGCGACGCGGGCGCAACGCTCGTCGGCATCGACTCGCACAACATCGACGACACGCGCACGAAGAACAGTCGGCCTGTGCACACCACTTTGCTCGGCGCGGAGATCCTGATCGTCGAGCATCTCTGCAACCTTCACCGACTTCCCGCCAGCGGCTTCACGTTCAACGCTGTGCCACCGAAGGTGAAAGGCATCGGGACCTTTCCGGTCCGCGCATACGCTTCGCTCGGCTAGGCGCAAAGCCTCTAGGCGCGCGAAGTAAGCGCATGTCCGTCTTCGCCCCAAACCTGTCCGGCTTCGCCCAAAACGACCCACCACGCCCAAAAGAAAACGCCGCGCCTCTTTCGAAGCGCGGCGTCCCATTCAACGAAAAAGAACTGAAAAACTCAGTTCAGCTTGATCTGCACATCCACACCCGCCGGCAGCTCCAGCTTCATGAGCGCGTCCACCGTCTTGTCCGTCGGGTTCAGGATGTCCATGAGCCGCTTGTGCGTGCGCAGCTCGAACTGGTCGCGCGCGTCCTTGTCCGCGTGCGGCGAAACGAGCAGCGTGAAGCGCTCCATCTTCGTCGGCAGCGGCACCGGGCCGCGCACCGTGGCGCCCGTGCGCTTGGCGGTTTCGACGATTTCACGGGCCGAGCTGTCGATCAGGCGGTGATCGAAGGCTTTGAGGCGGATGCGGATGTTCTGGTTAGCCATGAGTCTCTCCAAACAGCGCCCCGGACGCTCGGGTCCGAGGATGGGTTAAGGGCCGGGCACCCTAGTGAGGTGCCCGGCAGATTGCAAATTACTTCGTGATCTTCGCGACGACGCCGGCGCCGACCGTCTTGCCACCTTCGCGGATGGCGAAGCGCAGGCCCTCTTCCATCGCAATCGGGCTGATCAGCTCCACCTGCATTTTGATGTTATCGCCAGGCATCACCATCTCGACGCCTTCCGGCAACTGCACAAGTCCCGTCACGTCCGTCGTGCGGAAGTAGAACTGCGGGCGGTAGCCCTTGAAGAACGGCGTATGACGGCCGCCCTCTTCCTTCGTCAGCACGTACACCTCAGCTTCGAATCCCGTGTGCGGGTTGATCGAACCGGGCTTCGCGAGGACCTGGCCACGCTCCACTTCCTCGCGCTTCGTGCCGCGCAGGAGCACACCCACGTTGTCGCCCGCCTGACCTTCATCCAGGAGCTTGCGGAACATCTCAACGCCCGTGCACGTCGTCTTGACCGTCGGCTTGAGACCGATGATCTCCACTTCGTCGTTCACCTTCACGATGCCGCGCTCGATACGGCCCGTGACCACCGTGCCGCGGCCCGAGATCGAGAACACATCTTCCACCGGCATCAGGAACGGCTTTTCCACTTCGCGCTTGGGCACCGGAATGTACTTGTCCATCTCCTCCACAAGCTTCACCACCGACTTCACGCCGATGTCGCTCGCATCACCCTCCAGCGCCTTCAGCGCCGAACCGATGATGATCGGGGTCTTCTCCCCGGGGAATTTGTACAGCGACAGAAGCTCCCGCACTTCCATCTCCACAAGCTCCAGCAGCTCCTTGTCGTCCACCATGTCGGCCTTGTTCATGTACACCACGATGTACGGAACACCGACCTGGCGCGCCAGAAGGATGTGCTCGCGCGTCTGCGGCATCGGACCGTCTGCGGCCGATACGACGAGAATGGCTCCGTCCATCTGCGCCGCACCCGTGATCATGTTCTTCACGTAGTCCGCATGGCCCGGGCAGTCCACATGCGCGTAGTGACGGTTCGCGCTCTGGTATTCCACGTGCGCGGTCGAGATCGTAATACCACGCGCCTTCTCTTCCGGCGCCTTGTCGATCTGGTCGTACGCCATGAACGCACCACCGTGCGTCTCCGCCATCACCTTCGTCAGCGCCGCCGTCAGCGTCGTCTTGCCGTGGTCAACGTGCCCAATCGTGCCCACGTTCACGTGCGGCTTGTTGCGCTCAAATTTCTCTTTGCTCATGGCGGAGATTCCCGAATTAAAAAGTGACTGATTTCCGTTTGGACGACTATTTCTGAATGATGCTGTCCGCGATGTTCGGCGGCACTTCCACGTACTTCTCGAATTCCATCGTGAACGTGGCACGACCCTGGCTCATCGAGCGCACGGTCGTCGCATAACCAAACATCTCTGACAGCGGCACTTCGGCGGTGACGGCCTTGCCCGACACACCGTCTTCCATGCCCATGATCTGCCCGCGGCGGCGGTTGAGGTCGCCGATGACATCTCCCGAGTATTCCTCGGGCGTCACGACCTCGACCTTCATGATGGGCTCGAGCAGGATCGGCTTCGCTCTGCGGAAGCCATCCTTGAAACCCATCGACGCGGCGATCTTGAATGCCATTTCGTTCGAGTCGACGTCGTGATACGACCCGTCGAAGGCGGTGACCTTCACGTCGACGACGGGATATCCCGCCATGACGCCGGTCTCTGCCGCTTCCTTCACGCCCTTCTCGATCGCCGGAATGAACTCGCGGGGCACGGAGCCGCCGACGATCCCATTCACGAACACATTGCCCTTGCCCTGCTCATTCGGCTCGAGCTTGAGCCACACGTGACCGTACTGGCCGCGGCCGCCTGACTGGCGCACGAACTTGCCTTCGGCCTCGATAGAACCCTTGATGGTCTCGCGATACGCGACCTGCGGCTTGCCGACATTCGCCTCGACCTTGAACTCGCGCTTCATGCGGTCGACGATGATCTCGAGGTGCAGCTCGCCCATCCCGCTGATGATCGTCTGCCCCGACTCCTGGTCGGTGGAGACGCGGAACGAGGGATCTTCCTTCGCGAGGCGCTGCAGGGCCAGGCCCATCTTTTCCTGGTCGACCTTGGTGCGCGGCTCGACCGCGACGGAGATGACGGGGTTCGGAAACTCCATCTTCTCGAGGGTGATCACCTTGTTCTCGTCCGAAAGGGTGTCACCCGTGATGACGTCTTTGAGGCCCACGGCCGCGGCGATATCGCCGGCGCGCACTTCCTTCAGCTCCGTGCGCTCGCTGGCGTGCATCTGGAGCAGGCGACCGATGCGCTCTTTCTTGCCCTTGCTCGGCACGAACACCGTGTCGCCGGCGTTGAGCACGCCCGAGTAGACGCGGAAGAACGTGAGATTGCCGACGAACGGATCGTTCAGGATCTTGAAGGCGAGCGCCGAGAACGGCGCCTCGTCCGTGGCCGGCCGTGTTTCCGGCTTGTCGTGGTCGTTCAGGCCCACCACCGCCGGCATCTCGTTCGGCGCCGGCATGAATTCGATGATCGCGTCGAGCAGCGCCTGCACGCCCTTGTTCTTGAACGCGGTGCCGAGCATGGTCAGCACGATTTCGCTCTTGAGCGCGCGCACGCGCAGGCCCTTGCGGATATCCGCTTCGGACAGCGTGCCGTCTTCCAGGTATTTGTTCGTCAGCTCGTCGCTGGCCTCGGCGGCCGCTTCGATCATCTTGCCGCGGTATTCGTCGGCTTCGGCCTGCAGCTCCGCGGGAATCTCGCGGTACTCGAACTTCATGCCCTGCGTGGCCATGTCCCAGTAGATCGACTTCATGCGGATGAGGTCGACGACGCCTTCGAAGTCATCTTCGGCGCCGATGGGAATCTGGATCGGAACCGGGTTGCCCCGCAGGCGCGTGCGGATCTGCTCGACGCAGCGGAAGAAATTGGCGCCCGCACGGTCCATCTTGTTGACGAACGCGATACGCGGCACGCCGTATTTGTTCATCTGCCGCCACACCGTTTCGGACTGGGGCTGCACACCCGAGACGGCGCAGAACAGCGCGACGGCGCTATCGAGCACGCGCAGCGAACGCTCGACTTCGATGGTGAAGTCGACGTGGCCCGGCGTATCGATGATGTTGATGCGGTGTTCGGGGTAGGTGCTGTCCATCCCCTTCCAGAAGCAGGTGGTCGCAGCCGCGGTGATCGTGATCCCGCGCTCCTGCTCCTGCTCCATGTAGTCCATGACAGCCGCGCCGTCATGCACTTCGCCGATCTTGTGCGAGACCCCCGTATAAAAAAGGATGCGTTCGGTCGTCGTCGTCTTCCCGGCGTCGATGTGCGCCGAGATGCCGATGTTCCGATAACGCTCGATGGGGGTACCGCGTGCCACGGCTAGCTTCCTCTGGGCCGCACCGGCCTCAGCGGAGGCCGGCCAGCGCCGGTATGTTTACCAGCGATAGTGTGCAAAGGCCTTGTTGGCCTCTGCCATGCGATGGGTGTCTTCACGCTTGCGCACGGCGGCGCCGCGGTTTTCCGCAGCATCCATCAGCTCGTGTGCGAGACGGAACGCCATCGACTTCTCACTGCGATCGCGGGCAGCGTCGATGATCCAGCGCATGGCCAGTGTCTGGCGGCGCGTGGACCGAACTTCAACGGGTACCTGATAAGTCGCACCACCGACGCGGCGGGACTTCACTTCGACCACCGGCTTCACGTTCTCGAGCGCGACGGACAGCGTCTGCACGGCTTCGGCGCCGGGCTTGTTCGTCTTCTCGGCGATGCGGTCGATCGCACCGTAGATGATGCGTTCGGCAGCGGACTTCTTGCCGCTCTTCATGACCACGTTCATGAACTTGGCCAGCATCTCGTTGTGGAACTTCGGGTCCGGCAGGATGTTGCGGACAGGAGCTTGTGCTCGACGTGACATGTGCTTTGGCTCCTTACTTCTTCGGGCGCTTGGCGCCGTACTTCGAACGACCCTGCTTGCGCTCGCCGACGCCCGCGCAGTCCAGCGTGCCGCGCACGGTGTGGTAGCGAACGCCAGGCAGATCCTTCACGCGGCCGCCGCGGATGAGCACCACCGAGTGCTCCTGAAGGTTGTGGCCTTCACCGCCGATGTAGCTCGTGACTTCGTAGCCGTTGGTGAGACGGACGCGGCAGACCTTGCGGAGCGCCGAGTTGGGCTTCTTCGGCGTCGTCGTATAGACGCGCGTGCAGACGCCACGCTTTTGAGGTGAAGCGCCGAGCGCCGGCACCTTCGTTTTTTCTGCTCTCGTCCGGCGCGGGGCTCGGATAAGCTGCCCAGTGGTGGCCATGCCTGTCTCCAGAAACGTGATTGCTCTTGGAGACGCGCGGGCCGCCTAGTGAGGCGGCCCGTGTTTCCAAGCGCTGTTTTCGACTCGCCCGGTAAGGGGGGCGGATCGACAAAGGCCGGCGATTCTAGGTAGCGACCCCATGAGTGTCAACCAGTTGGAAGCGCCGTCACAGGCGAAAGGGGAATCGATGTCCAAATCCGTCGTCACCCGCGGTCGCAGGGCCGCCATCCTGACCTCGGCCGCGTTGCTGACCGGCCTGGGGCTGCCTTCACTGCCGGCTTCGGCAGACGTTGTGTCGAGCGGCACGGGCGGCTTCGTCCTGCGCATCGAGATGCCGGTGGCTGCAGCCCCGACCGAGGTGTACGCGAAATTCTTCGATGTGGGCCACTGGTGGTCCGACCAGCACACCTATTCCGGCAAGGCGACCAATCTCACCCTCAAGAACGAGCCGGGCGGGTGCCTCTGTGAGGCCCTGCCAGACGGGGCGTTCGTGCGGCATGCGAGCGTCGAGTATTCAGACAAGGGCAAGGTGGTCCGTTTGTCCGGCGCGTTGGGCCCGCTCCAAGCGATGGGCGCCCACGGGCTGCTCGCGTTCAATTTCGCTCCCGCAGACAAAGCGAATCCGGCAGCCGGCACGAAGCTGGTGGTGAGCTATGTGGTGAGCGGCTATCAGCCCGACAAGGGATTCGAGCCCCTCGCCACGCCCGTGAACGGGGTACTCGCCGAGCAGGTGACGCGGCTGAAACGGTATGTCGAGACCGGCAAGCCGTAGTCATCCCAACACTGGCCATCCGAGGGATGCAGCAGGGCACAGGGGTTGCTAGCCTCTTCGCATGCGAACCCGATTTGACGCCCTCACGATCGTCTTTGGCCTGCTGATCCTCGTCGCGCTGGCGGCCGGCACGATGGCCTGAAGACGCTGAGGCCCCTTCCTCAGGGGCCTGCTTGTATCGATATGGGCGTTTCCGCGCCTGAAGTCACCACCCTGCCGCCCGCATGCGCCTGGCCGCGCTTCCGCTTCGGCCGCAGCCACTCCTGAAAGTCATCCAGCACGGTGTACACGGTCGGCACCACGAACAGGCTCAGCGCCGTCGAGGTGATGAGACCGCCGATCACGGCAAGTCCCATGGGTGAGCGGAAGCTCGGGTCCGCGCTCCATCCCGCCGCCACCGGGAACATGCCCGCGATCATCGCGATGGTCGTCATCACAATCGGTCGCGCGCGTTTCGCGCAGGCGTCGATCAGCGCCTCCAGCCGATCCATGCCATGAACCGTCCGGGCCATCACGACGTATTCGACCAGCAGGATCGAGTTCTTGGTGACGATGCCCATGAGCATCAGCAGTCCAATGAGCGACGGCAGCGACAGTCCATAGCCGAACAACAGCAGCGCCGCCAGCGCGCCGCCGACTGCCTGAGGAAGTGCACCGAGAATCGTGAGCGGCTGGATGAAGTCGTGGAACAGCAGCACGAGCACGGCATAGATGCACAGCAGGCCGATGCCCATCGCGCCGAAGAATCCGCCGAACAACTCCTTCATACGTTGCACGTCGCCGGTTTCGCGACGCTCGACGCCCTCGGGCAGATGCGCCAGCGCCGGCATCTGCTCGATCTTCTTGAGCACGTCACCGAGCGGCTTGCCACCGAGGTCCGCGGAGATCGTGACGTTGCGGCTGCGATCGTAGCGCTCGATGCTGGTCGGGCCCGCACCGAACGACACACTCGCAATATTCTCGAGCGGCACGAGGCCCGCGCGTCCCGGCACGAGCATCGAACGAATGCGCTCGATATCACCGCGCGCTTCATCGTTCAGGCGAACGCGAATCGGAATCTGTCGTTCCGGCAGGTTGAACTTCGGCAGGTTCATCGAGACGTCGCCGCCAGTCGCGATACGTGTGGCGGCACTCAACGCTTCCGTCGAAACACCCAGCTCGGCAGCCCGCTCGGGCACCGGCGCGATCACGATCTCGGGCTGCACCAGGCTCGCCGACGAAGTGACGTTCGCGAGGCCGGCGTCGCGCACATCGCGCTCGACGGTCTGCGCCACGTTCGCAAGCAACGTCGGATCGTCGCCCGCAAGGCTGATCTGCAGCTTCTCACCGAAGCCACCGACGCCGAACGACAGTCGCACGCCCGGCAAATCGCGAAGCGCTTCGGAGGCGACCCGTTCGAACTCCGCTTGCGTACGCGTCTGCTTATCGTGGGGCTGGAGCTGAATAGTCAGCGTTGCCTTGCGCACGGCGCCCGCGCTGGCCTGAAAGCCATTGCTGCCCGCCGCGCCAACGGTCGTGTAGGTGCGCACGACATCCGGGAATTTCGAGAGGCGATGGCGCACTTCTTCGGCGACCGCGGTCGTCTCACGCAGGTTTGCGCCTGGCGGCAGTTCGAGCTGCACGACCGAAAATCCATAGTTGCCCGGCGGCACGAGACCCGTCGACATGAACTGCACGAGCGAGATCGAAAGAATGAAGAACAGCGTGGCGACGCCGAGCGTCGTCCATCTTCGGCTGATACAGAGCTTGACCGTGCGCAGGTACCACTGCTTGAAGCGGCCATCCGTCTCCGGGTCGGGATGCGCCTTCATCATATGCGCGGCCATCATCGGCGTGAGCAATCGCGCAACCAGCAACGATGCGAGCACAGCCGTCACCGTTGTGACTGCAAACTGCTTGAAGAACTTTCCGGGAATGCCTGGCATGAACGCCACGGGCAGGAACACCGCGCACAGGGTCGCGGACGTCGCGACGACGGCGAGCCCGATTTCCTGCACGGCCTCTTCCGCGGCCTGAATCGGGCTCCTGCCATTGCGCAGGTGTCGAACGATGTTCTCCACCTCCACGATGGCGTCGTCCACGAGAATGCCGACGACGAGCGACAGCGCCAGCATCGTCATCACGTTCAGCGTGTAGCCGAACATGTAGTGCAACACCCAGAACGTGGGCAGCACGGACAGCGGCAAGGCGATGGACGAGACCAGCGTTGCGCGCCAATCCTTCAGAAAGAACCAGACAACGATGATCGCGAGCAGCGAGCCTTCGAGCAGCATGCGCATCGAGTCTTTGTAAGACTCGCGCACGTAGTCGACGGTATTGCTGACTTCGGTGAATTTGATGTTCGGATAGCGTGCGCTCAGGCGATCCACGATCACCTTGACGCCATCCGCTACGCCAAGCGCGCTCGCGCCAACGGCCCGAGTGACTTCAAAGCCGACGATCGACTTGCCATCCAGCAACGCGACCTGCCGCTGCTCGGCCGTGCCATCGCGCACGTCTGCAATCGAGTCGAGCCGCATGCTCCGGTTGTCGGGCAGCACGATCGGCATCGCGGCGAGGTCTTGTACCGTCGACGCTGTAGCGACCGTGCGAACGCTCTGCTCCATGTTGCCTATGCGGGCCTCACCCCCCGGCAGCTCGACCTGCGTGCGACGCAGCTGACGGGAAATGTCGCCAGCCGTGGTGCCGAGCGCGTTGAGCGCATCGGGATCGAGATCCACGCGAATCTCGCGATCCACACCGCCCACACGCTTCATCGCGCCGAAGCCGTCGACAGACGACATCTCGCGCGCGACCGTAAGATCGACGAACCACGAGAGCTCTTCGACGCTCATGCCCGGCGCGGACACGCCGTAGGTCACGACCGGCGAGCCCGCCGTCGTCGCGCGCGAAATGATCGGCTCTTCGATCTCACCGGGCAGGTTCGAGCGGATGCGCGTGACAGCGTCGCGCACGTCGTCCACCGCTTCATTCACGTCACGTTCGAGCTGGAACTCGATCGTCGTCGTCGAAAGCCCTTCCGTGACGGTCGAACGAATGTGATCGATGCCGGTGGCCGACGCGACCGAGTCTTCGATCTTGCGCGTCACTTCCGTCTCGAGCTGCGAGGGCGGCACACCCGGATAATTCACGGTGACCGTGACGATGGGGATATCCATGTCCGGCCGGTCCTGCACGCCCAGCTTTGTGAAGCCGACGATTCCCGCGAGGGTGAGCGCGACGAACAGCACGACCACCGGCACGGGCCGGTGAATCGACCAGGTGACCATATTCATGTCGCGTCACCCGACGAGCGCGGACCCGCCACAGCGGTGGCGCCACGGTCATCACTTTCGACGACACGAATGCTGTCGCCATCTTTCAGGAAGCCCGCGCCGCGCTCGACTACGCGATCGGACGGCTGCACGCCGGAAAGCACTTCCACGCGGCCGTCACGCAACGCGCCCGTTTGGATACGGCGGCGCTCGACGCCTTGTTTATCGTTCACCACGAACACGTAGCTGAACCCATCTCGCACCAGCACGCTCGCGAGAGGCAGCGTCGCGGCAGCAGACTTCGAGATCTCGATTTCTCCGCGCGCGAACATGCCAGGGCGCGCGCCTTCGGGCGCCGGCAGGTCGACATAGACGAGCCCAGTGCGCGTGCCGCTTTGAACTGTGGGCGCTACGGTGCGCACTTTGCCAACCAGCTGAAGGCCATCCGCCGTGGTGACGCGAGCGGACTGGCCCACCTTCACTTCGCGCATGCGCGCTTCAGGAATTTCCGCGCGCCATTCGACGCGGCTCTGGCGCAGCAGCCGGAGCATTTCACCGCCGGCCTGCGCAATCTGGCCGACGACCACCATGCGCGACGTGACCACGCCATCGTCTGGCGCAACAACATGCGTGTAACGCAGTTTCAGTTGCGCGGCAGTGAGATCAGATTCCGCCGCCTCGACGCGTGCGCGCGCGGCGAGATCTTCGCTCTTCAGCCGCTCACGCTCCGATTCAGAGACAGCGCCCGAGCCGCCGAGCGATTCCGCACGTCTCAGGTTTGCGGCGGCATTGATCAATTGCGCGTCCGCCAGCGCTTTCGCGGCTTTCTTCGACGCAAGTTCTGCGGTGAGCAGATCATCCGAAAGACGCACGAGCTCCTGGCCCTTGCGCACTTTGTCACCGACATCGACACGAACCTCGGCGACGCGATAGCCGCCTACTTCGGGGCTGATCACCGCTTCCTGCCATGCGTACACACTGCCGGTGGCAACCACCGTGCGCGAGAACTGCTCGGCGCGCGGTTGAGTGACGCTGACGGCGAGTCCGCCGTTCTTTGCGGGTGCGGCGGGCGCCGCGGCCAGTGCAGGCAGTGCCGCGGCGGCCACGATGGTTGTGGCGGCGAGCACCGCGAAGTTCGTTGAAAGTGTGCGCATGGGTTCTTGTGGATAATCAGGTCCCTGATACCCTATCAGGAACCTGATAATTGGCAACGGTATGGCCCGCACCGACAAACCCCTTCGTCCGATCCGTGAACCCGTTCCGTTGGCGGAGCCGGGAGCCGACCTCGGCATGGCATTACGTCAGCTCATGCAAACTTTCCGCCAGTCGATGGACGCAGGGCTGCGCGCTCGCGGGCTCGACCTGTCCTTCGCCCACGGGATGGTGTTGAGAACGCTAGCACGCGAGCCGGGAATTTCCGGCGCACAGCTCGCGAGACGCACCACCGTCACGGCTCAGAGCATGAACGGCCTGCTGAGAAGCATGGAATCCACCCAGCTCATCGTGCGTGAACGACACGCGGAGAATCGCCGCACCGATTGCTGGTATCTCACCAATGTCGGCCTGAAGCAGGTCGAGCAAGCGGGCGAAGTGGTGGATGAGGTGATGTCGCGAATCCGCGCCTCGATCACGCGCGCGGATGGGACGCGGCTCGTCGAGCTGCTCCACAAATGTGCAGAGGCCCTCAGCGATGCCTCAGAAAAGAACCCGCCGCGCCCGCAGCGCCGGGTTGCGTGTTAGCGCGCCAGCAGCTCGACGCTTCCATCGATGCGCGCGCGGAAGAATTTGCCGCCGTCGACGCGCAACGCTTCCATCACCGGCACTTCGTTGATCGAGTCGCCGCGCGGATGTTCCCGGTGTGGGTAAACCTGCACAGCGATGACCCGCCCGTCGTAAAGCGACGTCACCGTCGGCACGATCGTGTGACCGACGAAAATGGCCTTCGCGCCGTAGAACGCCAGGACTGTTTCGACGTCGTCCGACGTCGCGAGCGTGGATCCTGACTCGCGTGCCACTTCGGGAAAATAGCCGCGATACCACAGTGGCCCGTTCGGGCTCATCACGAAACCATCGGGCCGACGCTCGCCGATGGAGCTGCGCACGGAGGCATCCATCTCTGCAAGTGTGAGCTTGCGATCGACGACCTCGCGCGACAGGCCGCCATGCAGGCAGAGGTAGTCGCCGATTTTCATCACCGCGGATTTCGTTCGCAGCCACTGGCCGAGCAACGTGTCCGCGCCCCACAGCGCCGCATAGCTGGGCGCGTGCAGCGCCTCGCGCACCTTCAGGTATTTGGGATTCAGGTAGCGCTCGTCGCCGCCGAGCGCCATCGATTCGTGGTTGCCGAGCAGGACGTGCACGGCTCCGCCGGCGCGCCTGGCCTCGGCTTCGAGCTCATAGAGCAGCCACAGGATTTCGGTCTGGTTCGGGCCGCGATCGAATATATCGCCGAGCACGACGAGATGGCCCTTGCCGAAGGCCCACTTCAATGTCGAGTCGATGATTTTCTGGCGCGTGAGCAGCTCGACGGCGATCTGGAATTCGCCGTGCGTGTCGGCCATGACGAACAAAGGTGTGCTGGGGGCGAGCTTAACTTCGCTGGGCGCTTCAGTCGCGGCCGAACGCAATTTGACCTTGAATGCCGGAAGCGTGCCGACAGCCGCGACCGTGATTTCGCCGCCCGTGCCGACGCGTTCTTCGCGAACTTCGGGCGCGCTGTCATCCCCGGTGATCCATTTCGCGGTCCATGCATTACCGGTGCTACTACGCGTGAGATAAGGGCCGTCCTGCAAAGCCGCTGCGTGCAGGCACGGAGAAATCAGCAACGAAACGAACGCGAGAACGCGCTTCATGAGACGGTGCTCTTGCCCCGAAAACGGACCAGCGCCGCGAGCGCGATGCCGACCCAGATGACGTTCAATGCAGCCGACGGCATGGCGCCGTTGTAGCCGCTATTCAGCACGAAGCCCGCGGCACCGACAGCGTTCATCACCTGATAGAGCGCCGACTTGCCCGACAGCTTGCCGGCCGACACCAGACCGTAAGCCAGGAGAATGATCGCGGCACAGATCCAGCCGATGATCTCAATGGCGAGCTTCACACGAGCCTCCCAGACACAAGAAAAAGGCCGGTGAGATCGCTCCCACCGGCCACGTTCATTTCAAGAGAGTCGCCGGCAGCCCGGCGCTCTCTTCTGCAGCTACGCCAGAGCTAAACCCAAGCGCTCAACCTGCGGTGCTTTCGCTTTCCTCGCCGACGCTCGACTCGTCGCTGTCCGGCAACCCGCCACCGACGTCCATGAAGGACCGACGATTGGAGCTGTCCATCTTGCGACGGCGATGAGCGTGAGCCGCGAAGCCCGTACCCGCCGGGATGAGCCGACCGACGATGACATTCTCCTTCAGGCCGCGCAGGTCGTCCTTCAGGCCACGCACAGCCGCTTCCGTGAGGACGCGGGTGGTTTCCTGGAACGACGCTGCGGAGATGAAAGACTCCGTCGCCAGCGACGCCTTGGTGATACCCAGCAACACCGGCTGCAACACTGCCGCCTGCTTGCCGTCCTGTCCCGCGCGGTCGTTGATGTCCAACGCGCGCGAGCGGTCCAGCTGCTCGCCGCGGAGCAGGCCGGTCTCACCGGACGAGGCCACCTCCGTCTTGCGCAGCATCTGGCGGATGATCACTTCGATGTGCTTGTCGTTGATCTTCACGCCCTGGAGTCGATAGACGTCCTGGATCTCGCGGACGAGATAGTTCGCCAGGGACTCCACACCCTGCAGGCGCAGGATGTCGTGCGCGTTCAGCTCGCCGTCCGCGATGACTTCGCCACGCTCGACGCCTTCACCCTCGAATACGTTGAGCTGGCGCCACTTCGGGATCAGCTCCTCGTACTTCTCGCCGTCATCGCTGGTGATGACCAGACGACGCTTGCCCTTGGTTTCCTTACCGAAGCTGACCGTACCGGTCTTCTCGGCGAGGATCGCGGGATCCTTCGGCTTGCGGGCCTCGAACAGATCCGCGACGCGCGGCAGACCGCCGGTGATGTCGCGAGTCTTCGAAGACTCCTGCGGGATGCGGGCGATCACGTCACCCGCCGACACCTTGGCACCGTCCTCGAGATTGATGAGAGCGCCGGCCGGCAGCGTGTACACCGCCGGAATCTCAGTGTTGGCGAACGTGACTTCCTTGCCCTTGGCATTCAGCAGCTTGATGGTCGGACGCAGATCCTTGCCGCCGCGCTGCTTGGTGTCGAGGATCACGGTGCTCGAAAGGCCGGTGACTTCGTCCAGCTGCGTGGTGACCGTGAGGCCGTCCACGAAGTCCTGGAACTTGATCATGCCGGGCACTTCCGTCACGACGGGATGGGTATGCGGATCCCATGTCGCGCAGACCTGGCCGCCGGCCACCATGTCGCCTTCCTTCACGACGATGACGGCGCCGTACGGAATCTTGTAGCGCTCGCGCTCGCGACCGAACTCGTCCACCACGCCGATTTCACCGGAGCGGGAGACGGCCACGAGATGACCCTTCTCGTGCTGCACGGTCTTCACGTGGTGGAAGCGGATGAGGCCCTTGTTACGCACCTCCACGCTGCTCGCCGCAGCGGCTCGCGACGCCGCGCCACCGATGTGGAACGTACGCATCGTGAGCTGGGTGCCCGGCTCGCCGATCGACTGTGCCGCGATGACACCCACCGCTTCGCCGATGCTGATGACGCGCCCGCGACCGAGGTCGCGTCCATAACACGCCGCGCACACGCCGTAGCGAGTGGCGCAGGTGATGGGTGAACGCACCAACAGTTGATCCACGCCTTCGCTCTCGATGAGGCGCACGAGGCCCTCGTCCAGCAGCGTGTTCTTCGCGATGAGCACCTGTTCGGTGCCCGGCTTCAGGACGTCGTCCGCGATGGTTCGGCCGAGCACTCGCTCGCCGAGCGCTTCCACCACGTCGCCACCTTCGACCAGCGGCGTCATGCTGATGCCGTTGTTGGTGCCGCAATCCGTTTCGGTGACCACGAGATCCTGCGCCACGTCGACGAGACGACGCGTGAGGTAACCCGAGTTCGCCGTCTTCAACGCCGTGTCGGCCAGACCCTTGCGGGCGCCGTGCGTCGAGATGAAGTACTGCAGAACGTTCAGGCCTTCACGGAAGTTCGCCGTGATGGGCGTCTCGATGATCGAGCCGTCCGGCTTGGCCATCAGGCCGCGCATACCGGCGAGCTGACGGATCTGGGCCGCGCTACCGCGGGCGCCCGAGTCGGCCATCATGAAGATGCTGTTGAAGCTCTTCTGGCGACCGACCTTGCCCCGCGAATCCGTGGCTTCTTCGGTGCCGAGCTTCTCCATCATCGCCTTGGCGACCTGGTCGTTGGCGCGTGACCAGATGTCGACGACCTTGTTGTAGCGCTCGCCGTTGGTGACGAGACCGGACGAATACTGGTCCTGGATCTCCTTCACTTCGCGGTCGGCAGCCGCCACGATCTTGGTCTTCTGTTCCGGGATGACGATGTCGTCGATGCCGAAGGACACCGCGGCGCGCGTCGCATACGCGAAGCCCGTGTACATCAGCTGGTCGGCGAACACGACCGTCTCCTTCAGGCCCAGCAAGCGATAGCACGCGTTGATGGTCGCGGAGATGATCTTCTTCGTCATGTCCTGGTTGATCAGCTCGAAGGGCAGGCCCTTCGGCATGATCTCGGACAGCAACGCACGGCCGATGGTGGTGTTGAAGCGGCGCAGGCCTTCCTTCAACGAGCCATCTTCCTGGCGCGTGTACTGCTTCAGGCGAATGGTGATCTTCGCCTGCAGGCTGACGTTGCGGCTCTCGTACGCACGGTGAGCTTCCTGCACGTCGGAGAAGGACATGCCCTCGCCCTTCGCGCCGACGTTCTCACGCGTCATGTAGTAGAGACCGAGCACGACGTCCTGCGACGGAACGATGATCGGATCGCCGTTCGCGGGCGACAGGATGTTGTTCGACGACATCATGAGCGCGCGCGCTTCGAGCTGAGACTCGAGAGACAGCGGCACGTGCACGGCCATCTGGTCACCGTCGAAGTCCGCGTTGAACGCGGTACAGACGAGCGGATGCAGCTGGATCGCCTTGCCCTCGATGAGCACCGGCTCGAACGCCTGGATGCCCAGGCGATGCAGCGTCGGCGCGCGGTTCAGCATGACGGGATGTTCGCGGATCACCTCTTCGAGGATGTCCCACACTTCCGGCCCTTCACGCTCGACCAGGCGCTTGGCCGCCTTGATCGTCGAAGCTTCGCCTCGCAGCTGCAGCTTCTGGAAGATGAACGGCTTGAACAGCTCGAGCGCCATCTTCTTCGGCAGGCCGCACTGGTGCAGGCGGAGCGTCGGACCGACCACGATCACCGAGCGACCGGAGTAGTCCACGCGCTTGCCGAGCAGGTTCTGGCGGAACCGACCCTGCTTGCCCTTGATCATGTCCGCGAGGGACTTGAGCGGGCGCTTGTTGGTGCCGGTGATGGCACGGCCGCGGCGGCCGTTGTCCAGCAACGCATCCACCGCTTCCTGCAGCATGCGCTTTTCGTTGCGCACGATGATGTCCGGCGCATTCAGCTCGAGCAGCCGGCGCAGGCGGTTGTTGCGGTTGATGACGCGGCGATACAGGTCGTTCAGGTCGGACGTCGCGAAACGGCCGCCATCGAGCGGCACGAGCGGACGCAGGTCCGGCGGCAGCACGGGCAGGACGGTCATGACCATCCACTCGGGCTTGTTGCCGGATTCGATGAACGACTCGAGCAGCTTGAGGCGCTTCGACAGGCGCTTCAGCTTGGTCTCGGATGACGTCCCCGCCATCTCCTCGCGCACCTTCTTCACTTCGGCGCCGAGGTCGATCGTGCTGAGCAGCTGGAACACGGCTTCGGCACCCATGCGGGCGTCGAACTCGTCACCGTGCTCCTCGATCTGCTCGAGGTACATCTCGTCGGTCAGGAGCTGGCCGCGCTGCATCGGGGTCATGCCTGGGTCGATGACGACGAAGGCTTCGAAATACAGCACGCGCTCGATCTCACGCAGCGTCATGTCCAGCATGAGGCCGATGCGCGACGGCAGCGACTTCAGGAACCAGATGTGCGCAGTCGGGCTCGCAAGCTCGATGTGGCCCATGCGCTCACGGCGCACCTTGCTCTGCGTGACTTCGACGCCGCACTTCTCGCAGACCACGCCGCGATGCTTGAGGCGCTTGTACTTGCCGCAAAGGCACTCGTAGTCCTTCACGGGCCCGAAGATCTTCGCGCAGAACAGGCCATCCCGCTCCGGCTTGAACGTGCGGTAGTTGATGGTCTCCGGCTTCTTCACTTCGCCGTAAGACCAGGCACGGATCATCTCAGGCGAGGCCAAGCCGATTTTGATCGAATCAAAATGCTCGACCGGAGCGTGCTGCTTAAAAAGTTTAAGTAGGTCTTTCATCTCATCTCCTAACGGCCGGTCAGGCCGCTATTGGTCGGGGGCTGCTGTGCAGCCCCCACACAACACCGGTCGTTCTCAGTCCTGCTCGAGTTCCATGTTGATGCCGAGCGACCTGATCTCTTTCACCAATACGTTGAAGGACTCGGGCATTCCCGCATCCATCTGGTGATTGCCGTCCACGATGTTCTTGTACATCTTGGTGCGGCCGTTCACGTCGTCGGACTTGACGGTCAACATTTCCTGCAGCGTGTACGCGGCGCCGTACGCCTCGAGCGCCCACACTTCCATCTCGCCGAAGCGCTGGCCACCGAACTGCGCCTTGCCACCCAGCGGCTGCTGCGTGACGAGCGAGTAAGGTCCGGTCGAACGCGCGTGCATCTTGTCGTCGACCAGGTGGTTGAGCTTCAGCATGTACATGTAGCCCACGGTCACCTGACGCTCGAATTTCTCGCCGGTGCGTCCGTCGAAGAGATACGTCTGGCCGTTGGTCGGAAGGTCCGCCAGCGTCAGCAGTTTCTTGATCTCTTCTTCGTTCGCACCGTCGAACACCGGCGTCGCCATCGGCACGCCCTTCGACAGGTTCTTCGCGAGCGTGATGATTTCAGGATCGGTCAACGTATCGATGGACTCTTTCTGGCCCCCGGTCTCGTTGTAGACCTGCTTCATGAAGCCCCGCAGCTCTTCCTGCGCGGCCTGGGCCTGCAGCATGCGGCCGATCTTCAGACCGACGCCCTTGGCTGCCCAGCCGAGATGCGTCTCCAGCACCTGTCCGACGTTCATGCGCGACGGCACGCCCAGCGGATTCAGCACGATGTCGACCGGCGTACCGTCTTCGAGATACGGCATGTCTTCGACGGGCGTGATGGAGCTGATGACACCCTTGTTGCCGTGCCGGCCGGCCATCTTGTCGCCGGGCTGCACACGGCGCTTCACCGCCAGGTACACCTTCACCATCTTGAGCACGCCGGGAGCGAGATCGTCGCCGGCCGTGATCTTCATCTTCTTGTCGTCGAGACGCTTCTCGAAGGCCTTGCGCTGCGCCTTCAGACGCTCGCTCGCCTGCTCGAGGTTGTTGTTCTGCTCTTCGTCTTCAAGACGAATTTCGAACCACTCCTCGCGCTGCACGCTCTGCAGGTATTCGTCGGTGATGTCACCTTTGAACTTCTGCGGGCCGCCCGCGGCCTTCAGGCCCGTGAGCATGCCGCGCACGCGCTCGAACAAGTCGTCTTCGAGGATGCGCTGCTGATCGGCGAAGTCCTTACGAACACGCTCGATTTCCGCCTTCTCGATCGACAGGGCGCGCGAGTCTTTCTCGACGCCATCGCGCGTGAACACGCGAACGTCGATCACCGTGCCGTCCATGCCCGGGGGCACGCGCAGGCTGGTGTCCTTAACGTCCGACGCCTTCTCGCCGAAGATCGCGCGCAGCAGCTTCTCTTCCGGCGTGAGCTGGGTTTCGCCCTTCGGCGTGACCTTGCCCACGAGGATGTCGCCCGCCTTCACTTCGGCGCCGATGAAGGCGATGCCCGCCTCGTCCAGCTTCGCGAGGGCCGCGTCGCCGACGTTCGGGATGTCCGCCGTGATTTCCTCGGGACCGAGCTTCGTGTCGCGAGCCACGCAGGTGAGCTCTTCGATGTGGATGGTGGTGAAGCGGTCTTCTTCCACCACGCGCTCGGAGATGAGGATCGAGTCTTCGAAGTTGTAGCCGTTCCAGGGCATGAACGCGACGAGCAGGTTCTGCCCGAGCGCGAGCTCGCCGAGGTCGGTGGACGGACCATCCGCCAGCACGTCGCCGCGCGCGATGGTGTCGCCCGCGTTCACCAGCGGACGCTGGTTGATACAAGTGTTCTGGTTCGAACGCGTGTACTTCGTGAGGTTGTAGATGTCGACGCCCGGCTCTCCGGCTGTCGTTTCCGTGTCGTGCACGCGCACCACGATGCGCGATGCGTCCACGGAATCCACGAGGCCGCCGCGCTTGGCAACGACCGTGACACCCGAGTCGATGGCGACCGGACGCTCCATGCCCGTACCCACGAGCGGGGTTTCCGCACGGAGGGTCGGCACGGCCTGACGCTGCATGTTCGAGCCCATGAGCGCGCGGTTCGCGTCGTCGTGCTCGAGGAACGGGATCAGCGACGCAGCGACCGACACGATCTGCTTCGGGCTCACGTCCATGTAGTTGATACGGTCTTTCGACACGAGCGTGAACTCGTTCTGCAGACGGCAGGAGACCAGCTCGTCCTGCAGCTCACCCTTCGGGCCGAGGTTCGCATTCGCCTGCGCGATCGCAAACTCGCCTTCTTCGATGGCCGAGAGGAAGTCGATCTTGTCGGTGACGGCGCCGTTCTCCACGCGACGGTACGGCGTCTCGAGGAAGCCATACTGGTTCGTGCGGGCGTAGACCGACAGCGAATTGATGAGACCGATGTTCGGACCTTCAGGCGTCTCGATCGGGCACACGCGGCCGTAATGGGTCGGGTGCACGTCGCGGACTTCGAAGCCGGCGCGTTCGCGGGTCAAACCACCTGGGCCGAGGGCCGACACGCGACGCTTGTGCGTGACTTCCGACAGCGGGTTGTTCTGGTCCATGAACTGCGACAGCTGCGAGGAGCCGAAGAATTCCTTCACCGCGGCCGCCACCGGCTTCGCGTTGATCATTTCCTGCGGCATGAGCGGCTCGGTCTCCGCGATCGTCAGGCGCTCTTTCACCGCGCGCTCGACGCGCACGAGGCCGACACGGAACGCGTTCTCCGCCATTTCACCGACGCTGCGGACGCGACGGTTGCCGAGGTGATCGATGTCGTCGACGTTGCCGTTACCGTTACGGATATCGATGAGCACCTTGAGGACGTCGATGATGTCCTCGCGCGACAGCACGCCGCCGCCCTGGTCCGGGCCTTCGGGACGCTTCACGCGACGGTTGAACTTCATGCGACCGACGCCCGACAGGTCGTAGCGCTCTTCGTTGAAGAACAGGTTGTTGAACAGATTCTCGGCCGCGTCCTTGGTCGGCGGCTCGCCGGGACGCATCATGCGATAGATCTCGACCAGCGCTTCGAGGCGCGTCTTGGTCGGGTCGATGCGCAGCGTGTCCGAGATGTAGGCACCGCGGTCCAGGTCGTTCGTGTAGAGCGTCTTGACCTCGGTGATGCCGGCGGAAATCAGCGACTCGACGGACGCAGCCGTCAGCACTTCGTTCGCCTTCGCGATCACTTCACCCGTGTCAGTGTTCACGACATCGTGAGAAAGAACCTTGCCGTACACGTATTCACGCGGCACGCGCAGGCGCTTCACCTTCGCGTCTTCGAGCTGGCGCACGTGACGGGCGGTGATGCGACGGCCTTCCTCGACGATGACCTGTTCGCCGATGCGGATCTCGAACGAGGCGGTCTCACCGCGCAGGCGCGAGGCGATCAGGTCCAGCGACACTTCGTCCTTGCCGATGTGGAAGGTGTTGGTGTCGAAGAACACGTCGAGGATCTCTGCCTCGTTCATGCCCAGCGCGCGCAGGATGATGGTGACCGGCAGCTTGCGGCGACGGTCGATACGCGCGAACACACAGTCCTTCGGGTCGAACTCGAAGTCGAGCCAGGAGCCGCGATAAGGAATGATGCGGGCGCTGAACAGCAGCTTGCCCGACGAATGCGTCTTGCCGCGGTCGTGATCGAAGAACACGCCCGGGGAACGGTGGAGCTGCGACACGATGACGCGCTCGGTGCCGTTGATGATGAAGGTGCCGTTGTCGGTCATGAGCGGCAGCTCGCCGAGGTACACCTCCTGCTCGCGCACGTCCTTCACCGGCTTCTTGGCGCCGGCGGCTTCCTTGTCCAGGACGATGAGGCGCACCTTGGTGCGCAGGGGCGCGGCATAGGTGAGCCCGCGGAGCTGGCATTCCTTGACGTCGAACACAGGTTCGCCCAGGCGATAGCTGATGTACTCGAGCGTTGCATTGCCCGAGTAGCTCGAAATCGGAAACACCGACTGAAACGCAGCATGCAGGCCTACAGCCGTGCGGTTCTCTTCCGCTGCGTCGGCTTGCAGGAACTGCCTGTAGGAGTCGAGCTGGATCGCGAGCAGATACGGCGTTTCGAGAATGCCGGGCTGCTTGCCGAAATTCTTGCGGATGCGCTTCTTCTCGGTGAAGGAATAAGCCATCGGGTTCACCTCGTAAAACAACAAAACGTGCCGGAGACGCGGAGGCACCCCGGGTGTCTCCACCCGGAGTGCCTGACGCTTTCAGCACTATTCAGAGGGTTGAACATCAACCTCTCTGTGCGACGCCTGCGGAAGTTATTTGACTTCCACCTTGGCGCCGGCTTCTTCGAGCTTCTTCTTCATCGTCTCGACGTCGGCCTTGGCAACGCCTTCCTTGACCAGTGAGGGCACGCCCTCGACCAGGTCCTTCGCTTCCTTGAGACCGAGGCCGGTCAGCTCACGGATCACCTTGATGACCGTGACCTTCTTGTCGGCCGGGTATTCCTTCAGAGTGACGGCGAATTCCGTCTGCTCTTCGGCCGGGGCCGCGGCGGCACCGGCAGCAGCGCCACCCGGAGCCGCGGCGAACGCGACAGGGGCAGCGGCCGAGACGCCGAACTTCTTCTCCATGTCGGAGATGAGCTCGACGACCTCGAGGACCGTCATCTTGGAAATTGCATCGAGGATTTCGTCTTTGTTGGCAGCCATGTTGGGACTCCTAATAGGGTTTCAATAGACAGTTCAGACGCCCGCGGCCTGTTTCTGGTCGCGAACGGCGGCAATGGTGCGGACGAGCTTCGCCTGGGGCTCGGCCAGGGTACGGACCAGCTTCTGCACCGGAGCTTTGAGAAGCCCGAGCAGCTGCGAAATGGCCTGTTCCTTGGTCGGAAGGCTCGCGACCCGCTCGAGATCCTTCGCGGACAGCACCTGGCCGCCGAGGGAAATCAGGGTCGGAACCAGCTTGTCATTGGTCTTCGCAAAGTCCTTCACCACGCGCGCAGCGGCGCCTGGATCGTCCTTCGAGAAAGCCAGCACGAGCGGGCCCTTCAGCTTCGGTCCGATGGCTTCGAACGACGTGCCGACCAGAGCCTTGCGCGCCAGCGTGTTCTTGACGACACGCATGTACACGCCCTGACCCCGGGCCTTGGCACGCAGATCGGTCATCTGCGTCACCGTAATGCCGCGGTACTCGGCAGCGACCACGGACTGGGCTTTCGCCGCAACCGCACTCACTTCCGTTACCAGCGCCTTTTTGTCTTCGAGGTTGAGTGGCATATCAATCAACTCCTGGGACCTGAAGATGTATTCATGGGCTGCGCTCAGGTTCGACGACGTCGCAGCGACGCCGTATGAATAGCTGCGCATCCCAGATACGAACACAGAGCGAGCCGTCCTGGCCTGCTCCACCTTTCGACGGTGACCTTCACGCCCGAGGCACAACCCATGGCTTCCTCGAAACACGTGGAGCGGTTCACCATCTGCGCGGGCGATCATTAAGGGCCTCGTTGGCCCGCCTGCGGTCTTCGATGATGGCCGGCGGCATCAGCCCGCCAGCCCGCATGAATTTGTTTAAGAAACGAGCGTCGAGTGATCGACGACCACACCCGGGCCCATCGTCGAGCTGATGGCCACCCGCTTGAGATACACGCCCTTCGACGCAGACGGCTTCGCCTTCTGCAGGTCTGCGATCAGCGCGGTCAGGTTCTGCTTCAGGGCTTCCACCTCGAAGCTCGCCTTGCCGATCGTGCAATGGACGATGCCCGCCTTGTCGACGCGATAGCGCACCTGACCGGCCTTGGCATTCTTCACTGCTTCGGCGACGTTCGGCGTGACCGTGCCGACCTTCGGGTTCGGCATCAGGCCGCGGGGACCGAGGATCTGGCCGAGCTGACCGACGACGCGCATCGCGTCCGGGCTTGCGACGACGACGTCGAAATTGATCTCGCCGGCCTTCACCTGCGCGGCGAGGTCGTCGAGGCCGACGATGTCAGCGCCAGCCGCCTTCGCGGCCTCCGCGTTCTTGCCGGACGTGAACACGGCCACGCGCACGGTCTTGCCGATACCGTTCGGCATCACGGTGGAACCGCGCACCTGCTGGTCCGACTTGCTCGCATCGATGCCGAGGTTCACGGCGCAATCGACGCTCTCGTTGAACTTCGACGTGGCGAATTCCTTCACCAGCTTCAGCGCCTCATCCACGGCGTAGCTCTTGCCGGGGGGCAGCTTCGAGGCCCAGGCCTTCTGCTTCTTCGTCTGCTTTCCAGTTACGGCGGCCATCTTAGAGGCCCTCCACGTCAACACCCATGCTGCGGGCAGTGCCGGCGACGGTGCGCACGGCGGCTTCCAGATCGGCGGCCGTCAGGTCCGGCGTCTTCGTCTTGGCAATCTCTTCGAGCTGCTTGCGCGTGATCTTGCCGACCTTGTTCGTGTTCGGCGCGCCGCTGCCCTTCTCGATGCCGATCGCCTTGCGGATCAGCACGGACGCCGGCGGCGTCTTCATCACGAAGGTGAAGCTGCGATCGCTGTACACCGTGATGACGACCGGGATCGGCAGGCCCTTCTCGATCTTCTGGGTCTGCGCGTTGAACTGCTTGCAGAACTCCATGATGTTCACGCCCTGCTGACCGAGCGCGGGGCCGATCGGCGGCGAGGGGTTCGCCGAAGCTGCAGGTACCTGCAGCTTGATATAACCGTTTACTTTCTTAGCCATCTACGTCTCCTGGGTTCCAGCGGCTCCGCGCTACGCGCGGGGGCCTCCCCATCATGTTTTGTCTGGCAAAAATTCGCCTACGGCGGTTTTTGCAAGATCAAAGACCGGACCACACGCACCATGCGTGCAGCCCATCGAAAAACTCTCGCTCGTCAGGCCTTTTCGACCTGCGAGAAATCCAATTCCACCGGCGTCGAGCGGCCGAGAATCTGCACGGCCACCTGCAACCGGTTCTTTTCGTAGTTCACGCTCTCGACGACTCCGTTGAAGTCGTTGAACGGACCATCGATGACGCGCACCACTTCGCCCGGCTCGAAGAGCACCTTCGGCCGCGGCTTGTCCACGCCCTCTTCGACGCGGCGCAGGATCTGGTTCGCTTCTTTATCCGTGATGGGCGCCGGCCGCTCCGGCGTACCGCCGATGAAGCCGAGCACCTTCGGCACCTCGCGTACGAGATGCCAGGTCTCTTCGTCCATCTCCATCTGCACGAGCACATAGCCCGGGTAGAACTTGCGTTCGCTCTTGCGCTTCTGGCCGTCGCGCATCTCCACGACTTCTTCCGTGGGCACCAGGATCTCGCCGAACTTCGGCTCGAGGCTGGCGCGCTTGATGCGCTCTTTCAACGACTCGGACACCCGGTGCTCGAAGTTCGAGTAGGCGTGCACCACATACCAACGCAACGCCATCTCAGCCCCCCTGCCCGGACAATGCGCGAGTGGCCCAGGCAAGCCCGAGATCCACCAGCCAGAAAAAGACACCTGCCACGATCACGAAGATGAACACGGCAAGCGTTACCTGCCCTGTCTCCTGGCGCGTGGGCCACACGACGCGGCGCAGCTCGGCGCGCGCGTCGATAAAGAACTGTTTGAGACTCGTGCCGTAAGCCGACACGGCCACTACCACCGCCGCAAGCAGAAGCCCGGCCACGACGCACAACCAACGTAGCCATGCGGGCTGCGTCGAGAGCACGTAGTAACCAGCGATACCGCCCGCGACGAGCAGCACTGCCACCGCCAGCTTCGCCTTGTCCGTGCCGGTGACGCCTTCGACCTTAATTTCTTCTGTCATGCGAACCGATGGCAGGCCAGGAGGGAATCGAACCCCCAACCTGCGGTTTTGGAGACCGCCGCTCTGCCAATTGAGCTACTGGCCTACGATTACTTGGCGCAAATCGTTCCAGACGATTTGCGCGGACATTACTTGTGTCGGCCGCAAACGAAAAGCGTGGTTTTCGTTTGCTACCCCGGCTGGTGCGCGCGAGCGCGCACAGGACGAGATTGGCCGACACGCATCAGGGCGGCGCGTTAGCGCCGCCTCAACACCTCTTTACTTCGTGATCTTCGCGACGACGCCGGCGCCGACCGTCTTGCCGCCCTCGCGGATGGCGAAGCGCAGGCCCTCTTCCATCGCAATCGGGCTGATCAGCTCCACCTGCATTTTGATGTTGTCGCCAGGCATCACCATCTCGACGCCTTCCGGCAACTGCACAAGTCCCGTCACGTCCGTCGTGCGGAAGTAGAACTGCGGGCGGTAGCCCTTGAAGAACGGCGTATGACGGCCGCCCTCTTCCTTCG
>Ga0247778_1000570_pt1 | contig 39794 bp, 35 predicted proteins | sample UWRJL049202B5_FD_179939 | JGI IMG/M metagenome (GOLD analysis project Ga0247778, IMG submission 179939) | Plant litter microbial communities from Arlington Agricultural Research Station in Wisconsin, United States - UWRJ-L049-202B-5 | ecosystem: Environmental > Terrestrial > Plant litter >...
AAGGATGAGGCATTGTAGTTAGGTGGTGTCGGTGGGTTTGCCATACCTTCTGATAAGACCTTGGCTTACATTATCACCGTGGGTATCCGATTCTGCTATGCAGTCTACCTTCCTGCCTGCAGTAAAGAACACGGGGTACTCGTTGCTCTACTCGATAATTGATCATCTGGAGATTGAGAACTCCGGTTGACCATAAAGTTCATTGGGACAAAGTGTGGTGGTGACGACATGGCAGAAGGCGTGCAGTTCATGAGATCGCATCTTCCGATGCCGAGCATCCCGAGGTATGAGGACGAAGATGACGTGAATCTTGCCTGAGAACTGGAGCTGTCCAGATGAAGCGGTGTGCTGACTTCTGAATGGAATGTTGGGGTCTACTCAACAGCGGCACAATAAATAGCACAGCAACCCAAAGGAGGCAAAGCTGCAGATGGACAAGACTGTTGTGATGCCCCGAACGATCAGAATGAAAACGGGAGAATTGAGCCTCATCACAAAGTCTCAGAGCTTGAGTTAATCCTCTCATAGCGCTGAAAAATAGCTCGGCGCTGAACCCAGAAGTTTGGCCCAAATTTTGTACACGTACACGATGAGAGTCCCAATTCTCGCTTCACAGGAGGTAAACCGAAAGTAAAAGCTTCCAACCATTGGGAAACCTCGCAGGCTTCTCCTTAAACAGCGTCTGAGCCATCGCAGTACAAGTTCAAAGAGCGGCATCTCAGGAGAGCAGCCAGAGTGTTGTTTCCAATCGTATTTTCACATCCAATTTCGGAAAGTTGGGTCTCATCCACCGCCGACCATCCTCCAACGGCTAACTTGACCCGGCTCGAAGCTGGAAGTTGGCTGTACTCTGTTGTTACCAGGAAAGTATGTCTTTTGGGTGAAGCCACACACAAATGTATCAAAATTGTGACAGCTTGGCGCCATCCAAAGTCTCTGCGACAGCGACAACACGGCCCCGGAAGTACGCTGCTGGTCGCTGGTTGAATCTTGAAATTCTCACTACAGGAATTGTAGGAGCACCTTAAAACTGTGAACTTTGCCTCCCCAGAAGGGTAATCTGGCCTGTCCAGATTCTCTTTAGCAAGGGCCTGAGAACCCGAGACTGGCGCAGCAGAAGACTTGTAATTCTAAAACAGGCCAGACTGGACGGTGCTATTCTGAAGAAGCCGGTATGCAAAGACCTCATGATGTAGCTCGCAAGGGAATTCAACACGTAGACTCGATAGAAAACTCATCAATGTGTGACATCGACAGCCCAAGAGCAAGAGGGGGGATGGGAGGCACTGGAGACATTGAAGGTTGCATTCATGAACATGTTCTTAGGTCAGCCCTTGTCTGCTTATTTGAACTCATCCTGGACCTGTTTTGCTTCTATTCCGACGGATATGTAATAATGGCGCAGGGTTCCAAAAATGACAATTCAGCACGCAGCAGAAGAGAGAATCCGAGGCGCTTGATGAACCCACCGCGCTCGCGCATATTCAAGCCCCGGATGCCTACACAAAAGGGAAATCGCATCGAGAAAACAAGTTGAAGAAGACGAATACATAAATGGTACGTGCTAATCTTGATGCGTGAATGAGATTGAGGATGAGGGTGGATGTCAAATCTACGGTGGTCATGTCTCACGCTCAGTCTTCCAAAGTGCGTTTCTAGCAAAATCCGGCCTCCGTAAATTCCATGAGGGACCGCGACAGCAAGCACATCTTGAAGTTCAGCAACTCGTAGTCACCAGCAGCAACTCCACCACTGCGACCCTCGATACAGTCGCCTCTGCTCTGCCATTGTGCATTGCTATCCATATCGTCATTCAAAGATGTCGATGTTCCGATCCAAGAAGTTGGACCTCGGCTGCTTCGTCAACATCAAGGTCATCCGCGACCACACCAAGAGAAAGGTCTTCGCAGAACATGAACCAGAAAGGTACCGCATCCTACGATTTAGCTTTGCCCTCATCTGCGCGCTTTGCAGATAGCAGAGCACTTCCCGATAGCGCTGAGTTTTTGATTGCCCGCTAACTCTCTACAATCCACAGGCAAGCCCTTCGATACATCATCCGCAACCTCAGTCTTCCGCAGCGAACGCGCGCACAAGCCCAGCTGCAATTGGCACAGATGCATTGTTACACTCGCTCAACGCAGATCCGCAATCGGTGTATAGAGGGAGGTAAGGGACGTGGTGTACTGAGGGACTTCAAAATGACAAGAGTATGTGTCCAAATATCGTGGCAGGAATCCACGAGTGGGTGGGATGCTGTATTGAACCGGAGCTGACAACGTTTTTCTCTGCAGTATAATTTCCGAGTTAACGCCTTGGCTGGCAATATTCCTGGTGTGAAGAAGGCGAGTTGGTAGGAGTCTGAATGGAGGCATGGATATGGACATGGAACCACGGGCAAGGGCTGGAGGAAATCACTTTGAATACGTTCGCAGCAGTGGAGAAAGGTGTCATTGGAAGTCTTAGCATTTACGATATTGTACAACAAAATTTGGGTGATGGTGCATACCGGGAGTTGAAGGTTGGCTTCTAGAAGCATTGGTGCTGGTAAGTGAACTCGATCCATAATAGATTGGTCCAAAAAGTCAAGCTTTTCCAATTCACTTTTAAATCCTCCCGGGAGTCTGTCGTACTATCTGTTAAGCTTTGAATTCGCTTCAGCCATTGTTCCTGTCATCTTGTGTTTGCTTCTTCGAAAGGCACTTTCCCGATTCCACCCGCAGCAAACGCCGTGTGGTGAATACAGCAATCCCATTACCACTGCAAACACACTTTCCGTAATTGACTCATCCCCTCTTACTTCTTTCCTCTTTCTTCTTCCTCCTGCGCGCTCGATTCTTCTACCTCGCCTCCCACCTTCTCATCGACTAGAATAACAACGTCCTGCTCGCCACCTTTCTCCACGACGACCTCTTGCGAATACATCCTTCTTCATCCCAATCGCCCGCTATGTTTCGCCGTCTCCCATCAGGTCTTCCCAGAGACCCGGTTTATGCTGCTGACCTGCAAGCCTTGGGGTAAGCGGCTCGATTCATTCAAGATTTGGCTTGCGTACTCATTGCGTTTAGATACTTCATCAACGACAAAGATGAGATTCGAAGCATCGAAAACCCCAAAGCCTACTTCAAATACTTCATGACCAAGAATGAACGACACAACGACGTCCAGAGAGAGGCTATGAATGGTGAGGTGTTTGCTGCTTGACCATAGTCGGCGCTGACACAATTACAGGTGCTATTCGCAACATCGTCGCTGATCGCCTTGAGAACCTTGGCTTACAAAAGCTTCGACTTCCACTGGGCGTCAGCGAGAATGAACCCAACCTCCCAATCTTTATCTCCACCGACCTCAAGACCAAGAAGCGGGTTGTAGTTCTGTTCTACGAGCATACTCAAGACATTGGCATCTTCGCCCATCGAATCATTGGCGGCAAAGGTGGCATCAACGCCGGCTCTGCGGTCGACTTTGTCAAATACGTCCAAGCACAAACCACAGCTCCCGACAATGCTGATTCTCCTGGTGTTATTCTGGCCAATATGGGACAGCTAAGATGGTGGCGCTGTGGCAAGAGGGCCGTCACCCAGACCTCTTGGTACTCTCTTCCTCAAAAGAGTGCCGTCGAAAAGCCGTACCGATTTGATATGAAGAAGAATGTCATTCCGGACAATGGAACCCCACAGGAGCACGTTGCCTACGTCTTCAATTATGTCATCGATGGGCTTGTTGATCCAAGTGCTAAATTGAGCATTATTGGGGTTTCTGATGGCGCGACTCAAGTTTCAACTTTCCTTGAGGACGCCGAGTGCTTCAAGAAATGGGGTCCGCGAATCTCCGCCTTTGCGGCTTTGGCTACATGCTACCAGGCGGACGAAATTCAGAATTGTGACTTCCGTAACTGGCTCCTGAATGTGAGTTGCCACCACTGCCTCGCTTTCTGCCTTCAAACTAACAAGTCCCAGCGAGGACGTGCGTATGTTGTTTCACCGGAACCCGCCGGCAGCTTCATCGCCGGCCCTCAGGGAGGCAAGCATATTCCCGCATACGGTTGTCCGGTGTTCAGTCTGTCCGAACCATACTACAGTGAAGCAATGCTTCCCAAGGGGTATAGGATTTTAGTAGACTGGTTCCAGGAGGTTGCTGCTGACTCAAACTATGCCAATCCAACCTTTGAAAGAATCGATGTTGGCGACGAGAGTGATGAGGATCATGAGTTTGCATGGAATACTGGTGACGGAACATGGGATGGCGTGAAGGGTGCTGGAGAGACTGGATTTGTTGAGCCAGAAGAAGAAAGTTAGACGGCCGCGGAGGAAAGCTCTTCGCCTTCACAAACATGGGGTAGCAAATGGCAGCAAGATTTCATTAAATGATTGATACAGACAGTTCGCTGAAGATAGGTATTTAGTACAGCACACTATAAACTCCGCGCAGAATAATCTCCTAGACACCCACAAGTTAAACCGACAGGAATGAAAGTGCGTTGGGAGCCTTCGGTATCACTTCAAGGAGCTCGCTTGCCCTCCGTCTTCGCTCCTTGACGACCATCTCCTCACTCTCCCATCTCCCGACCATGTCTTTCTGCTCTTCCCCTCCAAATCCTAGCCATCCTCCAACCTTTCCACCTTGAGATTTACGAGCCTCCTTTTCTTCACGTGCTAGGTTTCCAACCATCCGTTCCCAATTGCCAATCGCCACGCCTAAACATTGCTTACACGTCTTACTGCCATCCTTGCCAAGTTTCTTTGTTCTCAACTGCTCCTCAGCAATGTCAACAGCTTCCCGTGTCCAAGCCAGTCCATCCTCCTTACTTGTTCTGCTCGACTTTGAGGCATACAGAATTTCGCCAATGTTTGTCATCGCTCCGGCTTCCTCGCATAGCTCTTTCGGAGATCGGTATGGTGGTTCGGTGCCGTCTGGAGGGGGCGGAGGATGTGGAGGCGCGACAAATACGCTCTTCGTTAGTGAGATAACAGTCTTCATGAGGCCGCCCTCATCGTTGACGGCGGATCCAGATTCTTCGTTTGGTAGAGGATCAGGTAATGATCTTCGCGCACGGAGAATTGATATGAAGATTGGAAGCGCAGTTGCGAGATTGGATGTAGTTGCATGGTGGACAGCAAGAGCTGTGGAGACTGATAGCATATTTGCGCTTGGGGGTCCAGCATTGGGGTTAAGAACTCCGGTCGCAGCATCAACCACAGGTGTTGAAGATGGTGAGTTAGAGGTTGCGATATCTAATGCCCACTTGTACATCTCCAATGCTGTATTGGGGGTCCCTTTGAAGTCTAGCCACGCTCCAAAGGCTAGCGCAGCGTCCACCCTCTGCTTCTCCGTAAATCCTTGAGTTGTCAAAATGCGCATATAGAAAACTTCGGGCGCTTCGAAGGCCGGGACACAATCTTCTTCTCTAGGTGGAAGTGCTGCCCCGGGGGGGATGGGCCGAGGATTCGGATTTGAGGGGCCAGGCACAACAGCCTTTGGGAAAACGGTCTTCCTGGCTGGGTCCAAAAGACAATCGTCTAGGTGTTCAGCAGCTCGCGCTGCACCCATCAAAACCTCATAGTATCCACACCTCCATTGCTCTGGCTTGTTCGAGATATCAAATCCGGTTTTCCCAACGCCTTCCACCAAGATCCCACCCTCACCCTGATCCTGCAATCCAGCTCCGTCCAGTTTGGGGTCTTCCAATCTAGCAAGAAGTAGTCGGTAGTTTGAGCCGGTATTGGCGTAATCTATGAATGCTTGAGACTCATTGTCCTCGTCCTCTGCCAATCTCACCATTTTCCACTGGTATCGCGCGAGCCAGCTCCATTCGGGAGGGGGACGATATTTGCGCTCGATGTATTCTTGGTGGAGTCCAAACGCCATGAGCAAACCCAGTCCTGCGAAAGCGTATATGTAGGCTGTGTATTTCAAGCCCTTCTTGGCCTCGCTCTTGAGCCATTGCTTTGTTTCAATTGTGAGAAATCGAGCGGTCGTAGGCTGGCTCGGGTTGGAGAGATAGGGGAGGTTTGGTCGAGTGGGGGCATTGCGCGTGAAGAGGCGTGGCGAGTTGGGCGGTCGGAAGGGTCGCAGGAGAAGTATCCTTCGGGTGGGAATTCGGGGCCGCATGTTGGACGAGGAGATCTGGAGGAGAGGGAGAGGAAGTTGGGGCCGCAATGGTGTTGAGGCTGGAGTTGATGCGATTTGAAAGTTGAAGCTGTTCCGAAGCGGCAAAGTAGAAAATCGCGCCCCACATGTCGCGCGTTCTCACTTCTCAACCTCACTCACATCTTTCCACTCCTCTTTCACAGCCGCAGTTCTGCCCAGGCAACGCCTTCTTCCTCCAAATTCATTATACCCATCGAGGCTTATTGATGGCATGGAGCAAAGCTACCGGTACTGGTTAGGATCTTGTGCCTGCACCACTGGTGACTTCTTGGAATTGCACGTGCCAATTCCATGTCTCATACTGCTCGGTCTCTTGTTTGACTTTTATCTTGTATTCACAGGTCACCTATTCATTGTGATAATTATCCTTTAATCTTTTACTCAGTAGAGTAGTATACAACACATCCATCAATTTTTGCTCTTCCCTTTCTTCTTTGATCCAGCACGGTCACCGCCTCCTCCTACATCTCTCTTCAGAGTAGCCACTGTTTCAGGGCCAAACTCTCGTAAAAGCTCATCAATAATTGTTGCTTGCCTCTTCCCCCACCATCCACACTCCTCGACCTTTTTCTCCTCGATGTATTGTAGTCTTTTTCGCAGTTCTCCGTTGGCGATTATCTCATTTGCCGACTGAAATATCGTCTCAGCCCAGTCTGAGTTTGATGCCAGGGCATTTGCCTAAGAGAATTAGCATTAGGCATCGGAGTTCGTGGGCACACATCCTACCTCATCGGCAACGTCTCGTCCCTCCTGGTCAAGCTCCTGACTGGCATGGTCTATTCGCTTTGAAATATCACAACCAATACTCCCTTTACTGAGTAAAGCTTCACGCGCCTGCTTCGCCTTGTGAATCACAAGAGCCCGTCGGACAACTTCCGCTGCCCATCTCAGTAGGGCTGCTCTAAGCAGACTCTGAGGAGGTCGGGAATGATGATCTTGACCGTCTGCAGATTCCGTGTGTTTTAATGAGAGGAAAATATCGCGTTGCATATTCGAAGTAAACCATGGGACCGAGATATGTTTAGCTGGAGAGGTTCAGCTGACGCGTTCAAGGTTGGGCGCGAGTAAAGGACGTACCTGCTTGCCGTCTTCGATACATCGAACAGACCGTGTACAGAGATAGAAGCAGGAGGGTCAGGTATAGAACAGGCAGCTTTAGGGTGGACCAGACATTGCTAGCCATTTTCGATTATGAGGTGGACATTGATGGAATAGTTGTGTCTTGGTGGTGCTGTTGGAGTTGACGGCAAAGGATTGTCGGCAAGTCAGTCACTGGTCACGTTGAAATTCAATGAGCGGGGGGCCACGATTCCTCAAAGGCGGTTATGAATAAGTGAATCTCTGGCATAATTCACATTCGTATATCTCTTAAGGCTCGAGGTACATCTCGGGAACTAATCGAAGGAACCTCCTCAGTGAAAAGGCAAATTCCGGACTAATCATGATTCATTCGTTCGCATCTATGAACCAGAACCTCCGACTCTAAGCAACCTATCCAGGCGTAAGACCCGTACGCTCCAACAGAAAGAACAGCGGGTATTTTGATGTAAGGTCCGTGATCAAATGGCCAGTCAATAGGCGGCATTGGTCGATCAGACCGGTACCTCAACGTCCTTGCTAGTGTCCAACTCCTCGTGACGACGAAGATCCATCGCCTTGTCAAGTAGAGGAACTACGTAAGGATCGAACGTCTTCCAGTACGGGTTCTCCAAGTGGTACTTCTGGCTCTATGGTCGCCAGTCGTGGTCAGCTTTGGAACATGGAGGGGTAACAATGAGGGGTAATCTCACACTCTCATTCTCGAAACGCTCGACAATTGTAAAGGCTCTCGGGTCATGAACGTCCTGCATAACCAGCCAGTCCAAAGTCTCCTTATCTTTGCGATAGACTCGTGCAGCCTCGATGAGCTTGGCCTTGATGCGCGCAATGGAATCGGGGTGATCGTTGGCGTAGACTGAATTTCTGTCAGCAACCAGAGGAGATGGCATAGCTTAGGTAGTGAGGCTTACGGTGGACTGTCAGTGTATAAACCATGGTGACTTTTCTCATCTACCTAGGTAGCCAGAGCAGCTGGTGATAGCAGCTGTGGAAGGTCGGGTGATTTGACTCGTGTGCTTTGAGCAGAAAGTTGAAAGTTATACAAGTACTTAGGTAGGGATTCACCCAATGGGGCTAGCTTCCCCGCAAAGAGGCTGTGGCTGTGTAGGCTCGTGGTTGAGCAAAATGTCTTGGCCGAGTCACTTCCACGACAGGCATGACGACGACGATTGCATAGAGGAACGACAAATAAATAAATAAATAAAGTCTCGCGGAGTTTATTCTCCGTATCTTTTTTTCTCACTTCTGATCTTCTTTTCGCTGATTCAAATTTCACGTCAAGTCTGGTCAACGCGGCTGAAGTCGAGCAGGAATCCAACACGCAAGGCAGCGATTCTCATTAGACCGCTGTGCCGCAGCGAAACAAACAAAGCCGGCAACAGTGCAACACACCAGAATCCTCACGTAAATACTCAATCCTCGGAAACCAGATCTTCTGCTCCTCGTTCTCGTTCTCTCCTTTTCACACCTCGGCGTGCACCGACACCAAGATGAAGGCCATGAAGGGCATGAATGTCAATCGCATGCTGGGCTCCCTGAAGCGCAAGCGTATGTTCCACATCCAAACCGCTCGCAGCTACACACTCACTCCTTTTTCCACAGCCAGAGATACCGATGCGCCAGAGGGAGCTGTAGATCCGCAACTTGACACCCCAGAGGCAAATGCGCTGCGCAATGTGGTATGCTGCGACTCCGGCCAGCTCCAAGCTCAGAAGTGCTCATGCTGATACGCGCCCAGCGATTGTTCTGTGAATCAGGAGGACCAAATGGCTCCGTATGCCCCTTCTCCAATGCCCCCCCGTGGCCACCCCATGCTGATCTCTATATAGGGCGAAGAAGTGCTCTACCTTCCTACCATCGTCGAGTCTTGCGAATCCTCCCCCTCCGCCGCCAAGGAGTCGGCGCATCTCATCCGAAAGTTCCTCTCCAAGGACAACTTCGAAAAGCCTTACATACAATACAATGCCATCATGCTCATCCGGATTCTATCCGATAATCCCGGCAAGACTTTTACCAGAAATCTCGATTCGAAATTCGTCCAGACCGTGAAGGAGCTGCTGCGAGTTGGACGTGATCCAAGTGTCAAGCAAATCCTAATGGAAACCCTCGACACCTTTTCTCGGGATAAAGGAAATGACGAAGGATGTGCGCAACTGATTGAGATGTGGAAGAAGGAGCACGAAAAAATGGTCAAGATACACGTAGGCTCTGGTCTGTCACCCATGATTAGGAACCGCTACTAACACCAAGCAGGGCCCAGCAGGTCCTCAAGTCTTGAACGCTCCTCCTTTTGACCCTCACAGCCAAAATTACTTCTCCCGAAACCACCACAGCCGCCGACTCCCTCCTCCCCATGAACTGTCATCCCGTATCGAAGAAGCCCGGACTTCTGCGCAGTTGCTGTCGCAAACTGTCCAAAGCACGCCGCCATCTGAGTTATTACAAAACGAACTTGTTCGAGAATTTGCCGATCGCTGTCAGAGTGCGAGTCGAAGTGTGCAAGCATACATGATAGCGGAGAATCCTTCACCGGATAATGATACCATGGAGACGTTGATCGAGACGAACGAGCAATTGAGCAAAGCAATGAGCCAGCATCAGCGTGCAATATTAACGGCGAGAAAGGCAGCAGGCCTAGGCAATGGAGAAAGTGGTACAACACCTCCAAATATGACGCCTCCAGGACGCACCGAGTCTGGTTTCGCCGCTCCTCCAGGTCCTCCACCGAATCACAACAAGCCTGCGAGAAAAGCTGTAGGTGGCGCTCCTCAAATACCCCCGCCGGGTGACTACGCCCCCACTGGCGTGGATGATAACGAAAACCCCTTTGCAGACCCTTCAGAGCAGGTCACAAGGAAGTCACAAAAGCCCCCCTTTCCAGAAGACAAGCCTCCAACTGCAACCGGTCAGTTCAACGACAGACTAGGCATCGAGCCGTATCATCCCGGTTTCCAAGAAACGCAGAGCTACACTGGGAGACAAAATAGTTCCGTTGGGAAACTGACGATGCATGCCGCGGTAGACGATCCAGCAGAAGAGGACAGTACAAGAGGCGAAGGATACGGCGCGAAAGCTGGAGGAAAGGCTCCGGTCTACCGGTATTAGACATGGGAACTATGTGGGGTCACGGCGGAGGATGATGTTATGTAGATTCGTTTTCGCAGCGGCATATTTTGATACCAAATGGGACATAAATTTTGGTGGTGGACTTAGTCCAGTAAGACCTCATTTCTCGTACTCCTGCGAACCTTACCTTGGAATGCAGTGAGACGATGCCAATATATCTACTTGACATCGCTTCCACTCAAGCTAAACGCATTGAAATTACCTACCTATATGCGAGCAGAGGAATACCTAAGCATTGATCTCTCCTGATATCAAGAAGCCGTACAATCTGAGACGCGTGGAATTTGTAAATATCGATATCAAGCATCACGTGGTAGTGACTGTCCCGCTGCCCCACCTTCTGACGCCGGAGGAGAGGAGCAATAATGTCATTGTCCGACGACACGCGGGGCAGGCCACCATCTCGCACTAGCATAACGACCAGATTAAATCTCGGACGCCAATTCTAAGTGCCAATTTGCGAGAGCCAACCAGTAAAACCTCACTCCCACCATTGCAAGCATAATTAGACAGACCGAGATCCCGGCCTGGCCTCGTTGACCGAGGCAAACCAACCTCTTGCTAAACACCCGAAAAGGGTTGGGATATGACGCAAAGGAGATCATAAAAAGGTGCATTGCCCTTCTTATCAAATACTTCCCCAGTTCGCAGAACTCCGCAAGTTGTTAAGCATGGCTAATTCAACTCAGACCGTGCTCTACCAGGCAAACCAACCCAAAAGCCCATCCTTCACCCTTTCCTTCAACCTCCCGGATTCCAGACCCTCATCCCCGACATCCTCTGTCTTCTCCGAATCTTCCAATACAACAATGAGCTCAAATACAAGTTCGAGGCCGGACTTGTTGCGGCAGACGACGGCGGAGGCGACGGAGCGAGATTACTTCAACGAGAACCCAGCTCCAGCAGCTCTTGAGGAGCACACGGCCCAGGCAAAAGAGTTTATAGAGTTCCACGCGGCTGCTGGCAGACGTGTGGTCTTAGTGACCTCTGGCGGTACCACCGTGCCCCTCGAAAGGCAGACGGTGAGGTTTATCGACAATTTCAGTGCTGGCACACGAGGCGCGACATCTGCAGAATACTTCCTCGAGAGTGGCTATGCAGTCATATTCCTACACCGACAATTCAGTCTTCTCCCATACTCCCGTCATTACAGTCATGCCACGGATTGCTTCCTAGACTTCCTCCACGAAAGTCCAGACGGCCGCATAGTTGCGAACGAGGAATACCAAGAGAAGATGCTGAAAGTTCTCAGACAATACAATTCCGCGAAGAAGAAGAACCTTCTGCTTACTTTACCCTTTACAACCATCAACGACTACCTCTTCGTGCTTCGCTCCATCTCTCAGCTCATGCGGACATTAGGCCCGAATGGATTATTATACCTCGCAGCCGCAGTGTCTGACTTTTTTGTGCCCCCGGAGCGAATGGTGGAACATAAAATACAATCTACCAACGCAACAGATACACAAAAAGAACAGCAGGCAGCCCTGGACAAGAAACAGGAGGAGGATGAAGAGACTTTCGACAATTTTGACTCCTCTCCAGCTGTCCCTCGAAGTAAGCGCTTGATTGTCGATCTAGACCCTGTTCCAAAATTCTTGAAGAACTTGGTAGATGGCTGGGCCCCTGAAGGGATGATTGTTTCGTTCAAGTTGGAAACAGACCCCCAGATTCTGGTCCACAAAGCACAGTATTCTCTTGACCGGTATCAACATCATCTGGTGATTGGCAACTTGCTGTCCACGCGAAAATGGGAGGTGGTATTTGTGGCTCCGGGGCAACAAGACAAGTGGATTCGAGTGCCTCGAAGCAGAAGGAAGAAGACCATCAGTGGGGTGGAGAATTTGGTTGGTGTCGCAGCCAGTGGAGGCGAGGTTGGTGAAAAGCCTTTGGACCCAAGTGAGCTTCCGGAGGGAGAGCCTGAAATGGAAATTGAGAGTCTCATCATACCAGCAGTGGAGGAGATGCATACAAGGCACATTAGAAATGTAGCGAATAAACATACCTAAGTTTCAGGCCATCTATGCAAATTTGGAAAATCTAGGAGCCGATTGATAACGTGAACATAATGCAACTTACATGCTACTCGTAACCATACAGTCATAATCGAACACTGTATAAGAGTTGTATACGAGTTGTATATCGGCACGTGATGTCGCGATTGTTTCAAACGTGAATGCTCCAGTGTTTCAGGTTCAGGCTCAACGCAATGGCCTATTCAGGCTATTGTCGCGACGTCTTCAGATCTCAACTTCTCTGAGATCCGAGGCGAGAACATCCGCAGCCCTGGACAAGTTCATTGAGGCATTCCCCTGTCTACCGAATCTAATTTCTTTACTGCAGCCGCCATCATCAAGAATCAAGATGGTTCGACCATCAGTCTCCAAAAGGCCCAAACCGGCAAATTCGATACCAGATGAACCTTTATTGACTAAAGAGAGTTTCGAGAAAGAATTGAAAGCTTTAGCTACCAAGGCACAGGAAGAGACGTGGTCGAGATGGGCACTTCAGCAAAGCTGGGTCTTGATTCAGTCAGCAGTCTTGTTGACACTGGCGGCGGCGTATTCCAACGTGTCGCAACTCACATTATCGCCCATTTACGGATCCATCCCAGCTTCAATATGGCATTCTAGAGGCGTCATGACCGCATGCTTTCTGGGATGGTCTGGAAATCTCTTTCTGAAGAGACGATTGCCCGTCAAGCCAGTCACGCTGTTGCCCCTCATTGCGGCATACATTCCCATGGTCCAATTCTTCCTCTTCAAGATCAGTGGCTCCTTGGGTGCTGTCTATGGTCCTCTCATCATCGAAGGTCTCACGTTTCTCCCACTTCTTCTGTTGTCCGCCTCGTGTACAGCCAGCGTTCTTGATGACCTTGAACTTGGCCCCGGACGGCTGCAATGGCTTTCAGATGCAATGCCGGGGATTTGCTCATACGCGTTCTACAAAACCATGGAGCACATCACCAACAACTGGACTCTGCGGATCATTGGCAAAGACTTTGCCCATTCTCGACTCGGACTTCAAATCCAACTTACTTCTCTCTACTCTGTCTTTGCCCCTTCGAAGCTCATGCTGTATGCACTACCGGCAGTACTGCACACAGCCCTGTTCAATTACCATGTTCCTTACTCGTACACGACATCGTCGCTAAATGCTACATTGGTCCAGTCCGGGTGGTCACTCCTCGATCGTCACGATTCAGTCACGGGGTACATTTCCATCATTGAAAGTGCTGAACATGGTTTCCGGGTCATGAGATGCGACCACAGTCTCCTCGGGGGAGAATGGCTTGCAGCTCGGACAAGGCATGGCCTCGCAGAGCCAATTTACGGTGTGTTTGTGATGCTGGAAGCTGTGCGGCTCTTGGAGGTACGAGAACGTGTACCTGATGCAGACGCTACAGCTCTAGTTATGTAAGTGTCCAAAGTCTACGCCCTTGATTTTCGCGGCTCACACTCGACAGTGGTTTAGGCATTGGCACAACTCCCGCAGCATTGATGGCGCATGGTATCAAGACAACTATCGTGGAAATCGACCCCATCGTCCACGAGTACGCCACGAAGTACTTTGCTTTGCCACCAAATCATACGGCAGTCATCGCTGACGCAGTGTCATACGCCGATGCAGTAGCTCGCTCAGGAGAACAATATGATTATGTTGTTCATGATGTGTTTACAGGAGGTGCCGAACCTGTTGAGCTCTTCACGGTGGAATTCATTCGCGACCTAAAGTCCATCTTGAAGCCAAGCGGGGTGATCGCCATTGTGAGTGTATCCGCAATTATTCCTCCCTGCGTCTGTTAACAGTGAACAGAACTACGCTGGCGATCTCCTGCTACCGTCGGCGAGAATCATTGTCCAAACCATCAAGACCGTCTTCCCTATATGCCGAGTTTTCCGCGAGTCCGAGCCATCTGCTGAGCAGGTTGCAAAGGATGGGAGAGATTTTACCAATATGGTCATTTTCTGCACCAATGCAGCGGATAAGGTCACGTTTAGGAAGCCTGTCGAGGCAGACTTCCTCCATAGTGGGGCAAGGGAGATGTTTCTGCTCCCGCAGCATGAGGTGGATGAGGCAGTATTCGCAGAGATCGAGAGCGATGGAGGTATCTTAAGCAGAAACGACACTGAGAGATTCAAGGGCTGGCAGCAAAAGAGCGCATTAGGGCATTGGGCTGTGATGAGAACGGTGCTCCCAGCGAAAGTATGGGAAAACTGGTGAGGGGATGCCCAGCGGCGATTTGGCAGCACGGGGATTTATCTAATAGATTTGCGCGAATTGATGGGGTTACGGTATCAGCGGCTCTCGTGAAGGCATTGGTCACAGCTTCAGCTTATTGCGCAGATTGCGCAGAAATGTTGATGCTACTGAATTCGTGATACAGTTGTCGTGTTTGGGTTGTCGAGAAGGATGAGGATGATTGGGTGAGGGCCGAGGGGCATGTTTATGTTTATGCGAGCCCCTGACCCCGTTTTCCCTGATCAGAAAAGATCTCCAGACTCACACACTAGGCAAACGGTGGACCCGAGCTGCCGGCGCTGTGCTGTGTGGTGTGCAAAGTTTTCATGAGGTTTGAAGTCCTGGGTGGTCCTTCGAAAACGGCTAAAAAGGAGTAGAAACCGAGAAGTTCGGCAGCTAAAGGAGGACTGCGACAGATTCTTCTCTAGAGCGTGTCCGCAGAGAGAGGCAGAGGACCTCGAACTCGGAGTAACTGCACGTAGCCTAGCCCAGGACTTCCAGTCTCGAGTCGGCCAATCGACAGCGGCCGGACAGCGGAGTGCAGTGGGTCTGGCAGGTGCGGGTGCGGGTGCAGGTGGTGTGTGTGCTATTTTCAGGGTTCGCCGGGTGGGCCCAATGTCAACGCCACGCCCCAACGCATCCACGCCTAATGAAATCTTCTCCTCCTTCGCCTCCTCGAATCCAATCCTTCTAACTCTGCAACACCACATAACACTTCTCTTTCCATCACAATCGTCACCCCGTCTCCTTACATTCTCACATTCGTTTCGAAACTTTCAGTCTCCCCTCTCGCCCATTCACACTCGTTCGTGTGCTCCACAGTCAACAATCTATCGCTGACCAAGAAATCCCACGCGAGACATTCAATCTAAATACGAGACCCAGGAGTCAGCACTCAGCACTCAGCATTCCATTCCAACCCTTTCCTCGACCAGCCTCAATCATCAGCATCGCCATCTCGAGTACATCCATAGCCCTACAGCACCGCATCGCCTTGCGTCAATTCGCGCACATACAACTACAGTCATCACGATGCTTTCACGGCCTCAGCTCCGGCTGCTGTCCATTCTCGCCCTCTTCCTCGCCATCACACAAGCAAGCTGGCTCGACACAGCGAATATATTCGGGCGGCAGGACACCCAGAAGGCAGTATCCTCGGGCGCTGTCTCCTCGGGAAGCGCATCTCAAGTCGCAGGAGCAGTGACCGTAACATCCAGCGCTCCCGCAATCTCGCAATCCGCAAGCAACGCCCAAACCTCCTCCGCACCGGAAACCAAGACGACTGTCACACGATCACAAACCCAACCTTCATCTGCATCGAGCACGCCCATCTCTTCTCAAGCCCCCACCTCCGTCATCCCCTCGTCAACCTCTCAAGCTGCGCAGACAACAACATCCCCTTCGACTGCCAACCCCACATCCGAAGATGCTAAGAGCAGTACCGTCACGAGTAACGAAGCGAGCAAGACATCGCAGGCAGTGTTAACAAGTACAAGCCAGAGCGTCAGTGTGGTCACAGCTGTTTCCACAGTCAGTGGACAGCAAGTTACATACACATCCTCTTCGACCTCCGACATTGTGATGACTTCCACAAACAGCGCAGCCCTTGCCAGCGAGACCGGCAATAACACCTCAAGTGGCTTGTCCAAGAAGACGAAGACGACTGTCATTGGCGTGGTTGTGGGCGTGGGCGGAGCTATCGTTCTCGGGGGGCTGTTCATTGTTGCCTGGCGCATATGGGGAAGGAAGAAGAACGAGGAGGAGGGTGATGGACTCATGGGATTCCGGACAGGAAGCGCTGGGCATGAGAAGACCAGCAGCGTCACTGGTACTGGCCAAGCAAATCCATTCCAAAGTACGCTTGAGAACTACCACAACCCTGCGCGGAGCAATGTCAATGCGTCGTCGAATTTCTGATTGAATATTTGGATTTGCGAGGAGTACAAATGAGCGGTAGATAAGCAACGGACCTCTTGGATTGGGTGTGACAGCTTCGCGGTTTTCACAGGCTGGACATCTGGTTTCGTTTGGAGATGGTTAGAATGGGTTTACTCGAAGCTACCAATCACAGCATTTTGTCATTTTTCTGGCCAGCCACGCCTCTCGATACCATTTCATGGCCTAGGCGTCAGTAGCGTTTGTTCCTTTGTTCCTTGTATCACATAGACAAGTTGGACGATGACAGCATTGCGAATGGAGTTGGTCCTAGGTCGTTCATTTCTGCTTCGGCCATTAATAAGAGCATTATAATTCATTTCCTTTGAGTCCCCACATTAGCGTCTCAAGTTTCTCATGACGTGATGATCGTCGTCACAATCCGTGCTTTGGATTACTACAGCTCGTGCTTTAACGTCCATCCCTGCGTGCCGGAAAACCCTCCGTGCCGGAAAATTATGCCGGTACCTTGACTTCAAGGACCATAAAATCTATGTACATCATAACATCTCTTATGATTTTTCGTCTATTGCATTGTGTGGCTATTTCTAAAGTTCTCAGGTGCCATCGATTGAGAAAAATTACATTCGCGTCGTCGTCCTACGTTTGATTTGTAATTAGTCTTTTTTTATATCATAACAGACTTCCTCTACCATAGCTGCACCATTAGGTTTACATTACCTCTAAAAGTCGTTGAAGGATCTCCCTCAAGTTTTTTAACCATCTGACTATGCGGGAGATCCTCAACATCTTTATCGCGGCTGTGGCAGAATCATGCAAGGTCGCCAGACGGGTCGGTACCTCGGATCGAAGCGAGTGACGATGTCTGGTGGAGATAGCCCCGCAGATCCACAGCCCGCTCTGAAGGAAACTGATCACGTGATATATGGCGCTTGGACATGATTCTATGCACAGCCACATGTCCGCTGCCGCTCTGCGATCTGCATTTCGAGCCACACATCGAGCCACGTTTCATCGTCCTCGTTCAATCCCGACGTTACAACAAGGTAGTGCCCCATGAGCGACCGCGCCAGTCAAGCCCTTTCAGAGGCGTCCTTGCCAGGAGAGCCTCGAACGTACGATGCCAGATCCAAACGCAGCGGAGTGCCTCTGACTACCCTTTATTATCGCGATCATGGGCGGCCCTCAAAAGAAGAAAAGGCCGAGGGTCAACAATATCTCCACCCAGCAGAGGAGAAAGCCCTTGTAACGTATTTGAATCAGATGGCTGACCTCGTGAACCCTGTGCGAATCAAGTATCTACCTTCCCTTGCCTTTAGTATCGCCCGCCGGCGTTCCACGACGAAAGCGATCAAGCCTCCGAATAAGAACTGGGCTCAAGCCTTCCAGAAGCGTCATCCGGAACTGAAATCACGACGAATGAAGGCGATGGACTGGAATCGCCATGAGAAGAACATTTACGATAAAATAATAGACTGGTTTGAGGTAATCGGGAAGGTCTTGAACGACCCGGCTATTCTGCAAGAGAATGTCTATAATATGGACGAGACAGGAGTGATGCTGTGCATGCTCAACTCTGTCAAAGTACTCGTCAGTAAAGACGATAAACGAGACTACAGAGGCGCAGGCGTCAAGCGAACCACGGTGACTGCCATTGAGTGCATCAGTGGGAACGGTAGGTCTTTGCTACCAATGATTATTTGGCCAGCTACTACCCATCGAAGCAACTGGACTACATTCCCTACCCCCGGTTGGCATTATGCATGCACGGAATCTGGATACACCGACTCCAAGGTCAACTTTGAGTGGCTCAAGCGTGTGTTCGATCCCCAAACCAAAGGGCAGGCTGACCAGAAGCCACGAGTATTAATTTCCGATGGGTTTGGGACGCATGAGACCCTTGAGGTCTTGGAGTTTTGTTTTGAAAACAACATCACCCTCTGCCGTCTCCCCTCACATACTACCCACAAACTTCAGCGTGTGACGTCGGAGTCTTTGCACCTCTAAAGGATGCCTATCGAGACGAGGTTGAGCGACTATATCGAGGAGGCGTGAACACAATTGGCAAAGAACATTTTACCTCGGTGTACCACTCTGCAAGGGAGAAGGCGTTTACGAAGAGAAATATCACGTCTGCTTGGGCGGCTTGTGGACTGTTCCCGCTGAACGCAGACAGGGTGCTGAGGAAAACACCAAAGCCTGCGTCTCATTCGACTGTCCAGGGGGCCAATGAGACGGCCAATGAGACGGCCAATGAGACGGCCAACGAGACGGAGGCAGGTTTGTATCAGCAAGATGAAGTACCCCAAACGCCTATAACGCCAGTAACAGCAGATGGTCTTATGTCGCTGCATAACCTGATCAAACAGGATACGAGCACACTTACCGAGACAAGCATACCACGGCTACAGAGGCATGTGCAGAAGCTTGCCAATGCCGGCCAAAGATCCATCGCGTATTGTGCCCTCGTCGATGAGCGAAACTCATTCTTGATGAGTATAAACAACGAAGCCAAAGTTCGCCGATCAACCACGGCCGTAGTGCTAGGGAAAGGGAAAGGAAAGGTGATGAGTTATGAAGACCTTGAGGAAGCACGAGCCAAACGTGCTGCGAAAGATGTTACGAAAAGCAAGGAAAAACGTGGCCGAAAGCGCAAGAGCGCTGTCTTGGAGGTGGATGACCCAGAGGCGGAGCCAGAAGAAGCACATGCTGCGAAAGAACTGCATGCAAAGAGGAAACGCGGCCGGAAGCGTAAGAGTTTGTAGAAGCGGCCGTCGACACTGCACCAGAACCAGAGCCAGAGCCAGAAGTGGCACGGACAATAGAAGCGTCAGTTTCATGGAGAGCACCAGTGGCTCACATGTATTGAAGCGTAGACTGTGGACGATTAGATCGCTGAAAGAATAGCATTCAAGGTGGGGTTTCTTGAAGCAGGCTGAGAAAGGTCTGCGAGGCATTGCATTATCGGCACAGAAGGATAGATCACCGCTTGTTAGAGTTCCAATATTATAATCATAAATGCTTTGATGCCACTGCTTAGATGGTGTTGACACTCTGTGACCTCAGTTGCCCTTTTTTAACTTGGGCCATCTTTTGTATTTGGTACAGGCGAAGCCCACCATGTCCATTGAAGATCCATGCCCCAGTAAACCATACCCCACATCGGTGTCGCTGTTTAACTTATAAGGTCAATAATTTCGAAGGGTCGGTGAGTTATGTCAGACTTCGATGCTCGATGGAGGTGGCATTGTTGTACTGTCGCGAGAATAGCTTTGTAACTTGGAATATCTTTGTCAGCTATTTCTGCTGCCTGACTTCAATGATATTTACGGGCTTAGATAGATGAGATAATCCTGAGAAGCTGTTCTTCGTCCACTTGGTAATTCTGGCATATCTCGCAACGGGCATATTCTGAGGCCATGATGAATAGCAGAGGGAGGTTGACCCTTTTTCTCTTCACAGATGAATGCCTTCGATTCTTACGCTTGCAGCGGTGACAGGTCTCTAGCGCTACCTTCGGGTTCTGTTCGTCGATGGAGTGAATTATCTGAACGAAGCTCTGGGGCTGTGACTGGTACAGGACAAGACAAGGACGGGCATACACTCCGCCGTGGTTTGTGCAACAAGAAGGGCAGTGGTTTTCAACAGCCGTGCACATCTTATCTTGCAGGATTTTGAGAACGCAGTTCAGTTGGCTGTCATCGGTAATGGTGAAGCTGCTGATGTTTAGAAGAATGGGCTGACGCATTTCGGCTTAGAACTCGATCACATGCATGCTTGAGGCTAATCTCTGTCATCGCCACGACACGCTCTGCCAGGTCATCAACCAACATTCTTTCCTCCTGCCATCAACACAACTGCAATCTTACGATACAGTCGCTTGCAAAACCGGCTTCCCCCCCCTTTCGCTTAAAAATAAAAATAAAAATGAGCACAGACCACCTCATCTATTTTTGGCGCTGACTGTTGAAAGAGCATTTTTGGATTAACCACTACATATGGGGGCTGCGCCCCCATTATGTAGTGGGGAATGAGGGTGGCTGGGCCCGTAGGGCCCCAGCCACCCGACTAGCTAGCTATATACTGACACTATATACTGACAATATATAGATTCGAAATTGTCAAAAACTATCAAAGATCTTATTCTAAACCTTTGGTTAAATTATTTAAAAATATTAGGAAAATTTAATCAAATGAGAATAGTAAAATCTGGTGAGAAGACGAACGTCTGCCTTATGTGGGAAGAAGTAAACAAGGTGAAGGGGGAGAAGTCTTTGTGACGGTTCGGTTCTTGGAGCGTCATGGTCACATGATAAATCATGTGACGCCCGACCGTCACCTGTATATTAGTTTCACTTCTTCTCTCTTTCTTAGTTCTTCACTTTTAGATTCTAAGGAGTATCGAGTATTCTGGCTTCACGATCTACCACGCTTACATTATCTAAAAATCGTCATAACTACACCTGGAAAGGCATTCTAATATCTTATAGGACAATATCCATCCCAAAGGGTTTCAATTATCCCTTGAAACTATTTATTTTTTATAGCGAGAAACTGTAAAATGTTAAACAACAACCAAACCCCCCAAGAAACTACTCCCTTCGATGGTGAGTATTTTACAATCTCTATACGGAGCCGCCAGTGCAACCACGGCGATAAAAAAAAGAAACAGCCTCGAGAACCATAACAGTATATCCAAGCTGGAATATTCTATCCCAATAAGTCCTTTGAGATATAAGGCACCCTAACTACCGATAAAGACAATACCCCTATTCCCCCTTCGGATTTCGACGATCCCCTGGTTCGGGATAATTTGTTGTACCTTATATTTCCCCTATCCATCTTGTCAAACTCCAAACTTTACCTTTCGCCAGTAATTTGTATAATGGATTGGAATAACCTTATTCATAAGTAAGTCCCAAAAATTCCTAGAACCTCTACAATTCCTTTTGGAAATACAAAGCCAAAAAACCCCGAAAAATCTCGTAGGAATTATTATTTCATTTTAACTATTATAAAACATAGATCCGGGTCATCAAATAGATCTAATCCTTTACATTGCCCAACCTTCGAGCCTAGTCACCGGGTGATCCCCGAGGAGGATTATATAAAATATCAAAAATGATTTAGGACGTAAAATTCTAATATTTTTAACTAATCCCGCACCGAAAGTCTCACTCCTACTATGTTAAAATATATGCGGCACTCTCGCTAGTCTCACTCCCAGAAATCCAACCGACTTCCCCGAACCAGCTCGGAAAAGCCCGGGGTTCGCATTTTATATAAATCCCTTAGTGAGGACCAAAATATTATACATCAAACGATAATTTTTTTTTTAGTTATATAAAACATGCAAGATTATCTGAAAATTGATAAGGCCCCCCGGCGCTCCGAGAAAATTGTTATGCCCCAATCTCTCGACAATAGTATCACAGGTTTTTTATTCGAATTCTAGAGAGCCCAGATAAAGGAGAAATTTGCCCTTAATGCCGACCATTACCCCATTAAATAACATCGCCGGTATTTCGTTAAATAAACTATTATCGGTAAAACCAACAAATATTTAACCAGTGGTGAAATAGAAAGGTTTTGGAACGATAATATAACAAAAGAACTGATAAAGAATATCGGAGATTTTATATAGGACCTTTTTGAATTTGAGAAACATAAGAAAACTTTTAAGGACCTCGACCACAATAAGGAGAAAATATTTCTTTTCCAAGATTTTATCGCCGAATTTTAATTTAAAATTTCTAAAACTCGGATATCAAAAAAAGATTAACCCGAAGAGATTTGGGATAAGATAAAAGATAATCTTAAAGGATTTTTTGCTAATTAATAATAATATATTTAGAACGACTTCGAAACTATCACCCAAATAAAATTTATTATCGAGTTTCAAAATAATTTTTTAAAAATTTAGAAAATTAAGCATCGCTAAATTTCTGTAATGATTTAATCTTTCCGATCCACCCCTGCTATTACTCGAATATACTTTCCTGCCCCAAAAGCCAATCTTTCTGCACCAATATTACCTGCGTATAAAATATCGATTACTCAATATATTGATTTCAACCTCTCATATAGATCAACCCCTACTAGAAGCTCCCAATCTCCTTAACGTCGACCATCCACCCCAACCAGCCAAACCATTTATTATTTTTGTGGCTAGCCGGACTATTTCGCAAACGACCCCTTTTGCGGAAATTATATTATTCGTACTATCGAAAAAAATTCTCTCAAATCTATCGAAAAGAGTATTAGTGAAGATAGATAAAAAGTAATAATAATAAATAAAAATCGACCAAGAAATAATAACGCCTAAGGAAAGTCTCTACCTTAGGCAGATTCTTTAGTTTAAATCAAATAAATTTGAGAAAATTGATAGGTAGCCGATATTTTATAATTTTATATAATTTAATATCAAATGGATTATCTATTGCAAATTTAGCATTTATTGATACTAAAATTAACAGATTTATTTTCTTTCACGAAGCAAAAATTTATCAATTAATTCACTAATTACGATTGAGATTGAAACCTTTTCCATCCGTTGTCCTTATACGAAGTTACGATAAAAAAATATTTTCACTAATTATCAAATATTTTGTAATAAATTTCATCGTCGATTATAGAAAAATATTCAATATCTTTTTTTTGATTTTTAACCTCGGCTTTCACGATATAATTCTCAGTCGAATTTGGATAGTTATTTTCAATATAATACCCGATTATTATAGAAGAATATTCAACTGATTTGAGCAATATCCTCCGACCCAATCTTTCCTCCTGAATAATATTATTATGTTTCTAGAAATAATCGAGAAAAAAACTTTTGACTTAGGAATCCAAAAAAATATTCAATAATACAATAAACAAATCGATCACGATATCATGCGCTGCCAATTGGGCTTGAACTCTACAACTCTTAACTGTGTAATATTAATAAAAGGCAAAAACAAAATACCTTCCAATAACGAGGCTATTTCGAGGAAAATATTTTTAGAAGAAATATTCCAACATCGAACTGAAACCTACCCGAGCCCGGTTCGGAAAAGTCTGAAGTTTATATCTCCTTATTTATCTGAAACGGCCCCTATTCCCCAAACGGCGGTTATTTCAATAATAGACCCCAATCTGAAAATAATTTTTATTCCCGAAAGTGACCTCCCCAAAACGACTAACGTGAAGTTATCCCTACTCCAAAATGCCCTACAAAAGCCCCATTCTTTTACCCGATCCGGGCTCGACCAAATGAAAAATGATAACCTCATTTATTTTTTCACCCAATCCCGGCTTAGGCAAAGGAAAAGTGAAGATCTGCACAAAACGCCTATGTTGAAAGAGCATTAGATTAACCACTACATATGGGGGCTGCGCCCCCATTATGTAGTGGGGAATGAGGGTGGCTGGGCCCGTAGGGCCCCAGCCACCCGACTAGCTAGCTACATACTGACAGTTTACCATTTTTGGAATTTGATCGGTTTATAAACGCCCTGGGCGTGTTAATAATTATCGCCAGCATTGGGGTTGAAACTCATACAATATGCAGACATTGTCATCATGCTAGCTCGATCTTAGCATACCGAGTCAAACTGCTTTGATAAATAAATACCGTGTCATTTTCTTCGAGGTAAGCAAATACTTCCTCTTCCACTCCCAGTATACTTGTCGTTACTAGCATTCGAGCATTACGACCTCCAGCTTGTAAAGTGCTATGCGGCTATCGCTCATCGTCAGCTTCATAAAATACTCGACCGAGAGCTCAGATACAGACGGCTGTTCTTAATTTGAAAGCTAGACATTGATGAAATTCATTGAAATTATCAGACTGAGAGCTGAAAGAACCAGAAAGCCAGGCCCGGTTGGACATGATGGTGGCGTCCAGTTTGATGCAAGCCTGAAGCAGGGATAAGATAAACGTAGTAGCAGATATCTAATACATGGAAACCGTGCGATGCAAAAACAGGAGGGAAAATGTGAACATTTTGATCCTCGAGGAGCTAAGAAAGAAGCACGCATCGGCAGATAACTGATTAGCTATGTTCTGACAAGGTTGATAGAGTGGGCGGCACACTTTCTGCCCTGAATTTTACTGATTGGTAGATCTGTCGCTTACAGTAGGCTTATGCTGCAGGAAGCACGAGTATGGCGTAGTAAACGGGCTAATAATCAGCACTCAAATCTGCCATGGTGGGGTGAGCATGTCTGCCTAAAACCCTCAGATGGTGCCCAACACCAGTCTAAGCCCCGCCTTATCCAATTTCTGCCCTCTCATATGTCCCATAACCAGCCCTTCCTGCCGAAACACTCTAGCAATTCTGATCAATTCGCATCCAAGGCGTCGAATATCCGGCTATCATCGTAGTTGACCTCTTCAAGCTTTAGACCATGGAGTTTGGAACCTTCGAAGAGGAGGCATTCTCTATGCAAGATGCAAGCTTTGGCCTCAAAGTGCTAATCGAGCCGCAGCAACAAACTTCTCAAATCGAGTATGTACCCGACGGACGTCACTTGTAGTGATACTGATAGCGTACTAGCATAGTCGCGGTCCACGGCATCGGAGCGAATCCATCCGGCATGTGGATCGGGAAAAGGGAATATCTGCAGGATGGAAAGAAGATAACTAAGACGACTAATTGGCTCACGGACGCAACGATGCTACCCAAACTGGCTCCCAATGCGCGTATTATGCGTTACGGGTACAAATCCCAATGGTTCGGTACTGAAAATGTCGAGACGAAGAAAACATACGTCTTTGATGTTGCAAATGCTTTGCTCACGACTTTGACAGAGCTCCGAAGAAATGTGTGCATACCTTATCCTCCACCAAAAGAAGCTCTCTACTAAAATGATTATCGTAGGATGCTTCTCGACCGCTGATATTTATTGCACACAGCTTTGGAGGCATAGTGCTTATAAAGGCTCTTCGCCTCGCGTTTGACGCCAACCCACGCCAGTTGGCTCAATTTAGTCCCATAGCCGGTCACACTATTGTGGGCAATTCCGCTATATTCTCGTCGACAGCTGGGCTTGTATTCTTCGGCACGCCATTTAGGGGACGAGCTGGTCACAAACTTGAAGAATGGATTGAGCGACTTAAACTTAGTCCTACGACTAAATATCATGAGGCGGGTGAAACTCGACAATCTCCAAAAATTTGGCCAGAGACAATGTCAACATCTGTCCCAGGGAATCCGTATCTTCGGGACATGGTCTTACAATTTGGAGAAACCCGCCGGGGAGATTACCCGATCCCCCTCTGGTGCTTTTACGAGGAGGAACCAAGTCCGGTAGGGAAACTGGTAGGTGATGAAAGTTGGGGAAATTATTATCTGGTCCCAGAAGATACAGCTACTTTGGATGTTTCGAAGAATACTTTTAGCCATGGTCTTCCTCGGCACCACTATAATTTGCCCAAATTCCCAGATGCTAATGATGAAGCCTGGCAAACAGTCAGAGCGAAGATCGAGCCCTTGATCACTGGGGCAAGACAGTTTTTAGAGGAACGTTCCACGATAAAGCATAAATTGAATAGCAGCGAGGATATGAAAATCCTCGATTGGCTCACTTTGGTTGATTACGGTCTTCAACAATCAGACTATATTAGGAGACGAGAGCAGGGAACTGGCCAATGGCTTTTGGACTCACCCGAGTTCAAAACTTGGATCAATACTAAAAACCAGACGTTGTTCTGTCCAGGGATTCCCGGGTCTGGAAAGACTATTCTTACGTCAATTATAGTAGAGGAACTCAGTTTGCGATTCTCTACAGACACAAGTATTGGTATTGCTTATTTGTATTTTAATTTCCGGCGCCACGATGAGCAGAAGATCGATAATTTACTTGCGAGTCTGCTAAAACAGCTAGCTGAGAACCAGCCATCCCTACCAGTCGCCGTGAAAGAGCTTTACGATCAACACAAAAAGAAAAGGACACGGCCTTCATTTGAAGATATTTTTAACTGTCTAAAGATTGTTACCAAATTATATTCCAGGGTCTTTATCCTCGTTGATGCGCTAGATGAAAGTACAGTTTCTGATGGGTGTCGACAAAGGTTCTTATCAAGCCTTTTCAATCTCCAGGCAGAGTTCGGCGCAAGTTTCTTTGCTACTTCCCGACTGATATTAAGTATTGAAAAGGAATTTGAGGGGCATTCAAAGCTAGATATCCGTGCTAGCGACGAAGATGTACGGAGGTACCTAGACGGACATATGTTCCGGCTTCCAAGGTTTGTGACTCGAAGTTTTGAACTAGAAGAGGAAATCAAGATTGCTATCGTCAAAGCTACGGAGGGAATGTAAGTCATTCATTTAAATGTCAACGGATAATGCTAAATATGTTAGGTTTTTGCTTGCACAACTCCATCTCGAATCATTCATCGGGAAGAGATCGCCAAAAGTTGTCCGAACCGTTATAAAGAATCTGGCCACAGGATCGCGAGCATATGACCACGCATATGAGCATGCTATGGAACGGATCAGCGATCAGGTCGAAGACCAAAAAGAGCTTGCTAAGCAAGTTTTGTTATGGATTTCCTGTGCAAAGAGGCCACTAACTACTTCGGAACTTCAACAAGCACTTGCTGTAGAGATCCAGGAGACCGAACTTGACGAAGAAAATCTTCCAGATGTTGAAGATATGGTTTCTGTATGTGCTGGGTTAGTTACAGTCGATGAGGAAAGCAGGATTATCCGATTAGTTCACTACACAACACAGCAATATTTCGAGCGAACAAAAAACAGGTGGTTTCCCGCCGCAGAGGCTAACGTTACGACAACCTGCGTTACGTACCTATCATTCAACACATTCGGGAGTGGAATTTGCCGAAATGACGAGGAGTTCGAACATCGTCTTCAAGTACACAAGCTATACAGTTACGCAGCGCAAAATTGGGGTCATCATGCTCGAGAGGCTTCGATTTCCTGTCAAGGTGTTATAGAATTCCTCCAGAAAGAAGGTCAGGGCGAGGCATCAAGTCAAGCGCTTATGTGCGTTCATCGATCGTCATGGGGTAGTGGGTACAGTCAAATATTCCCAAAGAAAATGAGAGGGTTGCATTTAGCGGCATACTTTGGAGTAATGGTTGTCATACAACCGATGCTGAAGGAGGGAGCCGATTTGAAGGCGACCAATTCTAAGGGAGAGACGCCGTTGTATCTGAGCGCAAAGAACGGGCACCGCGACGTTATGGAGATCTTGCTAAGCAAGGGCGCCGACGTCAATGCCCAAGGAGGAGATGACGGCAACGCGCTTTACGCAGCTTCATCAAGAGGCTACGAAAAGATTGTGAAGATCTTGCTGAATAATGGCGCTGATGTTAATGCCCGAGGAGGATATGACGGCAACGCGCTACAGGTAGCTTCATCAGGAGGCTACGAGAAGATTGTGGAGATGTTGCTGAGCAAAGGCGCTGATGTCAATGCCGAAGGAGGATATTACGGCAACGCGCTTTACGCAGCTTCATCAAGAGGCTACGAAAAGATTGTGGAGATGTTGCTGAGCAAAGACGCTGATGTTGATGCCGAAGGAGGACGTTACGGCAACGCGCTATACGCAGCTTCATCAGAAGGCCACGAGAAGATTGTGGAGATCTTGCTAAGCAAGGGCGCCGACATCAATGCCCAAGGAGGAGATGACGGCAACGCGCTTTACGCAGCTTCATCAAGAGGCTACGAGAAGATTGTGGAGATGTTGCTGAATAATAGTGCTGATGTCAATACCCAAGGAGAACCTTACGGCAAAACGCTTTGCGTAGCTTCATTAGGAGGCCACAAGAAGATTGTGGAGATGTTGCTGAGCAAAGGCGCTGATGTTAATGCCCAAGAAGGATATTACGACAACGCGCTCTATGCAGCTTCATTTAGAGGCTACGAGAAGATTGTGGAGATGTTGCTGAGCAAAGGCGTTGATGTTAATGCCGAAGGAGGACCTTACGGCAACGCGCTTTGCGCAGCTTCATTAAGAGGCTACGAGACGATTGTGGAGATGTTGCTGAATAATAGCGCTGATGTTAATGCCCGAGGAGGATATGACGGCAACGCGCTTTATGTAGCTTCATCAAGAGGCTACGAGACGATTGTGGAGATGTTGCTGAGCAAAGGCGCTGATATCAATGCCCAAGGAGGAGATGACGGCAACGCGCTACAGGTAGCTTCATCAAGAGGCTACGAGAAGATTGTGGAGATATTGCTGAGCAAAGGCGCTGATGTCAATGCCCAAGGAGGACGTTACGGCAACGCGCTACAAGTAGCTTCATCAAAAGGCTACAAGAAGATTGTGGAGATGTTGCTGAGCAAAGACGCTGATGTCAATGCCCAAGGAGGACGTTACGGCAACGCGCTCTATGCAGCTTCATCAAGAGGCTACGAAAAGATTGTGGAGATCTTGCTGAATAATGGCGCCGATGAGGCAACTGAAAATCTTTCTGAAGATGTGGCAGTTGCAGCAATACTCACTTCCGCTGCCACTGCCACTCCTCACACGTAAGCTGGCATGCTCGTGCTCGACAGACGAGATCATCTACTAAAGCCGCAAATGGCACCACGACAACCACAGTCTACTGGGACGCCATGGCTGCAACCACAAAGAATAGTAGACTTTTGCCACTGCCGGTGTCAAGTACAATGATCTGTGGCTGTTGCACCGTAGCAGTATATACTAGCTCAAGTGCCTCAGCTTGGCCTTGACATCGTGATTGAGCATCGGGTCCTGAAACCCTCTGCAGGCCTTATATTGCCCTCCGTGTCAGTCATCTCGCTTCTACCTTCTACCTGGTGGTTGCGGCCCCGCCCACTCAGCGGCCCCCGCCGCTCGCCCCGGGAACACGGTAAAAGAGACCTTCCCAGATACAGACTAGCGACGCGGTGCTTCACCCAAGACAACGCGTCTCCCCTCGCAGTACGTCAAGCCAGAGATAGAATACTGTATCACTACCATTGTCACGATCGTTGCCACTGCCGTGGCAGGAAGCTCCAATGACTGCCCACCTCGACCCCGCTATTGTTTCTAAACTCATCGAGTACTTCCCGGAGTATAAGGTGCTCTATTGCCATCCGTGCACCCAGGTTTACTTTCCTTACCAGCTCGACCGGCACCTGGCACAAACACATAACCTGGCGAAAGCGGACCGGCAGCCGGTGGTCGAGTATTGCCAGACTCTGCCGGTAGTATTAGCGGCCGACGTTCTTGCTCTGGGCCGGGACTATTCTTCGCCCGTACCTTTCCTTCCGATCCTGAAGGGGTTTGCGTGCTCCGTGTGCCGTTTCTATAGCCAGAATCGGGATATCGTTCGGGCCCATCTCAACAAAACCCACCGGCTCTTCCGGCACGAATGCGTGATACGCATCCGCCCCGTCCAGCTCCAGAGCTGGCATCGCGAGAAGCGGGCCAAGTACTGGCCGGTGCAAGCCTCGCCGGCTACTGCCACTGCCACTCCTGCAGCCGCGGCTGTGGCCGCGGCCGTCGACGAGACTCGAGCAAATATGCTCGACCTGCTTGAGCAGGAGGAGGCCCGCCGGCTCGAGCAGCTCGATCAAGACCATCTTATCGCGGACGCCGAGGTCGAAATCGAAGACTCGACCCCGTGGCTAAACGGATACGATTATTATGGCGACTTTTTCGCGAGGCACTCACGGAGGTTTATTTTACCGACGACGCTATGCTAAGTCTAATTAGAACAGAATAACCTCATCATCCCGCTCTAACGACCGGCCAATAAAAGTATTTGTATAGTCAGCTAGCTTTGTTTCCCACCGACTTAATAACCGTTTATATACTTCTTTATCTAACGAATCAGAAACCTCAATTACTTCAAAAAAGTACGTCCGGATTGATTCAAGGATCTTATTCGTAACTAGTTTTGCTTCCAAATTATATAATGGGTGTCAGAATGTAGCTAGCTATGTGGGTGGCTGGGGCCCTAGGGCCCAGCCACCTGCATTCCCCACTACATATGGGGCCTGCGGCCCCATCTGTAGAGGTCAAAATCTAATGCTCTTTCAACAGGTTATGAGCCCCTCATTCCGTAAAGACTATAGCTTATATTGCTACATGATACTATTCAAAAAGCTACGTCTCTTCCCTCCGCTCTGAGCATTTACTTACCCTACCTACTTCTTACCTAGGTATCTCGACCGTTGCAATATCAGACGGTACAAAGACTTGGACACGGTAGACGTATTCTACGTCGAATTTGACGCCTAGTCACTGTAGACTTCACTCATCCCTACCGCAGTTGGCATATGTGTCCTTACCAGCCACCGGGTTTAGTACCAGTGCAGGGTCCCAGCCTCCCGGGCTCTCCCGTCTCTTGGCTGTCAGCCCTCGGTTACAGCTCTCACTTTAGGCCCTCAGGCCGGCATTCTAGACTCCCTCTTCACAGGGGAGATGTCTAAGTGCTTCGGGAGTTGAATGCAGGGGAGATCTTGCCGACCCAGGGAAGTTCCCCGAGCCAGGTCGCCGGATGGATCCCTTTTCTTGCTATCTCTAAACGAGGCTTACACAAACCCAAGCCTACGGGTGGCGTATTGCAACCATGTGGCCAAAATGTTGGGATATCGGCGAGTGAAGCTGGTGGGGCACTGTTTAGGGATGCAATCCCCTCATTGGCCAACCCTACGCGGCTCAAACTGCGGGTAAACCTTATTTGGACTCGGTTAAGTGATTTCTACACACACTTTGACCCCCTCTACCGTCTCACTTTGGTACTACTGTCAACCCTTACCACGGTACCCTGGCAGATCACTGAGATGTCCCTCAACACGGGTTCTCTTGGCTCCAACGATGTGAAGTCTACGGTCGCTATGGATACCAGTGTTGTTGCTGAATCAACAGAAACAGAAAGGTCAAGAGACGAGGGGAGACCAGTGAGAGAGTGCCGTATAAATCCTACGAATCCTCCCTTAACTGAGGAATCACTTCTCCAACTCGAACGTTCTCAACCCAACTACCGTCTCTCCCAGCGCAATCTGTCACATTGGTTCTTTTATATCCAGAGCACTGTCCAGGACTCATTTGATACCGCCGCGGGGTTCACGGACCCAGACTATTACTCCATCTCGGACCACAGCAGTATCCTGTCTCTCTCTCAAGCAGATACTTGGGAAACTCATCATACTTTTGCTAGTTCTACAGACCTATTTGGTCTAGTACCTCGTTCACCTCCACCACAGCTCCAAGTCGTTCTCCAGTCTCATTCACGGGTAACTTCTTCACCAGAATCACTGGTATCAGAAACCTCATCAGACTCGTCTCTGTCAAGCCTACTTACAGACCACTTTCACACTGAAACTTCACCAGTGTTACCTCCACCTTCACTACAACTTCCGCCAGCTCTGCTACAGCAATCCCCGTTATCTTCCTCACCTACTCGAACTCCTCCTATCCAAACTTTTACCGAACTCCTGTCCCAGCTCTCGTCTAGCGACTCGGTCTTACAATATCTACAAGATCCTCCGCCGAACGCTAGTACTGCCTTAGCTCCAACTTCTAGCACTTCGTCTTTATTCGGCGATCCGCAGTACAACCCGGACGCTGAGAGCAGCGAAGCTTCAGTCATACACTCATCGTCACCGTCACAGTCACCTTCTAGGTTCATCCTAGAACCGGAGACAACGTCTATACCTATCGTATCCAACCGAAGACTTCGACGCCGCAACCGTGCAAAACAACGGAAACAGCAACCGCCGCCGGAAGCCCAAGTCATCCACCTAGACTCCTCATAATGTCCGACGAAAAATCCTATACAGGCAATATTAGTCTAAATATTATCCCTGATCTACACGATGACGGATCTAACTGGTTCGACTTCGAGCGCCGCGTGGAGGAATGTCTCACTATGTGCAGCCTCGCCTCCACTATAAAGCCTATCTGCGAGCCGCTGTGCCCCGCACCAATCTTTGATCTAGCCGACGGAGCCTCTGAAGCGTCTGTGGATAATCACCAACAGGCTGTAGCTCGCTACGCTGAGCTTAAAAACGCATATGACAGGGCAATCCAGGCGTGGGAAGAGAAGCAAGGCAAGGCTTGCATGGCGATCCGGTCGAAATGCGGCTACAACAACTTCCAGAAGATCAAGGCCGAGAAGCGAGCTTACAAGATGCTGGCCATCCTCCGCAGCGGCCGGTCCACCGGGGCCGGTAAACTGATCGAGTTAACCACGCGGTTCTACGGGCTCACTTTAGCTGACTGCAAAAGTGTTGCTGATTTCTCCGGCTCCCTCTCCCAGATCAACAATGAACTTCAGAATCTGCACCAAAGTACAGCGTTCACCACGGTTCAACTTACCCTACGATTCCTTCAAGGCCTCGGCTCCGCGTATGAAGTATTTATCACCACCTTCCAGCAGACCCATAATCTCTTCGAGACCCCCGGGCAACCTGCGGTCAGTTTCGAAACTACGGTGCAGAAGGCCTACGACGAGGAGACTCGTCAGTCATCTTCGACTACCGGGGCGGGAGCGGCTTTAGCGGCTGTTACGGGTACTACAGAGTTCTGCGACTACTGCCATAAGCCCCGGCACAACGCAGCCAAGTGCTGGAAGAAGTATCCGCACCTCAAAAAGGAGCACGAGAGGAGGAAAGCTTCCAAGAAACGCAACCGCGATGACAGCGGTAGTAGCGGCAACCGTGGTTTTAAGAAGCAGCGCTCGGACAACTCTACCCCGGCAACCGAGTCAGGGGAGACTACCGACGACACGGGTGCCGTGATGGTTACTTGCTTAGCAATGGATCTGGGCGTGGAAACATCTATGCAACACGCTGAGGATACCGACACCGCGTTCTTTGCCCCCATTCGGGCCCTGCAGAACGTCTGGGTTGTAGATACGGGCTGCACGAACCATGCTACGGGTACTCTATCCCACTTCAAGGACATCACCCGTGGCAACTACGGTGTATGCGGCGGCATCGGTGGTTCGGTGGCATTCGAGGGAATCGGCACGGTCCATATCCCCATTCCAGGGGCTAATGGTAAAGACACTACCTTAGTCCTTACCGATGTCAAATACTGCCCGCAGATGGGCGCCTTCAACCTGATCTCGGTCTCTCAACTCTTCAAGAAGGGTCTTCGGCCGTCGATCACTCAAGACGCCATCACCTGGCCCGTCGGCAAGCACAAAGTTAAAGCCTCTGCCCGTAATGGCCTCTGGCTACTGGATAGGCCGTGACTCTCACCATCCAAGCCATCTTTTCACGATACTGAAATTCCGACTCGGTCATCAAATTCCTCACCTTTTTCTGGTCTTTTTCACCGTTTCCCTTCTTCAAAATACCCGTCGGGCACCACTCACCTATCTTCACTTCCTACTGCTACGCCCGAATGCGGTCTAGCCCTCCACTCTCTCCTTCTCTCGGTGTCTTCAACGGCTCGATCAGTCAATCATGCGGCTAAACGCACCAAGACCCTCACCGAGTCCCAATCTTACACGATCGGCCGTAATAGGTTTCTGTGGCATAATCGGCTCGGGCACTTGGGTCCCCAGGGCGTTGACAAGCTCGCGGCTACCACTGATGACATCGATCTCACCGAAAAACATCTTAAGGATCACTGCGTGTGCGAGACGTGCCTAACCCAGAAGGGGAAGCGGCGGTCCCACACCCATTACATCACGCCTGGAGTCCATAACATGGAATTGATCCATTCGGATGTGGTAGGGCCCATCCCAGTCAAGGGCTTCGACGGCTCCAAATACTTCGTCACTTTTGAGTGTGATAAGACCAAGTTAGCTGCTGTCTACTGCATGAAGTCCAAAGGGGAGGTTACAGACTGCTTCATCCACTTTAAGAAACACTTTGAGCGGGTAGATCTTGGTTGGACTATCAAGCGGCTCCATGACGACAACGGTGGAGAATATATTGCTGGGAGACTTCAACGTTTCATCTTCCAGGAGGGCATTCTCTGGGAAGCTACAGAACCCTATACTCCGCAGATGAACGGTCCCTCGGAGCGTCTCGGGCAGACCATTTGGCGTAAAGCCGCCCCGCTCCTCAAGTTCGCCGGGATCCCTCTCGACTTCTGGCCCGAAGCCGTCAAGCACGCCGCATATCTATACAACCGTAGCATCCACTCTGCTATTAAGATATCCCCTTTTCAGGCTCGGTACAGCCGTATCCCACGGTACAGTCATATCAACGTCTTCGGCTCGGTGGTTTATTACAATAACCCCGGCCACAAGAAGAAGCTCCGTGACGAAACAGTGCGGGGTATCCTCGTAGGCTACGAGGGAGACACGATCTGCCGTATCCTCAAGCCCAATGGACGAATCGCCCGCGGTGCTGCAGTTAAGACGATCGAACGGATGCTGTGGGAGCAGTTTGACCCTACGGATACAGAACCTAACCAGCTCATGGATCATTTCACCAATGTTACACAACCCGGCAAGGTTCTCCCGCTCCAAAAGCCAGTTTCACTTCCTTTACCGGATCCTTTCAGTAGCCTCAAGCGGAAATATAACCCGGTTGCCAAACCTGCCAGTGACTTATGGTTCAATTCGTCAAAGGAGCTGGTAGAACATCACCAAATTGCGCCCTCTTTCCAATTACCGTCTCCAAATCTACCTCAACCGTCATATGTACTACGGTCACCGGCAAGTGTCCCTTCACTTATAAGGTCTTCACCAGCAGATGTCCCCTCACTTTTAAAGCCATTTTCAGAGCCGATAGCCCCTTTGAGAACAACACTATCCCAGACGGCTACTCCAGGACCTTCACGCCCAAAGCAAGAGCCGCAAGGCCGGGCACCGTCAACTGTCCTTGGTAGGCGAACGGTTTCAACATCCCAGAGGCCGCAAACCGAACGGGCTACTTCTTCCCCACTAGCTCTCGGCAAAGACGCCTTTTGGTATGACAAACCTCCACCGCGAGAACGGCGGGAACGAGAAGTTAAACAAGAGATCAATTATAAGATCCCCGGCGCTTCAGACATTGAAAGTGTCTTCGATCAGTCACCAGTCCGCACTATATCAAGTTCTCCTCCTGAATACATCCCCGAATATGTGCATCCCTCTATTGAAGATCCCACGGAAGATGAGGAGGAGGATGAAGATGAAGATTGGCATGTGATTCAACCTGAGCGCCATCCTGAACTTCGGCAAGCTACTGCTCTAGAAAAAGACGATGAGTCTGAATCATTCCAGCCCGAAGATATTGAGCGGGTAACACCGCCGAATCACCCAGAGCTCCGCGCTGCTACCCCGCTATCCGATTCCCCTGATCCGCTGAGTCTCCTTATGATCCCTCGTTACGTAGCATCCACCAACCATTGCTCGCTCCTTACGTTCTTAGGCCATATGGATTCTATAGAACCCTTTGAGCCCAAGACTTTACAACAAGCTATGGATAGCCCGCAATGGAAACATTGGAAAGCTGCTATAGAAGACGAGTACAATTCTTTGGTGGAGAACAAAACTTGGTCACCCATGCCCTTACCGGCCAATCGCCAAGCACTCTCCGGGAAATGGGTCTTCAAGCTCAAGCGCGGGGCACACGGTGAGATCCTTCGGTATAAAGCCCGCTGGGTAGTACGAGGCTTCGAGCAGCGGGAAGGCTTAGACTTCACCGAGACATTCGCTTCCGTAGTTAAGCCGATGAGCTACAAAGCTATTTTCGCTTTGGCCGCGGCTTATGATTGGGAGATTGAGCAAATGGACGTTAAAACTGCGTTCCTCTACGGTGACATTGAAGAAGATGTGTGGGTGGAGCTCCCTACCGGCTGCGGGGTCTCTGGTTCAGTTAAATTAAACAAAGCTCTGTACGGCCTTAAGCAATCACCAAGGGTTTGGTACAATACCTTGGCTACTTATCTAGCTACCCTGGGGTTTAAGCCATTAGACGCCGACGCTTCTGTCTTCTGTAAAGATGGTACTATTATTGCTATCTACGTCGACGACCTCTTACTGGCCAGCGAATCTGTGGAAGACATCAAATCCCTCAAGGAGGCCTTAAACGTACGGTTCAAAATGTCTGATTTGGGTGCTTGCCACTTCTACCTAGGCATGGAAGTGATACGGGATCGACCCCGCCGGCAACTTCGGCTCTCTCAAGAGGCCTACTTACAGAAGGTCCTCACTGACCACGGCATGGAGAACTGCAACGGCGTGCAGACCCCGATGGAGACTTCCTCCCGACTAGTACCCGCTGATCCAGATTACCAAGCAGATCGGGCTTTCCGTACAAAGTACCAATCTGCGGTTGGCTCTCTGATGTATGCGATGCTGGGTACCCGGCCGGATATTGCCTACGCTGTCTCTGTGGTCTCACGGTTCGCTTCCAACCCTAATACAACTCATATGAACGCTGTAAAGCGTATCCTCAAGTACCTCAAGGAGACGATACACCTCGGGCTGGTATACCACGGTTCTCTACAGCCTCTGATCGGCTACACCGATTCAGACTTCGCCGGGGACCCCCATACGCGCCGATCTACATCAGGGTATGTGTTTAATTTGGGTTCAGCAGCCATTTCTTGGTCTTCCAAGCGCCAAGCTACCGTGTCCCTCTCTTCTTGCGAGGCTGAGTACATCGGCCAAACCAACGCTACTAAAGAGGCTGTCTGGCTCCAGGCTTTCCTACGGCAGCTTCAGCCGGATAAAGATCCCGGCGTAGGAGCTACTGTCATCTACGCTGACAACCAAGGGGCTATAGCACTGGCTAAGAACCAAGTCTTCCACGGCCGTACTAAACATATTGAGATGCACTATCACTTCGTACGTGAGAAGATCTCTGACGGTACCGTGGAACTGCGGTACATTAGCACTTCAGAACAGGTGGCTGATGGGTTAACTAAAGCCCTGTGCCGAGACAAGTTCCAGGCATTCAGGAGAGCTGTGGGAGTTGAGTGATATCTGTACTCCAAAGGGGAGATTACTGCAACCTACGATACTTTTGTTGTCTTACAGATATTTGGCCTCGGTTGGGTATTTCACTACTTAGACAATTTGGTCTTTACTGTCTCACTTTCTTTGTTTTACCGCAACTACTACGGTCCTTTTCACCGTGTGCAATATAGCCGGATTTGGATATTTGGACTCGGTCATTGTGTTCCTCTCCTTTATCTGTATCTAGTTACCGTCTCTTTTCTTCGACTTGACCGCACTTGCACAGTAGTCCTTCCCCAGACCTTTTTCCTACAAGGTTTTGGCTGGGGTTTACGGGAGCTGTAGCAGCGTGTCAATATAGCCAGATAAACCCTCTGTACATAGACACTTCAGAGCATCCTTCCTGTGGGAGCTACGCACCCCTCCTAGCTAGCTAGTGGGAGTGTCAGTATGTAGCTAGCTAGTCGGGTGGCTGGGGCCCTACGGGCCCAGCCACCCTCATTTCCCCCTACATAATGGGGGCGCAGCCCCCATATGTAGTGGTTAATCTAATGCTCTTTCAACAGAATAGATGGGGAACGAGGCTTCTTTCGGACTGGAAAGGATCGAGGTGCTTCAGAACTGGATGACCGGGGTCGTTTCTGAAGGGACGAGTGGTCTGAAGTTTCAGTTTCTGAATTTTCCACTGTGTACAGTATTTGTAGATGCTGAGCGGGGGACGTTGGCCGAGCTGAAGGAGCTGGTGTAGCCGGCCGAGCTGAAGGTGCTGGTGTAGCCGGCCGAGCTGAAGGTGCTGGTGTAGCCGGCCGAGCTGAAGGTGCTGGTGTAGTTGGTTGAGCTGAAGGTGCTGGTGTAGTAGTAGATACAGGAATGACCACTTGAAGTTGTGATAGAGGACGGACAGACCAGTTGAAGTAATCTCGGGAACTAGCAGGAGAATGGGAATCTTGAAAGTCAGCTTGAGATAGAGGGACTTCGCTGAGAGTGCTCAGATAGAGTGAGTCTGCGGGGATATAATCACGGTCTGGGATACCGGCGTGAGTGTCAAAAGCGTCTTGGATGGTGCTTTGTATATAGTGGAACCAGCGGTTGATGTTGCGTTGAGCTTCCCAGTAACGAGGATGAGAGAGTTCTAACTGATGGAGGGATTCTTCAGTGAGCGGTTCCCCGGTGGTATTTATATTACCACGACTCTCTCTCCACGGTTGTCTTCGAGGAGCACTCGCCCCCGCTTCCACGTCAACATCGATATTTGTATCTATAGCAACCGCATTCTTATCATCGCTTTGTTCAGTGCTCGGGCTCGTACTCGGTTTGTAAGGCATTTTCGTGATCTGCGAGGGTACCGTGGTACAAAGTGAGGAGATTGCCGTAAGTAAGACGGTGAAGGGGGTGAAAATGTGTGTAGGAATCACTTAACCGAGTCCAAATAAGGTTTACCCGCAGCTTGAGCCGCACGGCAGTGACCAATAGGGACGTGGCGCCCTTAACGGTGCCCCACTCACTTCGCTAGTTCTATATCCCAACACTTTTCCCACACTATTGAAAACGTGGGTTTAGGCTTGGATCTTCGGCTAGAAGTGCTCAGTTCTCGTATTGAGCCTCGTTTAGAAGCAGTGAGATGAAGGATCCACCCGGGGATCTAGCTCGGGGAACTCTCCCTTAGTCCAATACGCCCCGACAGTTCGGCAGACTCTCCCCTAGCTTCTGACTCCCGAAGTGCCTAGACATCTCCCCTGCATGAGGGAGTCTACTGTAGAACACGGCACGGAAGCCCTAGTGAGAAACGTAGCCGAGGGGCTGGAAAACCAAGAAGCGGGAAGCTCAGGGGGTTGGGACCCTGCCTGGTGCTAAACCCGGTGGTTGGTAAGGATACATATGCCAATTGCGGTAGAAACGAGTGAAATCCACGGTGACTAGGCGTCAAATTTGACGTAGAATGCGTCTACCGGGTCCAAATCTTCGTATCGTCTGATGTTGCATTGGTCAGAATACCTAGGTAGGCAGAGTTGTTGAGGGGACGATGTTATCCGATGGTAGGATCGCGGAGAGCGCACGGTCATTGAGTGCAGTTTTCACTGTGGAATCGTATGACCGAGGCGGAATTTCCATTTCTTTCCATCGTAGCAACGGTGATTCAATACTGATCCACGGGGGGAAAAGTACGTAGGTAGCTGCCTAGATAATTGGTAAGTGAATGCTCTGAAAGAGTGAGGAAACTTAGCCGTGATGGTATCATGTAACAATGTAGGCCATAGTCTCTGCGGAATGAGGGCCTCATAACCTGTTGAAAGAGCATTGGATTAACCCTACATAATGGGGGCTGCGCCTGTCAGTATGTAGCTAGCTAGTCGGGTGGCTGGGGCCCTACGGGCCCAGCCACCCTCATTTCCCCCTACATAATGGGGGCGCAGCCCCCATTATGTAGGGTTAATCCAATGCTCTTTCAACAGCGCCCCCATTATGT
>Ga0247778_1000571_pt1 | contig 39779 bp, 38 predicted proteins | sample UWRJL049202B5_FD_179939 | JGI IMG/M metagenome (GOLD analysis project Ga0247778, IMG submission 179939) | Plant litter microbial communities from Arlington Agricultural Research Station in Wisconsin, United States - UWRJ-L049-202B-5 | ecosystem: Environmental > Terrestrial > Plant litter >...
TAACGAGCCCTATAGCTCAAGTCTGTGCTTTCAGGGCATTTTACACCAAAGGCGAAAATGAGAATAATTAAATACTTATTTTTTTAGTGATAAGAAAGATTATTACTTCAATATCAATTATATTATCGACTAAAAAATATTTCTTTATTATTGTTGTCCAGTAATAGCGAAAAATTATGATAAATTTCAACTGCCGGGAGCTTGAAACGGGGCTCGCTAGGTGCTGGAAATGCCCTGAAAGCACAGACTTAAGCTAGAGGGCTCGTAAGGTACATCGGATACGGCAGGTGGTTGGGTCCGACGATAGTTACTTCCTGAACTTTCAGGCTTCATTGAACACCAGTAATTATGAATATCGAATAATCCAAATTCAGTGAACATTGAATAAAATTTACGAGTATCCGTGCATTCTCAGTTGACCGACAAACCCCAGAGCCAAAGTAGCAGAAAAAAGGAACCAGCTCGCAGGATTCAAATAATCGCCACTTGATACTAATCCAGGCTTGAAGGCAAATGATTTCAAAACATTAAAATTACATTAAGTTGATATTTCCTCCTCTATCCCAGTATGTACAGACGCCAGATTTCCAGTCGACCCACTAACAGTTCAAGTTATACAAAGGATTTCCGTTGGAGTCGAGAACACCAAAGCTTGGGCTCGCGGAAAAGTCTTGGAGGGTGTACCAGAATGTGTGACCATTGTTGAAGGCAGAGCAGGCAACCGTCGACCAGTATTGTTGAGCGTTTGCCACGCTAGGAACAGCTTGGTTCTCAGTTGGACCAGATGTAGGCCAACCGCTCTCGGTGACCCAGACCCAGGCACCAGGGTGAGCTGCGTTAACAGCGTTTCGTACATTATCCACGGACTCCCAGAACAAATTGTACGCGTCGTTGATGCTGTTCCCGTTGTTGCTCTGGAAGTACGGGTATCCATCAGTTCCGATGAAGTCGGAAGCTTGAATGACTGCTGTGTTCGCTCCATCAACCCATGCCGTCCATGTATCGACGTGTCCAACCTGAACGTTCGTGCTGTAGCCCGGGACGGTCGATAGCATGCCGCGAACATCGTAGATCTGTTGTGCGAGTGTGCTTGCTGTTGTGTCGCCTCTGTACAGGTCCTCACTTCCAACACTGACTGCCACGACCCAATCGAAACCGTATGTCTGCACCGCTCTGAGGAGAGCTTGTTTCTCGGCATCGTAGTGGGCTCCGTCTTCTGTCCATACGCCAACGAGGATCTGTCCGCCGGTAGCCTTTGCTGCTGGCACAGCATTGTCGAGGGTATTGCAGTCGGAGGAGGCGTATACTCGCATGCTACTGTAGCCTCCGGGGAGACTCATCATCTTTCTGAAGTCGTTCTCCCAGTCGGATTGGGATTTGCAAGCGCCATTCGCGAGCGTGGCTTGGACGTTGAAGCCCTTCCAGTAGGCATTTGCTCCAGTGAGCGAGGCTGCAAGAGCCAAGGCGTATGTTGCGGCCTTCATTATGAAAAAGAAAGGAGTAACGAGTGTGAGTAGGAAATATTAAGACGATAAATCGAAGAACGAAGGTGAAGACCGGATGTTGGATGAAGTGAGGAATGAAGGAAAATACCCATACTTATCTTTTTCGCATAGCCCAGTTTTCAATGATTAATTGAACACCCGAAAGAGATTGCCCACCTGCCAGGTTTTTCAACATCATCCACTGATGAAGAAGCTTTTTACGGGGATTAAGACGAGGTAAAAGTGGGTGGAGGGTTGAAAAATTCGGTTGCCAAGCGCGCCGCTGCGGGACACTGACAGTCGTGCTAAATTTAGTGCCGGGTACAGGGGCAAACAGTGGGGATATCATTTCGATTCAGAGACAAGTTGGCAGATCCCTGGTTTGTTGACTGCTGTATAACTTGGCGACCCCTATCTCGAGAAATGATTTGTACAACACAGAAACCTCAGGTGTACCCTCTCCCCAATTTTGCTGCATGAATCTTGCCTTGCTCCTCTTTCTTCTCCAGTATTTGATGACGACGCAGTCCAGCGCCTTGTGCGATAATACGAAGCCGCTGACATCCGGCCGCTGCCAGAATACGAGTTTGTGTGGAGGCATCAAGGCTTCCGGTCAAAATATGCCGGCTAGCCATGAGTGATGAAGATGGATATCTATCCCAATATCATTGCAGCCCTTTCCGAAGCAAATTTTACTGTAAGGTCGGTAACTCACGAATCTTCAGATGATTGTTCTTTCGTTCTCACTCCTTTTGTTCGTCGCATTGAGGGCTAGGCCGTTGAGTCCGAACCATATGACTTGGATGGCACTTTCTCTTTGAAACGCGGTGAAGGGGATCTTCCATCCTGTGTTTTCTAGTTATTGATTTGGTCTTGATGCCCCGAAAGTTGAAATTTTCGGGATTTCAAGCCTGTAGCTCTAGCGAGTAATAGCCTGAAATATAGTTTGGCTCCAGTGTGCGGCTCGCACCTTAGCTTCCCTGAATCCCGAAGCGCTTCAACCTGCTTTCTTGGAGCATCATCTTAGTCCTATATCTCTCGATCTGGCTTGACTTTCCCCTAAATCGTCATCATGATGGACTGGAATACAGGACAAAAAGCTGGCCAGATCTCTATCGGTACACACAGACTCTACCTCTCAGCCGCCGGCCCAGACCGAAACCCCGGCGACCCGATCGTGCTGCTAATGCAAGGTCTGGGCAGTACGGTTGCTGAGTGGGTAGCTGTTCAGCGGCTCGTTCTTCCGTTTGCAAGATGGGTCAATTACGACCGCTCAGGCTTGGGGAAAAGCGAAAGTCCGCCGGATCCTCCAGAAGCTATTACTGCGAGGTCAGTCGCGAGTGAACTGGACACTGTACTCAAGAATGCAGGTATTGCACCTCCATACATTATTGTTTGTCATTCATGGGGCGGTATTACTTCACGAGAATTCCTCCATTTACGGCCGAACAACGTTGTGGGCATGGTGTTCGTGGATGCGAATACAGAGAAGACGTTTGATGGCGGGAACTGGCCACTACCTTTTATCACAGCGGTCACAAAAGATCAAGACTGGTTGGAGACTACAGGTCTCGCGGAAGCGCAGAAACTATCGAGTGAGGAATGGGCCACTGTCATGGAAACACAGCAAGATTCCAAACATCAGCGCGCAGAAGCTGCGGAGTCAAAAGGGCACCAGCAAGATCGAGGCCTGCTGGCGACGAAAATGCAGTTTGAGAGGCAGATTCTTGGGGATCGGGCCATCAGTGTGGTCAGAGGTAATACGCCCAGGGATTTCCAGCGGATGTATGATGCTGGTGTCAAGGCTGGGAATGGGACTGAGGAGGAGAGGAGGCTGTTTCGGGAATATCTCGAAAATTGGGATGAGAGAGATCATGCTCAGCAAGAAGAAATATTGAAGCTTTCGACTTTGGGTCGGTTGGTGAGGAGTACAGGTGGTCATAATGTGCAAATGGAGGAGCCGGAACTGGTAGCTGAGGAGATCAGATGGGTTTGGGATCAGTACAAGGAGTAACGGAGACGAGTGCCGCGCCGGGTACGCTGCCCAAGTGGGGATCCCCTCAAGCGCGGGGACCTAAGTACTCGTAATTTTGGTGTGAATTTCCTTTCTGATATTTACAATTTCCTTGTCCTTTACTAAGCAAGATGCTTTTGACCATGAGGCGACTTGTCAAGTATAATATAGAATAGCGTCCTCGTTAGTCAAGGAGTTCCAATGACTTCATCATGTGCCCCGAAGTAGTCTTTTCTCGTGGAGTTTCCCCATGCCAGGATCTTTCATGGCGCTGAAATGAGAATATTATTCTTCTACAACACTTGCTAAATAATGTCTTTTTGATCATTACCTCGATGATTCTCTAAAAAGGTCTTGACAGTATTCCAATCTCTACATTGATGTACAGATCCAACACCACTGAACTCGTATTCCATTTTGTTCTCATCTTCGTTCCACATTGGATGTCCATACTCGAACGCCGTATCCGCAGCACACTGTACACCTAGTCTGACTGTACATCATCAGTGTCGGGTCGAAACTTCGCATAGGGGTTTGAGAGCCTCACGATAATTCAAACAGTGGTATGGGTGGGTGCCGCCAAACTTGGGACTCTCGCCAGCAGCATATGACTTCAACGTTTCTCGCAGTGTTGCCTGGAAATTATAAGTACATATTCGTCTTCGGATGCGATTCAAGTTGGATATTCTTACTAGACAATGTAATTGGTGTACGGCCGCTGTCGAATACACCATTGCTTCCTCTTTGCTGCTACCCGCAAATGGTGCGCTATCTGGCAGATTATATCTTCGCGGGTAGGGAACTGGCACATAACCAGCGCCAACTGGGACGATTGTTAGATGAAATAAGCAAGGATGACACGGTTGCTTACCAGGTAGTAGGTCTTCCCAAAGACGATCGCCCACGACACCTGTGTCTTTCCAGTTTTCGTCGTCTACAAAAACATTTGTATGCACCGGAACTTGGCAACTCTTGTCAGAGAATGGGAACTCCAATCAGACGAGTATCTTACTGTCTGGCCAGAAACTGTCACTTGGTAACAGTTGTTGTTTGCCATCCGTGTGTCTCGCGGAACTCAAGTATAACTCAAAGGCAGCAAAGAAAAAAGCCGAAGCCAGAAATCCCAAAAGAGCCCAGGTGATGTGTCTCTGAAAGACTCGTGAGAGCAGAGTTCCTTCCGGTCTGTCGAATGTTGAAGATTTTGAATCCCACTTTTCGGAATTCAAAAACGCAGTTTCTTCCTCGCCATCATGAGCTGACATCGTCGTCAGTATGAGGTGGCAGTGAAGGCAAATTTTATTGTACGCTCGAAATTCGCAAGCACCTTCAAAGGAGCATATGCGGTAAGTCGATAGCGGGGAGAAGCGAACACTCAACACAGCGAAGGCGAGTCGGTGTAGGCCGTTGAGGTTGATCCAGTAAGCACCAGTCTAGAGCATACCGTTAGCCTCTGGTGAGATATTCATATAAACTTAAGAAATCCACATGCAGTCTTGAGGCGTAGTTCGCCACTAGCAATTCATCTGGGCAACAAGTCAACTTTGAGTGTGGACCGCCGAGGCGCCTAATTGACCCTGCATTACTAGTACGCTCCTAAGTCTAACGGTAATATGCCTTAACTGATGATAGAACTCCCCGCTGTCAATGCATCGCTAGGAATTGAAGTCAAAATGTTATGGAGTAGGGATGTGATATATTATCTTGGCATCTTTACAGTATCACATCCAGAGGCGCATGTTGATTTTACCACAGCCTTGAAATTCTTGTTTATTGCATCAAGTCACGCAGACAGTAGAGAATAATTGCACTTCAAGTAATCACCAAGCCAGAATCTACCCCGAAATCCCTGCCTTCCCAAATTGGCCCCTTGAACCTTCAAACTCTACTTTCCCCATGCAACAGGTAATTCAACCGGTCCACTCCAAAGTATCCTTCTCGGCGTCAACTTGCTCTGGGGCAAACTGTGGAAGTTAGTTTTCCAAACCACTTTTTCTATGATTTTTGAATTGATCCTCACCTCTCCAAGTAGACGTGCAGAGGCAAAACCCATCATGAGAGCAGCCGCGAGGAAAAATGTCTTGAATTGCATTTTGACGAGTTTAGACGAGTTTGGTATGAATGAGGAAGTTGCAGTGTGTAAAAGGCTTGGGTGATGAGTCTAAAGGATAACTGAAGTAGGAGGGATTGGTGAAATATTTATATCTCGACTTGACCATGTAAACTCGAACTTTTTGACGCAGTTAACTGGATCCAAAACAGGAAGGTCCGTCAATTAAAATCTTACTCCCAGTTTTCACCGGCAGGCTGCAGTAAAAGCAACTTGCTTTTGCCACCACCATCAAGTGATCGTCCAAGTATGGGTGAGGGGCTCATGGTCTGTCCGACCGCATGGCACAATTCAAGTGGCCGAAAGAGCGAAGTGCTTATAGACTAGAGCCAGGTGCTTATCAGTATGCAAGCAGTAACTTTGAAGGACCCTTGGTACATTCGGCATGAGTTTGTTAGTTTGTGCTTGGTGCAGCATGCGGGCATGTTGGATTTTCCAGCTAACTTTATGGAGAGGTTGCGTGCCCTCCATATGTCTAAGACAGTTTCCTGAACCAAGATCATGTCACGATTCTCGTACAAGTTTAGAAACATAGCATTGGAGGGAGTTAAATAGCGAAGACGACTTATATATTCAAAATTTCGTCATTTCACTTCATACTGGGAATCCGACGGAGAGGCAATTTGTGATAATACCTAATTTCATCGTCAAGGATTTTGCAAACAAATCTCGAGAGGGGATCGTTCTAGTTTGGCCCCTTGTCACCCTTACTTGCGGTGGTTTCTCTTGGCAAAATCGCTGTGCCTCTGACGAAGCACATCGAGAGCATCTTTGGGTCCTGTTGAACATGCGAACTTCACTTGTACTGCGAGTGGAACCGACACAAATCAAGCAGGTGATTATCCTTGTAGCTGCGTTTGATCTGACAGATTATAATCTGCGTCTCGTCACTAGGATAAGTGGAGTGGTTTCGAATCGCCCGCGGCCCAAAACGGATATTTGAAGCTATCCGAGCACTTGAAGGATATCCATAGTCACCAAAGGAAGGATTCAAACGCCATCCATGCAGAGTCATGAGAATGCATACATGTTTAAGTTACCGGTATCAGGCCGGCAGACGCTACCATGAAGGATTTACGTGAAGATAATAACTGTTCTTCGCAAATACCGACACTATCTTATCCCACTTCTAATCTAAACGCCGTTGCCGCTGTAGTGAAACTCAATCAGTACGCTAGACTCTGAAATAAGCATATTTGCTCCACTGGCTCTTATCTGCGAGGGGCGTAGGATAAACTCCGACGTGAACTGCGGGGTTGATCCACGATCCCGCAGCCTTTAGTGCTTATTTACTGTACCCCACTCACCACTCGGATTCTGTCGCTCCAGTGTATGTTGTGCTTTCAGTTGTTTTCAAAATCCAGGGGTCTTCAAAATCCGGCGCTAAACAAGCTATGTACGTACAGTTCCAGTCCAAAGGTTCAACATGCAATGCAACCTTCGCGGCCCCTATTAGTGCCATGTCCGCTTGGGACATCGGGTGACTTGAGGTAAATGCAAGACGTTGAATAGCTCAGTAAGCACCATATTCATCTTGGGCTTTCATAGGTCATAATTTTTTAAGTATAGAACGACTGCAACACTACGACAGACAAGACCAGGCTTTGTCCAAGGCACTAACTTTACGCTTTATTAGTGTAGGGTTGTGGATGCAGAATGTATGCGGGTTCCGAGGTTTCTGGTCTCGATGAGTCGATAGCTTTGAAAAAAGTTCGAGTCAGATCAAATTTACGTACATGATACTCACTCGGAGGCCGAATCCTTTCTAAACTTACCCCGCGAAAGGTGGCGTGTGAGGTTGAACTGGGCAAGACAATTCGAAAGACAGAAATTCCCCGATCCCACTCGATAGACTCACACTCGCCTAGTTTGACTACGAGCTTTGATTCTTCACTCTATTCCTCACATATCAATTTATCATTATATTCTAAACGTTACAGCTCTTCTCGATTCTGCCACCACAATGTCTCAAAATATGGAGGCAGAAGTCTCTCTTCTCAATGACCAAGACACAGCAAATCCTGTCTGGGCCAGCGAGAAAAATGTGCCTCGAAAATCATCAAACAAGATACGATACGTTCTACTATCAGCATTCGTTGCAGTCATCACCACCATCATCGTGGCCATCGCTCTGAAGTACAACGAGCCCAAAGTATGGATGCAATGCGGCACAACACCCGAAGAAGCTCAAGCCCGCGGTTGTCATTTCGAACGCATGCTCGTTTCCTGGATTCCAGACGCCTGTTACTTCCGCGAGCCAGTCGACGATTACGCCGAGTACATCAGCACACGAACCTGGTACTTGGATCCTTTGAAGAGGGAACGAGCACCCGATGGGCTCTTCGAGACGGGAAACTACAAAGTGCTCTACACGGATGCTTTTCATAAGGTCCATTGCTTGTATTCGTGGGAGAAGCAATCTATCGCTATGGAGAAGAAGCTTACGCTTGTTGATACTACGACGGGTGATTTGGATCATGCGAAGCATTGCAATGGGCATCTTTCCCCTGTTATTCAGGCGGTTGAGGCTCATGCGGGGTATGATGTTCTCAACCAAACCATCTACACCGATACTGTGGCTATGGTTGAATATCCTTCTTGTGCCAAGGCACCATGGCTGAAGTAGGTAGGCTGGGTACTGAAGCTTGGAGTGGCTGTTCGTTGTTATGAGAGCTGGAGCGATCATAGGAGGCGACGTTTTGGACATTTTCCTACAAGGAGTTGAGCAGCTAGATAAAGCAGAGAAAGTATCCGGGGCTGGTGCAAATGGTTTCATACATAAGGTCGTGCGGTCAATGATGTACTTTAAGTTTTTTCCCGCAACAATAATTAGGAAATACTTCGGTTGGTCACTGTGATTTCTACTCTCGGGTTATGCTCGTGGACTTTGAAAGGTTATGTCTACCAGTTTTTCTAATTGACTTTCAAGCTCCAACTCCAATGACTTTTCGGCTTTTCCACAAACTCGCGCCATCTGAATCCATCCTTCTCATCTGAGTTCCCTTTCAAATCTAGAATTCTCAGAACTCGCCGCCCGTATCTCATGGCCTCTTCTACATCTTCAATAGCATTATAGGCCAACGCCGCGTTTCCATATGCAATGTCAAGAAATACGTCCAGCCCTTCTTCTTGGTACACTTTCACAGAATGTAGAGCTTCTGCCACTGTCAAGACTATTCCCGGGATTTGAAGTGAGGAGAAATTTTCAATCCTAGGAAGTCCTTGATCTGGTTTTTCGGACTTTTTGTCTCTTAGACAGCGCGAGCACCGACATGTCATTATTTGCGTATCTGCTAAGAACTGTTGGCGAGCTGCGACCGGGTGGAAATGAAGATATTTTCGCTCTTCTGGAAAGTCTATAGATTATAACAGGTTAACGTCAAACTAGTAATGAAGGAGTGCCTGCTTACAAGAGATGTTAATTTCATCTCCAGCCTTGATCTTACGCGCAGCCGAAAGTTGGAGGACCAAACTCGTAGAGTTACCCCGATGAAAAGCACTACCGTACAAAATTAGCTTCTGAGTATATCTCCAAAAGTGGATATCATTAGACAGACTTTGGAGCACAACTATGGTTGATAAGTCCAAATTCATGAAATATTCCCGCATGCGGTACGCCCCCAATCGAAATAGACAATCCTGCATGATTGACCAATACACCCATGAGGAAAACGCTGCTTCCGCCTGCTCTTGCGGTGAAGCGCCTCGCACTGAGATTCGAGAGAGACTTTTGGGTAATCGCCGGGAGTCGGCTGACTGCAACTCTCATGAGCTCTTCGTATTCTTGGAGCGATAGCATGCCCGCGAGACCTTCCCGGAAGAGGACGACGGGAGCATCCGCGGCAATGGGCTCGCCTTGTTGAATTTCGCTGCTCGCGAGGATAGCCCTGCCTTTACCTGGCAATTGTGAGACTCGTCTCGAGCTCGAGGTGTTAAGGCCACTATTTGATGCAGATGGAGAGAAAACTGGCAGTATTGAAATTTGCTCTGCTATTCTTGGAATGGTGATAATGGAGATTCCTCTTCCGTTTTGGAAGTCAGTACTTGTGAAGACACAAAGGACGTCACCAATTCCTTCCAGTTCCTCCGTACATATTGGTTCGTGAGACCATGGTCGAAAATTACTATGGGAACTGTTGTTGGTGGTTCTGATATATGTCCGCTCAGTTTTCTGGAATGGCTGGGGAGTCTCTGAGGAAATATATGATGGACCTTCGATGCTGCAGCTGAGTGACCCAAACAGTGAAACAATATTCGGGAAGCAGGGCTGGCGAATAACTGAGTATGTCTGATATCCAAGCGCTGGCGACGCCAGCAACAGGAGGATGACTTCACAGATAGGAATGCAATAGTCAGTATTCAATTATTCAAAATAGCGGAAAGCTTTGGCTTAAGATTCTGGAATAGACTTACCAAATGAAAGGGCCATAAGAAGTTATTTGATTGCCCGTAATCGATGCACAAGGAACAAGGAATTCTAAAGTGAGAAAACATAGGATCAGGCTAGCTCGGCACCGTTCAGCGAGCGACCCAATCACTCAGGGTCGGATTTTAGTGCGCAGATGCTGAAGTCGCAGGGTTCAGACGCTAGAGCTATAGCATGCATACACCCTAGACTCCGCCCGAGCCCCCGTAAAATAGGCGGGCCCTCGGCTCTACTGAAAGTAACGAGCAGTGAGCCAGAGGATCTACCGGGTGCCCACCCCGGCAACCAAAATCTCTCCCTAGCCAAAAATATTACTCTAACTCCTCATTTCAACATTTTGATTTCTTCAAAAATCATGAATCACCATGAATACACCCCCGTCGCAGCAGACACATCACTCACCGAAATCCACTCCGAATCCGTCAGTCTTTCTCCCCTTGAAAATGAAATCGACGAGGCCAAATCTCACACCCCATCCCCTCTCTCAACACCCTACAGCGAAACAATACATCTCCTCAAGTCCTCCCTCCCCCTAAACCTAACCCACCTCCTCCACTACACCCACAACCTCACAACCCTCTACATAATCAGCCACTCAAACTCCGCCTCCAGCACCTCCCACAAACACATCACCGCCCTGTCCCTCTCAATAGCCATATCCAACATCACAGGCCACGCACTCTTCTCCGGTCTCCTCAGCTGCCTCGACACGTTATTATCCCAAGCAAAAGGAGCCAGAAAGAACCATTTAATCGGACTAAACGCGCAGAAATTCCTATGTTTCGCGGGAGTGGTGTATGTGTTTGTGGTTGTGCTGTGGTTGTGTTCTGGGTCGATATTGAGGGTTTTTATGGGGGATAAAGAGGTAGCAGGGTTGTGTGGGGGTTATTTGGGGGTTTTGGTGGTGGGGATTCCGGGGTTTGTGGGGGTTGAGGTTGGGAAGAGGGTTGTGCTTGTGCAAGGGGAGGTGTGGGGGGTGTTGTGGGTTATGCTGGTTACTACGCCTGTGCATTTTGGGTTGAGTTGGGTTTTTGTTCGGGTGAGTTTCTGATAATTCTAAGGAGTTGTATACTGTACTGATTAATTTCAGTGTTTCGGTTGGGGATTGCAAGGAGCGGCGCTCGCGACTGTGGTTACTAATACCTTGAACCCAGCCCTTCTCCTTCTTTACGTCCACTTGTTGAGTCGGAAATGCTTGGCTTGCTGGCCAGGCTTCACAAGAATTGCGTTCAAAGATTGGGCTTTAATGATACGCCTATCTATTGCAGGCATGGCGATCGTAGAATCTGAGTGGATTGCTTTTGATATATTAGCTGTCTGCGCGTCTTATATTTCGGCCAATTCCCTCGCTGCTTACTCGATTGCGAGCTCGACGATGTCGATTCTGTATCAGGTGCCGCTCTCAACTGCCATCTGCGCGAGCTTGAGGATTGGTAAGCTTGTGGGTCTTGGGAGGGTAGACATACTCCCCGAAGTCATCAAGATTCATTTGGCAATTGGTGCCATATTTGGGATGATCAATGGTGTCTTGATCTTATCACTTGCAAGTGTGATTCCCAGATTCTTCACATCAAATTTGGAAGTTCAGCATATCGCCAGTAACGCGTTTGTAGTTGTCGGTCTGGTTGCTATCCTCGATGCTACGACGGCGATGGCGAATGGCATTCTCCGCGGCATTGGGAGGCAGCGTGTAGGATGTTGGTTCAGTCTATTGGGATACTATCTTCTAACTATACCTGCTTCGCTATTACTTACATTTGGTCCAGCTAAGCTATGGACATTGGGCCTTTGGATTGGCCTTGCTTGTGGACTTCTGAGTATCGCTGCTGTGGAAATCCTCTACATCTGGCGAGCCGACTGGCGCAAAGTGGTTTTTGAAAGCGAAAATCGCAATGAAACATGGTGATTGGCACCTCACCAGGTTTTATTCTTGGGTTCTGGCTGCCCCGTTCAACTCCGACAGTGGTCATCAGACCGAAATTCGGAATTCGACATCGGTCCTGGTGGTCCCAAAATCCGGATTGACACTGCCCTTGCCATACAGAACGTCCAGATCTCGAATCCAATGGAAAAGACAGGACCCCAATCCCGATCTCGCCCCAAAAACGTTCAGCTCAATCAGAGAACACTGCTCCGTATCCTCGTCATAAAAGACATCGAACGAGAATCCTTGGCTCAATAACAATTCGTCAAGCTTGTCTTCTCGCCTGATTTGGGCTTCCTCCAAAATATTTCCATGAATCTTCCAAATCCCACCCATAATCTTCCCCACAATTTCATTCAGCTCGGCTGCCGGGCGATCGCTGAACATGGATGGCTGATGCCACTGGTACTGCGACACTGCAGCAATGACTCCCGCGGGCGGTGGGCAAAACACCCGGTATTCACGCTTGCTGTCCATTCTTGGATTATGCGGAAGGAAGAACAGTTGAACGCCGGTGACTTCTTCATCCTCAATGGATTTTTGAATTGCACGCATGGCCCTTGCGGAAGTCGTGAGCCGAAGCAGAATCTCGTCCGCCGAATGCAGTGCTGTACCCCTCCCTGTCTGCACACCGTCTTTCGTCGAGCAGGTATCCAGTCGCAAGAATAGACCTTCAGGCGGGAAACGGAGTGTTAAAAGTTTAGGCTTGACGTTTTCGTTGAGGTCTTCGCGGTGGGCGCGACTTATTTCGCCGGTGATCAGGGAATTTTTCGAAGCTTCGAGGAGGTCCCTTGCCTGAGATCGACTGAGGATGACTATTCGGACGAGGGACAATGAGATACCTTGGGACTCTGCAATTAAGGAGAGCCAATGTGAATAGGAGTATGGTGCTTCGATCGGGTCGATAAGGCCAGGCGTTTCTTCTGCGGTGTGGAAGTAGCTGTTCCAGGTTCGCTCTTCGCGCGCTTCTTCTTCTGTGACTCTTTTAGAGTCGATCTTGACTAATTTCATAATGAGTTTGAAAGTTGTTGGCTATTTGAAGGATTTGATGGTTATTGAAAAGGAAATCTGAGACTGGGCTGCTGAAGTCTCGTCAATAATTGTAGGAAAGTGCTTTGTAGCGTGGTGCTCGGGAACTATTCAATAGGTAGATTCTGACATTTGGCTCGACTCGCAGCTTCCTGTTATATTTCATTTCGAAAGTTGCTGCCTTTCGATTGTTCTTTTTAGAATTCAGAAAGAGCGACGAGCATAAACGGTCACGGACGGAGACTGCCATATCGGGGCGGTGACTTCCCATTTAGGGACTCGTCGCGGATGATACAGATTAAATTGACGAGATTTTTGGAACAAACAATCTTAATAGTTTGAATGAGGATTATTAATGACCTTGTAGCCTAATAGAATTCTCATATAGTTTATGTTGGAGTCGGCATGCCCAAGGAGAAACGAGGGGTAGATGGCAGAATATTACCCCGCCATCCCAATTTAGCTGGCGGTCAAGGAAACCAGGCGAGACTCTCCAACCTCCTTCCGTCACGCGTTTGACCCCTACATCTTCATCATATCAAACTCAACTCCTCGAACTCCTACCACAGTCTTGATGAAGCTCTCAACTCATTCGCCATGTGCTTCTATGATCAATATCGCTTCACCTGCGGCGACATAGAATGGGCTTGCTTCCGCCATTCCTGTCCCAAGAGCATCTCCCCCGGCACGCCCTGCGGAAAGAAAACCGAAATGCAGCCCCTGATCTCTAGACCACTATTATGCGGTAACTGCGTCAAATTTAAAGACGCTCGAAAACGCCTTTCGAATCTGAGGACCCGCGCGAGGAGATACAGAATAGAACGGCCGTCGAATTGGGAATGGTCTGTTCGTGATTTGTTGGCTCAGATCGATGAGGTGAGAAGGTATATTACGGAGCTGAGGGAACGGGCGCCGAGTATCGCTGTTAGGGAAACTTTTGATGCAGTTTTGGAGATTGATAAGTTGGCGGATGTTTATGATCAGATTGAGGGGGAGAAAGCTCAGCTGGAAGAGGCTGCTGAGTTCATCCTGCTCAACCAGTAGACTAAGCCACTCGGCTACCATGTTTTCGAAAATGAGGGCAGACTTGACACTGGTTGAGATCATGAGGGAAGTTCAATGACGATATTGTTATTGCGGTTTGGGTCGACGCCAGCAGCTTCGAGTGCTTGCGACTCATCAACATTCCCTCGTATGCCTCGAACCTCGGTCGCGAAATCCCAGCAGGATTATCCGTTGCGTCTATCATCGACGACAGTCAACGAGTTCCGCGTTTCAGAGGTCGCCATTATCATCTCAATGCCTCATACATCACCCGTACGCTCGAAATCAGGTTCCGCACGCTGGAACTTCTGTCGATCAAGATACAACCCAACGCTACCAGAAGCCTCAGCCTGCACACCTAAAGATACCCAAATATGCCGAGGGCCAGATCGCGACGGAGAAATACTTGGTTTGAGTAAACGATATGATTACTCTATACAGACCATTACCCTTTCAACCAGGCCTTGAAATATCGCGACAGCCGCTGAAATGGCGCTGTCACTCCCCACATACACTTCCGGGCGAGATACGCAACACCATCTTACGAGTATGTGATGACCAGTCTCACCAACATCTGAGGTTTAGGCGGATCTTCTCGTCCGAGAAGATATAACATTGTAAACATGCAGCAACATCAATCACCTGGCTCGCAAAAGGCCATTGAAGTCGCTGGCGCCCAAGCTCTGCACATCCTATTCCTCAACTTCCACCGCACACATCCATGGATTTACTTTCACACGCAGAAGTTCATTTTCGCACCTGTACTTTTCAGCTTGAGAATGACTGTATTCAGATCCAGGAATTCTTGATTCGGGAATACTTTTTTCTCGGGGAGCATGATCGCTGATTTATCGAGCTCTTGTTTGTTTGACACTTCCATCAAGGACCTTCAATCCGGCGTTCGGTGGGGAGTTGTGGTGTTAGGAACCAAACATGCCTGGTCAACTTGTGGCGTATAAGTATTGTGAACTGATTGCTTAGCTATCTAGGGCGTGTAAAGATAGTTGAGTTGTTGTCTGAGTTCTGGGCCGCATTCTTGGGGAGTTATGTATGACGGCATACAAACTCCAGAACCAAGGAGAAAGATGAAGTCTGGAGGCAGCCAGGGCTTAGCCGTGTCAGATTCTTGATGCGGAGATTTTGAAGCTATGTAACATGTCCCGAACTAATACCACGCTTCAATGCATGTCCAGTTCTCGAGCTTAGGGAAAATCTCACGTGTATCACTGTCCGTCGGCTGGGTGGCAATCGCGCCACACATGACTTTACTAGTAGTAGGCCTCCTTCCGAATCCTCTCTTACTTCGATTCATCTTCCCTTTTAAACTCTAACCAGCGTGAAACTCACCGCATCAATTTATCACCGCTTCTCTGGTCCTGATGCAAGCTCTGCTCACGTGTATACTTCCAAGAACTGGCGCGGTGACGTCACCTGACCCCAAACTCATTATTCCAGGGATCCCAGTTTTGCAATCAAGGGTTTATACTCCATGGAATATTCCGAAGCAGAGCAGCAATTTGATCGTCAGAACTCTACACAAGGGATAACCAAGTTTCCGTTCGTCTTATTCCATGTCTGCCTTGTACGACCACGCGTCAGTTGACTACTCGCTAAGCCTTTGCCCCTCATCAAGCCACCACTCATATTTCACCTCAAGTCTATACAACCAATAACTTATCAATAACATGTTTCGGACAGGATGCATGGCACGGCAAGTCCATGCAAAGCCACACGTCCCCAGCTGCCACTGTGCCAAGAATATGCGACAAGATGGATGCTGCGTCATCTCAAGGTGGGGTGACGGTAACGGAATTTTGCTATATCACATCACATCACAGCACAGCTCACTTTTTACTTTCGCATTTGAATTGCTCTGCTGTTCGTAGTGCTTCCTCTTGTTGGCATTTGTGAAACAAGCACACGTCGAATCCAGCTCGTTCGCATTCCTCGCGCGTACAAACAAAACCACGCATAGTCCCCAAGTACGGAATTCCGCAACTCGACCTCCTCAGCCACCGCCAAAATGCCAACAAATTTCACCATGTTGACCCTCCCCATCCGAATAGCCCAAGGCGTCCTCGCAATCATAATCCTCGGCCTAACAGCCTACGGTCCGTCTCTCCCCTCCCCCCTTCTCTCCTCCCCTTCCCCCGTCCCCTTATCCTCCTCACTAACAACCCCCCAGTAGTCAACTCTTTCTCAGGCCCCTACTGGACCTGGTCACCCAGCGAAGCCAACTTCCTCCTCTTCTGCAGCATCTGGACACTCCTCGCACTCCTCTACCTCATCCTAGCCCCCACCCGTTTCCCAGCCGCTGCGCATAAATACGCGATTTTGGGGGTGGAGGCGGTGACGATGGTGTTTTGGTTTAGTGGGTTTATTGCGTTTGCGGCGTTGCTGGGGGATGTGGGCTGTAGTCGGAGGTGGGGGGTTTGTAGGGCGTCTCAGGCGGCGGTGGTTTTTGGGGCTTTTGAATGGTGAGTTGTATGTTTTATATTTGTGGGAGGATGGAGAGAAGAAGGGGTAGAGGGAATATGCTAATGTGTGGGAATAGGTTGTTGTTTGCTGCTACTACGGTTATGGCTGCGATGCATTGTTGGAATACTAGGGGGACGCATAACTCGAAGCATGATCCTGCTGTGGAAGTCCACCCGGAGATTTGAGTGGGGAGTTGTTTCTGGCATTGCTTTGCGATATCAAATTGACACAGGAGCAGGGAGAAAGTTTCCTTTGTTGAATTGTATACCCTTGATTTGATGGATGGGCGCTGTGCTTCTTTTGTTATCTGGCGCGTTTGGATTTGAGTGAGTACGGTTTGATCTTTTTCCGGTCAAGTCTTTATACCCGATATTGCTGGCTGTCAGCAGCTTAATGACTACACAAGATTCCATGTTGGGTTTGCTCCAAGATTCAGTTAGTTTCATGTTCGAAGGCTCTTTGATTTTGTAAAGTTACCAAATACCTCCCCAGGAGAAGCTGTTTACATAAATTGGTTGTTACACAAGAGCTGGGCGATTGGCGAATGATGCTGCCCATTGGTCCTTTACCCGGAAAGCCAACATCATACGACACTATACATGGCTTGATAATGCATCATATTCTTCGCATATCAATCTTCATGGACGTTTATTGCTTCCTTATCAACTCAGTTGCATCTGAATTATGTTACCGTGGGGTTCGAATACTCGTGGGTCACTCGCCGTCACCCAACCAAATATATTGGTGAAGTTGCAAACCCCATCCAGAGAGGCTCACCGGGCATGAGTAATAGATTTGAATATCCATAAATAGCAATTCATTCGATAGTTTCTGTATTGACCCAACCCGCTACCAAACTTGGGATGGCAGCTGACCTCAGCTTCCCAACCCAACCCAACGGTCATTCTATAGCTGAACGGCACAGCTTGAGTGTGGATGGCTTATCTGCTATCACTCAACTCCCATGGGCCCCTTTTTCTTCTCTTCATTACATTCTCCTAACTGTCCTAAGCTGCTGACTCTACCTGGGATTACCATCACAATGACTTTCTTCGGCTTGCCCATAACAGTTCTGTTCATCTTTATCCTCGCTCTGTTTATATTTCACCAGATCATATCATATCTCAACTCCCCACTAAGGCGTATACCCGGTCCATTCCTTGCAAAATTCACAAATTTCTGGCGCCTCCTTGACACCTGGGGCGGACGTCTGGAACTGACGCATCAACTGCTACATGAGAAATATGGCTCAGCAGTTCGAATCGGCCCCAATATGATCAGTTTGAGAGATCCCGGCCTGATCCGCACTATATATGACAGCAGGGGGACTTTCCTCAAGGTGAGTGATTGATCCTATCCAGTACCTCGATATGAGAACCTAACTTTTTTGAACAGACAGAAATGTACGCAGTAAGCGACTCCAAAATCGGCCGCCACCGAACCACAAACCTATTCACAACCCGCTCCAACACCTGGCACAGCCAACAACGCACCCTCATCACCCCCCTATTCAAGCTATCTCATCTCCTAGACTACGAGTCCCTAATCGATTCCACCATCTCCTCATTCTGCGCGCACCTCGACTCGAAATTCCTCTCTCCTCCCAATGAAAACAAGATCTGCGATATGTCAAACTGGCTATTCTACTTCGCCTGGGACGTACTAGCGGAACTGACACTGAGTCGCCCTATGGGCTTTATGGATTCTGGAAGTGATAAAGCGGGGTTTTTAAGTACGTCGGAAAAGGCACTTGATTATTTCGCTGTTGTGTCGCAGATGCCGTGGCTTGATGAGGTGTTGGTTAAGAATCCGATTGTGAGGATTGGACCACCGGCGTTTGATTTCGCGGCTAATTTCTGTATTCGTGAGTGTATTGCAAGAAAATCAAGAAACGAAGAGAAAGTGAGGGAGGGGAATGATATGTTGGATGATTTTCTGAAGATTAAGGTTGAGGAGAAGGGGAGTATGGGTGAGAGCGATCTTTTGGGGTTTTTGTTGTTGAACATAATTGCTGGGTCGGATACGACTGCGACGTTGTTGAGGGCTATTGTTTATTATGTGCTCAAGAACCCTCGGGTTCACAGAAAGCTGCAACGGGAATTGGATGATGCTGGGTTGAATGATCCAGTTAGTTATGCTGCGGCGAGCAAGTTGCCTTATTTGGATGCTGTGATTAGAGAGGCGTGGCGTATTCACCCTAGTGTGGGCATGATTCTTGAGCGTGTAGTGCCGGCTGGTGGGTTACAGCTTAAAGATGGTATTTTTTTGCCGCCTGGGACGAAGGTTGGGATGAGTGCTTGGGTTGTGCACCGGGATAAAAATGTTTTTGGACAAGACGCGGCGTCATTTCGTCCGGAGCGCTGGCTGCGAGATGGGGAGGAGAGTGAAGAGGGGTGGCGTGAGAGAGTTACGAATATGAAGAGATGTGATTTGACGTTTGGTGCGGGCAAGCGAGTGTGTATTGGGAAGGATATGGCACTGTTGGAGACGTATAAGGTTGTTGCTACTCTGTTTTGGAAATATAATGTGAGTAAAGTCCCCTCATTACGTGAAAGATACAAACTGATATAAATTGAGATGAAACTCGTGGATCCGGGAAAAGAATGGCATCTTCAAAACTCGTGGTTTGTCAGGCAATCTAGAATGAATATCAAATTGGGAAGGCGGGTTTGAGTATTGCACAATATATTGATTATTACGCGCGTAGCGGCAGGTCCTGCACATGGACTTATGAATTTGTAGCCCTCAAATTGATAAGTTTCCCCATAAATACCTTATAATTCTCCAAGGGATATCTATTTTATCTGCTGCTTTTGAATGTCCTAAAGTTCGTATACGGAGGCGCCGTTGAGGTTGTTTTAAGCTTCAATCCAATAGCACGCATGATGCCGGGTTCACAAACGGAATACCACTCGCCAGCAAAGGCTCGATTTGGCATAGTCGAAAGCTTGAAAGAGGATTTGTAAGTAAGGCTGTGTGTGCGACGACGGGATCTGGGTAGGGTTTCCTTGCAGGCTAGGGAGGGATATATGCAGCTAATCCTAGTGTGAGGCGTGCGATTTGCAACAAAAATGTCTAAGCGATGGGGATGGGCAGATGAGAATTTGAAAATGGAATGCCATTGAAGATGATCAATTGATATGAATGGTGTATGAATGCAGGAAATGCAGGAAATGCATTGTGGTGGATTTGATCGGGGATATACCTAGTCAATAGAAATCACTCGCAGAGTCACTACACAGATGATATGATGTCAAAGTGATGTTTTCAGATTATTTGAACACGAGATGTATGCAATTTGAGAATGTTGTTCCATTGTAAAGATTAGAATTAAGTAAGCACTGAACTCTTGCGGGGAAATGGAGAAAAGGGGGGACAATCTAGCGATCACGTGGCGGGAATAGGTTGATTGCCCACCACAATAGCTCGAGAGCCAGTTGGTGTGAAAAAATAAATAATGGAGCAAAGAATGCGATACGTTACAGAAAGTCTATCTATAGACCTAAAGTACGTTGAGAAAACATGTTGCGTGGATGGTGGAGTTTCCGGACCGAACGGGTGACTCCGAGATTCCGAAGGAAGGATTATTTCTGCGGAACTATCGGAGTAACATGAAATATGACAATGAGGAAATTGAATGGGATGTAATATGATTCCATTGCCTCCGAAATGTGTAGCAGCCCATGTGGCATTGCTTGGCTTCTGCATGAAGGACAGATTCGAGCACTGTAATATCCAGTGATGAAATTGTTTGGATGATACACAATTCTCAAACTTATTTTCATATCTATCGTTATCTTTTGAATTCCCATAGATTTATTCTCTAATTTCATGACAAGTTGCTTCTTCTCTTTCACAGTTTTTAGGCTTCCAAACACAGGAGCATCCCACCAGCATCATTTCGATCGAACTTTCGTCTCGCCAGCAACCGTCGGGATAATTTTGCGTCTCTCGATCCAACCACGTTTCTGAAGCGAAACAGCTTTAGACGCCTCATCCTTAGCATCACTAGTTAGTGGTAAAGCCAATGTCGACATCCAGCTCAATGAAGGACGGTACCAACCTACGCCGGCATCATCCTAGCACCCTAGGCCGTGAACTTCGCAACAAGAACACTCCCATTGAGCCTACAACCCCCTCAAGTCTGCATCATTCATCTTTCAAATCCCACAGACCTCGAAGACGTGGGTCTCTCTTGTGTTGCTGCAAGCGCTTTGCCATTAAGCACACCTGGATATTTCCCCTGCTTCTTGTACTATCAATCCTGGTGTTATACGCCGTCAATCCCACCGATTCGAACTTCATCCACCACTTCATATTCTTATCGTACAAACTTCCAGCATCTCTCAACCACAGTCAGCCACCGAAGTATGGCAAGGGACCATGGGATTTCGCCTTCGTGCTCTTTTATACCATTGTGCTATCTTTCACCCGCGAATTCATCATGCAGGAGATACTGCGGCCTCTATCACGCTACTATGGCCTCAAGTCTCGAAGCAAGCAGGCAAGATTCATGGAGCAAATGTATACAGCGATTTACTTCGCACCAATGGGAATTTTCGGCCTGTATGTCATGAGCCGGACGTCAGTCTGGTATTTCAATACTCGGGGCATGTACGAGTCTTTTCCACATACGACGCATGAGGCGGTCGTGAAATTTTACTACTTGTTCCAAGCAGCGTACTGGGCACAACAAGCTATTGTTTTGTTGCTAGGAATGGAGAAACCCCGCAAGGATTTCCAAGAGCTGGTGGGACATCATATCGTCACCTTGACGTTGATTGCGCTCAGCTACCGATTTCACTTTACATACATGGGGATTGCTGTCTACTTGACACACGATATTAGCGATTTCTTTCTTGCTGTAAGTTACTGCAAGCCCAGCACCTCTCTCACTATCCTTGAGGCCTGAAATCATACTAATGCAGGGTCATTTTCTCAGACATCCAAAACACTCAATTATATCGACAGCCCACACTACATACAAGGCCCATATTACGCACTTTGCATAGTCGTCTGGGTCTACCTGCGTCATTATCTAAATCTGCGAATCATCTTCTCGCTTTTTGCCGAATTCAAAACTGTCGGTCCCTATGAGCTCAATTGGGAGACGCAGCAATATAAATCGCCACTCTCCAACGTCATTGCTCTGATACTGTTGTCTGCTTTACAAGCTCTTAACCTATTTTGGCTGTTTTGCCTATTGCGGAATGCGTATCGATTTGTTGTGTATCGGATTGCGAAGGATGATAGATCGGAGGTTGAGGAGTCTGAAATTGAAGAATTGGAGAGGAGACGGACGAAGAGAATGACATGATAACAGGCGTCGTGTAATGGTAGAGTATCGTAGAGATAGACTAAGAGCTGAGGTGTACGAAATTGTAAGATCTAGATGTATAGTACGGGAAAATACTGCCGCTGGTCAAAGAGGAAGCACCTGATCGGCGTGATGCTTTTCATAGCAAACTTCTCATTAGAATTGTAATAAACTAAGGGATTTTTTTAATTACACACGCGTTGCATGTAGTCCCTCCAATTCCATTTACGGTTTCGGTTGCAGAAGAAGGGCGGAATAAGTGGCGTCACGTGCTTCTGTGGTTTTGGTGAATTTGAAACCTCCCGGTGTTTGACGCTAAAACCTCCTTCTAAGAATCTAGATTTCTATTATCAGAGATCGGTGAGCATTAATTCTTGCCGGAGACGTGTTGTATAGAATTTCTGAAGCTTATGAAAAGGAAAAGAACCTACCGTGATATGATGCTGATACAAGAGAAGAAATTGAAGTCATCTAAGACTCTCTTGATAAATCGCCCGGTGTAGGTATTACGTTGCCAAAGATAGTCTTGGGCTACCTTTGTTCACTTTGCAGAGCAACAGTAATATGACAAGCTTAAAGTTAGGCTAGGATCAATTTTCTAGCGAACACACCAACTCCCCCTCTCCTTCTCTACTCCCGCGACCACCTTATTGCTTCTTGACTTCTCCTCATCTCCCGTCCGAGATTTTGATGTCTATTGGATGCTTTGGGTCTGGCGACTTCTTGTTCTTGATCCTGCTCCTGGTCACAGTCCGTCGATTGAGCCGTTACCTTCGTGCTTCACTTCAATGATCTCCAGAATGGAAGTGAATTGGGGATGTATGGAATATGATACTATTTCTCTTCGGTGTTTCTCGATTTCAAAGCGTGCTCAATACCCCTATCCTTTCCTAGGCGCGAATTCTCTCTCGCTTGGAAGGAAAAGGGGAGACAGTCACGTGAAATAGTCTCGCATGATTTTTAAAAAGAGTACTGCAGAGCTCAATAATCTAAGAGGCCATATGAAGGTATCAAAGACCCAAGGGTGATTTCTCAACCTTGTACGTGATGCTCAAAAACAGTCGAGATATTATCACGTGGAGAGAACACCTTCATCCATCCTCTTCTTCTTGCCCTAAACATATTGCACAAGTCCTTCGAACTTCAAAATCTGGACAAAAACAACACTCGAAACAACAACAGTACACGCGCGAGACGCGGTAGCCATGGAGCCCACACCGCCGGTACAAAGACTCTCGAAATCCAATCTCTCCCCCGTCAGCACGCGCCGGCCCGAGACCCGCCTTTTGACAGCATGCGAAGCACGTGCAGCCACTGGATCGATCACACCGCCAGGAACCCCTTTCTTCAGCTCGTCCTGACCCATGAAATTGATGTCAATTGAAGGGCCAAGTTTCACAGCCCCCTATCCTATTGCGGGCTATTATTGATTGAGCTGTCTCAAGTGGAATGGTTGAGAATGGACGAACCGAGCCGGCGCGTGGCCCTTTTGGGCGAATGCAACGCCCCGCAACCGAGGATAGTCTTGGATGATCCTTTCTGCAGACAGTTTCAGCTGAAATTCGCTGTCACGAGTGGATTGGCGAAGAGCGATTTCACATGCAAGAAACCGCAGAAACGTCGATATTAAAGGTCCTCATCCTCGCAGAGTCAGAGTGTAACCTCGACAACAAAGACGAACTGCTGCTCGAAACCTCCACGGCATAAAGTATCCCACCGCTTGCCGCTGATTCTTCAGAACAACTACACGCCAGCTAAAATCAGCAGGCTCCACAAACGCGACATCGGACGAAGGTCTGGCCAGCAATCCCCCACTACTGCACCAGCCTGCAGGTCGACTGTTACAGTGCATGTGTGGCGGTCTACAGCGCATCCGCGAAATGAACCTTTGGCTCAACACTGAAGTCTAAAACACGATTCTTTGAACCAGCGCCTGTGGAAGTTTATTCTTGTCTTCGAGGCTCATTTAATAAAGGCTCCACGCTTCGACAGATCAACATCACATCTTAAACTTCTCGGAAAAGAAGCTGTTCAGGTGCCCCTCATCAAGCTAAAAAGTTAAATTCGATAGTGGCCGCTAAGATACCCAGAGAGTGGGGTTTTTTTTTCTACCGACTCACGACCCCAGCGCGTTCCTGGCCACTGATTGACGGACCGCAACAACACACAAAGTCGGTCACGACTCACGATCGTTATTCGAAGGGGCTGTTGTTGGTTACGGGGGACACTGCCGTCTTGGCGCAGGAGCTTCGAGCCCTGGGATTTGACATCGTCATTAAACATTGGGGAACTATTGGGGTAGTGGAAGATTTTATAATCGAGCAGCGCCCCACGCTCAACGAACAACTCACTACACAAACGATCTCCGCCCACGAAATCCCTCACATATTTTCCGTTCTTGACAGTTCAAAAGGTGCATGGCGATTATATAACAGATCATGATTAAAGGAGATCCAATATATCCAAAACCTAGAACTCTCTTCGATCATCGGATTCGCGAAAACGATAGTACTTCAAGTCGACAGTTCTGTTGATGGTCACATCCCACCGAATATGGCATCTCCTTCCAAAAAGTCACATCTCCAACCTCTCACGACAAATTTTCATAACAGATCCTTCTCAAGTATGACCTCAGCTTCAGACGCGGCAACCTTTCACTCTGCCCAGGGACATTCTGCCCAAATGGAACTTCGACCAATTTCTTCTTCAGCTTCCAGGACTGTCACGCGCCCAATTCCCCCATCTCAAGCTCTTCCGTCACCAAAACTGGAATCTGCCAAAATGAGCCGACAAGACTCGGGATTTGAAGATGGCACATGCTCTCCTAATTCCTCTCGGCGGACATCAACCTCGTCGAACCGCCGGCGCTCTCCCTCGAAACCAAAACGTCGTACAACTGGATCGTCCAATACCTCCTCTCGCCCATCGACCAAACGAGCCGCACGCTCTACGCCATCCGCTATTGCCCAAATACGGCACTCAACTTCGTCAGGACGAAGACCGAGTCTCCACATGCGGCACACTTCACCATACAGCCAGACCATCCATGCACCTGCGTATCAGTTCTTCCAATTCCCGACGCTCGCAGATCCTCAGCCTGAGCCTGACAGCGTTGCCTGTTCCTCTCCACCTCCTGCAACAGTCCAATACTGGACATCAGATTCGACGCGACGGCTGGAATACGCTGCCATTGATGCTGCTAGTCGAGGTTTGAAGGGGTTCTTCATCAAGCTCGTCCCTGACTGCATCCTACCACCTGGCTCAAGACGAACACGATTTCATGAGGACGATGCGGACAGCGACGTTGGGAGCGTTAGACGGTACCGACTTGCGTTGCCTGAGGAAAAGGACACCAGGGAGTCGAGCGAGAATCCTAACGAGAGAACAGCTCGACCAGGACTTTGGAGAAGAATGACAACTTTCGGGCGGAGAAGTAGGAGCTGTTGAGCGCTCAACCAAGAGGAGGATTTAATGAGGAGAGTATATATGTGAGATGAGTACATGATTCTGAGATTGATTTTTTGCTGCGTTGCGTTGCATGAGCATGGCGCTTGATACCCCGCACATCACAAGTCTGATGTTGATAATGAATGGCATTTCGAATAGGCGTTGATACAAAGATACAGAACCAGACTGGATATATGGATTTCTTTTGTTTTGAGGATCACGAAGTGGTATGAAATATAATGAGGAGCAATAAAGTGGGGGTTGTATATACAGATTGGAAGTAGAATGGAGCTTGAATTCCCAACACAGTTAATTAACAGGCTTTGGCCAGAAACGTTTGATGCTCAAGATGGTCGTGTGATAACATTTGCTGGATTCCTCAGCAAATAGTAAGGAAAAGGGGACCTGCTTTTAGCTTTCGGGAAGAACGCAGCACTGGCTATTTCCAGGTACCCTATGCACCTCTTCGGAATCTGAGCTCGATCTTACAGCTATCAGTCACCCCACTGTACTATGACGGCATCTAACCCGGGAGCTATTCCGCTTCTTATCGCCGGCGCTAACTTTTATATCGCCGCGGCGGCGTACCCCCACCTCCATTGAACTTCAAATTTGGGAGTAACGGGACCAGCTTCATACTTTACCGTCTTGTATGGTAGACAATTATTTTGAAGACCGCTCAGCTACACGTTCATTCTTGCACTATACTACTTATTGCAAGGTATGAATACGCCTTTTCTTCGACTATCGTACCCCTCTTCGAGCTCACGGCGGCGTTTCGGAGTTTAGCTATCCCCATTTGTAATTGAATATACCTGACGTTGAATAAAAGACCCCCCCCCCATTTCCACAATTCGTCTCTTCTTTTCAGATATCAGACTTCAACAATTGTTCATTTTACTCCTCTCTAGCACAATGTCAAAACTCACGATCAACTCCAGTCTTCGTATGAACTCGGGATATGAAATCCCGATGTTAGGTTATGGAGTAAGCTTTCCTCAAGACACAATTTTGAGGCAGAATCTCTAACGAAATCCAGGTCTACCAAACGTACGAAAGATGCTCCCCAAAATATCCTGTCGTATCTAACCTAAATACAGTCCCCCAGATGTCACCGAAGAAGTCGTAGCAAAGTCCTTCGCTGCTGGCTACAGACACGTAAGCCCCACTTTCCAATATCCCCCAGTCTGTCTAACAACTCCAGGTCGACTCAGCAGTCTTCTACAAAAATGAAGAGCCATCAGCAGCAGCAATTAAGAAGAGCTCCATTCCCCGCTCTCAAATCTTCTTTACGTCTAAAATCCCACCCGGCAATTTCACCTACGAGAACGTGAAAAATCAAGTCGATGCATCTCTCAAGCTCACCGGCCTTGATTACATTGACTTGATGCTCCTTCACGCTCCCTTCGGTGGGCGAGAGGCACGAAAGGACGCATGGAAGGCGCTCGTTGAAGCACAGGAAGCCGGAAAGATTCGCAGTATTGGCGTCTCGAACTATGGTGTTCACCATTTAGACGAATTGGAAGTATACATCAAGGAGCTTGAAAACGAGCGGGGTGGCGCTGGCAAGGGAGGAAAGATTGATGTCGGACAGTGGGAAATTCATCCTTGGTTGCCGAGAAAGGATATCACTGAATGGTGCAAGAAGAGGGGAGTTGTTGTGGAGGCTTATTGTCCTATTGTGAGGAACCAGAGAGCGGATGATCCGGTCTTGCAGCCCCTTATCAAGAAGCATGGGAAGACTGCTTCGCAAATTCTTATCCGATGGAGTTTGCAGAAGGGGTTCGTACCGCTGCCGAAGAGCGTTACCCCGTCGAGAATTGTGGAGAATGCGGATGTGTACGATTTTGAGCTGGATGCAGAGGACATGAAGGCTCTAGAGCTTGATTCGTATGCGCCATGTGCATGGGACCCGACGGTTTCAACATTGGAAGATTAAAAATCTAGAATTGGGAACGTGGTAGAGGATTCTTTCTAGACAAAAAGAATTCATTTTCTTTCACTTCAGTTCTTCATAGAACAAATATATTGATGAGTTAACTTTTCCGAGTATCTGAAAACTAGATGGAAACTACCAATTTCTCTCCACTGACACCCTTTCGCACCAGATCCAAGGCTTTCTCCAACCCATCAAGCCCCTCGCCTACCTTACGCGCAGGAAGCGGGAGCTTATACTTTCCTTCTTCCAAAAGTGTCTGTAACGCCAATGTTACATTGCCACCTCCTTGCAACTTGACTACATCACGACTCCTGAACAGCGTCGAGTCCACCCCGCTGGGTACCTCGATCTCATCGGCGCCAGTCCACACCTGCGCATACTTCTTGGGGCCTTCCGGAGCGAAAGCATCAAACACATGCCTTTCAGTTGCACCAGCTCCAACGGCATCGATGATTCCGTCGACGCCTTTAGATCCTGGGGTTGCCGATTTTATGTCAGCGATCAAGGTGGACGAATTCCGATCAAAGGCCTTGTACACGCCAAGAGCTGTGAGATGAGCATGGTGTTTTGGCGAGCTAGTGGTCAAGATTTTGCAATCTGGGACTGCAAGATGAAGAAGTTGGATTGTGGCTGCTCCGAGTGCAGAGCTACCGCCTAGAATTAGAACTGAGGATGGGTTGAAGCCCGTTGTTGGTCCGTCTTTGAGGAATGGCAGGGCAGTTTTTAGACCGCTTCCCAGTGCCATTACGGCAGTGATGAAGGAGACGCTACACGGGTTTAGTCGGATGAAAACAACATTTTTAAGGAAGAGGGACAACGCACCCTAATGATGCAGCATCTTCAAACGACCATGTCGCTGGCTTTTTGGCCACATTCCTCTCCGGCACAACCGCAAAGTTCTGATAAGATCCACCACGGTCCTCAGCCGCGAATAATGCAAGTACCTCGTCACCGACTGCAACTTTCTTCACTTCGGGTCCAACTTCTTCGACAATGCCAGCACCATCCAATCCCGGCACAAATGGCCAGGAAGTGACTCTGCCACCGAAATCAATCATCTTGGCATCGGCTGGGTTTATGGCGATGGCCTTCATACGGATCATGACCTCATTGGGCTGGGAAATTGTAGGCTTTGAAGATGTCGTTGGGATGAGAGATCCACCTTTCTCTTTCACGAGGTATTTGGTGTTGTTTGTGGCCATACTGAGAGATGCTCTGGAAACTGCCCGTAGCATATGAAGTAAATGGAACTTGGTAGTTAAAGCAGAATGGAAATTAGACAATGGATCTTTGAAAATATAGAAATGTGGACATTCTTTAGGTCTTATAAGTGATGGCGGAGAATGTTCACTAAGTTGTATCTCAAATTGGTGATAGTGGTGGAACCGACCGCGGACTTAGTAAGGCGGAGTTTAAGCTTTCACCGACATGGCAACGCGTCTCCCGCTGGTGGATATATAAATAGGCCAGCCACCAGATCCTTTGAATCCCAAGATCTTTATTGGGTAGAACGGAGTAAAAATTCAATCCCGTCCCTGAGGCGCGGAATTCTTCAAAATCCCGATTGGGGAACGCTACGTAGCAGTTCGGGATAGTACTTCACGGTACTTTCTTGCCGCAACGCCACTTCTAATTCATATGCAAACCATTTTCGGAGGAAAAATGCTCTAATCAAAGTTCAATTCTAAAATTGTGTTTTCAAACTTATTCAAAATTCCTCGAAGAAATATCGTGAAACTACGAGCCCTGCCTGAGCCTCAAACGAAAGCAAAAGATTTGAAACCCCGTAATTCCCCGTAATTTCCCGTAAGTCCCCGGGACATCTAATTCACATTAGCGATAGCAAATGCGTACTCGAGGCTACCGTCATACTGTTCCGTAAAATTTCTCACGGCTGCTCTTCTATGTACGATGAAGGAATCCACCCCTGACCTGCATGAGTCTCAACAAGCCACCACCCGAGCCCTAATACAACGTCAGTTATAGTCTCAGTTTAGAACAAGTGACATACAGTTATCCTCTCTCAGTATCACGTTTACATGATCATATCTCTTCACTGAGACCTCATTGGGACTCTGACCTTCAAAGTCGTTAGCGACGATGCAATGGTGGTCTCGAACTTGGAGCATATTCGAGAGCGAGCCTGGGTGTGAGAATACCGATTTCGACCACTTTGGGGAAGGCGATCTCCTATAATAGACCGCAGTTCTTGAAAGTCTTTCAAGAGCAAGGTCGATGTGGTCCCCCTGATAAAATATGCTTGCTGCTTGTATCTCCAACTCTGTGTCTTCGTCTCGTACTTCGATTGATATTCGGTCTTGTGTATTCGAAGACTCGGCATCATTACGTAGCGAGGGAAAGGTGACAAGACCTCCGCTATCGTTAAGGGAGGATATTCGTAATGTATGTATTTGCGAGGTAGCGTGTCTCATTTCTTTGAACGCCGCAGACCAGACCCCAGATTCGAAATCAACACCGTGTAGGACGAGTGTCTGAAGAGTCGGTCGGAAGTGTAGAAGGAGTGTCAAGAATGTTTCTTTGCTGATTCGGGTAGACTTGAGCTCTAGCTTTTCAATTTTCGGCAGCCCACCATGGTCTGATAAACGTGCAAAGAAAGCTTCTGACTCGTGAATATCGAGGCCCAAAGTCAAGCTTCGCAAGTTCTTGGCCTGTACAATTAGACTGAGGGCCCATTCGATGGCGTCGGAGTCAATTGTGAAGACAAGGGCGAGCTCTTGGAGATGGGCCCAGGAGCTTTGCAAGTTGGGTCCGTAGTGAAGTGGCATATTCAGTCTCGTCATATCCACTCGTCCTGCTCCCCGTGGGCCAAGAGATAGGGAGAAAGCCTTGGCTGGTAGCCCGGTCTGGGATATGATGGCGAGGACTACCCTGATTGCATCACTGCCACTGCACCTTTCCTGGTTGAGCGCAGGGGCATCAGTGACGGAACACTGATCTTCGATACAGAAAGATCTGCAACCCTTGAGCCTATTCGTGAGGATGTTGCAGAGTCTTGCGATATCAGACGATGGGGTGGGAGAGTTGATCGAAGGGGAAATGTTCCCATTCAAAAGCGAGCCTGGGCCCAGAGTGCCGCATCTGTCTTTGATAAGCAGAGTATGGATGTGCTGTATGATATGCTCTTGATCAGAGAGAGTCTGCAGCTTATTGATGCTCTGGTGCGAAAGGTCGATTTGGACAGTGCCGAAGCATGTGCTGCTAAAGCTGTGAAAGGTCTTTCTGTTGACGGCTCTTGATACTAGGCGGAATGAATAAAAGTCGGAGATTTCCAAAGAACTGACTATCAGCCCCAAGATCTCCTCGGGTAGTAACGGTATAGAAGCCATCGTTATATGGGGGCGTTTGTCAAGCTTTGGTGGCTCTCGAAAAGCAAATAATGTTGAGCGTTGGTTGATGTAGGGTCGAAAGGATAAATGACTTGACCCAAAACGCTTACAGATGCACAAGATAGTCAGACGGAGACTGCGCCATGATTGATTCGAAGAGACATGCTAGAAGAGACTCTTTAGCTGCAGTTAATAACACCATCTCACTGAATTGATTGACAATATATAGACTGCCCGTACCGGCCAACTTGAAAAGTTATCCCCATCCAATGCCAACTTAGGGCTGACAGTAGGGACCCATGCATCTTCAATATGGTTGGATGTTTTTCACATGGGCTGGTCATACTTATTGGCGCTCTCGCCTATAGATTCCTATCATTCGCCGCGCTCCTGCATCTCCAGATTACTTCAAGCCTTCTTCTGAGCCGACCGATCACCGGCACCAGCGGGGTACCGTTCTCGGGAATCTCATGTAACACTAGGATGACCCAAATGGTGTCAGCCATTGACGGGTACTATCGCGGCATCATTCTGCATTGACCAACATGCAGACCTGCGATCCATCCGCTTAATGATGGAAAGCAGAACTTTGAGCGGATTGCAACCTTACAATCCTTGAAAAGCATGGCGATAACCCTGTCTCGCGTGGGTCGTTCCCTGCAGTCCGTGTGTTCAAGGATTCTGAGGCGAATCCTTCCGCTCTAGATTTGCATGAAGTCAGCCTCTCCGAGTTTCAATCGCTCCCTAGCCCCACAATAACTAAAAATAGGATCCAAATTCTGGACTCATGATACCACCCTGGAGCCAATAGTTCCCCAAGCTATCGAACAATATATTCCTGCTGTAATTCAAAAATGAGTCTGCATCCTTTGGGCTTAAATACGAATCATTGATGTAGATCTATGCGTTTTCCGTTTACTTGATGCTCAGTGGGTTTGATAGCAGACCAGATCTGTGTCGGGATTGTGAAAATCATGACGAAGGTGGTGTGGGGACGATTGACAACATATCCATGCCTACTGAACTCTATCAATCGGCGCTGACCCTTGTGTGTCACGCAGGAAATTTTTTGAAACACAGTTCGAGGCCTTTGCCCCTTTCAGAGCTTAACGCCGAAGCTGACAGCCCTATACACCCACCCCAGTGAAAGGATATCCAGTTGGTTGGGACCGGAGAAAGCGGGCTCGCTATATCAAGCCCGAAAGGACATAGTGAGATAGCGGGAAGCCACCTATCAGCTACTATTATAAACGGCGGATAAGGATTATTTATGCCGTTACTTATTTGAACTGTTACACTTGAGTGGAACGCACGTCAGCGAACTCAGGTGCAGCACCTGACCATGGGAGCAAGGAGTCTGGTCAGCTGAGACTGAGATAACTAGTAATTGCGATTATCCAATCGGTACTGTGCCATTTAGGGTCTAGTTGTCAAGCCGAAGTGCGACTCTTTTTACCAGAATAGAAACATTCCCAACATGGCATCTGATCTGGACATCCCACGTCCTGTCCTTTGTACATTTGTGTAAAGTGTATACTGTAACTTATGAAACTCGGCATTTGGTCACTAACGATTCATACAAATATTTTTCTTCCCTACGTATTGCGTGGTCCAATCGCGAAATACAAGATTAGAATTGTAACATTAATCCTCATGAGAGGGAATACCCTTTCCCAAGCGACATAATTACACTTTGCATAACTTGAATGATGGTACTAGCCAACAAGTATGAAGCTAATCAGAAAGATTTAAAAAACTCATTAACCCCGCTTATGACATCTAATTCGTTCCGATCTTTGAGTATCGCCAGGCCACGCATCCCCACAGGAGCTTATCTGACCTATCACGATGTGATTTGCATGAGGCTGCTCAAGTCTCCAAGCTAAGAGCCGCAAGTCTCGATTGGCGCACGAGATCCCGCAACTTACATATTCGCTTCCAATTTGGAGGGTCTTGTGCACTTTCGTAGGATCTCGGTGACCGAGCTTTCGGGTCGTTGCTCGTAAATTTCCACCTCTCATCATCATCGTGTTGATCGTCAGCGGCACAGCAATCGCAAGCTTAACTTAAAGAAGACATTTTCTTCGAGGGCTGCGGTCTTCACATGCTCTGAATTACCGCTTGACGCGCAACTTGCCGCCATGCTTTAGCCCATTCCTGAACGACAATACACGCGGTAGGATTGGCCAAGAGGTCTCGGGCCGGAGGCAGCAATCTTGCCCCAGCTGCCTAGAAGTTGAGTTAGCATTGACCAAGTCTAGAAACTTGCCCTTTCATACCCCCTTAGGAAATGCAGTTCCGTAGAACTTCCATAGCATATAGAAATCAGAAGAGGTTCCTCCACACATATCTCAAAATCTCGATTCGATTAAACAAATTGCATTTTCATGCTTGCATGTACGGGAAACTTAGAATAATGCTTTTATATTGGTGAAGCATTGTAAAATCGTCTGATCGTTTCCCGGACTCGAGATTTCACCACGAGTAATTACTTTTTGAAGCAAAAGAGGGGTCGAGGACTGATTGGTCAGTACATAATCCCAACCCGGGCGGCAAACGTATTTACATTCATATAAGAACTGGAAGTATCGCATACTGATGTCATCCAAAAATCAAGTCAACAGTGGTATACTTTCGAATTTCAAAAGTTGGGTGGGATACGCTGATCCCCCACAACCATTTTAGGTAGTCTGCGAGAACATTGAGAAACAAACTTCACTGCCTCCTCGAATTTCCCAAATTCAGAGGCGGATGGATGAATGAACGGCCAGGACTTCGACAGGAACAATTTCTTCGACTGAATACATTCCCTGACTGAATGAGATCACCGACTGTAGACATAACACTCGGGATGTTAATTTACAGCTGAAAAGAATAACCAACGGCAAAGCCTTCGTGACTGCAAGTTTGGAGCAATGTGTTGTCAAAAGTATAGCAAAACGTATCTATCCACTTCAGGACCTTCAGTCCGTGATTTTTATACTCAGCAGCTCCGCCACGAGCCACTCAGACACGATTCACTCGCAGGCTCCTAAACGAAAGTATGAATCCAAAGGTTACTCCCAAATTTCATGGAACAAAAAACTTCAACCCGGGCGAGCCTCACATTATAGAAGAACGTCCATCAGATCAGCTCCTCCATCAACCTCTGCGCAATTGGCACTTTCAATATTTTCCAACCTTCACAGGCTGGTCAAAGTATCTGAAGAACGAAGAAAAGGCTAATTTTGACAACAAGACTTTTGTGACAGAACAGGTTGATATTGAGGAGTTGAGTGGGCCATGAGCTTATCGAACCTGTATCTGATTCAAGGGTTTTGTCTGGAAAAGAATTCTCCTTGACACTGCACTTCTCTGTACACTTCACCCCAAGAACCATGATTCATTTCGAATTTGGCTCGCATACTGTATTATTGTATAGGAGAAGAGAGGCTGAGAATTTTATACCCCTGCTCTCAGACATGCATATGGCGCGTAGCCGTGACTCAACATTCCCTAGGCTATGATCGTGAGGCAACCCAGACTTTATTAAATAAACCCGAGAGCTCTCTGAGATCCTTAAACAGCAGAAAGTTGAGCGGATTGCAGCTACAGAGCTTAGCCAGAAATGCCTTTTTGCCCAACGAGTGCCACGTTGCAAATTAGATTGTACAGAATTCATCCAGGACCGGTATCCGGGGTCCCCCTATCAAATGGATGCAGTTGACCGTATGATGAACGAATTTGACAGCAAGAAATTCATGGTTGAATGACTAAAGGCGGAGAACCGGGTGAACACAAATTATTACAAAAACGGGGGTTCATCTCGCCTTCAGATTACTTGACACAATGATAACCAGCAGAAAGAAGTACCCACCACTACCGTGGACTCCGACCAGGCTCAGCACGTGACGTTCATTCTACTCGTTTGTTTTCTTTATGGATTTGACAATCTCCAAGAAAACATTAATTTATGCCCACGACCCCGCAGTGCGATCCCATCCAATCTAGCTCTAGCTACGTATCAACAAGAGGGTATAAAAGCTTTTGCAGAGACTTCCTTCGGACTTTTAAGCCAACATTCGTTCAATAACCCGGAATATGATATTATGTGTTGGGTGACGAGACTCACGTCACCCAGCTGACCAAGCGATCAGAAGCTGGTTCTTCTATAGTAACTTGCGGTGAATTAACCCTCCTCCACCATACGAAAGAATGATACGAGTCAATGATGAGAGATATTGACAGTAAATATTTTCATGACTGAATGAAATATGACTGAATGGATGATGAATCTCTCACCTTGCCACCAAAGTCTTCGAGGAGCTTCTGCCATTGATATACGACAAATTTCATAGTCTAACATCACTGGCCAACGATCTATCTTTTCGATTTCGTCGAGTATTGTCACGGTCTTGAGCCAGTAGCGAAGCAGCGACCTTTTATACCCAAACAATTCCATGCCTACAGTCTGACAGTCATTTCTCTTCCCTTGAACGGCAACCTTTTCGCTAGAGAATGATATAAAAATCTCCCCTAAATCCCTTCTGCAAGTCTCAAGCTTGAAAGGAACAACGACCCACAGAAAACAACAGTGGATTGTGAAAGGGAAGTCTTTCTGATCTTACCCACCCTCACGAAAAGGCTTATCATCCCCGATATTCAAAGGTATTAAATCCCTGCTACTTATGCAGTCTGTCAAATTTGAATGAATGATAACAATGATTGACAGCAATTTCGCTATGACATAACAAAATACTGAAGCATACTAGTATCATTTCCCTGGACCTAGGAGATTGGGCAAACTATATATGGGAAATGCTCTACTCCGCTCTGGAAGTTCTCAGCCTGCCATAACTCTTGTCGGCTTCTCAGACCGATATCTCAAGATATTTGCTCTTGTACGAGAAGCCGGGGTCAGCAATTTATGCCCACAAAACCGCCAATAGGTGAATGCGGATCTCAACCGTTTTCTGGCAGCGGAATCGGAGAATGAGACTTCGGAGAGTATAAATTTAACTCCCTACTGGTGGTCGAGACTTCAAGAATCAAAAGGGTATCCAGATGAAGAAGTTATGTGTGGCCCGCTGCTTGATTGCAGAAAGAAAGTATGACAGCCCCGGGCTTCAAGTGAATTAGGTTTCACCTGTCCCGTCCTTGATTTTGAAGTCTTAAAGTTTCGAGTCTTGGCAAACATGTCTAGAATGATGATCAGAGAACTTGACAGCAGACTTTCCACGACTGAAACTTTACCCGAATAAGTCATTGGAAGGACGAGCTGATTAACTCCCATGCTTATGTGATTTGGGCTTGAAATTTTCAACGGAAGATCTTAATTCGACCCTCCTCTAAAATTGTACTCGCTGACCACCCCAGGTGTCTGATTCCTCTTTGCTGATCATGATGGATGATTTCAATTAATCGCAAAGGGATGATATTTTATACTCCCAAAACCCCAGTGATATCTGTATGTTTGGAAGAGGGAAAAGGGGGTATAAAAGAAGTCGCTTCTCGTCGGGAACTCTTCAACACTAAAATGGACTCGAGTTATGCTTAACTTAGTTTCCTGTTCGTTGGTGGGGGGTCATTGCAAAGCAAGCAGTTTTCTTTTAGATTTTTATCTGTTTTTCCCGGTTTTCAGAATTTGTAGTACATAGAATCTCTGGCCACCTTATACTGCGGCCATATGAATGTAGGAAAACAAAGCTTGACAGCAACTTCTTCCGTGACTGAACGAAAATCCTAAACGATCCATCCATGGGTTAACGGATAAAATACCTGTAAATGTTCGGAATCTCAAACCAATATCCTGGTTGGAGGTTTACAACGCCTCAGGTTGGGACTCCAACCATGTGTGGGCCCTGTTTCAACTTTTCATGATCTACGGCTCGAAACTGGGACCGAGGCGGTGATATTTTATACCCTCACCACTATCCCCAGCAAGACTTCCGCTGGTGGGAAATCGAGGGTATAAAAAGTATCCTACCCCCGTCACCGACTAACAAACGCTCTCTAACGGCGTTAGTGGTCAACATCTCAGATTCAGGGTGGTTCGATATTGGGTGGCAGGAGAAAGAGAGTCTCTCTAGCAGTACCGCGTAATACAGTGAGTGGTGCTGCTGCTGGAAAATGAGGGTAGGTTGAAATTCTGTTGATGTTTGAGAGGGGCGAATGAATGCGACGACTTGACAGCAACTTTTCCCTGACCGACCAAATATTGAATTCACCACTTTTCCAACTATCTCTCCATATATTGATCGGATATTGAAATCTTAAGATAAAACATCCGATTCAACTTCCTCGCACCATCATCAGCGCAGCTTCAATCCAGCTGATAGGTACATCCTCGTCCCCGCGATCTGTATCACTGAACTTGAAACAGGGGATATATCTTTTATACTTCCCCAAACCAGTCATTCTTCGAATATTTTGAGTAAAAGGAAGGAGTATAAAAGTCGCTCCTAAGACGAGTCTTAGAATCCTCAAACAACAAACTCAGGAAAAATGGCACGGCATGGGGTCCGTCGGAGAACTGCTCCAGTGCTCCACTCCCTTCTCCACTCCGCGCCTGCAGTAGAAGAGAGAACTGGTGTGGAGTATTGAATTTCGTTTTTCCCTTGTTGGGGATGCGAACATGTGGTCGGGAAGTTGACAGCAAGCTTTCGGTGACTGAAAACATGGCCAATAAGTTGATTTCATTGAAAATATATTCACCGCTCCATCTCTTTATCGGGAAACAAATTCTTTGTTGTGGGTTTCAACTTTGCCCCCCAAAGTACCATGCTACAGCTTTCACACCCATGACATTGGGTCCTCTTCATTGTTCCGAGTTTGGATTCTGAAATGAAAACGAGGAGAGGAATTTATACCCCCACAACCGAGCCCCCTAAGCCTTTGGGAAGAGAGGAGAGGAGAGGAGAGGAGAACTGAAGAGGGTATAAAACCCCGTCAAGTTCTTTTCTGGAACAAAAACAATTGTTTTTGATAGCATATTGGTTGTAAATTGATGGCTGGCTTGTAGAAATTCTTACCTTGACTTGGTTCGTTGGAGGCAAAGCTGCTGGCGGTTGAGATGCCCAAGGGGAATAGGCTACGGAGGAATGTGCGAATAAAGGTAAGGAGACTTGACAGCAATTTCTTCCATGACCGACTGCTCACTACAGTAACAGGACAAAATCTGTACATTCCCAGGACCGAAATCCCTCTCTTAAACTTAAAGAAATTAACACGGTGAAACTCTCGAATGAAATGCAGTGGCCACGATCCAGAGCCAACGATGTCCATTTTCCTGTTCTCTGACCAATCCATGCTTGATTTTCCCTCAAAGATTTGGAGGGGTAATATATACCCCTTCCCCATGACCAAGATCTAGAACTCTGATATCTTTTGAGGATGAGGGGAGAGAGGGTATAAAAAGCTCCAAAACTTTGCTTTCCCAGACTCCATACTTTAAATAATCACTGGTAAAAACCAGACATTCGGTGGAACGATGTCGTTCTCAACCCCGCCTTATGTAGGAATCTCCTCCCCACCCAATGGGTAAGGGAGATATTCAATACCCCCTCGAGAGGGGAAGGAATGAGTACAGGAACGAATTAATGAATGAATAAGAGTAAAACTTGACAGCAACTTTTTTAATATAACGACTGAATTCGTGAATGGACGAAATGGATAACCCGTGAGGTAATCTATGCCTTGAACATAAATCCGGAACGAACCTCTCCAACACGGCCTCAGCACCCAAAGATTCGGGGTGACGAGGCAAACCACTATTGCTATAATGAGAATTTTGACGCGACTGATGAGCTCCATTCCAACCTGGGTGCTGATTTATATACCCTTCTCAGTCCCTATCTAGCGCCCCTTCCCATTCCAAATTCCACTCCTCGCAGTAAAGCAAACAGTGCACTAAGAACCTATTTAAGCAAAACCCAAACAACTCCTAGATATCTCAACAGCACAAGTCCCGTAACCTTTCGTGATATGTGTGGTGAGATATCTCTGCCCCACCATTCCACCAGCCCAAAACATACCTCGGTCACTAATTCCACCATTCGTCATTCCCCTATCCAAAGAATCCAATCTCGCCCTGAAAATGAAGACGAGCGAACGAACGCCAAGCCAACTTGACAGCAAAGGGTTAATGACCGAATGTCCAACATAATCACGCTCGCTGAATCCATCCATTTCTCAAGGGGATCGATAGAGAGACATTTTGAAGCCGAGAGCTCGAAGGCGTTCCTTGATGCTTTGACTGACCGTTGATAGACAGCAGATGGATTGATGGGCTTTGCTCGTTGTTTATGGATGTTCTGAGGGAAATTAGGGAGTAATTTATAGAAGAAGCTTGACGAGATACAAATGAATGTGCCTCAGGAAACGTGCTAACTTGGGCGAAGATGTATTGCTTAAAGAATCAAAAGGGGAATCATATTTCTATTCCAGATAACTAGCAGCCCGGAACGCCCTGCTGTACCCTACACAAGGACGAAAAAAGAAAATAGTAATACAAGCTTCGCTTGCCCCTCTATCCCAATCTATCCACTGCCGTTCTTTCCATCACCAAGTAATCTCGCAACAAGAACATAGACAAAGACCACCGCGCCCGCAACGAGCAGTTTATGCCGTCCAAGCCAACTCCTACTCTCCTCACCAACCGCTCTTCCCCCCTCAACCACAGCCCCGACAACGGCTGAACTCCCACTCGGTCTCCTAAGTCCATTCATACCAGGTCCACAGCTGCCAGCCGAATTGCCATTCGCATCCGGAAGAACGTTGCCCGTCGCAGGATCAATCTTATTCTCCTTAATCCACTTCCAATTCTCCTTATCCAACTCCTCCCACTCAGCCCTAAACTTAGCGCCCCCATCGCCCGCCTTTACATTCCCCTTCTGCACCTTACCTCCGTCCGCCTTCCAGCTGCCCCCGCCCGTGCTATTCCACCAACGACTTCTATTCGCGGCCCATTTACGCTCCATTTCACTCGCGCCCACAGAACCGGTGGTCATTTCTTCGGAAGTCATGAAGGAGAGCAGCCCGATGAGGATGGTGGAGACTTCCCAGGCTGGGTTGAAGGATTTGGGGTGGAAGTCGGAGATGGAGAGGCAGAGACGGGTGGAGGGTTGGAAACGGCCGGAGGGGGTGTGCATTCTGATTGCTGGGGGCGCGAAGGGGTAGTTGGGGGGGAAGATTAGGGTTCCCCAGTATTGGCCGTTGTGGTAGGGGGTGTCGGGGGGACCGGTGA
>Ga0247778_1000572_pt1 | contig 39769 bp, 40 predicted proteins | sample UWRJL049202B5_FD_179939 | JGI IMG/M metagenome (GOLD analysis project Ga0247778, IMG submission 179939) | Plant litter microbial communities from Arlington Agricultural Research Station in Wisconsin, United States - UWRJ-L049-202B-5 | ecosystem: Environmental > Terrestrial > Plant litter >...
AATGAATAAAAGAGGGTGGGGGGGGGGGGGGGGGGGGGTAAGATAGGGGAATAAAAAGGGTCATTGTGATGAGGGCTCCTATCAGGTGATTAAGTGTCAGGTGATTTAAGAGGGGAAAAAGAGTCTTTGTAGGGGGGTTCTTTTGTTTGTCAAGTAATCTGAAAGGAGCAAAAAAGGCTATTTAAAGGCTTTTATATCAAATAATTAAAAAAAAACCATACTTGCAAGGCAAAATTTTAATACAAAACTTTATTATAAAGTTTTAAAACGTCGTAATTTTTGGGTTTGAGGGCCCCGTAGGTGAGATCAAGAGGCCGAGTCGGCCGTAGGTTAACGAGGGCTCGAGATCGAGTACGCGGGCCCCCGATATATAAAGCGTTTTTGGGCGAGGGTCGGCAACCGCCCCTACAATGCTTTTCAGTTGTGTTGCGGATTTTACACATACCGCTGGAGCAAAGAGAGTTGGTAAATAGTTTGATCACATGATCTCCCCCTAAGTAAATACAGAATGCGATCCCGCGTTCTACAATTTGTTTTTCTTTTATATTTCTTTTATATCAAATTCTTTAGTTCTCATGGATATCAAATCGGAGAATCTGAAACAAAGAATCCGTTTCTATAGGCTTCTTGTATGTATGTCACGTGTACTTTTTACTCCCACATTAAGTGGGCTGTTGCTTTAAGGCGTATTTGAACTTTTCGATTATAGTTGCAAAATTAAGACTAACAAAGACATAGTTGAGTAAATTTGAAGCAACCTTACCGTATCATAATGGGAGTTGCTTCTGGAAAAAAAGTTTCAAGGGTCGACCATTTGCGAAGAAAGGGCTGCCCCCCTGCGGGGACTCACAAATAATTTCCCGCAACTCCCGCACCCTGCATACGCATACCCCCTCCTCCCCTCTCCAAGGCACCTCGCAAACCTATTGCTCAGGAAAGAGATCCATCATCGTATCACTTGTAGTGGGAAAGACGACTGGCGATGGCGCCTGTATCGCCGGACCTGCTTCAGTCTGCGCAGGACTTTCCGTTTCTGCCTCCGTTTGCGCCTCCTTCGTCTTCCCGTTTCCTTTTTCCTTGGGGTCAAATATATAAAAGTCGCCTGTTGGCGTACCGGGTTGCACGGGAGAAGCAGCTAGGCCAGGCGAAAGACTCAGAGGGGGCGGACTCGGCACAGCCCAGTCTTCGTAGTGGAGTGGAGAAACTGAGAGCATCGAATAGTCAAACATAGCTCGCATATAGTCAACTTCCGCACCTTGAGGATAAAGCCACTCTGAATGGGTACTCATAGGCGAATCGGCCGGTGAGGACACATCCATGGTTGCTTGTAGCGCTTCTTGGCGTTGTTTCTCCATTCTGGGCAGCATCACGTCGATTGAGGTATTTTCTCTGATGGCCATGCTTAAAGTTTCCTTCCGATCTGGGAAGTGTAGTTGTATGAACTCAGAGTTCGCCCAGGAATCGTGGAATACTGCCTGGGTATCATCGAGCAGTTCCTGGGCCGCTGCCCAATCTTGCATTCGCGTCTTGTGCTCGGCATACCAAAATAATCGGTGCAATTTCATCTCTGGGGAAGTTTCCAAGTGCAATGACTCGTGGCCTTGCTGGAATAAGTTCTCCGCTGCTTCAAGCTTGCCCAAGAATGAGTAATAAGCTCCAGAATATGACTTGCGACGAGACGAATAGAGCTTGTCGATTTCAGTACAAATATTTTCGTGCATTCTACTACCGTTGTTTGAATGCAGAGCCTCGTATTTTCCCTTCAGGATACTTTGGTCCTCGTCGCAGAGGTCGAGAAAACAAGCTCCCCTCTGTTTGGTCTTCATGTCTCCAATGACCATTATGGTTTTGAAAGCATGTCCGATCTTGCTGGAATCCTCCATTGATGGCTCGAGATCGATGCTTCGTTGCCATTTCGCCCGCATGTCTTGGATTGCTGGGCGAAGAAGTCGCACATATTTGTTTTCGGCCATGAACGACCATTTTCGAATCGCGGCGTGGCAGACCAGTACCGTAGTCCAATAGTCGCTGACGATCTTCAAAGAGATCAAATGTTTCTTCAACTCTTCGAAGTTTGGAGTCGCAATGTTGTGGGCATAATTTTCGGGCAGGATTGTGTGGTGCTTGAAGAGCAGCTGTCTGATACGTAGGTTCAGCTCTCGAGGTCAAACCTTTCCCGTTACCAGCTGAATCATCTCGGCTTCAAATCCCGCGACGATTGTCAGCCAGTGTGTTGGACCAAGAATATGACAATAGGCATCTCTTGCTGGCTCTAGCGAAGTGACCGATGCCTCGAAGTCGGCATCAAAGATCCATGCACGGCCCATGTCGAGCTGTGCATGCGCTTCGTCCAGTTTGTATGCTCCTAGTGACCATATGATATTACCGCCGCCATTCCCATTTTCATGTCTACCTAATGGCATCCAATCCTTGCTGCTGTGATTGTCTGACCAGATCCGATTAAATTCGACGTTGAATTCGGCAATTCTATCGTTGCGTTCCTCCCTTTGCTCGCCGACACCATTTTCTGAGGTACCGTCAATTGCGAGCGATAACGGTGTTCTGTACATCAGACTAGACGGAAGGGCTATGAAAAGTCAGCCTCTATTGGGGATATGGACGTAGCCACTGTACTTGAAGCAGGAGACAAAGCTGAGATAACCCCTGTCCCGATGCGCTTTTGGAAAGCGTCTACTTTCTCTTGTAGTACTTCGTGAAATTCTCCATCTTTTCCTCGTCGTTCGAATTTTGTCTTCTTGCCTTCGTGATCCATACGTTCCTTGGTCTTCTTCACAATTGTCGTCATGACCTTCTTAGGGATGTTCTTCGACATGCCCCATTTTTTTATGTTCCTCTTGTATGCTTTCTCACTAACGAGCTTGTTAGGTTCTAGTTGGCTTGTTCTACGAAGTAAAGGGAAGAAACAGCGGGGACTCTCATAGCTCGGACTGACATCTTAAGTGACAATCTAGGCGTGCTTACTTGGCTTCAAAGTCGTGATTCAATTTCATGATCCCTATCACATCCTCTAGCGTTCGATCTTGGTCGATGTACAGAGTTTGAATATGAGGTCTTTGCCTCTGCCATTCCTTGTTAGATATTCTTCGGTACGGCCGAGGCTGGGAAGTTTCGGCTGATGGCTCAGCCATAATTGGTACACGCGAGCTCTGACCGAAGGGATTGGTACTAGCCATACAGATTTTAACTAAGAAGGGCGATATCGTGATCTCTGATTCTTAGAAAACTTCGTGGATTCTCCCAATTTGGAGCAGGGAAATGGCCCAGACATGCAAAGAAGCATGTAAATGTGAACATGATCGAGATGTCAATGCCATAGACGCCACTCTGAAGGGCGGGGCGAGCAATGGCGCCCGGCATGCGCGATATATAACCAATAGTTCCAGACACGGCTGGTTGTGTAACATTTGCAATGTTTTAACTCGTCCGCCAGCATCCTTCGAGTTGGTTTCACTCGGTGAGCTGACGTGGATTATCCCAGTGCGAGTCGCGAGCACTTGCAGGAACAAAAGGGACATTCGGCTCCGCCTTCCCTCGAAAAATTGCAGCGCAGTACCAGTGTGTGTGCACATCTTTACCGTTCTTTTTGAGGCTCTGCTCATTTGAGAACCGACACTTTGAATATTCGTCGCGATACTGGACAAGACAAGTGGTGTAAAAATATTTGCAGTAGACATCGAGCATGTGTTCAGAGGTGTAGATTGAATTTTTGAATTCCTATCATGCGTTACATCAATTGAACTCCATGACGTTTTTATTCATTTGGTCTTTGGACTCACGAGAGACTCTCTTTCGTTTCAGAGTTCCAAAGGGACCTCCAAATCTGGAGGATTTCTCGTTCCAGTGCAATTACCTCCCCAATTTGGTGCTTATGGAGTGGGAGGGACGTTCCAGAGCATAGTTCAGTATACTTCCGTAGGGGACGTGCACTCTGAGCTTTTTGGTACCAGCGAAAAGGACATTGAACGGCCGTTTGTTGGGATATTGGTGCGAACCATATCCTTGCGGCCCACAGATGTTCAAGTATAAATATCATGATTATTTTCGTGTTTCTGGAAATCACCGGGTGCACATCGATCCTCTCATTTTTCCAGACGGAGAAAGAACCCCTACTTCTTCTTGTCCCCACTGGTGTCTGTGTAGTTAAACAACAGTATACCACTTTCGTCTCACTCCCTGGTACGAAGGGTACAGTGGCAATGTCCCCAAACACATCGAATGATGGAGCCAGTGCGCCTCACATGAAGCCCACGACTAGAAACAAGGTAAGTCTTTGAGAAATGAGACCCACCTTGATCCTTAACGCCGTCTAGCCTAAACTCTGTAGGAGAAACCCAGTACTCAAAGTGAGAAAGACTCCGGTGTCGTGCCATCATCTAATTTCAACAGCGAAGAGAGACACACGAAACCCAGCCCAACATATGAAACCATAATGACTGCTGGATGGGCGACACACGATAAGCTCCAACGCTGGATTGAAGAGAAGCCAAGTGAGCAGCCTTGGAATGTTATTAGTTCTTCTTCGGTGAAGACGAGTGGGCAAGAACAAAGCGGAAATTCTTAAGAGTAGGAAGGGAAATCTCTATAAGCTGAAGATGGAAGGTGAGGCGTTCAAGAGGGCCGCCAGGATTTTGGAACGAGCGCGCTCTTTGTAAATGTTACTTGTCTTTCGACACAAGCACTACTCCGGAAAAATATTTACAGCTGGTGATAATCATGGAAGCCTTTGAAAAAAGATACACAATAAGAATCATCCTATTTCTGTGCGGGGCTTGGTAGTGGGATTAATATTTGGTCTTTTCTACAGCCACTCACTCTTCCCCAAGATATGCAATCCGTTTCACATTCTCAATATGCTCTAAACCCCCCTTAACAATCGCAATATCCTCATGTCTCGCAAACAAAACATCTCGTCTCGTAACCGCACAAATCACTTCCCTCGTGCCAGAGAACCAGTCATATGGAACAAAGAAATGTCGCAAATATGACACCGAGGTAGTACCCAGGCTCTCGAGCTCCACAGAGCAGACCCAGGAGCTGGTGTCGAGAAAAAGGAGCTTGCCATTGTTGCTGAAGCCAATCACGTGCGCCATATAAGGATCGAGGATTTTAAGCTGTGGGGAAAAAAGCAGATTTGCCGTTTTTGTATCCTTCGCTGCACTTTCGGTAGAAGCCCCAATACACTTGTCAGCTACTTCGGCGGCGTCTTTAGGGCTACTTTCTGGGAGGTCGAAACTGGATGAGTCGAGCAAGCGCACGCTACACGTCTTTGCTGAACCATCTAGCTCGGACAACTCGAGAAGAACCCCGGTGTAGTGCTTCGAGGTGTATAGATTGGCGCTTTTCAGTTGTAAGTTCTGGATACACGTGGGGATCGAGATAGCTGCTACGTCGGAGAAATCGTTCCAGGAATAGATTCGCGCGGCTGCTCCTTCGATACAGAGAATGTGAAGCGGTGATTGCGGGTGCTGAATCCATTTTCGGACTCCGGGTGTTTTCGCGTGCAGGAGAATTTGCTCTTCGTGCCCGTGAGCACTCCAGAGATGATCTGACTCGCGGGTGGAGAGGATGAATTTATCAGTAGTCTCACTATTTAAGACCTGGATGATAGACTTTCCGCAGTCCAGGCGAGATTGAAACGCCTGATTCCTGGTCTCCCACCCCTCTGCCTGTGTCTTGTGGAGCTTCCATGCGAATATTCCATTTGATGCGTCGATACTCATGATAATACCAAGGTGAGGCATCCAAGTAACGATACGAACTAGTGATTTGTGGCGGTAAAGCGTCTTCAGCTGCACTCCAGTCTTCAACTCATACCAACATACAGATCCGTCAGCCTTGCCGCAAAATACCACTTCACCATCAGGGTGCAACAATATAGCACTGATATTGGATTTTGCATCTGGTGATACCGTCTCGAATATCGATGTCGATGTACTTTCACTGCTATCATCGTCCACCAGGTCTCGAAGCAGAACTGCCGGCTCCCAGATATTACATTGCGAGGCTCTGACGTCGGCAAAGTGGAGATTATCTCCGCTGAATGATAATTGCTTAACGTAGAAGTTCGACGATTTCACCCGGTACAGCAATTTCAAGGTGTCGAATCCGTAGATGTGGATTGTTCCAGAGCCGGCGCTGCCAGCAAGCAAGCGTCCGTCTGGGCTTACGGCAAGCGTATGACAGTCCGCGCGGACGCTCTCGATTTCTTGATCATTGAAGGGATCAAGAACTGCTAGTTCACCGTCAAGGTAAGATGCGGCGAGGAGACTGATGTTAACATTGGGGTTGAAAACTAGGGCAGAGACGATGTGTGAGCTTGTTTCACCATTCGGTAGCTTTTTCCCGCATGTACCGTAATACGAATCTTCCTCGAGATCCCAGAGTGTTATTGGCCGTCCACTATATGCGACTGCCATCATTTTATGGCTGATGGAGATTGATATTGCAGACGGTTGACGATGGAGAGGTGTGTCAGATTCATCGTCTGAATCGCGCCACGGCTTGTCAGGGAGCGGAAGTCCGTCGTTGTTCAGATCCCAGGATGCCAAATAGTTCTTATGAGATGCTACTGAAAGTATGTTATCGTCGAAAATGAGAGAAATTGGTCGTGGCGGTGCTTTGAAGCTGTGAATGGTATCACCACTGCGAATATCCCAGATTTTTACACTTCTCATTCCGCAAGATGCCAGCGAATTGGAGCAGCTCTTGAACTGCATATGTTTGACTGCTTCTCCATGATGGAGAGTTTTGAACTCCTGGCAGGACGTCGCATGGTAGAGAGTGATATTACCCGTAGTAAGACCCACGGCGAAGAATTCGTCCCCGTGGCAAATAGTGCTGGCTTGACCTTCTTGAAAATCAATACAAGCCAGTCGGTCATCCCAATGAGTATTGTGATGTCCCACGATAGATAGTTTTCGCCCCGAGGTTGACGTTTTATATATTGTAGACTCCGTTGGACAGAATGGCAGAATGAGAGTGAAGATTGATGATGGAGACAGGACAAGTGCATCAGCAAATTTTGCCGCGATGCGAAATAGATCAGTTGTCCAGCCTTTGATAACTTGCATTTCTTTTCCGAGAGGGGACATCTCGGCCGACCGGATCTTGAAGTATCTCCGAAGATTTCTCGCCGTACGTATCAAAGGTACCAGGTCTTGCGTTTGAGCGACAACCTCAATCCATGAAAGTACGTTTGATCCAAGAAAGGTATGAAGTAGAATTAAGACCTCGCTTGATTGGGGATCAGACTTGCTCAGATGGTAGGAAAATGCTTCACAGGCGTAATTTGAGAAGCTGGTCCTTTTCTTCGGACTAGTCATAGCAGGACCACGTCTGCCAGCACGAGGCGGTTTCATTTCTGGTCCAGTGAGGTACGTCAGGCATGCTCTGGCCATTTGGGTATGTGCTTCCTTCTCTTTAATGGCAAGTTCAAATTCCAGGTCCCTGCGCAGGAGAAATTCTCGAGCGGTCTCATGGACCATTTGAATCTTCCCATATATGTCCACTGTTACCAGTTGGCCACACAATGCTGTAACAGTCTTCTCAAGGTTGAGAAAATTGTCCTTCACATCGAGTTTCAGAGCGCCATCAAGCTCATTGGTGGTTAGGGGCCTGATTGAACTCGTTGCCCAGGTAAGAATTGCTTTGGTAAGTTTCTTCCCACGCGTCGCTTGCGACATTGTTTCAAGCGTCCGTTGGTACAGCGGTTCCATATCTCGGGGTACATCGTCGAGCACCTCCTTGATTTCCTCCTCGCTATAACAATTCGAAAGTTCGTTCAGGACCAAAACAGTCCACAAGAATGATCCTTTGGACTTGGCTAGAACTTTATTCACCAGTGCAGCACGGTCGTCATCTCCCATCACACCTAAAGACCTTGCTCTAGTCTCGACAAATAGTTTGATGTCCGGGAGAGTGTCCGCGGTTGAAATTCCTTCAGCATGAAACTGGTGAACGCCAAGTGTCGTGAAGTGGTTCTCCAGCTCAGAAGTCTCACGACTCGTAATCAAGATTCGTAGTGGTATTGAATCATCGAGCTTGGCCAGCATGAGATCGAAGAAAGGGGAAATGTTCCCACATTCGTCCAAGCCGTCAATTACCCAGTAATTTCGTGTAAGCTGGGCTTTAAAAATACCAGCGGAGAACAATTTTCGCCATACGGTACGTTCATTGTCTTTGTCAAAACTGCTCTCTCCAATTTGTATATTCAAGAGTATTTCTCGAACGTGTTCATTAGTACATGCCATCTGGAATGCGAGGGATCTGAGGCAAGCCCCAAGTCGCGACTTGGATTTGTCCCCGTGCTTGAAGAAAAAATAGCTGCAATTTGCATTCGACCTATGCAATTGATCGATAGCATATCCAGCGAGAATAGACTTGCCAGTCGCTGGTTTACCTTTGATCCAGAGTACTCTTGGGGCATCTGAGGCAAAATTCTGCCATTTCAGGTAAGCGTTTTTAGTCGAGAACCATTCGCAAGTTCCCGACATACGAGCCTCTTCAGCACGAATATAATCCTCTTCGGGCGTTTCTGTCACATTCAAGAATTTTCTAAGTTCTCTGAGCTGATCGCGCAACAGCTGGTCTTGTGGTTTTGACACTGCAAAGTATACATCAGCAACGACTAATGTCGACATTGTAATTTGCCGTACCTATCTTGGACGCGTCATTGACAGTGGATGCAAGGGCATTTCGAATTATCAGATAGTTTGGGTCTGCAATTGTGTCGAATTTGCAGATTGAGCGATGGTCTGCATTCATGGGCATCTGCTTCTCATTAGGATACCCTAGAGTGGCTGAATCTGGGGCAACAATAAGTGTGCTGAATCCACCTCCCATATTAAGCTTCTGCGTTTCGTAGAATGACGAAAGATTTATCCCTGAGGAATAATTTCGAAATTCGTCATTGATGATTTGTATGGTTCCGGAACTGCGTTTCAGGTCCGTAACGTATGCACGGGATGAATGAGCGGCCTGCAGAATATTGCTCAAGAGCTTCGCCGAGTCTGAGCCTCTATGTGGCGTGGCGAGGAATAATATCGAATGGAACCTTGCTGCGAGGGGTTCACAGTCCGAGTCTTGCTTCGCTAACATATACGCCTTCTTGATAACTAGACCACCCATACTGTGTCCAACGAGCACTATTGGTGTTTCCGCATGTCCTATGTAGGGAGATATGCTCATTTCGCCCAGCAATGACTTCCCAAAATGATGTATATTCAGGCAGCTGCTTTTGGCTTTCGCCCAGTCTGAATCATATCCGAAACTATGAATTCGCACATTTTTGAAGGCGGGATCTTTGGGGAGCCACTCTTGGGGCCAGTAGTGCGAAAGCGATGTTGTCTTGCTCCATGTCTTTTTCGAGCCACCTCCTAGGCCATGCACAAAAATGAGGTCGACAAGAGTTTCTGAGGGGCATTGCAGGAGATTGAGTCCGAGAGCACCCTTAGAGTCATCTACGCCGTCATCCGTGATCGTGGTGACCCTGCTCAAAGCACTTGAGCCAGATTCAACGGAACTCGATCGAGAGTGGGAATTGCTGTTTAACGACACGTCTGTGTCTTTGCGCCAAAAACGCCTAACGTACTTTGAAGAATTTAGTCAAGTTTATAGGAGATGGAATGGCTCGTACAGTATTGTCTGGCATTTTTTCTCAAGCGTATCCTGTGCTTTCCGCTGGCTGAAAGAATTCCTGGTGGCATCGTTGACGACTTATCGCGACCATAACAGGATTGCAATGCGCGAACTTGCGGAGAAGCCGAATGGTAATATACTGAATTGAAGTAATGGACTCAAGATAATACGATGTCCATAAGCTCTCAGAGTGGGTTTGCAGCCTCTCCGTGGAATGGGGAGAAATCTACGAAGGTACGAGTCGAAGTAGATCGTCCCACGAAGCTAGGCGAGATCCAACCAGGCCTGCATAATCGTATTCAGGGGTGCCACAGGTCCTCCGTTCGAGTACTGTCCAACGGCTCTCCTTTGCTTGAACAACCCCCGGCCGGGAGAGGAGGAACTTCTCCAATGTTAGCTTGATAAATCAATGTATAAAGATTATGAAGTATCGACCTTACGTGTGCGGGTGGCCAGCCGCCGGAACACGCAAAATAGCCCGCGTTTTTGCTGAAGCGCTCGGCAACTCTCAGAGCCCCCCAATCGTAGTCATTTTAGGGTTCGTGCAGCATCAACGAGCGCGGATAGGATGGTGTGGGCGCCTACCTGCAGTAGGCGGGCTCCGCAGTGCCTATCGCGCGAATCAGGAACTTGAGCAATCGTGCACCCCAAATGCGTTTCATAAATCGTGGCCACGAACCTGATCCTTCTTCATGAGTCCATTGTTCACAATGATATCTAAACAATCCCATCCAGCCATTGCAGCCGGTGATCATAAGCGATACATGAGATATGCTCTCGAGCAAGCCCGCTTGTCCCCTCCAGCACCAAGCAAATTTTGCGTCGGAGCCGTGCTCGTGGATGGAGACAAAAACCAAATCTTGTCGACGGGATGGTCAATGGAATTACCAGATGACAACCCCGCAGACCCGGGGAAGACACACGCAGAGCAATGTTGCTTCATCAAGGTGGCTCAAAAGCACAATCTCCCGGAGGAGCGACTTGGTGAAGTACTGTCGAAGAACACCATCCTCTACACTACGATGGAACCATGTAACAAGAGATTGAGTGGAAACAAGCCCTGCGTTGATAGAATTTTGGGACTCAAAGGTTCGATCAAGGCGGTTTACATTGGAATCAAAGAACCCGAGACGTTCATTGAACAAGGTGTGCTCGTCGTGGGCAGGAAAAGACTTGAGGACGCTGGAATTGAGGTCATATTTGTGGAAGGAATGGAGGACGAAATTTTGAAGGTCGCTACAGCAGGTCATTGATATATGGAAGAGGGGTTCATGGGAGAGTTCATAGAGAGCTCGAGTGCTTGGAGCGTTCAATGGTCCAGTGTAGATAAAAAGATCACTTGCAGGGTTCGGACAAAATCCCGAGAACTTTAAGACCTTTAATCTTAGGTGGACCGTGCCGCTGTAGCATCCCGTAACAGCCTAACGAGCGTAAAGTCCTTCACTCAAACAGCTAAATTTAGCGAGCCACTCACTATCGCCCAACTACCCCAGGAGGTGTCTTAGGGAATATAGCAAATCACCAGCAAGGACCAAGCGCTTGCCAACAAACGCCACCGCGCGCTTGTGCTACTGATTATCATAAGTAGCGACAATAAGCTGTTCTCCTCACTCAGAACCCCATAATGATAGCGACAGTATAACCAGAAATCTTCCTGCAGCCATGAGCCACAACAGTGTAGCCGAGGGATCTCCCTTCACCACAGGCAGCACAAAATTGGACCCAAAAGTCCTCGCAGGTTGTTTTGAAAGCCCAATCATATCTTGAACCATTCCAACTAAACTCATTACAGAATTACCTCAAGGCTGTCGAGTCATATCAACCGAGTCCCACGGAGTCAGTTTCTGGGCTAGCACTGGTCGGATTGATGTTGAGCTCGTTGACGGAACTCTGAAGACCTTTTTCATGAAAGTGGTGTCAAAAGAGCTGGGCAAGAACATGGTTCATGGAGAATTCGAGTCTATGAAAGCCATACATACGCTTCTTCCAAATTTCGCACCAAAAGCAATTGCCTGGGGAACGTACGAAGCGGTTCCAGATACACATTTTTTCTTGTGTGAATTTCGGGACATGATTGATGAGATGCCTGACCCAAACAAATTCAGCGCCCGACTAGCAGCGCTCCATCAAAATAGTCAATCTCCCAATGGCAAATTTGGCTTCCATTTAACCACTTACAGTGGCAATCTGCCTCAGATGAACGAGTGGGAGGATAGCTGGGAGAAGTTCTTTGCCAAGAGCATGAGGCTAGCTCTCGATCTGGAAATAAAGGCAAAAGGATACGATCCTGAGTTCGATTCCCTCGTGCCAATACTCTTTGATAAAGTCATTCCTCGTCTTCTTCGCCCACTCGAAAGTGATGGGAGGTTCGTCAAGCCATCTCTCGTGCACGGAGACCTTTGGTATGCAAACTCTGGAATTGACGTGGAAACGGACGAGTCTCTCATCTTTGATGCGTGTTGCTTCTATGGGCACAACGAATGTAGGTCATACCATCAAAAATTTCTCTCTCTTACTTCGACTCTCTCTGACATCAAATTAAGATGAGTTCGGCCAATGGCGACCCGTCTGCAATAGGTTCGGGGACGAGTACCTCGCAGCATACCACAATTATGTCCAAATTTCTCCACCTGAAGAAGATTATGATGGTCGACTTGATCTTTACAAATTGTGAGCATGCAATTTAAAGAAAATTTCAGATGTTAAAGCTCAGCTGACGGCTTACAGAAGATTCAATACTCATGTATCTGCCCTGTTCACTGAAAACCGCACACTTCGCGAGCAGTATGATAAATATGAACATTTGCTATCTGAACAACTGCTGACGAATATTCACAGAATGCTTGGTGATATGAGAGACTTGGCTAAGAGATATGGCTAATCGTAGCTGCGCGGATGAAATTGTGAACTGAGCGTCGAGCAAGTGATGAGCATTTTAAGGCAATAGGAGAGCAGCGATAATCAACGAATGAAAATGGTTGTTAGAGAACAATAGCGTATTCCAAAAAACATATCAAGCAGCCCACCATTACTTCCTTCGAGCATTAAAGAAATACTCTCTATGTCCTCCCGAAAGACGATGAAACAAATTCGTGTCATCTAATACCCTCTAGAAGTGCAGATCCGCTTCATAATTATAAATTATGAGTATTCAGACAGTCTGCAATCTTTTGGAAAGCTCCCTGAGCATTAAGAGCGAAATTCAAGCCATGTCCCGCGCCCGGCCAACTCACAGGATCACATCGCTTCGCAAGCGGAAGCGCGATCGTGTAATTATAATTGATAGGAGCTACTGTGCCATCACAGCTATATCTAATCAGCATACTGAGGGTAAGACAGATTTGGCAAAACTTACTTTCCAGAGCAATAGATGAAGTCCCTCTGTCCAGCAATGACCTTTGGTAGTAATCAGCAACTTGGAACCCAAAACATGGAGGATCCAGGGGAACATACCATAGCCGCTCCCTTGAATTTCGTGGGATAATTTGGGAAGAACCCAGGGGATAACAGCTCATTGATACTAATGGGCTGTCGATTGGCAAAGGTATACTGCGCGACAGCAACATCATAATCAGGTGCTTTGGAAAACCTACTCCCATTAGCCAAAATCCCCTCAATATAAATTCTCGCAGAACAGAAACTCACCCCTCAATATCCCCATATATATCCTTGGCCGTAAAATACCCATTCCCAAGATCCTTCCACTTCGCGTCAACCGTCCCCGCAATCCTCGGCGCAAAGGCCTGCAGGAAGCCCATTCCATTCGGATTATTAAACGTGAAACCCGTCAGGATAATCCCATCGACTAGATCAGGGGCCGCAGTGACGACGCTGGCTATGAGATCTGAACCTAGACTATGGCCGACTTGGACGAGTGATTTGGGTTTGCCTATTGAGCCGGTGTATTTCCCGTCTTTTACTGCTCTGGTGAGTTGGTCGAGAATCGCGATTTGGATCGAGGCTTGGTTTACGAATCCGTCTGGCCTTCCTTATGTCAGTAGATATTCTTGCTAGAGCGGGGTGGGAGATAGGTGTAACGTACTTTGAAGAGTTTCCAGTGCCGAGTCTGTCATAAAGGAAGACCGAATAGCCTAAGCTGATGAAGTAATCCACAAAACTGTACTTTTCGGGTTGAAAGCTCGGATTCCAGTAACTGCGAACCATTAGTTTCCCACCGCCCCAAGAAGTTTCTCATCATCAGGGCAACATACGTTCGATCAAAGTTCAGGCCAGCACTCAGCATCAAGACGATTCCGTTCTTGGATTGATAACTTCCAGTATCTGCTGGGCCGCAAAACTCTGCCGCGATATTATAACTCTCAGTCGACTGCATAGTCTTTCCAGTCCAAGGATTTGCGATTCCGGCGGACACGTTACTGACGAAATCAACTAGGTCGTAATTGTTCTTCCAGGGATTGGCCCATTGCTGATTGGTCGTTGTTGGCTTGAGGGGGATTGTGTAATTAACGCACTTCTTGTTGACTGCTGCATTTGTGAAGGGCGTGAGGAAGGCGAGGAGGGCTGTGCTAGTAACTACTGAGCCCGAGAACTTCATCTTGATAGTGTTGATACGAAACTTTGCTGTGAGAGCCAAACCGATTGCGATGATAGTATTATGAAGGTATCTTGACTCTTTATACACCGAGAATATATTTCAAATAAACGCAATAAGCTTAGCATTGTATATTGGCTTATCAGAGCCAAGGCTGTTTTTGGCAGCTGACAGACCCGTATTTGAGATTGAAACTCAAATTTCGGATGTGTCGTTGCGCCAGAGCAATAAGCCACAATCCACATCATCCTTAGACATGACTACACTTTGGTTCTGGGCTCAACAATTCATCACAGCGAATCAAAGTTAAGCGCGCACAGCAGATTTTCAACACAAATCGACCTCGTACATGAAATCAAAAACAAGAGATGGGAATCCTCAAACTTCTGTGGAAATTGGAACGAATTTGTTAATTTCACATACCAGAATCGGAATGCTAATGCCAATATCAAAACCTAAATTGTTAGACCGTGTCCTAAGCCGCTGCCACCATGCGACTCGTGCACGACATGAAGGGTGTAAAGCCTCGTGGTTCTGGAAGCCTGCAACAAACTAAATACGCCGTCACGAATACGCTGAACACACGTACGCTTACCCGTCAACATACGCGGAAATACGCTCAATCATACACAGGTCCCTAAGTCATTACAGTACCGGGCCGAGTTGCGACGGCAAATTCGGACCAACTCGGATTATTTCGTAAAACACGGAATTCCTTGCTCATTATCCAGATCCACCTCGGGTCCGCAAAATCTTTCATGGAACCACCCGACCTGGCTTTTAATAACCTACTTCCCAAGCTGTTTCCAGAAGCTTCTGCGGGACTTTGCCATGAAGAATTATCTGACGAAGAAAATAAAAAGCCTATCAATAGTGCAAGAATGCCGAGTTCGTGCGAAGAGTAAGGTGAGGATACATTCTAAACCAACGGCTAGGAAAACATCTACCTCCGGAGGTGCATTGCTCTACAGTTCATTAAAAAAATTCTTTACTTTTGACATAAGTTTTCGGTCTTCTAATGCCCCCTTTGAAATTCCTTCTCGATCAAAGAGAGTAATATACGCAAATTCCTGGGCTGCTACTGATGCCGCCATTTAGTTATGAAGAACCCAATTTCGTCATCTACTGAGAGGATTACAGCGAAACAGTCTTTCATCTGTGTACACACACCTCGTATTAATGATCGCAAATTTTCAACTAGGGGAAAAATTCTGTTTGCTCTCTGATTTCCAGTTCAGTTTTCGCCGTTTTCCAGATGATGCCTCCTAGGTAGTATGCAGAGCTTTGATTCCTAGAACTTCCACGGAATCCAGCTCAAATTCCCCGCAAATCTTCAAGATCTCTTAAAATCTTTTCATATTGTTTTTTTGCTGACTTCCGATACGTTTCAACTTGATAGGCGGAATAAGATAGGTAAGGAAGTTATGCCTGCACTAACTGCACAGGCCCCTTTGCCTTCATTTCTATTCCAATTCTGTGTAAGTCCTGGTAATGCTCAGCCAAAAGTCCGCAAAGAGAAGAAGTCAATGGAAGCTCAATATTAAAATTGATTGGTCGTTGATTGGGCAACCCATATCAAGAATACTCTGGTGGCGTTCTGGCGTTACTGGCATTGACTTGAATGTGACAACTCGACATGCAGGCAGCCATGAGAACGGAACCACTCGCAGATAACAACGAGTCTCTCCTATATGAATCTGTGTTGCACCTACAATCCTGAGAACTCAACTTGCTCCGCGCCATTCTCAGATTTCTCCAAGTCGCTACAAATTATTCAAACCACAATCTCATCACACTCAACTTCCCACACCATGCCTCGACACATGATTACAAGCAACGAAACCATCCTGGTCGCAGTCATCGACTAACTCGTAGTCAAAGGAATCAACTATGAAACCCTCGCGAAAGATATCGGTGCCGGTACACCCAAGGCGGCAAAAGGAAGATGGGAGAGATGCTGGGCCAAACTAAAGGGAGCCAAGGACAACAACCCTGCGAAGCCCACAGGTGTAACCAAGTCACCTGGAAGACCCAACAAACGCTCGCCAATCAAGAAGGACAAGCGAGTAAAAAAAGAAGAAAGTGACGAAGACACCGAGATCTCAGATGACCTTCCGCTTACACCTCCCCCAAAACGCCTCCCAGCTAGGAAGGCACGAGTGGAAAAGTTCGAGGAGCTACTCGAGGCGACGGAGGATGAGGAGATGCAAGGAATGACGGGAGCGGATGAGGGTGACGAGTTCAAGATCGAGATGGAAGCCTAGGATGTCAAGGCTTGACGGGAAGATGCGTCCTTTGCATGCACAGGCCAGGGACTTGAAATGGCGGGGCTGGGAAATAGCGGGGTTGAAGAGTAATATCCTTGAAAATATCAATAAAGTTGCTACTTGCTACCAGGTTCTCTACCGATAGCACGGACATGTGCATTTTGACTGATCACAGTTCGTATTTATTGCTTTTTCCGGTGCTGATCCGAGCAAGCAAACAATCGTCTGCGGAAGCCCCAAATCGACTTATGGGAGGCTCTAGCAGAGAAGCTTTCATGGTATAAAATTCAAGGCTCGATGGAGTTTCGACACCTGGTGGAAAATGCTCATTTTACTAGACATTTCATCCTATGAGATGATTGTCACCTGTTGATGTCTCGAAGAGGAAATTTAAATTTCTTTGTTGCACGTCGCAAGAAAAGGGCAAATTCTGATCATATGCAGGCCTATAGTGAGTGGGGTGCTTGATTGGCGGGGTGGGCGCTGTGTGACTGGCATGCATACGCCCTGTTGCCCGACTGAAAAGAGGGCGCTCAACCCTGCATACAGCATTCCAGATCTGCATTTCAACAAATTGATGCGAATTATTGAGGTGCGAATTGAGGTGACCGTGAAGTTACACCAAAAATCCGTATTCGCAACACGCTAAGTCCAACCTTCCTTCTATACAACCATTCCAGAAGTTATGTCAACAACTCCATATATTAAAGTTCCAAATCCGCTCAGGAATTTGGTTTCAGCGTCTTTTTACCATATTTCTCAAGACTTACTTATTATTATTTGTTGGTGGGTTAACCCGTGTGAAATCTTAGTCCGCAAGACCTTACCCGCGCAAAATAGCGCGGTTTGACACCAATTTCATTGCCCAATAGGACATTGTACCAGAGCTGCGAACTTAGCCTACAACAAACTCTGCTGAATTGGTCAAGATGTAGTAGTGGGCACTAGTATTGCTGGACATAACGATGATACCGTGATGAATCCCTTTGTGGATTCTTGGAAGTGGCGCGCGGTAATCATCTTTCCTCAGCGTCAGCAGGCTCATCGCTCATGCTCTCGTAGCCGTTGTTATCCATACTGACTGCCCATTTGGTAACACTTAAACATCTCTTTACCAGTCTGTGCCCCGCCTCCCTATCTAACCCAATCTCCATACATTCTTTGCTGCCAATCCATAATCTGAGGGTACCGGCTAATCTCTCTAACAAGCCAACGCAGCTAACAGCAACATACTCATGTGCCATAATATTTTCCATGAGTTTAAGCGCTGCTATAACGCCTAGAAGCGTGAGATTCTGCGCGGAAACGCAGAGTTGAATCTGCTTAGTTATTTAGTGGGCTGTCTGCGGGGTTGACGGTGGAGTAAAATACTGGAGGCGCGCGATGGCCTTAGCGCAAAGAAGAGACATTTGAGTATCGGGGAGTCCCGCAAGAGCTGTGATTTTGGTGATGCTACTTGGTATAGCAACCTTGTTCCTGCCAGCCATCTTCTCTTCTAGAGGGTCTATAGTTCGCAATACTTCTGCGATGCTATTACCGCGTTTCTCCTCGACCAGGACGGCACGTGCAACCAGTGCTCGGATTTGAGCACGAGAGCCGATTGGTGATATGCTGGTAGCGAGATTTATGGAGTCGCCTATGAATTTCTGATCCGAGACCGAGACCGAAGAGTTCTCTTCGGACTTGAGGCTTTCCGTGAGAGCTTGCTGCAAAATACGGCTTGAATACCACGATGCGACGGCATCAAGCGGACTTCGGATAGCAGTATCGGTGAATATAAAGTCATCGATTGTATCTCTCATGCAATTCTTCGCATCTCCAAACTTGTGCACCACTGGTAGGTTCCAAGCTAGATTGGATGCGCGTTGGCTAATACTATCGACAAGGACGTCATCACATTCTTGTTCAAGAAGAGTAAGAAGATGACTTGGAAGCTCGTCCTCTTGGTGGCCCTTTTTGTGAGCGTGTGGTTGTTGCAATAGCCTGGCCTTGTTCCATTTCCATCTAGATATTGTGGTTGCGAGATCTTGGAATATGTACCATTTGTTGAGGCCAATGTTACCGAACTCCAAGAGAAGAACTCGAATATGCAGTGCTTTAAGCATGAGACGCATGGGTGTGTCTGGGAGGGTATTTGAGGCAAGTAGAGTTAACCAAAGGCGCTTCTTGTTGACAAAAACATCACCCCCAGCTAGTTGAGCATCTATAGCAATCGTCCATGCTTTGACCCTAGCAACTTCTTTGTCGTTGGTCAATCTGGTAAGATCTACATAGAAAAGAGGCCCAATAAGATTGCGTAACCTGAGTTTGAAGATCTTCCAGCACAAAGTGACCGCTTCGAAGACGAAGTTGTTCGGAGTCATATGAGTTTCTTGGATAGCTGTGAGCCACGCCTCTCTTCGAACCTCTATGGAAGAAGAGGGATAGGGCGCAAGCATAGTCAATCGTTCGAGAGAGCGACTGTATTCAAAATCCCAAGTTGGTTTCACCTGATGTGCGGGCCATCTACTGTGCAATATGAGTCGCCAGAAGAGTACGACAAGGCCTATGTAGAGGAATAGACTCTGTGTGGTTTCATGAATGAGGAAGCTAGCAAGTATTAAGGCAGCCTGGGTAAATATTGCATGATATCTCAGTTTGTTCAGATACAACAATCTTTTGAGCGTTGTGACGGACTGCCAGAGGTAGCTTATCTGCTCTAAGTCTTCAATATCTGCGATCTGATTCCGAGGCTGGATGTTTCTCTTTTGGATGTCAAAATCGTCTCTCTGGACAGCTTCTTGGCAAATTGCAAGGTTTTGAAGATATGTGTTGTTCTAAACATGAATCGTTATCATCAAGTCCGCTTCCAAGTCGAGGGAGAATTAACACTTACTGGATGTGATCGGCACGATTCTTCAATGGCTAGATTATTTGACACTATTGCGAAGGAATTTGTTTGTCGATATTGAAGTGCAAAAAATACCGAAGTAGAAACCAGAGCTAGAAACGCGAAAATTGAGCCGGCTCTACTTCCAACTTTGGAATTTAGGAGTCCTGAACCCCGAGGTTTCTCCACCAGCTCTGGTGCTTGCACTTCATCTGCCCTAGCTGAAGCTTTGCCAATTGCGTTACCGCTGGCGGGTGCATTGGAGTCATCGACATGTGCTTCGATAGTCCTTGCTATTTCAGAGCCTGGTCCCGATGGTCTAGCCTTACTGGCGAGCTGGATACCTTCCGAATCTTGTCGAAGAGAATTATGAGAGACGTTGGATGGGGATGCTGCTGGCAAGGACATACCGGCGTCAAGAAGGCTTGTTTTCTTTTTTTCTTTTTTTTTGCCCCTGTGAAGAAGAATAATGGAATCTAGCGAAAAGGGATGCCCGGAAGACTTTGCTAGAATCGTACGATATTTTCGCCACAAGGCTGATGCCCAAACAGGCGGGTAAAAGAGGTATGCACCAATCGAACCGTTGCTGCCTAGACTAGATCTAAAGAGGCCGGGATCGACCCGAAACCTGCGATAAAGGACAAGAAACTCCGGGGCAAGCAGGATGGTCACGTGTGTCCACATTTGATTGAAAGAATTGACCAATATTTGAAGTTTACACGTAAAAATGAGGACAGAACTGAAGAAGGAGAGAGAGAGAGCTATTAAAATTTCTGATTTGGCTCGCAATATGGTGAAAATACGGAATTATCTTGCCAAATTACGGTTCCTCTTTATACTTCCATGTTCACCAATGGCTGAAGGATTTTCTTTTGCACGGCGAAGGTTAGGAATAACTATGGACGTATATTTGCCTACCAGAGCAATTACCGAGTTCAGCAGGGAGGCCTCAAAATCTCTCATGCATGCAGGGTTCTCAATGCGGCTGTGAGCACGGCAAGGCTGGAGTTCTCGCCATTTTGATTCGTTGATGACTATCAACCAACGTAGCATTTCTCTCATCTCCCCACAATTTTCTTCGTTGTAATTCGAATGCTATCTGCAGACGGAGGCCTCATTCCAGTTGGTGGCAGGCCTCATTCTGGTGTGTGCCCATCCATTTAAGTCGGACGTCTGTCCGCAACTCTTGTAGCCGCTCGTCACCAAACCATTCTTTCGTTTGAAGGCACCCTCGGTTTTCACGAAAAGCTCAGAGCTACGTGAGTAGCCTTAATTTTCTCCTCCGCCATTGCGGATTCCGCCTCCTTGACGGCGGACTCCGCACTCGGCAAGGAATATTTCATCACAGGAGTCATGGAGTCGTCACCAGTACATGTCCCCCCTCATGAGGGCTCACGAGTATGTTTTTACAGAGGATACCCAGACTTACATGGTTAATACCGAGTCAAATCTGAATATCTTCTGTAAAAATAAACTCATGAGCCCCCATGAAGGGGAACATGTAGTTGATGAGGGAAGGGGTGAACACGTGGAGACGCCTCTCTGCGATGCTCACTCTTCTCCCACTAATGTACTACTTACTTCGAGTGTTTCTCCTTTGCATTGTGAGTTTTTGAATTTGAAATCAATGCCGAATACTAACAATACGTTGACAAACAATCATTAGACGAGCCCACGCAAGAATACTTTGGCGACGCCATCATTCCTCTCGATCTCACCGATCTTGATTACATGACATTTCAATGTCTCGAAACATTCAATACTTCTTTTGATCCGTATGCCACTTATGAGTTTCCCACCTTCTTGACAGAGCAGACCGAGATGGCATTTACCGACCCGTCGATGAATAATCCTCAAGAAACGTCACGGACTGGCATGTTTTCTTCTAAGACATGCATCTCCTCAGAGCCCTCGACACAGAGCTCTTCAAACTATGTTGCAAGTCCGGTCTTGTCGACCCGAACATTGAACACACCAAAGTCTGTCAGCTCACCAGAAACGAATGGAGGTACCATTCTCACTTGTACTTGGGATTCATGCAAGAAGACCTTTCCCAATAGGACGGAGTACACGTACGTTTGAATCCTCAGGCTTTTGCTTTTGGGCCGGCCGACTGACAATGAATAGAAAGCACGTCCAGAATCATTCGCGCCCCTTCCAATGTCCCTCTCCCTCGTGCCCAGCCCGGTTCGCAACAAAACGCCACCTAAACAGGCACATCAATGACCGCCATGTCCAAACCGAGAGATACTACTGCAAAATACCTCTGTGTAAAAAGTCACGAGCTGAGGGTTGGAAGGGTTTTCCAAGGGAGGATAACTGTAGGCGGCATATGAAGACCCAGCATCAGCTGACCGGGGAGAAGGAAAGGCATTGTGAGATGGACGAGGAGACGGAAAGGATTAGGAGGGCGAGACATGTTGGGAGAAGGGGTCTGAATCAAGGAACTTCTCCACTGGAATTTTGCTGAGGAAAAGGGGCGGAAGAATTGAAGAGGCTTGGTATTTGGAGTGGAAGAAGCTCAAGCTGAAAGGTCCGAAGTGGGGACATATCTGATGTGAACGAAAGAATATATACGATCTAGTTTGGTCTTCCGTACCATTTACCTATGCCATGAGTATCGCCGAAAACGGGCTAACGAAGTAGCCGTTGACCACGTCGTCGCTTGAGCCACCCGAACGAAAAAGGGGGAGTTGACCACGTGTCCTCGGATTCTCGACCTCGTACTTTGGTTGAGTTGCTGGGTATACGTGAGAGTCTGGAGACCTACAAACAGAGTTGAAATCGATGTCCCAACACGCCTGGAACAATACCTTCTGGATTCGCACTAGCTCCGAAGCCTATGTTCTCAGCGGAAGGTAAAATAGATTACATTGAAAAATAAATCAAAGTTATGGTTAATAAAACGCGGCCTGTAATAAATCAAACCCTACAGACGGTCAGAGACAGCCAAGTACTCGCATGAGACATTCCCTCTGGGCGTGCCTGGTTTCATGCCAAACTCTCGCAAGGTATGGGGATATCGTTGACTCTCAGCGATAAGTGGAAGGAGGACTGCCGGTAGACGATTTCAAGGGGTGGTTGTAAAAGGAAGGTCAGTAAGGTAATATATCGACTATGAAGGAAGAGCAAGGGGAATCGATTATTGATATGCAAAGAGTTCTCGTCTCATACAGAAGAGGAAGGAGCAAATATCTAACCCTGAACAGGGAAAAGAAAAAGTACAAATGAGTGGTGCTGATTTGAGGGGGGGGGAAAAGCAAGTACATTCGTAAATAGCAGCCTTGCCGTTTTGTAGCTGCATATCGGGTAGTTATCGAAAGCGATCTAACTTACTCACAACGCCACCAAATTGGCTGTATCACCAAGAATATCAGCTCTCCACATTTCCAGCGAATGACGGCATTTTTAGCAAAAAGATCAACAAGCTGTAGTAAGCACTGCTTCATATCGGGTTGCCTCAGGGACCGGGGTCAGAGAGACACGACAACCCGCTTCCCGTGCGGGCCGTACCGCGTGGATGAGGCTGTAATTGAGGATGTGCCACGCTAGGATTAGATACAGGGGCAATCTCTGCACTTCATGTAACTTCATAAGAGAGCTTGAAAATGTTCTTTAGATTCAAGAACAAAATGTTACGCATCTAATTGTTGTCCAAACTGTCAAAAATTCAAACCACAGGCCGGCACATCTTAGGATTGTTGCATCCACGTCGCCGATTCAGACCCTCCAGGTCTTTAATTCGCACCATTTTATCAACAACATGATGATACCCAGATTCATAACCATTGTTTGCCTCGTTTTTACTTTATGGAGTTCGCCTATCTCAGCAATCGGGCCCATGAAATTCCAACAGTGGTTCCGAGGCTGGTACCATGACCTTCTTCCTGCAGACTGGTCCACGGGGCAGTGCAAACCGTTCCTTGAGGCGTACTGGAGCCGCAACAGCTCCGCGGAATGGAAATGGTCTTGCGAAGGCTCTCTGGACTGTATTCTCAGCGAGACATCACAAAGTGCACTCCAAGAGCTTTCCGGCTCTCTGGTTGTCCTCGGTTTGACGCCTACCTTGCTGTCGACTCTTGGTCCTAGTCTAGCCGAGTCAGCTATGCTGTCCTTCCAGCGACCTGGACTGTCCTTGTTGCTATCACTGGGAGCGCCGGCAATCTTTCCTCCACGCATCCTGACCTACGATGCGCCGTTACTTGTGCTCAAGAAGTCACCTCACACGCCGGCAATTCTAGACACGCTTTGGCCACGAGCTCAGCGCCGACATCAACGAATCCTGAGCGTCATTGAATATATCCTCGCTCTATCTGCGATCGGAAACGTCGTTTAGGTCAGCCTGCAGCTAGGCTGGAACTCAGTGCTAAGCTGGAAATGCGAATGGTCTTTTTTTCCACTGGCTTGGGCCATAATTCCTGCCGGCATCCACATCTTGAGCGCGTTGGCGTTCTTGCTGACGCCCAAGCATGTTACGTCTGCATCACTTGCATCTCATTTTCGGTCCCAAGAAGGCGAATCATCGATTGCACTCGTCAGTCGCAGCGGAGTAGCAGCGCAGCAGGAGAACTTGCCAGTTTCCCGTATTCAGGAATTCGACACGTCCTACTCGAGACCGAATAGAACCATCCATTCCAAATTGCCCACATTCTGGAGCCTGGTGCTCTTTTCAATTACTGCTGGCTTTGCAGTAGGTCATGTCATGTTCGGGACTATGATCTTCTCTAGTTTGCTGTTTCTGAGAATTACAGATGCCGTGCCTGTAATTTTTCGCTATGCTCTGTCGGCCATTATTTGTCGTTTCATAAATCAGTATGAATTGGCCGGAATGAGTGAAAGGTTGGATTACGAATATGTAAAACAGGACCCAATTCCTACAGCCGATTCTCTAGAAACAGATTGTGGAAAATAGTATTTGGTATGGAAAGTTATTACCATAAAATTATGCGATCGATTCTCTGGAATGCCAGTGAACATACAATATTTGTAACATATAATGTGAGACAGAACTCTAGCAAAGCTGCGAAAGCAGACCAACTTTCTTTCCCCAAAAGGAGGTCCTATGAAGAGGTGGAGGCTACCGCTGAAGTCAACGAGACACTATATATCCACTTGGAGCTACCACATCAACAGAAAATCCGGAATCCAAGACCTCAATGCGCATTCTCATCTGGGACTTTCAAATTAGATATGGATCCAGGAACCTGGGACCGCAGCGACGGGATGGATACCTCCAGTTCCCACATAACCGTAAATATCCAGTTTGATCCGGAACATTCAAAACAAACACGCACAATGAAATAACACAGCGTAAACGTATTCATTATTCATTAAGCTATTTATACAAAAAAAACCCAAAAAACAGGCAGGAGTTATTCACTTCAAACTGCCTAATCCCCAACGCCTTCGCTTCGCTAATCCAGAATATCAATGTCTCAAAAACAACCAGACATTTACAAAATCACAAAAATTCATCCCACTCAAAAACCTCCTTCCCACCCGCAAAAGAAACAGCCGGCCCACTCCTCCCACCCCACCAATCCTCAGCAGAATAAGGAACCACATGCCTCCCCAAATAATACTGCCCAGCCCCCACTGCAATCCACAACATAAACAGCCCTAGCAGCGACGCCAGCATAGTGAACCACCAACGAGGAAACGCGATCTTGATATACCCATCATCATGTGCTGAGATCATTGATGAAGAGACCTGGTTTTCGAGGCGCGAAATCCCGGCTTTGGCGTCGCGGATGCTGAGGAGGTTCTTGGAGAGGCTGTGCGACATTCGCTGGAGCCGGATCTCGTCTGTGTCTGCTTCTTGGGAGGGGGCGGGGGCTGGGGCAGAGAGCATGGCGGAGAAGTCGTCGAGGGTGGAGTCTTCGTAGTTGGATTCGAGTTGGATGCGTCGGAGGTCTTCTTTGAATGTAGGTGGATTTGCTGAGTTGGTGATGGTGCGTGGTTGTTTTGCGAGCCCTGACTCAGGCTTGGTGGAAGGCTTTTGTTTTTCTGAAATCTCGGGCTTTGTGAGACTTGGTCGTGGTTTGCGGATTGTGGGTGCTGGCGTCTCGAGGTAGGCGCCGGTCACCTTTGGAGTTGGAAGGGTTAATGGGTCGACCTTTGGTCGTGGTGTCTCATCGATATCGTTGTTGTTGGAAGGAGGAAGGGACATCGGATCGGGTTTTGGTCGGGGTGTTTCGTCGACGCTGTCCTCGTCATGGGTATCGATTTGCGGAGCGGGAAGGGACAATGGATCTGACTTTGGTCGAGGTGTCGCATCGACGTTGCCGTCGTCAGAAGTGTCGGTAGATGGGGGCGAAGGTGATGCGGAAGGTGGTATGGGTGATGGTGCCCGAATAGAGTTTTTCTCCGACTTATTGTCTTGGAGTTCAAATAATTTCGCCTCGCCAGTGATCCTTTCTTCTGGATCAATGTCTGATTTTGGCTTTTGTGGTACTACATGTGGGCTGGGAGTTGACATTCTACTCAACTTCCTCAGCGCATCCCAGACCTCTTCCTGAGGTGTGCCGGTTGATCTTGAGCTCTCAATGGGCTCTTCAGGCTCTTTGGCCTTTGGTGTTTGTTGACTGTGACTAGGAAGCTGATCCACAGTGTGTGGAACATTCTGGATATCTCGAATCTTAAGCTGTGGGCTCGTGTGAACCGACATGGCTGTGAAGTCGGTATCCGCCGCCCATTGCCTCTCCTGATCTGGTACTTTCTCCTTCGCGCGCGTTGTGGTCGGCGCCCCTATCGCTGACGCACTCTCTCTTATAGCTGCTGCTGCACCTATAGGCGGTACATTCTCCTTCTCTTCCTTCTCTTGATTTATGGGCTTTCCATTCCTTCCAAACTTCAATGGTCCCCTTCTCAACTTGATTGCCAGGATTCTCTCATCCCTTTCCCGCTGCCGCGCAAGCCATCCAAAGTCGCGATCCGGTCCAGGTGGATATGTCCCATCCTCGGAGCTCGAGCTCGCTGGTCTCGGTGGTGCCGGCGCAACCTCTCCCCTCGATAACCTTTCCCAAGATTCACTGTATTTCCTGGGTTCTAATGGTGGTGGTGGCGGCAAGGCGCTGTTTAGGGTCTTGCGATCCGCATTACGCGCTTCGAGTCGTTGTCTCCAGGTAGGTCCACCCGAAGAACGCGTCGAATTGCTTGAATTTGAGCTTCCTGGACGTGATAACGCGTCGTTTGTGATGGCTTGTGCGCCTAGGACGACTTTGGTATTATTTTGCAACGCGTCGCTCGCGACGTGTGCTGCTGCCCACGAGGCAGTTCTGTGCATATTCGTAGGAAACGCGTCCCGGACCATAGGTGCTGGACTTGGGCTTCCATGTCCGACGTCGCTTTCGGAGTCGGATTGTGGCGGGGTAGTCGACATGCCTGACATCTCCTCTTTCTCTTGAACTCGCTGAAGGTATTCGGTTAGGCTTGGGCGAGTTGGTCGACGGTACTCTCTTGGACCGGACGCGTAGCTCTGGTAGGTAGAAGCATTGTTGGTAGTGGGGGGCGCGTAGTCGCGCTCTGCTGCGAAAGACATTGTCGCGATGCTCAAGAAAATGATCAAGAGTGCGAGGATGTATTGCGCAAAAGGGGGAGTCATTGAGTCATGAGTGCGAAAGCAATTGGAGCAACTTTTGAAGGTTTGTAGAGTTGAAAGTTGAAGGTTGGAAGTGGTTGTGAGTGAAATTCATGGCGGTGCAAATGTGTGTAGAGGGGATCTCTGAGGTTGCAAAGATCAGCCTCCAGCTGCGGCTCAAAAGGCAAAAGGTCCGACTCGAGAGCAGGGTGCGCTAGCGATAACACCAACGCCTATCCTGAACTAGGACTTCTGATGTCAGAAATATATTTCGGACTTCAACAAAAGTTATTCGCAGATTGATGTTCAAAAACAATCCTTAAAGGCCAAAAGTTGTGAATGATCGAAAGGCCCTGCTGCGCTATTTGAAGCGCGTACAGCAGTCGGTATTCGCTGGCCGCAACCCGTGAATTATTGAAGGCCTGGTCGAACAATGCAAGAGCAAGTATTCACCTGCCGATAGTTGTGTCAGACCTTCCCTCAATCTGCGGATGATAGAGAGAGCTTACCCAGCTGTCTGGATCTCGTATACAGCAGTCGGTATTCGCTGGCTGGCAGCAATATCCCACGCTTTTTGAATCTCCAGCAATCTGCGAATGATTGCAAATAAAGTAGGCTGTGCTCTTGCTGGCCTGCAGTTGAGGTGAAGATGGTGAATTCAAGCTGTGGACATCAGATGACTGTCAGCCAACTCGAGATATGGTAGAGGAAGATGTGACGCTTGGAGATGTTTGAGGGGAGATGTATTCGTACCTAAGATGTTTTGATTTTGATGAAGGTGCAGTACAAGTTTGGTGATTGCAAGTTGAAGCGGCTTCGTTCTTGTTGGTCCAGTGAATTCAATCTACGCACAGCAGATACTAGTCAGCTAACTCAATCTCTCTCAAACCTATACCTAAATCTCGCAGACATCCAAAAAGAAAGAGATCACGAACCTAACTTATCCCCTCGCAGCTACAACCTTTATAATTGCAATTTCGAAGCAACTTCACTCTTATCACAGACCCCGCACTCAAATCATAAATCCGAGGCAGCGAAATAAACTTCTTTCACAATACCTCAAAAGTTGAGCCAATATCGAGGTCGTAGGAAGTCAAGAACGCGAAAGTTTAAGGTTGAAGAGAAATGATGAGGGATTGTTGTGCTTAAAGAGGAGAGAGACAGAGTCGTGAAGTAGGGCAGAGAAACTGCGTGAATCGTGAAAATCAGTCTCACAAAAGCAATTTCATCTCACAGTGCTGCAAGATCCCGTTGAGCTAGCTTGGAAGGATATCCTGGGTTGGGTTGGTTACACGAGCCGAAGTCGTGAAGAGAGTATGCTGCCTAAAATCTATGTGATAATTACTTTTTTTCTGCTCGCTTTACTTTCCTTGTTTTGGTGGTGCTTGTCCTTGTTTTTGTACTACATGGGATGTGAATATGTTTGAGGTTTGGATTTAGATTGGTGTTGGGTAAGTGCAGCTTATTTAGAAATGTTTGTGAGGATTCAAGGATGGCTAAAGAAAGAACAAGCCACATCGGAATCTAGAGCAATAAATCATTCGCACCTAATGTACAGATTACCATCATGGACCACCCCGCATACTTCTGATTTCCTAGTCCACGTACGCGTGCCTTGATTTCTACTAATACAAATCCCCTCCCGTTCCCAAACCCTAAGTCACTTCTTCAACTCCGCCTTCTCCCCAGTTTTACCAACCTTCCCCTCATCAAACCTCCACACACCCCCCGTTTTCTCCGGCTCAGCCGCCAACCCCACAACCGGCCCCAACTTCTCCAACACCTCATCCCCCTCCACCGCCACATCCACATTCCTAAAAAACCTTCTCTCCCAGCCCCTCCCCTCCTCCTTCTCCTTCATCCTCAACTCCCTCTGACTAACCTCAATCTTCGTCTTCTCATTACCCGTCAAATCCATATCCCCCTTCGCAATGCCCTCCGCGACCTTCTTCCACGCCCTCCTGCTTTCCAGCGGATCTTGTTCTTCGAGCGGCGCTACGGTGAGAGGGGTAGTGGGGTTTGCTTCTGCATCGTAGGATTCTATTAATCCGCCTTTCTTGCCTGTGCCTTCGGTGATGTCGAAGGATTTCGTCCATTGGCCGCTGACTGTGTAGAGGGTTTCCTTTTCTTTGCCGGTTGGGTAGAGCGTTGCTACGAAACTGTTTTTCTTGCCGCTTAGCCAGCCTTTGCCGCTGTAGTCGATTTTGGCGGTGTAGCCGCTGCTGCTTGTGATGTATGTCTTGTCGTTTAATTCCACGAATGGGGAGCCGAAGATGAGACCTTCGATGTGCAGGTTGGGGAGGGTAATGAGGTATGTTTCGTTGTAGGCGGGGATGGAGAAGACGGCGTGCCCGATTTGTTTTACGTAGATTGTGCGGGAGAAGGATGCTTTTTGTGCGTTGTAGCCTTGTAGGGAGACGCCGTGCGTGGCGTTGGAGATGTGGTAGGCTGTTACGGGTGGATGATGGCTATTGCAATCAGTAATGGTCCTCCTAACTCTTCGCATTGCAAGAAAACAATAAAAGAAAAGAGCAAACACACCTAACCTGCTCACTCCTCAGCACCGTCTCCCCCTCCCCATCAACCCACTTGCCCAAAAACAACTCCCCCAAAAACGGATTCAGCGGTTTCTTCTCATTCCCAAACTTCTCACTACGACTCGCATACTGCTGTTTCAGCGTACTCAAAAACCACTTCAACACCAACAACGCCCTCTTCTTCGGATCTTTCTCTTTCGCAGGCGCGACGAATAATGAGGGGTGTTCGGCCCAGTAACTACTGAATTCGACGAGCGAGGTCGAGGAGAGGATGAAGGGGGGCGCGGTGAGGGAACTGAGGTCGCCCGAGAAAGAGGCGATGGATTTTAGGAATGCGGACCAGGAACCCCGGTTTTGGGCCGTGAGGTTGCCGCCTTCTTGCGTGGAGGAGGACATTGTTGTTGGGAGTGTGGTGTTTTGTGTTGTTGGAAGTGCAGTGGGTGCCCGCGACGTAGATAGACGATAGTGGGTGGTGGAGATTAGATTGTGGGACTGCGATCTGGGCAGGGGTTCAGGTAATAGGACTGTGCGTTCCGTTCTGGGGGTTTGAAATATTTGAACGTCGCGAAAGTTTTTTGTAAGGAGGGGAATTGACGGCGTTTTCTTTATGTAGATTTCAATAATGAGTGCGTCGTCGTGGAGTTGAGGTGGTCATTCCAACTTCTCATTGCCCCACGAAATTAATGCTTGCTTCTTGTGCGCCCACTCAAGGACGTCATCGTCATCGCCAGCAACACAGCCCCCTTGTATTCGCATTTCGCAATTCGTACCTGACAGCAAAGTTGGACCACCGCACGTGAGCAACTGTTTCAATCCATTTCAGACAATTTAAATTATAGAATGACCTGAAATAGGCAAATGATGGCGTGCACATTTACGACGATCACAAGGACTTTGTTCAATGACTTACTTGATTTGAGACATCCAAGAAAAGTACTCCTAGTTCTACACCACTCTCACAACTCCCCGTAAATCTCTCGCTTGCGGCATCTGCTTGACTTGACTTGAATATCTTATTTCCTAATACACGCCTTATCTAGAAAATCGAATGTAGTTTCCAATCAAAGTTACAGCTGGCCGGCCGTGTTGAAGTCCTTGAGACCCTCGGCAACACGCGCAGACATTGTCTTCTCACCCTCGCGAACCCAGACTCTGGGATCGAAGTATTCTGTAGGTCACAGTCAGCAGCTGAGCCTCGCTACCAAAATCAAATTACGGGTGGCAAAGGCAACGTACTCTTGTTTGGCTTATCCTCGCCATCTGGGTTTCCAACTTGCGACATAAGGTAGTCCTTCTTGTTGAGAACGTAATCCCGGATACCGGCGAGGTACGCGTACTGCAAGTCGGTATCCAAGTTGACCTTGACAACTCCATATCCGATAGCATCCAGGTACTCCTGCTTCGAGGATCCAGATCCACCGTGGAAGACCAAGAACACTGGCTTGTCCTCCTTGGCTCCAATGGCATCCTTGACATACTTTTGGTGCTTGCCGAGGAGCTCAGGGTGGAGCTTGACGTTGCCGGGCTTGTAGACACCGTGGACGTTTCCGAAACCAGCGGCGATAGAGAAGTATGGGGAGATGGGCTGAAGAGCCTTGTAGATGGCAAGGATGTCCTCGGGTTGAGTGTAAAGGGAGTTGTTGTCGACATCCTCGTTGTTGACACCATCCTCCTCACCACCGGTAATACCGATTTCCTAAAAGCTATTAGACGATAAAAGTCTAGTCGCGAGAATCCAAACTTACCATCTCGAGCCATTGCTTCATTGGTGCGGCACGCTTGAGGTACTTGGCAGTGGTTTGGATGTTGAAGTCAACCTCCTCCTCACTCAAATCGATCATGTGGCTGGAGAACAGAGGCTCGCCGTGCTCCTTGAAGTATGCCTCATCAGCATCCAAGAGACCATCCAACCACGGGAGAAGCTTCTTGGCGCAGTGATCCGTGTGCAATATGACTGGGATACCGTATGCGGGAGCAACGGAACGAATGTAGTGGGCACCGGCAATGCCACCAGCGATCGAGGCAGTTTGGTCACCGTTGGCAACACCCTGATTGTGTCAGAACCTTTGTATGATTATGTATTGTGCATGCATATTTCGTACCTTTCCAGCGAAGTAGGCGGCACCACCTTGGGACATTTGTAGGATGATCGGGGACTTGGCATCGCGGGCAGCCTCGAGGGAAGCAACAACGGTTGAGGAGGAGGTAACGTTCTGCCATAGTATTAGTCGTTTGCGTCGCGGGAGATGATATTCTTCGACGTACGATAGCTGGGATAGCGAACTTGTGCTCTTGAGCGTAGTTGAAGAGCTTCAGGACATCGTCACCGACGATGACACCGCTCTTGCGGGAGAGAATGTCTTTGGCACCCATTGTGTATTTGCAAAGTGATTCTAGGAATTATCAGCAAAAATGAAGCAAGATGTCGTTGTATTTGAAGAAGCAGGATGGCTCTGAGCGCGAGTTTTTCACGTCTGCGGGGTGGAGAAGTTCTTTTTTGTAGGACCGATAGCTTCGTTTGGCCCTAGTGGTGGGGGTGTTTCCGATGATTGTCTGCATGGTTTGCCAATCGGGGGAGGCGGATATGCAGAGCGATGAGTGAAATCTTGGGATATACTCACATCCAATATTGATGTCTGTATCGAATTCTTGAAGGATTGTAGGAGTTGATGTTGGAGAGTTGTCGGTCGTAGGGAGAGGGGCTGACGAGCGAAGAAAACAATTCGGCCTCGATCTGCTTGTCCCTCCTTTGGTGGGGTTTTGGCGTCATGGGCCACTCGCTTCGTACCGATAACACACCGGCGCAAGGCGAATCTCGGAAAGAAGGGCTGAAGGCTCGCTCAACTCTTTCCCCGCCATCCCAAACATAGTTCTAGCAGAGAGCGCGAGGATAACAGCGGCCTGTCTGGGAGGTAACTATTACCAAAGACCTCGGGCCAAAGCTGCGGGATGATTGCGCGCCAGAAAACAAAGAAAACATCAATCAATATCAATCCATTCCCGTCAGGTGTGTAAACGGATTTTCCCTCCCCCATGGGACGGCATGCACCGATGCCGGCTGCGGTATTATAACTGCCAGCATGTTTGGCAATGTTTCATAGGTCGAGCATCTTGCATCGAGAGGGAATTTTCTGCAGCCTTCTTCTTGGCATCGGCGTTTCCTTTTTGAAGTCATCTGAATAATAATGCCTTGGCATTGAGAATGTCTGCGTCTGCCCCCGCTTGCCGAGACGCACCCTGTCCCGAGACAAAATATAAGTACTTCGCATTCAAATAGCTATAAGTTGCGAATAAATTAAATTGTTTTGTATTTTTATATCAAAAATGTCATACTTGTCGGCTTGGGGTTGTTGTAGTTGATTAGTATTGAAATTGAATTGCACCCTAGAAAATTGGGCCGACTAGCAAGCTATTTCATTATACGGTGGCTTTACAACACGAGCAGCCGCTTTAAGCACAATCCTATTCTGTAGCTTGAGGACATAAGACCGGATATTGAACTCGTACCTGCCACTGGTGCCCTGATCGTCAGCACACAAATCAAAGATGACGGCTTTGAGGTTGGATCATGGGCGCTCTGAAGCTTCTGAAGCTTCTGTTCCTCTCCTAACCTAACTATGGTACTGTACTGTGTTTGTGTCCTAATTTTCAAAAGTTTGATATTGGCTTCTAGATATCTTCTCGTGGATCGATTGCTGACGGTCGTTCTGACCAGTGAGATCGAGTAGCTAGACTAGACACAAAGTCGGCTTCGGACTCATGCCGGATTGACTCTCTTCCCATTCGAATTGCTTAATGTATCTTTCGTCCTTGGTAAGCTCTCCTTTCATAATACCTTGAACATAGCACGGTCCCAGAACTTGAGATAGACACCTTTTGATCTTATCTCTCACTAGTTCTACCCTCGATCCACCCCAAACAACTCTGCCAAACACGAAATCGGTCAACATATCGCGTACCACAAACGGAGGACCATCCCCGCCAAACGCCACAACAACATCTCCAACCGCTGTATCTGGAGGGGCGAGACCCATATGCCCTTGTTGCGTAAGAATTAGACTGTGTGTCTCAAGAACGTTAATAAGGAATAAGTGAAGTACGTAAGCCAATTGGTTATCACTGTCTCCCTCTACCAAGAACTCGGGGTGTGTTTGAGACGAAGAGGCTGAGCAATTCATTACCCATATATCCCCTGTATGTGCGAGAAAACGATCGCAATAGACCTTCCATATTCTTTGGAGCTTTCTATCGGACAAAGTCGTATTGATCTTACGAGTTCTAAGCCATTGTTGAAAAGGGTGGTCTCCTCGGACAGGCATTTCCATAATGAGTGTAGATCCTAGAGCCTCAACCCAAGATTGGCCAATAGAATCCACCTCAAATGTGGACTCTAAAGCCAAGAGGAACTTGATGATGTTACGGAGTCTATGCAGAACCTCTAAAGATCCCTTAATTGGCTGATTTACGTAAATCCTGAGCGTAACGAAATCGAAACGATGTCCACGAACAAATAAGATCCCTGGAGGCCCGGGGACTGACACCACAAGGTAATCGTGCCTGATCGGCGACGTCTCATAGCTCCAACCAAACACTGGCTTCCACATATTTTTATGCTCTCGGAGGTCCGGTGCCCAAGACGGTAGATGGTATTCGGTAAAATAAACCGAGGTGTCCCTGTATATGGATCCTTCTACCTTCCCTTGGGTATGATCCCGGCGACGCGATAGCCCAGCGTAGAAGAGGGATGTGTATCCTCCAAATCTTCTCCAAAATTGGTAGTAAGCCCATTCTACCGATTTGTTGTAATCTGGGGTGAAAGAAGAATCCATCGAGGCTATTTTCCAGAGGTCTGTGGTGCCGATGAGACTAAGAAGCCCGTAGACTTTGTCTCTATCGTCTGCGCATTTCTTGTTCCTCAAATCCCATGCCAGACGGCCCATTCGCCACGCCCAGTCCTGCTCAACTACAAACCCGCGACCCGAACTTAAAGATTCCAAGTGTAGAGAGTATCTTCCTCGCGCGATTACAATATCGCTGGCATCTTTGAAGGACCGCAGACTCCATGGTAATGAAATCTCCTGAAGACACAGTAGAAGAAGTCTAGTAGATTTTTCTAACACATCCCAAAGCATTTCGTAAGTGCCGAAGAGAAATACGGGATCCCTTGCAAGTGAAAGCTCCTGCACGATCCAAAGTCGGGTAAACCAGTCGCTTTCGTAAACCAATTCTAGATGCGCGTTCACGGCATCTTGGATAACTCGATTCGCACCTAACCCAGGTTCTAATTTGTCCCCAGTGATGGCCCAATAGGCATTCTCAGGTTGCTCCAAGTATCTGGATGCTTTCTCTGTGAGTAGGTGAAGGAATTCTAACGCACACAGCCGATGCATCGAGAGTTCCCCGAGCCAGCAAAGCACAGTATCAGCTTGCTGGTAAATGCGCCCCATCAGTGCAACTTGTGGGCCTTTCTCGGTACGATCCTGTTGATTGATACAAACTGCGTCAATCCATAGAGTGCGCATTCTATCAGGGTATCTGAGATGGCGAAGGATTGCGTGCAGGTTGTGGGTTATACGAAGCTCTTGCTCATCGATAAAGAGTGATTTGTTTAAGTCGGGCGCCCCCCAGACGTAGGAGAGAGCATCGTAAGAAAGTTGTCCATCGAGGTCATGAATGGAAAGGCTTCCCCTGAGAGGGGTGCCCTCAAAGTCCGGTTCAAGGTGAAGAAGTCTAATGCTATTCTCATTCGTAATAGGGGTATAAGAGTATGCCATTGACCTGTATCAATGGGGGATCGCTCCGTGCAGTAGCTAGACTCATTCTTTGACGAGTATTGAGGGGCCGTAAGGCAAGAGGATTGTCGTTCAATTTTGCATCGCTAATTCAGTATGCATGCTCAGTCGTTGGTTGAGTTGGTAAAGGTCGTTCGTTGCCTTGAGGCTGGCGCCTATGTCCACTCAGTTGAGTGCGAGCCTCACGGCAAATGGTATCGTTATGCATCAACGGGACGTTTAAAATAAGCAAACACTAGGCAGAAATTGCAGGAGTTCTTAAGTGATTGTCTAAGACACGTAAACCTTATGCGCATCGAGCCATGATTTTGTCGTTAAGATTTATTGCACCGTATCGTGCCGTATCGTGATGAGTGGTTGAACCTTTCCGTCCTTATTTGATTTGGGCCACACAATTTGCTCTGTGGGATGGCGCGTAGATTACGAAAGGCTATGCATAATTTTACATTGAACATCCTAGTCTTTATACATCCAGTTATACACATTCATCACCCCTGAGCACTAACCTTGATCGTTCTTCTGACAGCATCCGGTGCACCCTTCAACCTGATATCAATCTCAAAAATCCCCAGATGCTTAACCCGATCGCTCTCTTCCGTGGTCTCCACGAAGCTGATTTCCTCGGGCCCCAGCACAACCCTGGCTCCATCCTCATCCTCCGCCAGTATCGCCTTCAAACTCGCAGCAATGTCTGCTGTTGAAACGGAGCCATAAATTGCGGTTTTCGATGGCTTCGGTGCCCCTTCCAAGGCTGCGGCAGATAAGACAGCTTTAGGTTGGAGGGATGGAGAGATTTTCTTGGGGGCTGGTGCTTCAATTGGTTGGCGATAGAAATCAAGGTTCGGTGGGAGGACGTTGGCTACTATTAGGGTTGCTTGGATGGGCTGGATGGGTGTTAGTTGTTGTTCTCTTCCAAAGGATCAGACACCTTACGCTCAGCAATTCCAGCTCCACAGGCTCAACAGGTGGTTCCCAGGCTGGTTCAGCAACTGGCCCCTTTGCCTCTATGTTGGCCTTCATCAGGGCCTTAGCATCTGCCTTCGCCGCCTTCCTGGACTCTCGCTCGTCTTCCAGAATCTTGCTTCGCGATATGTTGTCCAGCTGGATAATGTCATCCTCCTTTACTCCAAGCGCTTCCAATTTCGAAGCTGTTGCGTATTCTGCTAATTGTTGTGGGTACCATTGATTGCGCATCATGCCCGCCGTGACGGAAATGACAGTCCCTATATGACAATCAGTATCAAACAATTGGTGACTGACATTATTGACGTACCCTTTTTGCCATATCCATCAATGTCCTCGCGCAGAAGAGCGTTGACTTTGTTCGCCGTCCTAGCTATCTTCTTCCCTCTAATTTGCTGTCCCGCAGGAAAGAGGCGTTTCTCTCCAAAGCTGCTCGCTGTCCGGCGCATGCAGGAAATGCATTGCGGAGATCTGAATACCAATGGCGACGCCATTATGAAGCTTGATACTCTTCAATCGTGTTGTCTTGAATTCTGAGAGGGATCGAAATAAAATCCAGCTACACGCACCCGCTAATCTCTAGTGACGCCCCTGAACGGAGATCTGGTGGAACCGAAGCCGACCTCCGATAAAGATTAACCTTAGGGATCCACTTCTGACAAGCCTCAACCGCAATCCAAAGACCAAACGGCCAGCCATTGAAATGCTCAAAATGCCTGAATACACCTGAAAACTTTGGGTTTTTGCATACAATAAACGTCCTATTCCCGGCATCAACAGAGGAGGAAAGTCACTCATTTAATGAGCCGCGGATAAACCGGCAGAATCTCCCATCACTAGCAGATTCTGACAACCCGCCGGCTCAGACCCTGAATCGCGGGCGAGAAAGTCAACAAAGCGAACAAAGATCAACAACTCAAACGGCACAGCACCCTCGATATGCCAGACCAGAATCACACCATTGCGAAATATGCCGTAGCCACCTCTCTAGCCGCCATAACCCTCATTTACGTCTTCCAGCCCACCTTCTCCATCGATAGCGAGTCCAGCAATGGGGGATCTGCGAGCGCGAGAAAAAGAGGCATTGTCGGGCTCTCGAATCCTGCGAATGACTGCTTTATAAACTCAGTTCTGCAAGCATTAGCAGGGCTAGGCGACCTAAGAGTTTACTTGATTCGGGAAACACATAGGAGGAATTTGGACGGGCCGGCAGTGTACAAGGAGCCCGCTGGAGAGCCGACGAGGGAGAGCCCAGAGAAGATTGTGGGAAAGCAAAGGGGCATCGTGACGGCTGGGTTGAAAGATATATTAGATGCGTTAAACGAGAGGCCCATATACAAGAAGACGATTTCGGCAGCGGGGTTTGTAACGGCGCTTGAGCAGGGATTTAAGCAGAGGATATCGCGGCAACAACAAGATGCACAAGAGTTTCTACAAGTCGTTGCGGAAAGGCTGTCAGATGAATACTACGCTGGGAAGAAGGCTCGAGAACATGCAAGGAGAACGCTGTTGAATGGTGCAAATTTACCCACGGACGACGAAGCTGCGTTAGAATTAGAGGAGGAGCCTACCGCAAATGGCTCGAATACAGACCCACAATCAGAAACAAATGGCACCACTTCAGATTCGGAGAAAAAGGACGAAGAACAAGCCGAGGAAGAAGAAGAAGGCTTTCCCCTCCAGGGCGCCTCGGAGTCGCAAATTGAATGCCTAACCTGCGGCTTCAAACCAAAACCAACCGCCACCACATTTTGCTCTCTGACCCTCAACGTCCCCCAAACCAGCTCTAGCACAACGCTGAACGCCTGCTTTGATCTCCTCTTTAAGACGGAACGTATCGAAGGCTTCAAATGCGAGAAATGCCGACTCGTGCATGCTCTCGAAGGTTTCCAGGCCGAATACGCCAAGTCCACATCCGAGAAATTTAAGATGAAACACGAGGCTGCTATCAAGAGACTAGAGGAAGCTATTGCGACAAATCCGGAAGAGGAACTGAAAGACGTCCAACTACCAGATCTCAAGTTCGCGCCGAAGAGGAAGATAGATAGGCATGTCCGTGTCACGAAATTTCCAAAGATTCTGGCAATCCACCTTTCGCGCTCTATCTTCGAGCTTGGAAATAGTTCAATGAAGAACTCGGCTAAAGTCTCATTTCCAGAGAGGTTACGGCTAGGCGGGTTGCTGGATCAGAAGATGTACCGCCTCCTGAGCGTCGTATGTCACAAAGGCAGCCATCATTCCGGACACTACGAGTCGTTTCGTCGCCAAAACGTCGTGCAGCCGTTCTCGACACCAAATACGTTCCACACTTCCGGCGTCTACTCCAAATCATCCACGCCCATCCCATCACAGATCTCGACGCCGCAAAGGAGACCAGAGTTGGAAACCAGCACCCTGAGCTCGACGCCGGAGTTATTGTCGCCTAGCACGCAATCCTCGACTTCGTTGCCAATCGTGAATGGGAATGAGAGGAACTCAGGCGAATCATCACGCCCCAATGGGAAAGCGAGAAATGAATCGATACCAACATCCGCACCGCGAGATCCAGAAACGTCATCACTGCGCTCACTGGCCCGCTCTGCCAAATCTACGCTGTCTAGAGTACCGTCATTGCGATCCGGTACTCCACCGTCGAGAAACGAGACCGTGACTACTAACGGTGCGCTCAGTGGAAGTATGTCCGTGAATGGAGTAAACGGCAAGAAGAAGAAAAAAGCGTCTGACAGCCGTTGGTGGCGAATAAGTGATGATAAAGTGAAGGAGTGTAAGACGGGTGATGTGTTGGGGATGCAAAGGGAGGTATATATGCTGTTTTATGAATTGGAGAAAGATGCTGAAGAGGTATGAGGCTTCGTAGCGTTTACCGCCGGGCTTGAAAAGATCTTAAAAGGAAGGAGGTTTAGAGAACTAATTGGTGGGGTGGGCATTTTAAAACGAGCGTATCGCTTACGAATTGTATGATTTTTGTATATACCTGGGAGGGAAGGGAGCATTAGCATTGGATTTGCATATGAGGCGGGGTGGGAGATAGGTACATCTAGATATAGATGAGATGAGCATAAATAGATGGCTTGGATCATTTGCAGAGTAACAACACATACCAGCACCTTGTCTTCGTTTCCCTGGCCGCTACGCTCTCCTTACTCATTCAGGGGTTCGCTAAAACTTCGTGGGTTAGGCACTGCACCAAGGGGTTTAGCGACCCAATATACTATTACCAATCTTTTTTTATTTGTCGACGCTACGTCTACATAAGCAACGACGTTATGGATTATTTTCTTCGGGAATAAACTCAATTGGTCCAGTTGAAGGTGACTTGGTATCTATAAGTTAGTACACCCCATTCTTTATGTCAAAACCAATATTACAAGGGTCCTGACTAAATAAACCCATCTCCTAGGTCGAAACTTCACCGCCATACCACCTCCTGATCGACCCTTTTCAAACATCAATCAGCGCACTCCAGGCTTTTCACTTGAATCCACAATCCACCTTTCAAATTCAAACCCTCACCATGCCACCCAACCCACCCAACCCACTCGACCTCGCCCCC
>Ga0247778_1000573_pt1 | contig 39729 bp, 31 predicted proteins | sample UWRJL049202B5_FD_179939 | JGI IMG/M metagenome (GOLD analysis project Ga0247778, IMG submission 179939) | Plant litter microbial communities from Arlington Agricultural Research Station in Wisconsin, United States - UWRJ-L049-202B-5 | ecosystem: Environmental > Terrestrial > Plant litter >...
CAGCCCGGCGAAGGCTCACGCCTTCTTGGCGGCCTTCTTCTTCTTCTTGGCAGCGCCCTTCTTGGCGACCTTGCGCTTGGCGACGCGCTTCTTCGCGACTTTCGGCGCCTTCTTGGCAGCGGGTTTCTTAGCGGACTTGGTACGGGTCTTCTTTGCAGCCATTTTCGATTGCCTCCCAGCAGTTCGGAGCAAGGGCCGGAATTGGCCCCCACTTCGAGGGTATGTTGCAAGACGTATATTGCCACCTATTGTGATGTGTCAACGAAAAAAATTCACTTGCGATCCCTACGGCCCCAAAGAACACGGCGTTAGAGGGTCGCATGCGTTGCAGACAGCGCACTTGTTTAGTGCTTTTCAGGAACCCGAAAAAGCTCCACGTGTCGGTCGGCTGGCCTGCAAAAAGTCTAGTGAACACAAGCACTTGACGCGCTTCGACGAGGAGCTTACGAGCCCTGGCGCGACCTTCCCATTTCGCTCCGCACCCAACGGGGACCCCATGAAGTTTTCAAGCCTCCAACGACCCACCAGTTTGATTTTATTTTTGTCGCTCGGCCTCACCGCAGCGTGCGGTTACTCGCAAGAGGAATGGGACCAGAAGCTCCGCGAGAACGAGAGCCTGACCCAACAACTCAAAGCACAGACCGACGCGCACAAGAAAAGTCAGTCGGACTACCAAGAAGCCATGCAGGAGATCGACGCGCTGAAGAAGCAGCTCGCCGATACCGGCGTCAACGTCAGCAGCCTGACGCAGAGCGTGGCGGAAAAGCAAAAAGCTCTCGAGGAGTACGCGCGTCGCACCGAGCAGCTCGACCAAATCCGAAAGCGTTTCGAGCTCCTACAAACCAAATTGCAGAAGCTGACGCAGCTCGGCTTGAAGGTGGAGGTGCGCAACAATCGCATGTTGATCCAGCTTCCCGGCGACGTTTTGTTCGATTCTGGGCAGGACAAGCTGAAGCCCGAGGGCAGCAAGATCTTGATGCAGGTCGCGGAAGTGATCGGCAAAGATCCCGACCTGTCGAAGCGCCTGTTCCAGGTGGCAGGGCACACCGACTCCAAGCCACTGGTCGGCGGTCAGTTCAAGGACAACTGGGGCTTGTCCTCGATGCGCGCGCGCAGCGTGCTCGTGCTCTTGACCTCGCCCCCCGACAAGAAGGGTGAAGGCGGCGGGTTGAACCCCAACAACTGGAGCGCCGCCGGCTACGCCGATACGGATCCGGTGGCCTCGAACGACACTGAAGAGGGTCGCAAGAAGAATCGCCGCGTCGAGCTGGTGCTCCAGCCCAACGTGGAAGAGATGCTCAACCTGAAGAGCCTCGCGACCGTCAAATAACCGTAAGTTTGCGCCGATTTTGGCGCTTTTCGAGAGAACCAATGCGCGCCGCCACGATCGACATCGGAACCAACTCGGTTCTGCTGCTCGTCGCCGATTCCGAGGGCGGCGCGCTACGGCCCGTGCTGGAGCGCGCCGCGGTCACGCGCTTGGGCGAAGGGGTCGACCGGAACCGGCGCCTGCTGCCGGCCGCCTGCGAGCGAACGCTCGCTTGCTTGGCGGAGTACGCCCGAGAGCTGCGCGCGCTGGGCGTCAGCCGCTTGGACGCGGTGGGCACCAGCGCCATGCGTGACGCCGCGGGTGGCCAAGAGTTCGTCGCGCAAGCTGCCGCGCTCTTGGGCGTCGCGCCGCGCGTGATCGACGGCAACGAGGAAGCACGCTTGACGTTCGCGGGCGCGCTCTCCGGTTTGTCCGTCGCGTCTGTCGCGTCAGAGACCGGCAAAGTGACGGTGTTCGATATCGGCGGCGGCAGCACGGAGATCATCGTCGGCACGTCGACCGCGACGCAGCGGCGCATCGCGGCAGCCGTCAGTTTGAACATCGGCAGCGTGCGCTTGTTCGAACGCCACGTGCGGAGTGATCCGCCGAGCACCGAAGAAATGCGCAGCGTGCAACGCGACATCGCGCTCGCGCTCGCTGACGCGCCGAAGCCCGAAGCGGGCGCCACCTTGGTCGGCGTAGCCGGCACGATCACGCAACTGGCAGCACTCGAGCTCGAGCTCACGCCGTATGATTCGACGCGCGTACACGGTCACCGCTTGACGCGCAGCACCGTCGATCGACTGGCAACGCGCTTGGCGTCGCTCTCGCTCGCGGAACGGCGGATCTTGCCCGGCATGGAGCCCGCGCGCGCCGATGTGCTGGTGGTGGGGAGCGCGATCGCTCGAGCGGTGCTAGAGTGGTCCGGTGCGTCAGAACTCGTCGTCTCGGATCGCGGAGTGCGTTGGGGTCTCGCTGAAGAGCTCGCCGGCAAAGGCGAAGCGAGCAGCGGCCCCAGCTGATTACCCCGCTGTTACTAGAATCCTGCGCGCTTGTGCAGCGAGCACGAGTGAATCCCGCTGAATCACGGGCAATTTTCCAGTTTCGGCTCGCGTCGCGCGCGCTGCCAAGTTTTCGTTCGCGATTTCTTGACAGATCGGGTTCTGCAAACTAGAGTGCCGCGCCTGGCGATTCCTAACTTCTGTTTAGGGATCACGGTAGTCCGGCGCCGGAAACCCTCGCGTTACCGTGCCCCGCGTATACCTCGCTGGAATGAAGTTTATGCCCAACCCGTTCAGTCCGCGTCCAAACCAATCCCGCGCGACACGGAGCGGTGCGTAGCTGCTTAAGACACGAGCTTTCTGATCATTCGGTTGTGCGGGATGGCGAGCCCCAGTTGGGAGCGCGCTGCCCGGTAGTTTAGCGTCAAAGGAGACGTTCATGCAGTCCAGCCCGGAAGTTGAGTTCAAGGTCGGCGACAAAGCAGTGTACCCCGCCCAGGGTGTCGCAGAGGTGATCAGCATCGATGAGAAAGACATCGCTGGCACGCGGCAACGCTTCTATGTCCTCCGCATCTTGGACACCGATCGCAAGATCATGGTTCCTGTGTCGAACGCGAACGCCGTTGGCCTGCGTCAGGTCATCAGCGAGCAAGAAATTCGCGAAATCTTCGACATCCTGAAGGAGCGCACGATCGGATTCGACACCCAGACCTGGAACCGTCGCTACCGCGGCTTCATGGATAAGATCAAGACGGGGTCGATCTACGACGTTGCCGAAGTTTTGCGCGACTTGTACCGCCTCAAGGCCAACAAGCAGCTCTCGTTCGGCGAGCGCCGCATGCTCGACACTGCCCGCACGCTGATCGTGAAAGAGATCGCGATCGCCCGCGCGCAGACCGAAGAGAACGTCCGCAACGAGATCGAATCGATCTTCTTCGCGAACTAATCTCAGCTCGATAACGAGTGGAACGCGCGTCCTCCCAAGGGGCGCGCGTTTTGCGTTTTGTGCGCACGCATTGCGCGGCGAATCGCGCAACCCGACCGAGTTCCCTGGGCAAGAGGGGGCGCTCGCGACCCAGCAATCAAAACACCGGGAGCGCTGCTTGAGCACCGCGGGCCGAAGCTGGACACCTTGGGTGGTGTGCCGAGCGGGAATTCGGCGGGCTGCGAGGTGCGTGGCTGGATCGCGAGCGCCCCCTCAATGCACCTCGCTTAGGTGCCTTCGGGGCGGCGTTGGATGGGGGGGAGCAGGGGGAGTTCCAGGACGACGCGCCAGTGGCCGTCTTCACGGACGCATTTGATGGTGTGGGGTTGCGAGGCGTTGACCTCGCCGCTGACGGTGACTTCGGACCAATCGCCGTCGGTGCGGGCGGTGAACTTTTTGGGCCGGTAGGCGAGGGAGAAATGCGAGGGCGCGATCATTTCTTCGGGCGCGATTTCGCGGCCGGCGACGGCGCTGGCACGCTTGGCGCGTTCGGCCAAGTTTCTGCGCGCGTCCACCCACAGGAGTTCGTAGGCCAAGCGTGCCGCGCGCGGGTCGCCGTGCACTCGCTGCATGCGCGCGATGAATTCTTGGACCACGCGTTCGGGGGTCGAATCTTTCGCTTCGGCCTCGCAGCCCGTTTGCGCGCCGCCCAGCACGATCAGGAGGCCGAACGCGAACGCTCGCCAGTGTCCGGGGTTGCTTCGGCCGCGCTCGCGCATGCTCAACGCTTCACGTACCCGGCGTGCTGCGCGAGAGCAAGTGCGCGTGAAGTTTGGCCCAAGCAGGTTCGGGCCAGTTACGATTTCGAAACGATGCGAGACTCCTGCACGGTGCGACTTTCGTGGGCCGGAAAACGTGAGCCGGCCGCGCGGAAAGCAGTGGATCTGTACCCAGAAAGGCCTGCAAAACAGGGGTTCGAGCTGGTTTCGGGCGACAATTTGCGGGCGCTGCACGGGCTCGCCCAGCGACCGCAACGCTTCGCGCTGGCGTATTTGGATCCGCCGTTTCTGACTGGGCGCGAGCACGCCGAGGTTGGACGGCGGCGAAACGCGCAGGGTGAGATCGTGCGCACGCTGACGCCGGCCTTCGATGACCGTTGGGACAGCTTGGAGTCGTACCTGAGTGCGCTGGGCGACCGCCTCGTCGCGGTCCGCGAGCTACTCCGCGAAGATGGCTGCTTGGTGCTGCACGTGGATCCCAAGACCAGCCACTACGCCAAGGTGCTGTGCGACGAGATTTTTGGTCCGCGCGCGTTCGCGAGCGAAATCGTCTGGCGCTATCGGCGCTGGCCGGCCAAGACCAAGAATTTTCAACGCGTGCACGATGTGTTGCTGCGCTATCTGAAGAACCCCGACGTTCAGCCGCGATTTCGCCAATTGTACGAGCCGCTCGCGGCCTCCACGCTGGCCACTTGGGGCGACAAGAAGCAGCGTGCGGTGGTCGACGAAGGCGGGCGGCGCCGCTGCTCGAGCACTACCCCCGAGAAGACCGCGGGCGCGCCCATGGGCGACGTTTGGGAGATCAGCATCGTTGCGCCGGTGGCCAAGGAGCGCACCGGATACCCCACGCAAAAGCCGGAAGCGCTGCTGCAGCGGCTGATCGAGTCGTGCAGCGAGCCGGGCGACGCCATTTTGGACCCGTACTTGGGCAGCGGCACCACGTTGTCCGTGGCCGCCCGCTTGGGACGTATCGGCACCGGCATCGACGCCAATCCGCGCGCCTTGCACATCGCGCGGCAGCGCTTGGAGTCGCTCGGAATCGCCTGCGGCGAAGCGAGCGTGAATCGTCCGGCAGAGACGCGCTCGGCCGCGCCGCGTTCCGGCCGAAAGCTGCGCGTCGCCTGAGTTTCGCCGAGAGCGGCGCACAGAAAGCAGCTAAAGTCGCGGGGATGGTTTGGCGTGATTCGACGGCGCGGCTGGCCGCGCTCTGGCTGCTGCTCAGCGCTTCGGCTGTGTTTGGCGCGGACGCGAAGCCCGTCGCTCACGTGGGTCCGGCAGCGATCAGCGCCGAGGCGTTGACGCGGCGGCTCAAGAAGATCCCCGACTTTCAGCGGGCAGCACTCGGCGATACGCCGGACAAACTGAAGCGCCAAGTGCTCGACACCTGGCTGATTCCGGAGCTCTTGTACGCCCAAGAGGCGGAACGGTTGAAACTCGAACAGCGGCCGAGCGTGCGCGAGCGCACTCGAGAGCTCTTGCGCCAAGCCATGGAGCACGAACTGCGCGCGCAAAGTGCGGCGCAAAATCCGGTCACACTCACCGAGATTCAGAGCTACTTCGAGGCCAATCGCAGCCGTTTCGAGACCCCGCGCCGGATCCACGTCTGGCGCATCCTGACCGACGACGAAGCGCTGGCCAAAAAAATCCTGAACGACTCCAAGGGCGTGGACGGCATCAAACAATGGAGCCAATTCGCCCGCGACAGCTCGCTGGACAAAGCGACCCACCTCCGGAACGGCGATCTGGGCTTCATTCACCCCGATGGCAACACCGACACCCCGACGTTGCGCGTCGATCCTGCGCTGTTCAGCGCCGCTGACAAGCTGACAGACGGTGAGCTCGCGGCTGAGCCGATCAAGGAAGGCACGCACTTCGCGGTGCTCTGGCGGCGCGGCAGCATGAAGGCCAGTACGCGCACGCTCGCCCAGGAAACCGGCTCGATCCGCCAGGTCCTCGAGCGGCAGCGGCTGGATCAGGCGCGTACTTTGCTGCTGGCAGCACTGCGCAGCAAGTACGTCAGCGCTAGCAACGAGTCCCTGCTCGAAACTTTCGACTTTACCCCCGAGGGTTTGCCGGCCCGGCCCGTCACTTCTGGGCGAGCCGCGCACGCCGCGCCCGCCGGCTCGAGCGTGCCGCACGCCAACCCGAACGCTCGCGACGAACGCTGAGCGGTTACGGTTTCGCTTCGGGCAACGCGTAACCGAACTGCTTCAACACGCCGCGAAAGGTGCGATCTTCATCGCGCGCGCGCTGCTGATAAACGAGGAATTTCTCGGCCTCACCGCGGGTGGCGGCGTCGGCCGCGCGTTCGTAATTCTCGAGTACGAGCAGCAAGTGCGGGTGCGCTTGCACGACTTCCTTCGGCACCAACATGCCTTTGGCCGCGTCGAGCCGCGCGTTGGCCAATTTGTGGATCAAATCGGCGAGCTCCTTGTCGCCGATGTGGCTGCGCAGGTAGTCGCCCTCTTTACTGCCTTGGCTCAGCAGGAAGGCCGCACTGTTGAGGTACGTGCCGGCCCAGGCCGAGCCCGTGAGCAGCAACGCGCCGAACAGCACGAACCACGCGCGGCGCCGAAAGGGCCGCGACGCCATCATGGCGGCTCCGCCATTTCGGCAATCAGATCAGGTAATTGCAAGGCTTCAGCCGCGGCCGCGCGCTCCGCCGCGCGCTTCGAGCGACCCGAGCCTTCGGCGAGCCTCCGTTCGCCCTGGCGCACGCCCACTTTGAACCAGCGCTTGTGGGCCGGGCCACCCGATTCGATCAGCTCATACGTCGGCGCTTCCCCGCCGATTGCTTGCAACCGCTCTTGGAGCTCGCTCTTCGGGTCGCGCGTGCCGTCGCGCTCCAGCGCTTGCAGTTCATCGTGCACGATGCGCTCGCAAGCCGCGCGCGCCGCCGCCAAACCGACGTCCAAGTACACCGCCGCGATCAGCGCTTCGACGGCATCAGCCAGGACATTGGTGCTGTCACGCAGACCCGCGGTGCTGGCCCCACGCCCCAAGTGCAGCACCTCGGCGAGCTCCACTTTGCGTGCCCAGGCCGCGAGCGCCTCGGCGTTGACCAATTGGGCCCGCATGCGCGTCAACGCGCCTTCATCGGCCTGCGCAAAGCGCGCACACAAGAGTTCACTCACGCAAAAGCCGAGCACGGAGTCACCGAGGAACTCCAGGCGCTGGTTGTGCCGAGAAGTGCGCTGTTCGTTGGCAAAGCTGGGATGGGTCAGCGCTTCGTCCAGGTGGGGCGCGTCGAGGGGCAAACCGAGCAGTTCGGCGAGGCGTTCAGGCATCACGATTCAAGTGCTCGCAATCAGCGACGAGCCACGGTCTGAGGCTAGCGGATGCCCGCGCGGGCAGCACGGGCGCCATTTGACACATTGCGTTAGCGAGCGCACGTGCGGCCTGGTGAAACTCAGAAATCGAGAGGGATGCGCTATGCTTTGCAGGTGGCGCGGCTCCTGGCTTGTCCCTTCTGCAGGTCGCTGTTCGCCAGCGAAGAGGCCCGCCAGTGCCCCGAGTGCGGCGTGAAGCTGGTTCCCATGGAGAACCTGCCCGAATCGCTCGACGTTGCCGCGGATGAGCGCGAGGCCGGCGAAATCGTGCTGCCCGAACAGCGACGCCTGCCCTGGAACTACTTTGGTAGAAACCGAGGCGCGCTGCTGCTTATCGCGCTGTGCGGCCTGGGTTTGTTCTTTGCGCCCTGGGTCGAGCTGCGCATGCCTGAGTTTTCCGTGCGCAGTGGCTTCGATCTCGCGCGCGGTCGAGCGGGCTGGCTGTGGGGCGGCGCGGCGGGCTGGTTCGTGATGCTGCCCTTGGTTTGGACGCGGCGCACCATTCAGCGACTGCGCGGCATCCGTCTCGTGACGGCCTTGTTCGCGTCCATGACCTTGATCGAAGCCTGCATGTTGCTCTCGACCCCACCTCAATCCCGGCACGGCATGCCGCTAGAAATCGTTTGGCGTTGGGGCATTTACGCCAGCCTACTGACCAGCGTCGCGGGTATCGTCGCGGCGCTACGGCTGGGCGGAACTTTGCGAGATCTGCCCGCAATCGTCACGGACATGACCAGTCCCGATCCGAGGCAAACGAGCACCGGCGAAACCTTGCACTGAGCTTGCCCGCCCAGCGCTCACCACCAAATCTTCGCCGAGCTCCGTTTCGCGTGCTACCCCGGTAAAGATGGGCACCCGCGGCAACGCCGATGCGCGGTCCTCTGACCGCTCGCCACGTGAAGACTCGGCCTTCGATCTGATCGATGTGCCGGCCACGGTGGTGTGCGCCGGCTGCGGCGATCCGGCCTGCGCCGGCTGCGTGATCGAGGAGCCCACGAATCAATCCGGTGTAGTCGCGATCATCCCCTGGGAGCGGCCCGGCGTGGGCTTCTGGCGCCGCCTTTGGCAAACCTCCACTTTGGCCACCCTGCACGCACGCAGCTTTTTCGGCGCGCTGCCCGAGGGCGAAGTTTCGACCGCGCTCTCCTTCGCGCTGATCTGCGAAACGCTCGCGGTGAGCGGCCTGTCGCTGGGCGTGGTGCTGCTCGCACTGCTGTTCTTGCCCTCGCTGCCTTCGCTGCTCGTGGACGACGCGGCGCTGCGCAGCACGGTGCTGCGCGGCGCGGCGGCCGGCGTCGTGATGTTGGTGTTGGCGATGGTCTCGCTGCACGCGATCCACGGCGTGGCACTGGACCTTGCCGCGCGTCGCTTCGGGGGTCGGCGTTTTGGGCGCGGCTTGCGCTTCGGCCTGTACGCGTGTGGTTGGGACCTGATCACCTTGCCTCTCGGGCTCTTGATCACCGCGCTCAGCAGCGGTTTTGGCGCCGCACGCCGGGCGGCGCCGCTGGGCTTGACCGCGCCCGCACAGGCCTCGGAGGCGTTCCTGGTCGGCATGCACGGGCTGAGCTCCGAAACCGCGCGGCTGGCGGCCCGCCGCGCCGCTTACTTCACGATCGCACCCGTGCTGCTCACGTTGGCGATCGGCGTACTGATCGTCGTCGCCGCGCTCCATTGATTGGTTGATGGTCGCCGAACACGGCGCGGCCGGCTCAGCCTTCGGCGTCCAGTTCCGGAACCCTGCGCCCCACGAGCTGCGCCGCTGGCACGCGAGCGCCCCCTCAGAACATCGCGCCGAGTTCGAGTACGACCGTCGATTGGCGCTTTTCACCGCTCAGATCGGCGGCATTTTGGCCCGAATTCGCGTCCGCGGGGCTCAACAGATCGGTGATCACCTGGGCGCCGGCAAGCAGCATTTCGTAGCGGTAGTGCAGCCCGAACAAGAGCCGTTGCCGGTGCACGCGTACGGGCTCGAAGATCGCGTTGTTGTTGAAATCACGCGGGCTCCCGCCGCGGCAAATGGGCTGCCCATCGTAGACGTTGCTCACGCTCCCGTCGGGATTGGTGTGAGTCTTCGCGGGGTCGGGACTGCCGGGTACGTTCTGCCCGCCGTAGTTGCACGCGCCTTGCGCGCTCGTACCCGGCGTCAAATCGATCAGCCCCGAGTCGCCGAAGATCCACACGTACTGATAACCGAGCCAAGGCGTCAGCACCGAGCTATCGGCGATCACGAGCGGCTTCGAAATTTGCACGTCCAGGCCGACGGTCGTGAGCTGCAGCTCGGGTGTGCCGGTGATCGTGCGCACGCCGCCGCCGACCGCGACGTCCGGCAGAATGCCGAGCACACCGGTGCGAAAACCCTCGAGCACCGCCAAGCGCACGTCGACACCACCGTTGATCAAGCTGGTTTGCGGCAAGAACCCGACCACGCCGGTCAGCTCGAGGCCGTAGCCGAAGCCTTTGCGCAGCTTGAGCGAGTATTGCTGAAGTAGTGAGGCCGGGCTTTGATTGCTGGTCGCGGCCTGCTTCGTCGAGGGGTCGATGGCGCCCTGCGTGCCGCGTTTCCAATAATCGGCGTCGCTCGAGAGGCTGGTGTAGCTCGCTTCGAAGGCGATGTTGAAGCCGCCGAAGCCAGTGGTGCGCGCAGAGTGCATGGCCGTCGGGGCCAGCGCGAAGCCCAGCTGATTCACCAGGCGTTTGAAGGCCAGATTGTCGGGGCGACAATCCTGGGCGCCTTTGGGCTCGAAGCGGCCGGCACCGTCCGCGCTGAGACAGCTCGAGCCATTCTCAACCAAGCGCTCGATCGCCAAATCCATAGCCTCGGCTTGCGCCGCTAAGGACACGGAGAGCAGCAGTGAACCGACTGCAAAGCCGAAAAAGCGAGCGCTCATCATCAACGGACCGATGGCCGTTCGGGCGAGGCTACTTGCCGCGCGGGATTTGCGTCAAGCTGCGCCCCCCAGGGCGTGCGGCCCTCGCAGGCCGGGCCCTGGGCCGTTAGACTGCCGCGCCAGAGCCCGACTTTGCACCACTCCTCCGACACACCGGCCCAATCCGACTTTTACCTACGCACGCGCGCCGTGCCGCGGCCCTTTCACATCGTGCTGGTGGAGCCGGAAATTCCGCCGAATACCGGTAATGTGGCGCGGCTTTGCGCGGCCACGCTGTGCCCACTGCACCTGGTCGGCAAGCTCGGCTTCCGCATCGACGAGCACGCGGTGCGCCGCGCGGGTCTCGACTATTGGCACCTAGTCGAGGTCTTGCAGCACGAAACGCTGTCTGCCGCCGAGCAAAGTGTGGCCTCGTACAGCCCGGAGCGCGCGCCAAAATCTTGGTTCTTCAGCGGTCACGCGCGGCGCAGTTACCTGGACGCCGACTTCGAACTCGGTGACGCGCTGGTCTTCGGCAAAGAGAGCGTCGGCCTCCCGCGCGAGCTGCTCGAAGAGCGCGGCGAGCAGGTGATCGGCATACCGATGCCCGGTCACGTGCGCTCGCACAACTTGGCCAACTCGGTCTCGATCGCCGTGTACGAGGCCTTGCGCCAAAAGCAGGCGCTCAGCCTGCTCTAGTTCGCGAGTGGCTCAGCGAATGCTGACGGCGGGCTCGGCTGAGCGAAAATCGGCGTGCACGCTGCGGTTCACACCGGTCAGGATCGTGACCTGCGCGCTCAGCGGCGCGCCGAAGGTGTCGTTTCGAAATACGACTTGGTACCTGCCGACCGGTACCTTCAGTCCGACGATCGGCGATTGACCGAGCTGATGAAAGTGCGGACCACTGACTTCGACGGCGGCGCGGGGGTCCGCGGTGATCTTCAGCACGCCGAATTGCTCCGGCTCCTTGCTCGGCGGTACGCTGCTGGCGGGTGCATGAGCGCGCGCGCCGTCTTCGCTCTTTTTGGCGGAGGGCGCAGGGATCCGCGCGCTCTCCGCGACGGGCGGCGAGCCCGATGTCTGCAGCGGCGCGATGGTGACGGCAGGCACCGCGGGCAGCATTGAGGCCTTGGCCACGACGGGCGGCGTGGCGTTGATCGGGGGCGTGCTGGCGCGAGGCGCAAAAGCAAACGCCGCCGCGACGACCGCGAGCGGGGCCGCGCCGAGCAACCAGCCGATGCTGCGCTTGGGCATGCGGCTGACTTGGCTCGCGGAAATCCCAGACGGTTCGCGCACGCTGTCGTCGTCGCGGGCGGGGCTCTCGGCGGTTAGTTGGCGCGCACCGGGCATCGCGGGTGTCGCAGGCAAGTCGGCCGAGCCGGCGGGGGCGCTCGATAGCCGGCGCGTCCAAACCTCGACTTCCTCACGCGCGGCAAAGGTGCGAGTGACGGGCGCACTGGCCGACGCGGAGCTGCGTGAGGGCGGCCGCTCGGAGCCCACAGGCCGCGTACTTTCGTTGTTTTTCCCGGTTCCGGGCTCGCCTGGCAACCAGGGGCTCGAAGAACGCAAACTGCGTCGCGCGCGCCGGACGCGCTCACCCAGCCGGCGCGCGATGTCCCCGCTGTCTTCGCTCTTCAGGAACTCGCGCAGCGGGCGAGCCAAGTGTTCCGCCCCGACCGGCCGCTCGCGCGCGTCGAGCGCGATGCTGCTGCTGATCAGCGCGCTGAGCGGACCGAGCAACGGCTGCTGCCGGTCGATCGGCGGGGGCACACTGAAGAGCGCCTGTTCGCTTTCTTGACTGGTGGCGCGCCGGAATGGCGGATAGCCCGTCCAAGCCTCGATCAAGAGCGCCCCCACGGCGAAGACGTCGGTGGCTGGCGTGAGCTCGGCTCCGTGCAATTGCTCGGGCGGCATGTGCCCCGGAGAGCCGAACACCTCCGTGCGCGCGCTGTCGTTGGCCCGCGTCACGGGCGCCGCGATACCAAAGTCGATCAAACGCACCGCGCCTTCGTCGTCGATCAGCACGTTTCTCGGCGTCACGTCGCGATGGACGATGCGAGCACGGCGATGGGCGTAGTCGAGCGCGCGGCAGATCTCAGCGCCGACGTAGGCGCCCTCGAGTGGTCCGAGTGGCCCGGTCTCGGCCAGCACTTCGGACAGCGTGAGCCCCTCACACAGCTCCATCGCGATGTAATACACACCCTGCTCGACTCCGAGCTCGTAAACCGGCACGATGTTGGGGTGGCTGAGCTCGACCGCGGTCTTCGCTTCCTCCACGAAGCGGGTGACGAAGGCTTCGTCCGAAGCCAGCTCGGTTCGGATCTGCTTGACGACCAAGCGCTTCTCGAAGCCGACCGCGCCGCGTAGGGTAGCCAGGTAGACACGCGCCATGCCTCCCGCAGCGATCTCGCGCTCGAGCACGTATTTGCCGAAGATCTGCGGGAACATCGCTACCGTCTATGTTAGCGCTGCTGCGGCCATTTGGCTGCTTTCTGGGTGCTCGACCGTAGAGCCCCAGGAAATCACGCTGCCTTTGACGCTGCATTCGCTTCCAAGCTGTCCAGTTCCGTCACCCGCCTTGCTCGATCTGCAAGCGCTGGGCGACTTTCCCACCCGCAACGACACGACGGCTACATTGTCTCTCAGCGCGCAAGGCGTTCGGCTCGGCTTTCCGAGCGGCACGCTCGCGCTAGAAGCCAAGGCGCGGGCCGAGTCGTCGGGGCAAGCCTTCATCGCTTTCAGCGAACGCGGCGAGGCCGGCCTCGATTTCTTGCTTTGGCCGCAGGGGGGCGCATGCGAGCTGTTCCGCGCGAGCAGCTATCCGGCTGGTTTGGGCGGCGAAGGGTTGGGCTTTGCCAGTGCGAATGGCCTGCTGATGATCGCTGGCAGCGAGGGCTTCGCCAGCGCCGCGGTAGTGGGCGCGCTCACCTTCGATGCGCGCACGGGTGAGCCGCTCGTGGTTGACCCTCGAGATGCCATGCGTCAGCCGCGCGCGTTCGCCACCGTCAGCGGCTTCGGCAAGAAGCTACTGGTGGCTGGCGGTGAATATCCGATTCACGAGAGCGGAACCCCAGCCAGCGTGTTCAATGCCACGGCCGAGGTGTACGACCCTACCACGCGCAGCTTCGAGCCCGAGTTGGTGCCGCTCGCCGTGGGCGTCGGGCGGCACGCGGCCGTGCTGCTGGACAGCGGCGAGCTCGCGCTGATCGGCGGAAGAACCCAGGCGTCTCGGGCGTCGAGTTTCGTGCAAGTGGTGTCGCCGCTGACGCGCACGAGCAAGCTGCTGCTGACACTCAATGTGGGGCGGAGCGCGCCCAGCGTACTGCGCCTCGACGACGGTCGGCTGTTCGTGGCGGGCGGCGAAGACGAATTGGGCAGCCCCGTCGGCGCGCTGGAATGGCGCAGCCGCGAGGCGGATCCACTGCCCGCGCCGTTCGACGGCACGGTCTCGCTCCCGCCGCGCTTCGACCGTGCATACGCCGCGTTACCGGGCGGGGCGGTGCTGGCCGTGGGTGGCTGCGAAGACCGCGCCCCCCAAACCGGCGAGGACTGTGCGAGCGAATGCCTACGCGGTTGCCCGCCGCGACCAGACGGGGCGCACGCTGCGCGTTACGAGGCCTTCTGGATCGCCGCAGACGGCGATGTGACCCCATTGGACCTGCCGATTGGCGCAGCGCATCCGAGCTTGCTCGCTGGCAGTGACGGCAGTCCCTGGTTGGTCGGGGAAAGTGGCCGACTGTATCGCTTCGACCCGTGGCACGCGGAATTCGAGTCGACCGGCGCTCAGCTCGGGCCCAGCGTCGGGTCAGCGCCGCCCCGCTTCGTGGCAATGGGTTTGGACTCGTTCGCGTGGCTGACCGAAGACACAACGGGCGTCGTTGTTCAGGGCATGCGTTTGGGCAATCGTTCCGGTTTCAGCAACGACGTCTCTTTGGTGACGCTTCGGGATCCCAACGACCCTTCCCGGCCAGCACACCTGGTCCCTGACCGAGCGCCGAGCGACGTCCTGAGCTACGAAGGTGGCCCTGGGGCGCTCGCGTTCGGCCCCAGCGCAAACTCAACCAGCAAGACCTGCGTTTGGCTCAGCGACGCGCTATTCGCCGACTTTTCTGCAGAATTCGAGTTCTCGTCCCGGCTTAGCCCTAGCTTGCGCCTAGGCAGCACGCAGTTCGTCGATCCGGCGGCCGCCGACGCCGGGAGTTCCTGCCTGCTTCCGGCGCTTTCCGCAGCCAGCGAGGGCGGTCGCATTCAGCTACAACGAGTCGCCGATCACGCCACCGTGACGTTCGCGGGCGCGCACAGCGAATGCCAGGTCAGCAGCCAACGAATCGCCGTGGCTGTGTGTGCCAGCGAGCTCGGCCCGGTGCGTGTCACGCGAGTGCATGTGACCCGCAGCGATTGAGCTCGGGCTCTAACGCTTGAACCACTTGCCGAAGCGGCTGCTGGTGCCGCTCTCACCGGGCTTGATGCTCTCTGGCGCGCCGCTGGAACGCACCGGCTGCGCGCTGGGGCGGTCGCTCGGTGTTTTGTGACCGGTACGGCGTTGCTCGGCCCTGCGCATCTCGTACAGGCGGATTTCGCGTTGGGCATCGAGATGTCGCGGGTCGTTCTCGACGATGAACCGGAAGTCACCGATGGCCTTGCCGTTCTTTCCCATGCGCTTGAGGATGGAGCCGCGATACCAGCGAATACGCGTGTTATTCGGCTCGAGGCGCTGCGCTTTCTCGATGCGCGCCAAGATTTCCTCGAGGTTCGCGTTGAGCAGCGTCGACTCGAGCCAGGCCAAGAGCGCGATGTAATCCGCTTGGCTCGGATCGAGCTCGACGGCCTTGCGCGCCTCTTCCAGCGCCGCGGGGGTGTTGTTGCGCTTCATCAGCACCTCCGCCTTCTGGAAGGCAGAGGCGGCGCGCAGCACGCGCTGGACTTGCTCTTGCTCCTCGGCACCGCCCGCGCCCTCTTTGTGGAGCTCGTCGTACTCCTTGCGACGCGACGGATCGGCCAGAACTTGGTGCGCCTCGCTCATGCGCGCGAAGACCTTCGTCGCTAGATCGCGAACGTCGGCCAGATCCGGACCGAGCCGATCGGGGTGCCACTTCTTGGCGAGTTGGAAGAACGCGGCTTGAATCACCGACGGAATTGCATCCACTGCGACGCCCAAAAGCTCGTAATAGTCCGCGGCGCCGTTGGCCGCGCGCTCGCGAATTTCTGCCTTGAATGCAGCAAGTTCCGGGCTCTCGACCGGCTTCGATGCCGGCACGTGTGAAGGCGGCTGCGAACTCAAACTCGGCGAAGACAGCCGCGAGGCGTTCGGCACCTGAGGCAGCGGCGGCAGCGGCGGAGCGACCGGCATGCGTGACGATGAAGCCGCCTCATCCACCCCGATGGGTTCGACCCCGGGAATGCCCGATTCCAATTGGCGGGTGATGAGCATCGCGTACACCAAGCGCCGGACGTACGCAGGATCGGCCAAGCCGCGCGCGAGCAACTCCTTCAACGGCTGCGGCTTGGCCCGCAAAACATCGATGATCGCTTGCTCCCGCTGGTCGAAGCGAAAGCGCCGAATCGGCGCGTCGATATGCAACAAAATCAGCTGATCGCCAAAGCGCCCGAGCACGTCTTCCATGTGCCCGGCGTGAACGTACTCGCGCACGCCGCGCCAGATCAGCGCCAGCGGCTTGGCCCGCACACCTTCACCTCCCCAATGCTCGAGAAAGTTCAGCCGATCGTAGTAGCCAAATAAGGTCTCCGGTGGCAGGCCGAACATCCACAACACTTGGCGCGAGAGCTGCTCGCGGAGCCCTTCGCGCAGCGCATGCTCGTCGAGGTGGCCCTGCCCGAGCAGCACTTGACCATGCAGCTGCCCGCTGGCCGTGGCCTGCACCAGCGTGCGATCGTAGACGTCGTCCGTGATCGCCTTTTGTTCGACCAAAACCCGCCCCAAAAACAAGACGGGATCTTGGATTTTTGCCTTCGAGGGGCCGCCTTCATCGAAGTAAATGGCATGGCGCTTACCATTCGGCTCCTCGAGCACGAGCGTCCCGGTCAGCATCCGGTCGAGGCTGTAAACCAGCAGGTGCCCGAGCGGAGTTGCCTCCAGCGAGCCCTGTGCAGTGGGAGCAGCCTCTGTCATCGGAAGCGACGGTAGTCTAGCACTGCTCGATCGGTTTCGGGCAGAACTTCCGCCCGCGAAACAGCGCACCCCAGCGCTTGCCGTTTCCTCGATTTCTGCCGTTTCGCTTCGGGACGAAAAGACTGCGCAGCGTAGGTATTTTTCTAACGAAATGCCCCGTACGAGCGCCGCGCTTTCCAGCTCGGCGGCAGCGTCATGGCGCGCAGCGTCCAGTTTCGCTAGCGTTTTCACATGCTCCGTGGCCACGTCCTAGTCGTCGACGATGAAACTGCCATTCTCAACACACTGAAGAAGGCGCTATCCCTAGAGGGTTATCAGGTCGATTTGGCAGGAGGCATCGGCGTGGCGGAGGAGCGCCTCGCCAAGCAATCCTACGACGTGGTGCTCTTGGACGTGGCCTTGCCCGACGGCGATGGCCTGGACCTATTGGCGCGCTTGCGCGGTGCCGGCAACGATACCGCTGTGCTGATGATGAGCGGGCACGCGACCATCGACGCGGCGGTTCGAGCCACCAAGTTGGGCGCCTTGGATTTTTTGGAGAAGCCGCTCTCGACCGACCGCTTGTTGGTCATGCTCGAGAACGCCTTGCGCTTGCTGCACGCCGAAGCCGAAGCCCGGGAACTGCACGCAGAGGCTGGCCATTTCGACGACTTGGTGGGCGAAAGCCGGGTCATGCGCGATCTGCGCGAGCGCGTGCTGCGCGCAGCCCGCTCCAACGCCAGCGTGCTCATCCATGGTGAACGCGGCACGGGCAAGGAACTCGTGGCGCGCGCCATCCACCGCGCTTCACCGCGCGCCAAGGCCATTCTCGAACGCCTAAACTGCGCAGCCGTGCCGGCCGAGCTGATCGAGAGCGAGCTTTTCGGGCACGAGGCGGGCGCGTTCACGGGTGCCACGAAGCAGCGGCGGGGCAAGTTCGAACGCGCCAGCGGCGGGACGCTATTTCTAGACGAAGTCGGTGACATGCCGCTGGCAATGCAGGCGAAGTTGCTACGTGTCCTGCAAGAGCAGGAGATCGAGCGCGTCGGCGGCAGCACCACCTTCAAGATCGACGTCCGCGTGGTCGCCGCGACCAACAAGGACCTGACCGAAGCTTGCGCGAAGGGCGCTTTTCGCGCAGATTTGTACGATCGACTGAACGTGGTGCCGCTCGAGTTGCCACCGCTCCGAGCGCGCCGAGAAGACATCCCGCGCCTCGCCCAGCATTTCTTGCTCAGCGCGCGCAAAGCCAACGCCCGCCCAGGCATGACCCTCACGCCGTCGGCGATCGCGGTGCTCACCCGGCATCCTTTTCCAGGCAACGTCCGCGAACTCCGTAACCTGATGGAGCGGCTCGTGATCTTGAATCCCGATGACGCGGTCACCGGTGAAGACATCGAGCGCTCGGTGGGCATGGGCGGCGCGCCCCAGAGCGCGGGCTTGTATCAACCCGGCGTGCCCTTCCGCGTCCTGTCGGAGCAGGCCGAACGCGCGATCGTCGAAGAGGCCTTGGCTCACCATGGCGGTCAGATGGCCGCAACGGCGCGTGCCCTCGGCCTAGAGCGCAGCCACTTGTACAAAAAAGCCCGTGCCTTGGGGCTGCGCGGCGACAAAGACGAAGAAACAGAAGCTTGAAGCTCTAGCCGTGCGGCAACTTGAGTAGCCGCCCATTCTGCGGATCGAGCTTGCGCGCAGCAGCGGCCTCCTTCTTTGCCAGGGCGCGCTTGCCACTCGCCGCGTACAGCTCGGCCAACTGCGCGTGCGCTTCCGCCAAGTCTTCCGCCGACCCCTCGCAGAGGGTGGCGCTCTCGAGTTCGAACGCGGCGCGCTCGGGCTTCCCGGTGCGAGCCAGCGCCTCGCCGAACAAGAGGTGCGTGGTCAAGCCGGAGACATCGGCAAACACCGCCGCCTCGCCCACCTGAGCCGCCTCGGCGTACGCCCCGCTCTGAATCAGCCGCCGCAGCAAGCGCTGATAGACCTTGGGCTCGTGTTGCTCGAGCGCTGCGAGCGCGCGCAACGCTGCCAGCTCTGCCGCAGGATCCGCGTCTTTCTCTGCAAAATCAGCCAAAGTATAGAGCGGGGAGGCTTGCGACGGATCGAGCCGCGTGGCCGCTTCCAGCGCGTGCTTCGTGCCGGCCTCGTCAGTCGGGCCAAGCGCTTGCGCGAGCAACATTTCGACGGCGTAACCATCTTTGCCATCCGTGATCAGCTGCTTGAGCCGAGCGGCCGCGCCCGCGGGATCGTCATGCGAGGCAAGCTGCGCTTCGAGGAAACGCGCGTCCGCGAACTTCGGATCCAGCTCCAGAGCGCGGCCGAGCTCGATCTTCGCGCGGTCACCACGGCCGCGGCGCAACAGCGCGCGCGCGAGCGTCGTGTGGCTCACGGCGCTGTCCGGGCTCCGTTCCACCGCCGCCTGCGCTAGGGCAATCGAACCGGCGCGACTCACGGGTACGAACTGGGTCGAATAGCGCGCAAGTCGCTTCTCGGCGAAGGAGCGGAACTCGGAATCGAGCTCTTCCGGGGCTTTTCCGAGGACTTCTCGCAGGACCACGGGCGTGCGTTGCCCAGCACCCCAACGCCGCAGCATCTCGCTCAGCTTGGGCATGCCGTACTCGGTCGCCCACAAGCTCATGATCTGGCTCGAAGCGTAATACGCGGTCGCCACGTCGTTGAGCTCTTCCGCGCGCGTGAAGGCGCGGGTCATATTGGCCACTGCCGGCAAACGCCCGGCGCGTAACGCCTGGTACAAGTCCGGATCTTGTTCACGCGCCCACTCCGGACGACGAATGATGGTCTCGTATTCAGCCAGTCCTTCCGTGAACCAGCGCGGGACGTGGCTCTTGGACAATTGAATGTGGAACACGTGCGAGAGCTCGTGCCAAAGCGTCATGCCCAAGTTGAAGGATTCATACTTGGGGCTCATCGCGGCCAGCGTGCGCCCGAAGCAGACGCCTTGAATCGCCGTCTCCGGCAAACCTCCGGTCCTGATGCCGAAATTCTGGCGCTCCGCGTACAATTCCACGCCAATCGGCGTCTCTGGCCTAAAGCCGTAGGCCTGGACCATCTTGGCCCAAGCTTCATCCAACAGCGCCGGCACGTAGCGCTCGAGGATCGCGCGCTCGTCTTTGCGGTAGCGAATTCTAAACGGCGGGTGATCGACGCTGACGTAATCCTTGGCGATGGTTTTTTCGTACAGGTTCAAGGTGTTGAACACGCGTACGTTGTATGGGTCGATGGCAAAGGCACGGCGCAGCGCGGCGACACCCCCCGCGTCGTCACCCGCGCGAATCAGGTTCAAACCGAGCTCCGCGTAGGCCACGCCGTCTTCGTTGTCCACCGCTACGGCCTCGCGCATCATGCGCACGATCTCGTCGTAGCGATGCTCCCAATCCGCGAACTCGGAGACGATCGAGTAAAGCTGAGAATATTGCGCATTGCGCGCAAAAACCGCCTTTTTCGCCAATTCGACGCCGGCGGGGTCGTCCGCCAAGAAGCGCTCGGCGACGCGTAAGCTCAGGAGCTCCAAGCTGCCAGGGTCGGCGCTCGAACCTTCGCGCAGCTCTCGATCGGCGCGTTCCAAGTCACCATCGCGCAAACTGATGCCGACCAAGATCGCGTACGCGGCGCCGGCCTTCGGGTTCACGCTCAAGGCGAGCCGCGCCAAGCGCTCGGCTTCGTCGAAATCCAAAGCTTGGGCCAGCTTCACCCGAGCCAAAAGCAGCAATGCTTCAGGCTCGGCCGGTGCCTTGCCGAGGATTTCGTTCAATACCTCTTCCGCGTGGCCTGGGTCGTATTTTTCGAGGAACAAACTCGCGCGGAAGAGCAGGGTCTGTGTGTCACCGGGCAGAGCGCGTTCGGCCGCATCATAGGCTTCGTTCGCGTCCTTCGGGCTGCGCAGGAGCTGAGCCGCGCGCCCCACCAATGCCATGTTCGCGCCGTCCGTGTCTTTGATTCGATCGTCGTTGTAGGCGTTCACGATCGTCATCAACACAGGCTCCGCATCGGCGCGACGCCCCTCACTGAGCAAGACACTGCCGAGCTCGAGTTGCAGCGCAAAGGACGAGCGCTCCGCCGGAACGGCGCGCAAGGTGGCTTCAGCGTCGCGCGGGCGGCCCAAGCTTTGCTGCGCGCGTGCGATGTACAGGGCTGCCAGCGCCTCCCACTTCGGATCGGTCGAGAGCGGCGTCAGCGTAGAAATCGCTTCCGTCGCGCGGCCCGTCTTGAGCAAGACCTGACCCAGACCAATCCGCGCCGCTGCGCCTTCGGGACCAGTCAACAGTGCGCGAAACTCGGCCTCCGCTTCTTTGTAAGCGCTCAATTCCAAGCGTTGGTTCGCTCGTACCAGGCGGGCCGCGGGCGCCAGCTCATGGGTCGGAACCACGGCTTTTGCGCTGCCCGAGCTGGGCGCGACGGGCCCGCGTTGACAGCTCGCCAGCAGCACCGCCAAGGCCGCGATTGAAGTCCCAGCACGCACTCGCATCTGCAATCATCATGGCCGAGACCCGCGGTCAGGGCCAGCGAGCTGCTCAGGCCTTTGGGGCGGGCCGCCAGCGCGTCAGTCGGCGAGGCCACCCCCCGTCGCTGGCCCTGGTGCGGAGCACGCTGCGCAGCAACGCGTGTGCGTAGCCCGAGAGCCACACCGGGGGGGCACCGCCTTGCCAGTCGCTCAGCTCGAGGCTGTCGGCTGGGGCGTCGATCACGACTTGAGCGCGGATCTCGGATTCGGGGGTAAACAGAGTCAACACGTAGTTTGCCCGCGCGTCGCTCGCGTCCACCAGCTTCAATTCCAAACGGCCGCCGTGATCCGGTCGCACGCCGCGAAACCTCGCCGCTTTTCGGGCCAAAATCAAGCTTTAGCCAGGCATCGATTGAACTACCCCGCGGTCTATGTTGGCGTCGAACGCGTGCGAGTCTTTGCGCAACGGTCCCAGCTGACCCTCGATTTACCCGGGTTGCTACGAACGGCCCGGAGCTACTTCGACGCCACGCTCGATGTGCAGTCGCGGAGTGATCCTGCGGCCGACGGACGCGACCGCGTGGAAGTCTTGCTGCGCAGCGAAAAACACGGCTACGAGGGCCGTCTTTCGATTCATACCCGCTGGGCAAGCGAGCACGACCGCGCCGATGCCCGCGACGCCGAGCAGCGAGGCCAAGCCGCCGGCATGGCCTCTTTGGCCGAACGTTGCCCGACGATTTGGGACGTGGAACCGGTCGGTCAGGATTCGGAGCTCGCGCGCCTGAATTTATGCGGGATCTTGGCCGCCGCAGCGCTCGGCCCCGTGTTGCCCGACGACGGCTCGACCTTGTACGGAGTGCGCGGAGCGATGGAGCGCGTCGAGCGGCTGCTCAAAGCGCGCTGAAGCGCCGCTGAGTGATCAGCTCGGACGCGGGATGAGCAGCGCGTCCAAATTCACACCGACGCCCTCGAGCGTTCGGCGTTGAATCAGGCACAGCTCGCGGATGCCTTCGAGCGCGAGGTCGATCATGGCATCGATGTCGCTGCGTGGCACGGCTTCGCCCTCCGCCGTGCCCTGCACTTCGACGATCGCGCCGGTCGCGGTGGCCACCACGTTCAGATCGACGCGCGCTGCACTGTCTTCGACGTAGCAGAGGTCGAGCGCGTACTCGCCCGCGACGTGCCCCGCACTGACAGCGGCGACCTGGTCGCGAAGCACCGGCTTGTTGAGCTTTCCGCTCTTGGTCAGTTTGTCGCAGGCCAAGGCCAGAGCAATGAAACCGCTCGTCACTGATGCGGTACGCGTGCCGCCATCCGCTTCCAAGATGTCGCAGTCGATGTGAATGCTCTTTTCCCCCAAGCGGTCCAAATCGACCGCGGCGCGCAAGGAGCGGCCGATCAGGCGCTGGATTTCGCGCGCTCTGCCACCGAGCGGACGATCGCGGCCATCACGATTTTCCCGGCGTTTCGGATTCGAGCGCGGATGCATTTGGTAGTCCGCGGTGATCCAACCCTTGCCCTTACCGGCCAAAAAGTCGGGCACCGACTCATCAATCGACGCGGTGGCCAACACGACAGTTCCACCCGCACGGTAAAGCAGGGAGCCCTCCGCCAAGCGCTGAAAGCCAGGGACGACCTCGACGGGCCGAATCGTTCGCAAATCACGACCGCCCCGGGCGGCGAGGATTGAAGTACGGGTGGCTTGGGGCGCAGGGCTCATCCCGCGCCCTTTAGCACCGTCCGCCGTCAGCGCGTAAACTGGCTCGGGATCGGCGGCCGATTGTGAGCTAAACCCCGCCGCCGATGCCTGACACGAGTCGAACGCTCAAGGTTTCCGAGATCTTCGAGAGCCTGCAAGGCGAGGGGGTGAGCAGTGGAGCCCCGTGCATCTTCGTGCGCCTGGCCCAATGCAACCTGCACTGTACCTGGTGCGACACCAAGTACACCTGGGATTTCGAGCGCTACCGCTACGATGAGGAGGTGCGTGAGCAAACCGCGGCGGAAGTCGCCCAGCTCGTGAATGCCACGACGAGTCGTCGCTTGGTGCTGACGGGCGGCGAGCCGCTGCTTCAACAGCGCGCGCTGAAAGAGTTCTTCGCCCGGCTCGCCCCCGACATTACGGTGGAAGTCGAGACCAACGGCACGATCGTGCCCGAGCCGTCAGCGCTCTCGCGGGTGAACCAGTGGAACGTCTCGCCGAAGTTGAGCAATGCCGGCGACCCAGAGCAGTTTCGTATCCGGCCGGACGCGTTGGCCGCGTTGCGCGACTCAGGCCGCGCCTATTTGAAGCTGGTCGTCGACAATGACGCAGATTTTGCAGAAGCGGATGCACTGGTGGCGCGCCTGGCCTGGCCCGGCGAGCGCGTCTGCTTGATGCCGCAAGCCGCGGACCGGGAGCAATTGCGTGCTCGCTCGTTCGCAGTCGCCGAAGCCGCCCGCGCGCGCTCCTACCGCTTCTCGTCTCGCCTGCACTTGGAGCTGTGGGGCGGTCGACGCGGAACTTGAATGAGCGCCTCAGCGCAAGTCGCCCCAGACCGTCAACGCAGCAACCGTGTCGGGGTCGAGCTGCGCGGCTTGCTTCTCTTTGGGTCGCCCGGTGGCATGCAGCGCGGCGCTCTCGGCGCGAAAGGTCGAAAGCCACAGCGCCCGTGCCGCATATGGCTTTTCATCGAACACGTCGTTGACGCACGCCGGGTCGAGATCAATCGCGCAGAGCGTCGGCTTTTTGCCCAATTCTCCCCGTAAAAGCCAGGATCCGAGCCGGCTCGAATAGCGTCCGGGCGCGCTCGCCACCAGCGCATTCGAGACCACCGGAAGCAGACCATGGGCGGCCGCATACAGATCGCCACCCTCGACCGACTCGGGCACCGGAATGCCGAGCGCCGTCAAAATCGTCGCGGTCACGTCGGCAGCGCTAGCCGGCAACTGCTCGTCGCGGCCGTCGAGATCGCCACCAGGGAATTTGACGACCAGCGGCACCGCGAGCCGCGCTTCGGCCAGTGTTCCTTGTGGATCGTACGGCGAATCGGGCGGTTCGCCGGCAGACACATCGCCCGCAAACACGATCATGGTGTGCTCCCAGGCGCCCTTCTTTTTCAGCAAAGTCACCAACTGCCCGATCACCGCATCTTGCTTGGCCAGCGCGGCGTCCTGCAGCGCGTGCAGGCGCACCCAATCCTCCTCCTGCAGGTGATGCGCCACGCGCGTGCGCCGCGCACGCAACGCCGCGAGCATGATCCCGCCCCGACGAGGATCGAGAATCCCGGCATATTCGTCCGGTTTCAGCGTTTGCGTCTCCTCGCGCGTCAAGTCCCAGGGAGGGTGCGAACCGCGCGCGTGCACGACCAGAAGCCGTGGCCCGGGGTGACCGTCGTCGAGCTCGGCCTCGAGCCATTTGAGCGCGCGCGACCCGGGTTCCGTGGCGGGCACGTCGAGCACGGGTGACAACGCATCGAAGGTGTCCCAACCGGAGGCGAAACCAAAGGCGGCAAAAGTACTCGGCGCGCCCGTGAAAAACGCGGCGCGCCCACTGGCCTCTTTGACCATTTCGCTCAGCAGCCGCACCGAATCGGCCAGCCGCGAGTTGCCGTCTTCGACGCGATGAGTGCGCGGCGACAGTCCGGTCAGCAGCGAGGCCGCCACCGATTGCACGACCACGCTCGGCGCGCGATAGCCGCTGAACGCGGTTGCAGCGCGGCCGAGCTCACCGAGTGAAAACAGCTTGCCGGTCGGCCCGAAGGGCGGCACACGCCGCCGATCGATGCCCGCCTCCAGCAGCACGATGGCGACCTTTGCCTTCGGCACCGCGATCGGCGCGGCCGCTCGCCGCGCGATGCTCGGATCACCAAAGACCACGCGCCCGCCGCGTGAACCATCCAGCGCACGAAATTCGACGCCCACGACTTTGCCGGCAAACGGCGCCAGATCCACCGCCAGCGGGGTCCACGAGGCGCTGTCGCCTCCGGCGACGCGGCGCGTCTGCAAGACCACGGGCTCCTCGCCGTCCGCGACGACCCGAACCTCTGCCGTTCCCTTGCCGACTCCCCAGAAGCCGAGCGCCACCTTCAGGCGCGCGTCGGCAGCGGGCCGCAACCAGCAACGCAAAGTGCTCGGAGGGTTCAACACCAGCGCACGCTTGGGTGCGCCGTTCAGCACCACGTCACCGACGATGTTGCTGAGCGTGGGCGCTGCGTAGCCGGTCGTGTCGTCGCCCCGCTCGCCAATGCGCACCCAATCGATCTCGCCCTGCATCACCCGAGTGCCGCGCGGAGCCCCCGAGAAGCTCATTTTGAGCAGGTGATGCCCGCGCGCCAGCTCGGCCGCGAGCGCCGGCAGGGAGTACACTCTCGTCTCGTCGGCGTTGAGCCGTAGCGAACCGACTCGCTTATCGTCGATGCTCAGCCCGAGCCACTTTGCCTCGCCACCGTGCACGCGGACGCTGATGCTGGTGCCCACACGCGGCTCATCCAACCAAAAGTCGTACTTCAGGTTTCGGCCGAACGCGCGCACGAACGACTGTCCGTCGCGTTCGACGTCCTGGTAGTCCTCCGAGTGCTCGGCGCCGAAGCCGCTGTAGGCCGCGGCGGCCGGACTACCGAGATCGATCAGCAAGCCCTGATGCTCCACTTCGCACCAGGACAAATTCGGGATGATCTCGAAGCGGTCCCGTCCTTCGACCAAAACGGCCGGCGCGTCACCGCCAGCGAGCGCGTTCGTCACCGTAAGCGCGCTCACCGCTGACGGCGCGGGCTTCGCGTCCGATCGCCGATTCGAACAAGCCAGCAGGCTCAGCCCGGCCGCGGCCGCAAAAATCCCCAAAAGGCGGCGCTTTCGTCGGCCCCGCGCCACGCGTTCCCGGTCCATCACGATGACGCGGGTAGCGGCGCGGCGACGCTCGGCTGCGCGCTGGAGTCGGGCGCGTTCTGCAGGCGGTAGTACGTGATTACGAAGTACGCGACAGCGAAGGCCGCGGCCGCGACGAACACCAACCAGATCAGCGAGCCGGTATTCGGGTTCACCGGAGCGGGCACGCGCGCGGAGGGAGTCGGCGTCTTGAGCGGACTCACTCGGGAAGGCGCCACGCTGGGCACGGGTGAGTCCAGGCGCGACACCAGCGTTGCCTTCAGCGCCTCGGGGGCCAGCCCCGCGGGTGCCTCAGGAGCAGGAGGAGCAACCTCCGCGACGCCTGCCGAAGCCGCGGGCACGGCCTCCGGCACGGGCTCCGGCTCGGCCAGTTCTGCCACGGGAGCGGGGCTGGGCGAATTCTCGGTCAGCGCGCTGGCCAGCGCGTCCAATTCCTCGACGCTCGCGAGCTCGGGGCGGGGGGGCATGACGGGTGCCGGAGCCGGCTCGACCGCCGACACCGCGACCGTCGGCGCGGGCGGGACCGACGGGGCACGCGCGACTTCGGGCACACCGACGCCTTCCAACGTCCCCGCATCGCGGAACACACCCTCGGTGATTTTCTGCCAGCGCCGGTCGGCAGAGGGAGTCACTTCGGTGCTGAAGGGCAGGCCCCTGGTTTTTTCGGCAACTGGCGGGACAGACGCAGAGGCCGAGGGGCGCACGGAAACGGGCGCGCGCTCGGCCACAAAAGCGCGCGCGGCGGGCGGCACCTTCAGGGGCGGAGGTTCGGGCAGCTCGGCTGGAGGTGGGCGCGAGGAATCCAGTTGGAGCGAGAACCAACCGGCATCTTCGGCCGTGACGTCATCGAGCTTGGGCGCCAGAGAGGGCGTGGGCGCGGCCTTCGGGGCCGCGACTGACGCGGACACCAACGACGGAAGAGGCAGGGACGGCGGAGGAGGAGGCGAGGACGGCGCCGGCTCGGGGGCTTGCAAGTCCGGCGCAGCCTCCGTGGGCGGCATTGCGGGCGCGGGCGCGGGCGCGGACGCGGACGCGGACGCGGGCATCGAGCCGCGCATCGGCGCGGGCTCTTCGCCAACGCGGTCGATACTGCTGATCGCGCCCCGACGGGCGATGTCCGAGAGCACCGCTTCCAGCAAGCGCGGCGCCACCGAACCGCTCGTGATCAGCTCGCGCGGCGACGCACCAGCGATGATCTTGACGAGCAAGCCGCGCGCGGGTTCCGGGGTACAGCCCAGGTAGCCGTCGATCATCTCGGCCGCGACCTCGACGCGAGTCACGCCGACCAAAGCGCCCGCGGAAATCGAGTTCAACGCGGCGCGCGCTCGCTCGATCGGCGCTTTCAAGATCTGAGCCGCGGTGCCTTCGAAATCGACGCGACACGGCGAAGCGTCGGGTTCCACCACGAAGCGCCCAGCACTCACGCCCAGCAGTGCGGCGAGTACGAACGTGCCCCGCTCGAAGCTGCCATCGGCAGAACTGCGTGTGGCCGAGCACAGTCGCCCGCGGCGCACCTGCACCTCGTACAAGTACACCGCATCGCGGATCCCGACGCGCACGTCGCGCTCTTCGGCGCTAGCCAATTCCAAGATTAGGCGCGGTGTCAGCCCGTCCAAGCGGCCACGCGCTTCGCCTCCGGCCGCGATCCGTTGCTCGACCCGAGCGCGCGGCCGGAGCACTTCGCGGAGCCGCTCGGCCACGGTCGCGGCCGCCGCTTCTTTGCGCAAATAACCGTCCGCGCTGGCGCCGAGCTCACGCACGCGCTGCAGCAAATCTTCCTTCCACGACAGCAAAATCACGGGCACGTCGCGCACGGCGACATCGCGCTTGATCTCGTGGCACAGGGAGAACCCATCCAGCTTGGGCATGAGCACATCGCTCACCACCAAGTCAGGCCATGCGTCGTAGGTGAGCGCGAGCGCGCGCGCGCCGTCGTGAGCCTCCAGGACGTCCACCCCGAGCGCCTTGAGCAGCCCGCTCATGAACCAAACCACCGCCGGGTCGTCGTCCGCGACCACGATGCGGCGGCCTTGCAGCGACACAGCGTCGCCCGCGCGCACCTCGCTGCCGCCGGCACTGCGTTCACCGGCGCGGCGCTCTTCGTTGCTCCAGGCGGCCAGGGGCACGGCGCCTTCCGGCCCGCTGGCGGCAAAGCGCACCGCGCCGCTCGAGCGCAACGTCACCAGCTCGCGCACGCGCGCTACCGCGCCCCAGACCGCGGCCATCACGTCCGCGCCGTCACCAAAGCCCACGCTCGTACCGCGAGCACTGGGCTCCACCGCGTCCAGCAAGCCGCGACGGACCTCGAGCGCGATGCGGTCGGCCAACGCCGCCACCGACAGCTCACCGAGCGGATCCCGAGCCAGGCGCGGCTCGGTCGTCAGCGCGCGCAACTCGACCACCGTGCGCTGCAGCATCTCGGTGCTGACCGGCTTGGCCAGCACTCGCGCCGCGCCCAATGCGAGGTAGGCGGAAGCCGCCTCGGCCGTCGTAAACTCGCCAAGCACCAGCAACGGCACGGGTTCGACTTGCTGATCTTGGCCGAAGGATTCGACCAGCTCACGTGCGCCGCGTAGATCCGCGTCGACGATCGCTAAATCAGGCCCAAAGATTCGGGCTTGTTCACGCGCGCGCTGCAAATCTTCAGTGCGCTCGACCTCGACGTGCGTGCCGGGGATGGCCTTCACGGCCTCGGCCAAGGCCGGGGCCCCAAAGATCAATACGCTGAGCGGCCAGGTCGTTGGCACGCGATCGGTGGTTGTACTGGGGCCTGGCCGCAGCGAGACCGGCATCCCGAGCAGCAGCGAGGGCAACAGATCAAGCGCCCGGCCGACGTCGCTGAACTCGCTCTTGCGCAGGCGCTTCTCGGCTTCGGTCAGCGCCTCCGCGACGCTGGCAAAGCCCAGAACGCGCGCCGCCGAGCTGAGGGCGTGGACTCGCCGGAGCAGGCCATTGCGCAATGCGCCATCGCTCGGGCTTTGCTCCACGGCCTGCAGCGACGCGCGCAACGCCTCCAGGCGCCTGCCTAAGTTGGCAACGAAATCGCCGCGCGCGCCCGTGAGACGAGCGGCCTCGTCTTCGCGGGCAGGAACTGGCCCGACCATCCCTCGGCCGTACCACACTCGCCAGCGCGAGCCGAGTTTTTGCCGCCTACCGGCTTTCAGGCCGGCGAGCGTTGGCTCAGTCGAGCCAGCACGGCATCGGTGACTGCCCGTGTGCCGAGCGAACCACCTACATCTGGCGTGGTCTCCCCGGCTTCGAAAGTGGCCTGAATCGCCGCCTCGAGCTCCTGCGCGGCGTCCGCAAAACCAGACTCCTCGAACAGCAGGCAGATGCACAACAGCGTGGCCACCGGGTTGGCAATGCCGAGACCCACTAGCTTGGGCGCGGAGCCATGCACGGGCTCGAACAGCTTCACCCGCTCGGGGTGCTCGGGGTTCGAGCTGACACTCGCCGCGACGCCCATCCCGCCCTGCAACGCGGCGCCCAGGTCGGTCACGATGTCACCGAACAGATTGTTCGTCACGATCACTTGGAATTGGCCCGGATCGCGGACCAGCTCCAGGCACAGGGCATCGATGTACAAGTGGCTGGCCTCGATCTGCGGATAATCGAGGCGCACCTCTTGAAACACGCGTTGCCACAGCTCGTGCGCGTGGCGCATGGCGTTCGATTTATCCGACATGGTCACGCGCGTGCGGCCCGTCCGACGCGCGTAAGTGAACGCTGCGCGAATGATCCGCTCCACCCCCTTGCGCGTGTTGATGTCCTCGTTGATCGCGATCTCGTCCGCGCTACCACGCCGTAGCTGGCCGCCGATGCCCGCGTAAATCCCCTCGGTATTTTCGCGAAAAACCACGAAATTCACATCTCGCGCGCTGCGCCCGCGGAGCGGCACCAAGCCGTCTGACAGCGCGCGCACGGGCCGCACGTTGGCGTACAAATCGAAGCCCATGCGCATCCCGAACAGAATGTCGCGTGCGTGCTCGAAACCGGGCACGCGCGCATCGCCCAGCGCGCCCAGCAGCACCGCGGCGCAACTCGACGCGATCTCGTCGCGCACGTCCGCGGGAAACGTGGTGCCGTCGCGCAAATAGCGCTCGGCGCCTAAGTCCAGCGGCCAGAGTTCGAACTCGATGCCGCGTTGGGCGCGGAACCAAGCGAGCACGCGCAGCCCCTCCGCGATCACTTCGGGGCCAATGCCGTCCCCCGGAATGATGGCCAATTTCTTCATGAATTCAGCCGCCTGCGGCGCGCTCGAGGAGCGTTCTCAATAGCCAAGCCACCTGTTCGGGGTCGCCCTCGTGACCTTCTGGGAGCAGGGCGCAAGCGTCGAGCACGACGACACCGGCGTTGCTGCAGGCGGTCTCCAGCACGTCCGGCACTAGGGCATCCAGGCGCGCGACGGCGGCGCAGCTGGGTAGCACCATCGCCCACAGCGGCGAGTAAGCTTCGACCAAGGGCAGACCGAGCACGCCCAGCTCGCCGCCATCGGCCAAGCGCAGCGTGGCCAGCGCGTGCGGCACCGGCGCGCTCGGCACCATTTCGGTGGGTGCGATGGCGTCGGCGATCCGGCACACGGCGTGGGTGAGCGTGGCCAGCCGCTGCTGGGAAGCGGCAATGGCGACTCGGACGGGCGCACGAAAACCGGCGCGCGTGGCACGTTTGGCCAGCGCGGCAAGCACGGTCAGACGCTCCGCGTCGGCCAACTCGACGCGTGCCGCACCCGCGGGAATGCGGCGAATTTGGCCCAAATCCAGGAGCTCCGAGAGCGCTTCGAGTACATCCAAATCGGCGATCGGGACTTCGTCGAGCAACTCGGAGAGGGTGCGCGGAGCGAGCAGTACTTCGAGCACGCGTTGCCCCGCTTCACGCGGACTCGTGTCCGGGGGAACGATGGCGAGGAACGCATCCGATTCCGAATCCAGCTGCTCGCGACGGCGCTTGGTCTCGTCGATGTGACGCATGCCCTCGAGCAAGAGCGAACGCGTGGGGAGCACGATGCGGCGCAGGGAGTGGCCCGCACCACTCGCAAACGAAAAAACGCCCTCGGACTCACCGAGCAGGCGATAGAGCGCCTTTTCGCCTTCCAAACGCCGATATACGGCGTCCACGATCTCACCGTCGGAGAGCCGCACTTCGCCCGCGCCAGCTTGCGTAGTGACCGACAAAGAACCGCTCCGTCGATTCATGCTCAAGAGCTGCAACAGGTCCAAGATGCCGATCTGCTGCAGGTTGCCGCGCACGTCTCCGCTCTCGGCCACCGCTGCGCTGGCGCGCACGGGGAGCGCGTGCATGCGCCGAACGATGTCCTCGAACTCGGTCGCGTCGAGCTCGTCCGCGTGCAATTGGCGTTCGGGGAGCGTGCTATACAGAGTGAAGATCATCACCCGCGCAAGCGCCGGATCAGCCGCGAATTTGGCTTTCAAACCGCCGCCCGACAAGATTTCGGCGGCCACGATCGCCGCTTCCGGCGGAGCCGCTCGGGCGCGATCCACGGCGCTGCTCACGCTGTCCGCGATGGCCACCTCGAGGCCGCGCGCGCGCAGCTTGGAGGCCAGCGCGCCCAGCGCGTCGAAGTCCGATTCCACTACCAGGATCGAGCGCGCCATTAGTCAGCCAACCTCAGGTCAGTCGCGTCGGACAACTTGCCCAAGATGAGATCGACCAAGAGCGGGTCGGCGGCGTGCACCGCGCGCACCACGTTGCCCTCGCTGCGGCCGAGCAACACGTATGCCGAGTGCTCGGCGACCACGCACAAAATGTCGAGATTTGCGCAGCCTTCCAGGCCCGACACGTCGACCGCGTCGAAGCGCAAGCCGTCGCCATCCCGGCCGTGTTCGGCGCGCACTGCGCCGCCCACGCTGATGCCCGCGTGCACCGAGGCCACGATCCGCGCGTTCCCCGCGCGCCAAGCTTCGGACACGGTGCTCAGCGCGAGGCCCACCAAATCCATCGCTGGTAGCTCGATGTAGTGCGGGCTCTCGAGGCCGCGCGCATTGGGCAACGGAGCGCTGGGCTGGGCCAGCAAGGTGTCGGCCAAGTCCGGCAGCGAGTGGTCGCTCAGATGCAAGCGATGCACCACGCTGTTTTGCGAAGCTTCTGCGCGTTGCTTGGCCACCCGCAGCAGCCGCGACAAGTCGCCGCCGTCGTGCGGGAAGGTCGCAACGCCCACGGTCACGCCCAGCCCCCCGGGCGACCAACTCGGTTCGCGGGCGGCCAATTCAGTCAAAATCCGCCGACGGCAGGCATGCGCGCCGAGGCCGCCCGTCTCGGGCAAAAGGAGATAAAACTCGTTCGCGTCGACCCGCGCCAGCACGTCCGTGTCGCGCACGGCAGTGAGCACGCGCTCGGCGACCAAGACCGTGGGCTCGCCTTCGCCCTGACTCGGGCGGTCGAACTGCACGCCGATCGTGGCCAACGCAAAGCGACGACTATGGCGGCGCGCCATGTCGATCTCGCGCCCTGCGACGTCGACGAAGTAGGCGAAGGTGTAGGCGCTCGAGCTCGGGTCCTTCATCGCACCGCGATGCGATTGCTCGCGCGCGCCGATCAGGGCCAGCGCCGTGGTCGCTTGCGCGCTGAGCAGCGGCAAGAGCGGAAACACCAGGCTAGCGCTGCGGCCCTCGGCGGTCCGACCCAGCAGCACCATGCCGCTCTGTTCGCGGCGCAGCGCCAGGCGCAAGGTGTCCAAACGGTGCTCCCGCGCGTGGTTCAGGAGCTCCATTTCATCGCAAAAGCTGGGTGCATCGCCCAGCACGCCGCGACCCGCGACGCGCATCAGCTGACGTGAGCCCTCGGCGGCCGGCACGTACACGGCGGCCAGCTGCAGGCCCAAGCCGTCGATCAAAAGCTCGCTCAACCGCTCTGCGGCGTCACGGCGCGTCGGTGCTTCGGCCAGCTCCGCCACTTGTTCCACGAGTGCGATGTGGCGGCTCGACGCCGTGGCAGCGCGCTCCAAGCGCAGACGCTCTTCGCGTTCGGCGAGGCGCGTGCGCACGTCCGCGAGCGCATTGAGCAGTTCGTCGCCCGAGAGCGGCATCAGCAACGTACCCGCGCTGCCGAGCGCGGTCGCTTGCACGCCCAGCGCCAAGCTCTCAGCGCCGGTCAGCGCGAACACGGTGACATGCGGGGCGAGCGCGCGGACGTGGTGCAGCACGGCCAGGCCCGCGCCCTCGCCCATGGTCACGTCTACGAACGCAACGTCTGGAACTTGCGAAGAAATTCGCACCAAGCCATCGGCCATCTCGGTGGCCACGCTGAGCCGGTCTCCCGATTGCCCGAGGGTTCGAGCCATGACCTCGATCGCAGCCGAATCGGACACGATCGCCACCACGTTCAAGTCGTGGCGTGGCCCCTCGAGCTCCACATTCAAGTGAGCGAGACCTCGCCCGAGAACACCCGCCGAGCCGGGCCGCGCATGGTCACGTCCAAGGTTTCCCGAGTGACGGTGATGTGCAGTGGGCCGCCTGGCAGACGCACTTCCACTTCGCTATCGAAGGGCACGCGCCCCTGGCGCGCAGCAGCGACGACCACCGCGCAGGCACCCGTGCCGCAGGCCAATGTTCGCCCCACGCCGCGCTCCCAAACCAACAAATCCAACACGCGCTCGCTGCGTGTGGTCACGAGCTCGATGTTGCTACCCGCAGGAAACTGGGCCGAGAGGGCCGGGCCCAGCTCGTCGAGCGCCCGTTCGTCGAGCCCTGCATCGAAGGTGATGGCGTGCGGATTGCCCATGGAAACCCGAGAAAACGCCAATTTTGCCGCGCCAAAGGCATGCTCCAACTCGCCCTCCGGCAGACCGCGACCCATGCCCACCGAGATGGATGCGCTTTTATCGCTGCGTTCGACGGCGACCAGGCGGGGCCCGGCGTCCGTGTCTACGATGAAACTCACGGCTTGAGCGCGGTCTTGCAAAGCCAAGTGCAACGCCACGCAGCGCAAGCCGTTGCCACACATTTCGGGTCGGCTGCCATCGGCGTTGAGCACGACCATCGTCGCGCGCGCGCCGAGTGAGGTCGGCGGCGTGACGAGCAACACCCCATCACCCCCGACACCGAAATGGCGATCGCACAGCTTGGCGACCTGAGCCGCGTCGAGCAGCGCATCGTTCGGCGCATCGACGATCAGAAAGTCGTTGCCCAAGCCCTCGTACTTGGCGAAGCGGAGATTCGTCGGTTCAGTCATCGTGGGAATTCCGGTCGCTCCTGATCTGAGTCCCGCTGACCGTGATGGCCAGCCCGCTGGGTGTGCCGAGCTAGCGTACCCCGCGGCTACGTCCCCGTCTGGCCCAGTTTCGCGACCCGCTGCGCCAGGTCGAGCCCGACAATCTCCACTAGCTTACTGCGAGACCCGGCCCCTGATACAATCTCGATCACGCTTTTTCCGCAGCCCAGCGCCTGCGCCAGGGTAGAAATCAGCTCCGAATTGGCGGCCCCGTCGACCGGCGGGGCGGCCACCGCGACCTGCAGGACGCCATCTCGAACGTCCAAGACTCGGCTCTTCGCTGCCCTCGGCTTCACTCGTACGCGAATCCGGAGCGAGCTTCCGCGTTGTTCCACCTCCAAGGCCTGCATTGCCGACACCAGTTTAGCTTGCTGACCTGCGGCTGGCGCCGAGGAAAGACCTCCTGCAAGCTGCGACTCCGGCCCCCGCGCCCGCTCTCCCCCATCCACAATGCAACGCCCCCTCATTCTCAACGGTTTCATGGCCACCGGAAAGTCTACCGTGGGGGCGCGGATCGCCCAGGCCACAGGCAGACCACTGATCGATCTGGACCGAACGATCGAGAACGAAACGGGGGCCAGCATCGAGAGTCTGTTTGCCACGCGCGGCGAAGCGGCGTTCCGCGCCCTGGAGCGCGCGTGCCTCGAGCGTGTGCTGCTCGAAGCGACGGCCACCTCGCGGCCCCCGGTGATTGCTGTGGGTGGGGGGGCGTTGCTCGCGCGCGACTTGCGGCTGCGCGCGCTCGACGAGTGCGTCGTCATCGCGCTCGAGGGTTCGCCGGTGGAGCTCACTCGCCGTGCGCTCCAACAGGGCCCTCGGCCGTTGCTGGCCGGTCCCAATCCCGAGCAGCGCGTGAGCGAACTGCTCGCTTTGCGTGCCACCAGCTATGCCGAGGCGCACGCGCGAATTTCCAGCGAAGGACCGCTCGAAAGCGTGGTCGCTCGAGTGCTGGAGGTCTGGTCGCGCGACGAGTTGGCCGTTGCGGTCGGTGAAGCGTCCTACAGTGTGCAGACTGGTTTGGGGTTTGCTAGCGGGCGCGTCGGCGCGCTGATCGCGCAAAGCCCAGTGTGCGTCCTCGTCTCGGATCGGACGGTGGCCGCGCTGCACGCCGCGCCGATCGAAGCCGCGCTGCGTGCGCTGGGCGCGCGGCTGGTCCGCGTCGATTTCGAACCTGGCGAAGCGCACAAAAACATCGCTTCGGTCGAGCGCGTCTGGCACGCCGCCCTGGAAGGTGGAGCCGATCGCAAAGCCACTTTCGTCGGCCTGGGCGGCGGCGTGGTGACGGACATGACCGGCTTCGCGGCCTCGACCTGGATGCGCGGGGTGCGCTGGCTCGCCATTCCGACCACGCTTTTGGCCATGGTCGATGCCTCGGTCGGTGGCAAAACCGGCGTCGATTTGGCGGCCGCCAAGAACGCGGTGGGCGCCTTTTGGCAACCCAGCGGCGTGCTCTGCGACGTGCAATACCTCGGCACCGAGTCCAAGCGCGGGTTCATCAGTGGCCTCGCCGAGGTCGTCAAGACTGCATTAATCGGCGATCCGGGCCTGTTTGCCTTGCTCGAGGACAACGCCGAGCGGGTCGCCGGGCGCGACCTCGAGTTGACGGCGGAGCTCGTACGCCGCTCGATCCGAGTCAAGGCCCGAATCGTCAGCTTCGACCAACGCGAGTCGGGCCTGCGCGCAGTGCTCAATCTCGGCCACACCGTGGGCCACGCATTGGAAGCGCAAGCAGGTTACAGCGCGCTCAGCCACGGCGAAGCGGTCAGTCTCGGTCTGGTCGCGGCCTTGCGGCTGGGCGAAGCGCTCGGGCACACTCCGCGTGAGCTGAAGGAGCGCACGCTCTCGCTCCTGCAGCGCTTGGGTCTACCCGCGACGCTCAGCGGCCAACCTCTGACCGAAGCGAGCGCTCTCCTCGGGCATGACAAGAAGCGCGCCGGCTCGGCGGTGAAATTCGTTTTTGCGCGCGGCATGGGCCAGGTCGAGACCCACAGCATCGCCCTCACCGAATTGCGCACACGCGTCCTCGAACTCGCAGATTGAGCGAAATCCGGCGTAAAACTCACACTTCATTAAGGGGGACTGTGCACAATCTTGGCGTCTTCGAGGCGCGCTCGGTACACTTCATCTAGGTGCGCACTGGACGCGCCTCCGCCATTTCGAGGTCCCATGCGCCGCACGACCAAGTCACTGCTTTCCCTTCTCTTGCTCACGCTGGGCTCGCTGCCACTGATCCCGGGCTGCGCTGACAACAACAGCTCGCTGTTCGTCGTCGGCGTGATCGCGGTCGATAAGACGACCTGCGTGGCCAAAGCAGACAACACCGCAGACCGGCTTCCTGGTGGCATCATGGACGTGGCCTTCACGCAGAGTTACGTGGGCGTTGTCCTGGTCGGCAATCAGCTCACCGAGCGCGGCTCGCGCGAACAGTTGCGCACCGAGACGTCGCGCGTCGCCCTGCGTGGTGCCGAGGTGACGCTGACCACGTTCGACGGCAAAACTCTGGGCAACTACTCGACGGTCGGCACGGGTTTCGTGGATGCCGCCTCGGGCGACGTGCCCTCGTACGCCGCGATGTCGGTCGACATCATTCCCTCCGCGCTGGGCTCGAATCCCACCCTGCTCGCCGCAGGCGGCGTGGTCGCCAAGATCCGCGTCTTCGGCGACACCCTCGGCAACATCGCGGTGACCTCCAGCGAGCTGGATTTTCCGATTCGCATTTGCGAGGGCTGCCTGGTCAACTATCCGAGCAGCGCCGCCGACCCGGAAACGCCCGTCGGTGGCGACTACAAGTGTACGAAGAAGGCAAGCGAGACCGATTCGAGCGACCCGGCGCCCTGCGTCGTGGGCCAGGACGACTCGTTCTCCTGCACTGCCTGCTCGGCCGCGCTCGACCTGTGCCGCGATCCCACGCAAAATCCTTCCTACGCGACGCCCTGAGTTCGCGCTGCGGCCGCGCTGCTCGATTTCGCTGAGCCTTGGGCAGAGCAATGCGCGGAACCCCTCTCGTCGCGACGCTGTTGGCCGTCTTGGGCGGCGCTACGCGGGCGCACGCCGAACCGGAGTGGAACCTCGCCGCGCAGACCTCGCTGTGCGGGTTGGGTCGCGATCGCGTCTGGCAGAAGACCGGGTTTTGCGGGAGTTTTCGCGGTGATTTGCTGTTTGGCCGCGACCGCAACCTAGACTACGCGTTGGGTCCGTACCTGACCTTCGGCACCGCGACCTTCTCCGACGTTCGCTTCGGCGGCGGCCTGAGCGTGCTCTTGCCAACCCTAGAGGGTGATTTCCCGATCGTGCTATCGGCCGGGGCACTCAGCCGCAATGGAACCGATCTACGCCTTTCGGGCGAGGCGTTCGTCGGCTTGCGCAGCCATAACTTTCACGGCAGCTACACCATGGCCAGCGGCATCGTCCTCGGCGGAGATTCGGTGCTCTCCGGGGGGCAAGGCAACACGCTGTACGTCGGCCTACAGATCGACGGCCTGTGGCTCGCCCTGCCCTTCATCCTCGGTTATGAGTGGTTGCACCCAACTCCCGACCGCGGGGATTAATGAGCACCCTGGGAGGGCTCCGGCCCGCCGATTCGAGCCGCTGCTAGGGGTCGAGGCCCGGACCAAAGTCGAACTCGACTTCAGCCTCGTCCGGGCTCGGTGCTTCGGCCGCGGGCGCGGCGGCTAGCTCCGCGGAGTCCGCCTCGAGCGCGGCATCGATCCGGGAAACCAAGCTGCTCAACATTTCGCGCGCTCGCTGCTCCGAACGCACGCGTCGCGTCCGCTCGTCTTCCAAATCGTGCGCCAATGACAACGCCGCGAGCAACAACGACTGTGGTGACACCTGCCGACCCGGTGCCGTCAGTTGACGCAGGCGCGCATCCACCACGTCGGCCAGACGATGCAGATCAGCTTCGTCCGCAGTCGCAACGACGCGGTAGGTCTGCCCGCCAACGCGAAGCTCGACCGGACCTTTGGGCATGCGCGAGCGAAGCTAGCACCCTGGGCACGCGATGGAAATGCCGCTTCTGTGTTTTTGAAGGCGTAAAAGCCCTCAGATTGAGCCCAATCAACGCGCAGGTTTTCCACAGGCTGGCGAACAGAACGTTCGAAATCCTGCTGGAAGCGCGCCTGAAACCTAAGTTTGGCCGCGCCGGCCGCTCCCTCGGAGCGCGCGCGTCTCGCTCGGGGACGGTTTGCGCCCGGAGCCACCGGCGCCACGGATCAACGAAGCAGGCGCAGCGACCAGTCAGTAAGCACTCGCTGCAACTCTTCACTCGTCATCGCCCGCACGTTCAGATGCGCTCGGCTCACCGCCTCGAACAAGGCCGCGACCACGGCAACGCGCACGGGTTCCGCAAGCCCGGGGAGTGCGCTGCGGGCATCGAGCTCCGCGTTCATCACCCCCGCAATGTGTTGGCCAAGCGCCGATAGTTGCGTCGCATCGATCAGCTCTGGTTGTGCGCGCAATGCGAGCTTCACTCGGGCTGGGTTTACCAACAAATTTTCGGTCCAAACCCGAACCAGCGCGCGCATGCGCTCGAGCGGGGTTCGCGCCACTTGCATCGCCGCCGCCAGACGCGGCGCGAAATCGCTCAACGCGCGGCCCTTGGTCGCCGAGAGCGCATGCTCGAGGTCGTCGAAATATTCGTAAAACGTGTTGCGCCCGATGCCAGCGACCTCCACGACGTTCGCCACGCTGAGCTCCCGATCGTTGTCGGCACTGAGCGCCGCGATCGCTGCGATTACCCGCTCTCGTTGGGCCACTTGCCGCTCGCGTCGACTCAAAGCTCGATCGTACCGCCCGCGCTTTGGCGCGGGGACGAGCTCTGGCTCCGGCGACTTCATTGAGAGCAATATATCTCAATGCTCAGCAAGATCGCTCAGCACCGTTCAATGGATCACGAGCATCCGTCACCTGAATGAGAATGTTGCGTATTTTCTGCCGGCGCCACTCTTTGCGAAAGTTCCAAAAACATTGATATTGCTTACTATTGTCATGTAGACACGCCGTATTTATGAGTTTCACGTGAAACTGGAGCTTCAAACTAATCGCGGCAGAGGATTAGGCGGAGCTTGGCTCGGCCTGGGCCGGGACCGGCTCCCTGTTGGTGTGGGCCGGGTCATCGCGCAATGGCCCCTTTGGTCGATCTGGGCTCGTCCGCCTGGGCATCCCCGCGATCTCCCGCGCAACCGGCGGCCTCTTGGTTGGGCGCACTTCACGCCGGGTCGATGTGGGCCTTCAGGGGACCAGCCCGAGGTCTGACCGTCGAGGCTCGTGCCGGCCTCTGCGACTTGGGCCCCGGGCTTTGCAGCACGCGACCCTGCGCGCTAGTACCTTGGCACCACTGGTCAGGGCTGTGCCCCGCGGGCTTCTTGGAGCCGCTCGACTTCACGCGGGCGAATCTTCATTCGAAGGTCGACGGCGTCGCACCATGCCTCACTAGGCTGCCAATGACGGCGATGCCTAACCCAAGATCCGGGGTGTTGCGGAGGTTCGGCGTGCAGTGCGAGCGCGTGGACGCGTCACGTCTTTGGTTTTGGAGCTGTGGCTTCAACTCGCCTGCGTCCAGTGCGGACCGTACGACGCGTCGCGAGCTGGACCGAGGGTTCGCGAGACCCGCGCCCGCCACGTTGCGGGGCGGTGAACAGGCTGTACCTCCGCCTTGATTCGCTCAGCCGCGATCGGCAATCCTTCCTGCGCGCTCTCCCATGGGGTTCCCTTTTCGGTGGAGCTTTTCGGCGCAGCCTTTTCCGGTGGAGGTCTTTCCGGTGGAGGTCTTTCCGGTGGAGGTCTTTCCGGTGGAGGTCTTTCCGGTGGAGGTCTTTCCGGTGGAGGTCTTTCCGGTGGAGGTCTTTCCGGTGGAGGTCTTTCCGG
>Ga0247778_1000574_pt1 | contig 39601 bp, 50 predicted proteins | sample UWRJL049202B5_FD_179939 | JGI IMG/M metagenome (GOLD analysis project Ga0247778, IMG submission 179939) | Plant litter microbial communities from Arlington Agricultural Research Station in Wisconsin, United States - UWRJ-L049-202B-5 | ecosystem: Environmental > Terrestrial > Plant litter >...
TTCTCCGAGTAGATCTAACCAATTCAAGACTAAAAAGAGATATCCTGACCAGGTCATTGGTCAGACCACTCGATTTGCCACTGAACACGACCCCTGCAGTTACATTTGTTCCCCCCTGTACGTAGTAACAATGCGGGGAAAGGGGGCTTGCAATCTTGTCTTGATATAGATTGCGCCAAAGGAGAAAGAGGAGTAAGGCCCAGGCGGGATAAAATACGAGCTGGGGTATGACAACAGGGAAAAAGTATCGTGATTTCGCTTGACTTGACATGCGATGTCGATCTTTTGGGAAGGTTATTGTTACTGCGAGGCTGCGCAAGGCTTCTCGTTCATGTGTAAGTTTGTGGGCTTAGGCATTTGCTTTTGCGTTTGGATTTTGGTACCGGGAAAGTCGGTGAAGTGAAGTGGTAACATGATCGTATGATGATATAAAACCTCGTCATCCTGGCGCCGACTCGCGTTTTCTCTACAGTACGTACCCTTCTCCCTTCTGGAAGAAGGCACGGCTTGCTTAACGCCAACCATCTCGGCACGCCCAGCACCAAACAAAACGGATCTGGTAATCGCGAAGCCTTGCCTCCAAGAACATACTGTTGCCTGCTTATCCCAACGTCATACGACTCCTGTACGACGCCCTTGCGACCAAATTTCACGAGCTGACAAATAATATGCAGGGTCTTGCAGGGCCCGTATGGGTTGCGTGACGGTGGTGTGATTATATATTCCTCCTCTTATCCGCCACCTCGAGAAAGTCACTACCGGTCGTCGACGACCCCTCACTTGCTCGGCTCCACATATTATTCATGCGCTCGGAATTGGCAGAGGAATGGAAGGATGAGGAGGCTTGCGCGTATGACGACCAGCAGCGGTGGACTCCGCCGTACGACGGTAGAGTTAGATGTTGTGGTTGAGGATAGCGAGAGATTCAACGAGGCGATGAAACGCGGTTCAGGCTAGAGAAAGAGGCTGAAGATCAAGATCAACGCAAGAAAAGCACCGAAATAATTGTTGGGGAAATCTAGAGCTTGAAATCTGGGGAAACTTTCCCTGGAACAGGTGGAGGTGGAGAAAATGCATGAACAGGATGGAAAATTCCGGAAGCACCGTCTTGCTTTCACTCGAGATGCGAAGACTTTGGTAGCTGTGTGAGTTTGATTCGAAAATATGGAGCGGTGATCTAGTCGCTTGAATTGTTTCCGGGCAAAAGATACCTCTGAAGCTCTTGTGTCACTCGAGGCTGTCAAGCCTCAAACCCAAAATTTGGAGTCTAGACGTTGCGTTGAGCTCTGAAGCTAAATCCGGGCACCGCGCGAGCCGTCTTCCGTGGCCGTAAAATAGATGGCCTGCGCTAGAATCTGCACCTAAAATAATCATCCACACAGTTTTCGCTGAGGTTTGAGCCGAAGCCCAGCATATCTCTTCCCGTTCCATCAAGGGGGGGAGAAGATCTCTTCGCGGCTAGGTAGGGTTTGGACCCTGATTGACAGTGCTTGACAGGCTTTGACATGCCGGTAATTCAGTAAGCGCATCTTCAAATTTTTTCACTTGTTTGGTGGTTGTTGAAAACGTCGTGAGATTTTTGCTTTTTTTGCTTTTTTTTGCGCGGGTATGGGAATCTGAGAATTGCATCTTGCGCTCGCTTGCGTCGATAGATTTGATGTCGTCATTGTGTGTCTGGAGCTGGTGGGTAATGTAACCTGTCTCACATCGGAGCATTGCAGTGTGGAGCTCGTTCGAGTCAACTGCAGCTGCAAATCTGCGATGGTGTGTTGGAGTGCATCTCGCGGAGTCGTGGAGATGGGGGGATTTGGTCTGCTGGAGTTGGTGGAGCAGATTATTGACTTTAATGTTAGCCAGCGGTCGAATTTTTCATCTGTCTGGAGGCAAGCCATGGCCTGCAATTCTTTTAGTCACCGAACTCGGAAGCCATCACCAAATCGGCAGGATCCTCCCGAGAGAAAATTCTGTTCCTGTGTCAGCCTCTTGAAGGATTACATTTGTCTCCGATATAGAAAAACCGCTTCAAAGGCGAAACTCCAACCCAACGTTTTTGTCAATTGATGTTTGTGGCGTTGTGGTTCGTGAAAAAATAGAAAATGTGGTCTCACTGTCTCAGACGCAAAATCCTTCTTTTCGCCGTTCCAGGCACTGTTTCCTTGGACCTGTGTCTCATTGGCGCACAGGAGCATACCTTGACTGCTCGCGTACGCATTCCAGGGATGATGATTAGCATGCTTGACCTTGTGCATGTTTTGGTGTAGCGAGAGACAGGGGCACATGGGTCAGCTTTGTGGGCCGAGACCAGGGCAGCACGGAGCGCGGATAGGTAGTGTCGTTTTCTCTTGGAGGGGCTGGCGAAGAAACGAGCAAGAAGCTGTTGTTGGCGGCATAGCTTCAACCATTTTTTTGCTTGCGGGAGGCACGGTAAGGATAAGTCTGGCTTGATACGCCTTGGGGGAACGTAAAGCCCTGGTTGGCTGAGCCCCTCTGCTCTTCTCAGCGTTGGTTGGAGGGGAGTTCTTGATTCATGTCCCTCACCGCCATTTTTGGAGCTTCAACCTGGGAACGAGGTGAAGGAAGTTGGCGTTTGTTGCTGCTACGGCTCGAGTTTGACTTTTTCCCGTGGTGGGATGGGATTATGATTATTCGGATAGGAATTGCTTCAGTTCCGAGGAGATCCTTCAGAGGAGCAATCTGATATCAGATACAACACGGTGCAGTGTTAGGATGAAGTCAAATATAGTACTCGCGAGCACGCAAGAACTCAATTGATATGGTATGCAAGTTTGATAATCTCAGGAAACACCTCCGGTGCAATTGTTTCAAATCGAAACCTTTCCGCCGAGTCGAGGCTGAGGCCCAGAATTATTCCACTGCTCTTCGATTGGCGAAATTGGAGGCCGTATTATGCGCATGTTATCACGAGGCTCCGGGCTTCATAAATGAACCGTGCAGGCGCGGCAAAGCACCGTAATCACGGCCAGCGCCTTGGAAGAGGAGATTGGGAATGTGCACACTGCCGTCATCGGCAGCGCAGTGGGCTTTTGTAAGCAAAAAGCAAACCATAAAACCTGCAACCATCGTGAGGTTTAGAACTTACAAGAGGCTGAGATCCACCAGAGATCTGATCTGATCAGACGACCTCGCCCTGAATCATAGGCGTGGTGGTTGTGGGAGCCTCCGGCGGGTGGATCGGGTACATCGTCGATCATGTTAATTTGGCGGATGCCAAAGTAACTTTGCATATCGTGATCATGATCTGATAATTCAACTTCACGATGTTTTTAAAGTGGGGGTTGTCCAGGGGGGATACTAGCGCTGATGACCTCTGCGGCTGCATGCCCACTCTGGCTGGTCCTCCATAGCCAGCCCACGGGCTCCTCCGTTGCCGCTGTTTGGTTGCCCCCATGGTATTCATGATTCAGAGTCAGAAATCGGAGGCTGATGTCTCAGGATATCCATATTACGGAGCCGTCGGATTATGTCGGTCACGACGAGATAAGCTCATACTCAGATGGTGTTAGTAATTATCGTGAGGCAGCAATGTGAAGCATAAACGGAATGGATCGTCGACCTCTAGGAACTTAGGAAATACCTCCGAATTCGAAAACGGTCGTGTTGTCGCGGGATTGTGCTTCTGGAGGATGTCAATAGCATCGTATTCGCCCGTACCTCTGCAAATTTTCCCATCATAGCCGTCTTATCAGATAAAGCGCGGGCGAGCCCCTTCATACGTAGTAGTCTTTTGGCTGCGACTGTAACACAACCTTCAAGCCTCCTCTGGCTAATTCTCAAACGTGACTGGAAGGAGAAAGTCCCATCAATCTCAATGCCTGTCACCCCTACGTACAGATTATCAATTTATGTAGCGACCGAGATCCGGTTTTTCTCGCTCCTTGGCCGTTGAATTTGCATATCGGAGGCGCACAGGCGACAGGTCGCTGTATGCATGATTAATTGCATCCCAGCAAACAGGCTGAGAGTGGTGCGTGCCGTGCGGTGCCACGCGCGTCTCATTGGCATCCAGATATTTCTGTTTCCAGAAGGATGGATGATGGATATTGTCGGCGGTCAAGAATGGCAGAAGCAGCAGAAAGCAGAAGACAGATTATCAAAAGCAAATAATAAAGATTATGCAAAGATTATGCTGTTTGTGGTACCGGCAGACGCCTCCCTGCAACCACAACAGTTTTGTCTAACATGCCACCTTTTTTTATGGCCGATCCCCCTCACTTGTAGGCCAATGGTATCTGTGGCGCGTCTGGCGTAGAGTACTTGGGATTCTGACCTGATGGTGGCACGTTCCGAGGGTACCGATGCCGTGCGACGACCTGACGATCCTGTGGGCGAGAAACAACTCCGTGGGATGAGAGATAGCAGATGGAAATGGGGGTTTGGAATAGCTTCAAAATGCATTGATCCGTGGGTGAAGAAGCAGATAAACCGCTGCCAACCTTATCCGGGAGATGTCGTACAGCATTGACTGATCAGGAGGGTCCCGCCATAACCTTCTCGATGATGCCATTCCCTTATCAATTGATGTTGAGTTGTATGAATACATTAAGTGTATGTATCTCTGTATATGTATAGATACCAACTAAAGCAGGAGGAAAGGCAATATTATTAATATTCGTAATCCTGCATAGGCGGCTGCCTCGTCATGTACGAAGTACTTCCGTAGTCGCCATCCTCAACAAGAGATGATCGACCTCAACCGCGTCAAAACGAGTATGTGTATGTTTCCTAAAGAAGCACACCTTGATTGCTCAGATAGGAGAGATATACAGGCCGATATGCACCGGTACATATGGGTGGAGTGTTTATGTGTACCCCGTACTTTAGGTTCATGCTCGCATGATATTGATATGGGCGTGGGCTAGCTCTACGATTTGGCTCCATTGAGATTTGCAGCCGTGTCCGTGTGTAGAGCTCTTCCTTCATATCAACAGAGCTTCTGCGGGCTTGCAGGAGAGGAAGCAATAGAGTAACAGATTTCAGGATCCATGAGGGTGCAGAAAAATATATTTCGCCTCCCCAGACCGTCGCAGGCCTTATCAACCAGTCACAGCCTAGCCGTGTGCATCTCCAAAAACGATGCCGACTCATCCATGGGCCTGCTTCCTGCACGAACCCATGTCGAATGGCCAGCATGGTGGATTGTTGTGCAGGTGTGGCTGATCTTGGCGTTGTGGCCCCTGTCATGACGGATCCACTGCCAATTCCACGCCAACTTTTCAGTGTTTTTTCTCCTTCACATTTGACTTTTGGCGAAGAGTAGCGCCTTCTCACCAAGAAAATCCCAAGCAACAGGCCGCTGAAGAAAGAAGGTAACCTACCTAGGGTAGACGGGCCCAAATGAGCTCAACGCGGCGGCTGCGCAGGCCGTCTTCTTTGTACAGGCATTATTATTATTATTATTATCATTATCATAATCAGCGGTACGAAGTAGCAGTTTGGTACTGCTGAGGTGGATAGAAACCACAGAGAGAATAACATACCGAGCATACCGAGCATACCGAGCATACCGTAGTAACCTTAATAATTGAGTTTCAAGAGAGAAGAGAAAGGCAGGTTACTTCGGAGCCCGCCTACTACTGGCTGCAAGCAGCACTCTATTTTCTGATTTGTGTGCAGTGCAGCGCATCGAGGGATCTCCAGAATCTTATTCTTAGTGGGTGGTGGTGGTGGTGGTGGAGCACGCCGCATCTGAACCGTTGACCAGAAACAGATGCAAGCCCAGACCAGCGTGCCCCACCAAAAATTGGCAGTGGGAGACTGCGGACGACTGCGTCTGTGATTGCTACTAGAACTTCCTTGATAATCCGTCGAACTAGGACGCCGCGGAGAGAAATAGAACTAATACTTGTTGGTTAAACTGTTGTTATTCACTGCCATCGCCATCATACATCTGCCAGACTGCTGGTCCTTGCCATTCTTTGCCCTGGAAGAACTCGTACCACCTCCACCAACTCATGCTCAAACGGCACTAATACCACTATCTTCTCATCCAACAATCCTGACCCGAACATCCTGGACGCAACCTGGCCTTCATCCCCAACCCTACAACACTAGGCCTATTCGCCCCTACACTTTGAGCCTGTCCTGCGCTACTATTTACCTACCTTAATTCTCCTACTCCTCCCCGTCTCTACTCCTCCACTCCTCCACACTCTAGGCCATTGCCAGCCTTCATATCTGACATTCTACGATTTACGATTTTTTCGTCCCTTGCGAATTCAATTGCTCGTCGACTCACGGCTTCCAGCGACTCGTCAATTGGACCTGCAGCTGCGCATGTTAGCACTGGCTGAGACGTCATCCGATAAAGACGTGATCTTTCGCAGTAGTCGAGCCACTCGTCAACCGACGCCTCCGGACCCGAACGTCACAAAGAAAAAGCAGGAACAGGTAGAAAAGCCACCTCTGGCTTTGTCCTGGCACCTCTTTTCGATTGAAGAATAATCCGACCCGGACCACCTCGAGCTCTATCCTTCCATCGGATATCCTCGAGTTTCTTCGCTCCTTCCATTGAAGTTGAAGTTGAAGTAGCCATTGCACGTTAGCTGGAATACGCCGTGTTTTGACTTTCTTCACTCGCGCCCCTCCGAGTCTGCAAAGCAAGACTCACCCTCTCGTAAGTCTGAATAATTATAACCCGAACACAAGCCCTCAACGCCCCAGATGTAGGCCTCTGCATTTGGTCGTCGTTCGATCCTATTTTACCTGGACCTTTCTGTCTTTAATACCATATCGACAACCGGCTGACCGGTCCTCCTCCATATCTAGTGCATTCATACTCAATACTTTGGAGCCAGAAACCTTCAATGCTAAGCAGGATTTAAACTGCTCCTCGACACTCCCTCCCGTCGACTAGCAAACGATTCCTACCTATCGATCATCTCGATATTTACCGCGCCCGTCGTACGGATGCCTTACACTCCTCCCTCCCAGCGATCTCCAGCTGCCTCTGCCCCGCACTCACCCAACCTCAGTCGTCGCTCCTCCTACCAGCCGGGGCACCAGCACTCCCACTCGCACTCTGGCCATTCCCACTCCCTCGCCCATTCGCATTCCCATTTATCGTCAACGGCATCGTCACCCAGACCTGAGCTCCCAAGGTCTACCTCGTACTTGACTCGGCACCGAAGGACTGCTTCAGTCAAGGCCTCTACGTTCGTCTCTAGTCCTATCGAGCCGACACCACCTGGAACTGCAGAGAGCGAGAAAGATGATAAGAAGAGCTTGACTGCCTCTGGCAGTCTTAGACAATCACCCCCACCTGTGACAGACGACTCGCAACTACCTGCGGGCGCCGTTATCTCGCCACCTGACTCTGCTCAAAACTCGAGTGACGATGAGGACACGAGGGAAAGACGGCGGAAACTAGCAAATGAAAAGGAGCTGCGGGCTGCTTTCAGCGTGATAGAACAACATCGCGAAAGCTCGCCACATCGGACAGCAGAGCAATTAGGGAAGGCCAATCTAACTCTGATCATGCCTTCCAAGTCCGAAGACAAGCCAACTACAGTGCACGTAGAGAAATCGGTAGCGCAGCAGTTACGGAAGATTTCCCACAACAGAGCCAACACCGAATCACAAGTCTACCTAGACTTACGGCCTTCTCCTGAGACGCCATTAACAGGGTCGGACGAAGATTCGATCAGCGATGGAGACGAACCCGACAGATCACGACGAAAGCCGCCGATGCTGAGGAAGAAATCAGGCGAGCTCGTCAGACCTGCACTTCGACCTCCGTCTGCAAGACGGCGACCCTCAAGTATGCCCGGTACCCCGACGTTCTCCAAGGCCGTCCACTTCGACTCTCATCTTGAACACGTCCGACACTTCCTCCAGGTCGATAGACCTTTAGCCGTTAGTGCAAACACCTCCCCAGTAGAGGCATACGAAAGCGAGACGGAGTTTCCGTTCAGCGAAGATGGTGCAAATGGGAAGAACGCACCTTTCGAATGGGAAATCGTGGTATCTAATTTCCCTGCCGAGACACCTCAACGCCTATCACTTCCTGTTAGAGTTGAGCGAGTATTCTTGTCAACCGACAACAAGACTCTCATCGGCAGTGTTGCTGTAGCGAATCTTGCCTTTAACAAACATGTTGTGGCACGGTTCACACTGGATTACTGGAAGACCACTTCTGAGGTCGTCGCCGAATACAACAATGATATCCGCCAACCAAAGTTTGCCGACGGATATGATCGATTCAACTTCAATATCAAGCTTGCCGATCAAGCTAACCTCGAGGCCAAGACCATGTTCTTCTGTGTGAAGTATACTGTCAACGGCCAAGAATACTGGGACAACAATAATGCTACCAACTTCCAGGTCGACTTCAGGAAGAAGGTGAAGACTCAGAAAGCAGCATCGTCATCAAGGCCCACTCACTCGTTGCCACGAAGCAACAAAAAGTCCCCTCCAACAGGAAGACCGAAGTCGATGCCAGTTGCATTCGATGACTTTGCTGATGGCTTTGATGCCAAGTACAAGCTTGATGACTTCAAGCAACCTGTCCATGACTTTTTGGGAGAATCGGGCACCTCGCTGAGATTGAAGGGTGTGAAGTCTGCTGTTAGTCTTGGATCGGATAACCTTACTCGACGCGCACCTCAGCCCAACGGACAGGCCTTTGGAAACCGCTATGACTTCGGTGCATCGCTGTCTGCCGCTATTCAAGCTGCAAACAGTGTAATGGGTGACCGAAGTGGCATTACCATGAAGTCGGCCCCGAAGAAGCAACCCATCAAGTTCGTTGCTGGCGCTGATGATACTGCCTCACCTCTTACCCTGACCAGCGAACAATCCTTGAGCAAACCCTCTGTCAATAAGACCGTCACTTCTGTCCAAACTCAACCTTCCATAAGTGGAACCGACTCCCCTCGGCCCGCTGGTACTGAGAAACCCCAACTCGCTTCGCAATCTTACAACGAGTTGCTGGACAAATATTGCTTCGTACGTACCAACGAGCACCACTGGAGGGGCACCTACCCCTAATCAACCTCGCGCTAATTGTTCTTGTAGTTTGGATCCGTAAAGAGTTCGCCTCAGCTCAAGGAAGGAACGCTACGATCTGGTCAATACGACGGCAGCAATGAAAGTGGTTACATTCTTGGTTCTGCCGATTCCACTGCGAACAATTCGCCGCTGTTGACAGATAAAAATCCATCGCCCCCGCGAACGCAGCAGATGAGCACACATGCTTCTCGGTCTACTTCGCCAGCCCCGATGACGGGCTTCGTATCGGGTACGTCCCCGATGTACCACAATTTGCATGCTGGTTTTCCGTTTCACGACACTCATACAGCAACAGCTATTCGAGGATGAACGAAACTCCGGCACCCAATTTTACGCTGCTACCAGCGAATATCATGATTTGAATGCATAAATGATTTCCTACACGATGATACGGCCTAGTCTATTCAGAGTGGTTCCGAAATTTCGGATTTGGGGGAAATGTTCCCGACTACCTCTTTACTGAGCGTGGTCACCCAAAAACTTGGAGCGGGATGAGCAGAATGGAACACGAATCGATTAGGCGGGACGAGATTCGGGTACCTGGTTCATTGTCTATACGCAACGTCTCCCCTCGACCGGACACGTTATTTGTCACTGGCATTTTCTGCGCGGTGGGAAGGACTCGTGAATACGTTGCTTTTCTGCTTCGGATTGTACTTTGAGCGGTTTCTTGCATGTTTTTTTCCAGGTGGTCTGCTGCGGTTTTAGCGCGCCTTTATTCTTCTTTTCTGAACATAGACTGGGTTTTAATTATTACGTTTTTGCTTTTTTTGCGCGGGCCTCGGAATTAGGCAATGAGGTGGAAGGAAGGAAAAATGGGCCAAGAGAATGTGTGAGGTTTTTGGATGGAGGTGAAGAAGTGGTAAAAATTTGTGGAGTAAGAATGAGGAAGCAGGAAGACCAAAATTCACGGGTAGATATGGGGATGGGTGTATCCTGTGGAAAGGGTGGCTACGTGAAGCTGGCTGGTCCGACTTCCCCTGGGAGTAAGAGATACGCGCGCAGTGTAGCTAAATCATTGACGAATGGAGAATGTTGATGATTTCCCAAATGTCCGCATTCTGAATGAATTGTGACTACTGTGATTTTGAAATGCATCTGGTGACCCCCGCTGACGACGACTACAACCTGTTAGTTCTCAGCCCCAATGAACTAACCGCCTTGAAACCTTTTTAAGTTTACCTGTTTGCTTTTTAGCTTTATTTTACACGTACTCTTGCAACATCACAGTGACATCACAAAAATACTTCAAAACTTACCCCACTTCCATCCCAAGTTCCGGATTTTAGAAAATAAACTTTTCATGTTAAAGGCGGTGAAGTGCTGTCATGTCCGAGCTCCCCTATCCATGAACGTGAAAGAACCCATATCCATGGTTGTGGAGTTGACACTCTTCTTAGCTTTATCTAAAGCATAATGACGATCATGGGTGGGGGATTGAAAAGTTGTGGATTATTTGGGGTTTTATATAGAAAGGGGATCCTTGATATGCGTAAATAGAATAGAAAACTGGACTGGATGCTGGTGGAGTTTCTTGAAGAAGTGGGAATATCATTAGGTGGGGTCTTATGTAAGCGAGGCTGCTTGGAAATTAATGATGGGATGATTTTTTGGGAGCTTTGACCTTTGAGCTTGTCTTTCACAACGCAACCAACAAAACATACTCCCAAATTACCACTCACGAATTCCCAACCACAACCTCAAGATATAAGAGGAGGAAAGACGCAAATAAGGCACAATGAATAAAGCCCTCCGCCTCTGCCACCGAACTACTTCCGCCGCCCTACGCTGCCAATCCTCCTCCCCATCATCCACGAAATGTCTAGCTGCGAATATATGTCCTGCGAGGAATCTCTCTGCATCTACCTCTACTAGCAGTCCTCAGCGACAGCCGAGGAGGCAGATACAAACGCAATTGGCGAGGACGTATAGTACGAGAGAGGGGACTATTGGGAAGGGTGAGGAGGGTGTTGGGGATGAGGTTGCGCGGGAGAAGAAGGCGTTGGAGGCGCCGGGGCATTTGAATGAGAAGGAGAAGGAGATTTGGGGGTTGTTGATGGATAATTTGAATTGTTCGAGTCTGGAGGTAAGCATTTGTTAAGCTTTTTTTCTCTGTATGCTTGGAGAGGGAGTAAAAGCTAATGGAGTGAACGCGGGCAGGTAGCGGATATATCGGGTGGCTGTGGTAGTATGTATGGGATTGATATTGTGAGTGAGAGGTTTAGGGGGTTGAGTATGTTGAAGCAGCAGAGGTTGGTTAATGAGGTGTTGGGGGAGGAGATTAAGGGGTGGCATGGGGTGCAGTTGAAGACGAGGGCGCCTTGAGGGGAAGGGAGGTTATGATGGGGAGGAAGTAATTGATGAGGTGGATGGATACTGGATATGGTGATCACACGAGTGTCTGCGAGTTATACGGGCATGACTGAAGAGCTATAGGACTGAGAGAGAAAGTGTACTATATAGTAATATGTGTAACGAGAGGGGATGGATATGAACATAATCAAAGCATCCTTACCACAGAACAACTGGGTATTCTCGGAATAGCGTCAAATATCCCAAGCAGGATATAAGCGGCTAACCTTCCCAATTATTGATGCTATTCCCTTGGAACCAATTGTAAAGCAGTGAAAACCAATTCGGGCTGCACTATGCCGAAGCTCGGAGACGATGTGGGATGAAAGTGGACCGCGTCTCGAGCCACTCCACACTTCGAGCTTCTCCATCTTATATGTCATGCTATTTCCCCTCTTTCTATAACTTCTCGATTTCTAAATATCTGTATTGTTAATTGCATTTGTACATATTCTCAATTGCACATTTAAATTTACTATCTACAAGCATCAAAAATGCCCCGCATCCTCATCACCGGCGCCGCCGGCATGATAGGCCCCCTCCTCGCAGAACGCCTTCTCCAAGAACCGCAATACGAAATCCTCCTCACGGACGTGATCTCCCCTCCCATCCCCGCCAAAGCAAAATACCCCCAAAACGCCACCAGCATCCAAGCAGACCTCTGCGACGCCTCCGCCGTCCAAAAACTCATCTCGGACGCGCAACCTCTCGATGCAATTTGCATTTTCCACGGCATCATGTCCGCAGGCTCAGAAGCTAATTTCGAACTCGGCATGAAAGTAAACCTGCACGCTACGCTTTCCCTCCTCGAGATCCTCCGCTTGACCCAGAAACCCGGCTCGAAACCGTTGAGGGTGCTTTATGCGAGTTCGCAAGCTGTGTATGGACAGCCTCTGCCGGCTGTTATTGATGAGAGTGTAATGCCTACACCAGAAGGCAGTTATGGGGCACAGAAACTAGTTTGTGAGACATTGCTCAATGATTATACGCGAAAGGAATATCTGGATGCATTATGTTTGCGGTTTCCTACGATTAGTGTACGCGGAGGAAAGCCGACACAGGCAGCGAGTAGTTTTCTCAGCGGTATGATAAGAGAGCCTTTGAATGGACAAGAATGTGTCATTCCGCTCAAAGATCGCGGTTTTAGAAGCTGGCTTTGCAGCCCAAAGACGCTGGCGGAGAATTTGGTCTTTGCATTGGGACTGGATACAAGTAAGATGGAGGGACATAAGAGGGTTATTAATATGCCGGGGATTGGGGTTACGGTGCAGGAGATGATGGATGCGTTGGCGAAGGTTGCGGGGGAGGATAAGTTGGGCTTGTTGAGGGAGGAGACTGATGAGGGAATGGAGAGGATATTGAGGAGTTGGGGGACGGAGTTTGATAATAAGTTGGCGTATAATTTGGGGTTTAGGAGGGATGTTAGTTTTGAGCAGGCTGTGAGGGATTATGTTGATAGTTTGAAGGGGTAGAATTTGGAATAGTTAGAATAATATTTTGAATTTCAATTGAGAAATGACAATACTTTCAGATCGAGAGAAATTATCTCACTCGGCAAACCTTCCCCCTTTTCAAAAGTGGCATGGCGGGGTAAAGAGCTCTAAGAAGCCCCACTCTCCGATGCTCGGTACAACAGCATCAGTCTTTACCCGCCCATTCTTCCATACTTCCTCCACTCTTTATTTACAACGTCAGTCTCTCATTTAATCTCTCCAAACCCACTTGTCCTCTCACATTCTTATTCTTCTTCATTGTATATACCCTTCGCATCAAAATATCCATTTCCTCACCATGTCGTACCCAAAAATGAAAGACAATCGCGCAGTGAAAATGCTCAAAGCAGCTGAGGAGGGCGGATACGGTGTTATTGGAGTAGTTTCTGTACTACCACCTTTCCTACATCCTGTACCACTCAAAAAGCTAATTTAGATCTACAGTATAATCTAGAAACAATAACCGCCGTCGTCCGAGCTGCAGAAAAAAAGCGTTCCCCCGCCCAAATCCTCCTCTTCCCCTGGGCCCTCCACTACTCGCCTCTCCTAATCCACCTCGCGGCCGCCGCCGTCAAAACAGCCAAAGTTCCCATCGTCCTTCATATGGACCACGCGCAGAGCGAGGAAGAAATCATCGCTGCGTCCGAATATCCTTTCGACAGCATCATGGTAGACATGTCACATTACGAAAAGGAAGATAACCTGGAGAAGACCCAACGCATTACGAAGATGTTGCATGAGAAGGGTATTGCTACTGAAGCGGAGCCGGGGAGAATCAATGGTGGTGAAGATGGGGTTGCTGATACGGGGGATTTGGAGGGCTTGCTTACGACGGCGGAGGAGGCGATGGAGTTTGTGGATACGGGGATTGATTTTTTGGCGCCGGCTTTTGGGAATGTGCATGGGAATTATGGGGGTATTGAGAATATCAAGTTGGATTATGAGAGGTTTGTCTTTTGAGTATTTGGTGGGGAAGTGTTGAGGTGCTGATTGGCGTTGCAGACTTGAGAAGATCCGAGCGGCGACCAAGGGGAAGGCGACTTTGGTACTTCATGGTACTAATACTTTCCCGGATGCGACAATGCAGGGCTGCATTAAGGGTGGTATGACGAGGTGTAATGTGAATGAGTTGGTGTTGTATAAGTACAACAAATATGTGGCGGAGAATACTGGGAAGGTGCCCCTCACGGAGTTGATGGGCAAGGGTACGGATTTGATCCAAGAGCAGATTGAGTATCAGATGGATGTCATGGGCTCGACCGGGAAGGCGTAGATCTCTTCTCAAATGATGACGGTGAGCAATGCCCCTGTGTCGCTTAGCAAAGCCCCTTTTCAGGCAGGTGTGAAGGTCAAATCTTTCCCGATTTGTGAGATCCAAATATTAGACAAGTATTACAGAATGTGGTATTATTTCAGGAATACAAAACTTGAGGGTGCCTTCTGACGCTCGCCACGACAGTACATGAATTCATTTCATACAGCAAATTTCTATCGGTCTTCCATCCTTTAAGATCGGATGCAAGTCCCCCAAATTCACCCACGGAAGCTAGCGATCTTGAAAATTTTCTGATGAGCACTCGAAACTCAAATTATAAGACCCAAGAATCATGTATTTTATTTCTTAGGCCAACGCAACACCTTCCAAAGTCTACCAATGCCCTTCCCCTCTCACTACACTCACAACCTAACATTCGCCTCCCCAACCTTAATCACATAACTATTCACCATCCTCAACCACTCAGTCCGACTCGTATTCTCGCTCCTAACATGGATCTTCTCTCCTAAATCAATAAAACTATCTCCTTTCCCGTACCTCTATTACCCATTAGCACTTTCCCCATCTTCTCACCTCGCCAAAACAAGAAAGGAAGGGAAGAAATCATACCTCAACCTCCCCTCCCTCCCACTGCGAGATCACGTTCCCTTCAATAATATACCCCGTCGCAGCCACAGGATGCGAATGTACGGGCGCAGCGACGCCGGGAGGGTATTCGAGGAGGACGAGGCGGGATTGGTAGCCGGGAAGATTGGGGAGGGGGAAGGCTTGGAGGATGGTGCGGATTATAGATTGGGTTGGTTGGGACATTGTTATGGGGCTGTCTTTCTCCGGAAGGAAGAGGGGCTTAGATAGCTTTTTGGGAACAGCGGAAGGGAGGGCTTGGGGTTTGAATTTGGGAACGGGGAAAGAGGGGAAAGGAAAGTTTATATAATAGAGAATGGCTCTTGAACATATCATATTTGTAATCTGCATTCCTTTATAAATTGTAAATCTTCAGCTAGGCACAAAGCATTGGCTGAGAATACGTTGGCGAGACGTGTAGGGCCAAAACAGGTTAGCGGAGGTAGAGACTGATGCCCAGATTTGGCAAGCGCAATACAATTACTAATGACCGCAACTGCGAGATTTAGGTGTGATACAAATAGATACTGAAATTGACGACTCCAGCTGAACAAAGCTTCTAAAGAATATTCTGACTTGAGCGAGCGCTTGAAATTGCATGTTTCGCTTCGTTGTTCGAATAGCGGGGTATGTATCTGCGAATATTTCCAAAGACTTTCGATGATACACTCCCTTTCAGTTGCAGTCACCGATCTTCTGATTTCCTCAAGCTTTGACGTAGGAAATCACACATTCGATAGGAAAGAGAAGAGGTATTGAACGAAGAACGGCCATTGGGAGGTAAAAACTTGAATAAATATTGAGACCAAATTGGCAAAGGACCGACAGATATGAAAAGGATCGCTGATAAAATAAAATAAAACTAAGATCAAACGTCTGGAAACAAATCAAGAGTCTCCTGATGCTCCTTGAGCATATCCGCGACAACAAAATGAAAATTCCTCTCCGCGGCATCAATTGCCTTCCGAAGCCCAGTACGCACATCCCCAATAGCACCCGCATCAATGAGAAGTTGGAACATATCTAGACGTCCATGTTCCGCTGCTCCTTCTATCGCCGTGCGACCATCTTTCACCGCTGGTTTCGCGTTAACATCGGCCCCGGCTTCAAGTAGCAGAAGTGCCAGAGGGACATTCCCTCGAATCGCGGTAGCTTGCAAGGCAGTGACACCCCCTATTATGGCAGGCTTTGCGTTGACTTCTGCTCCCTTTTCAAGAAAAAGCTTGACCATTTCTGTCTGAGGGATTTCGCAGAAAGCTGCGGCTTGAAGTGCGGTTCTACCGAAATTGATGGCTGCTGGAGCGTTCACCTTCGCGCCCTTTTCGAGGAGCAATTTGCCTATCTCGAAATTCTCCATTTCGGCTGCCAATTGCAATGGCGTTCTTCCTTCTTTGCCGCAAGTTTTGAGATTAATGTCAGCCCCAGCAGTGATAGCATAGCGTGCCAGACCGTTACTCTTGGTTCTAAGTAGAGCATGTAGAGTTGAAGTTGTTGCCTGAGATTTCGATTCTTCTGCAGAGCGGTTCAGCCTGGCTCCTGCCTCGACAAGCAAATGGAATATTGTTTTCTTATCATCACTCCCACATGCAGCGGCAGCTTCTAGAGCAGAAAGACCATCGACAGTTGCAGGAGCCGCGTTAACATCGGCGCCAGTCTCGAGAAAGTAGCGTACCAAAGGCAGGCTTCCGGCTTCTGCCGCTGCTTGCAATGCAGTCCTTCCTTTGCTCCAACTTGCGGGCTCATTAACGTTGGCACCGTAGTCAATCAGAAGCGCTGCAGTTTCTACCATTTCCTCTTGGTCAATATAGCCGGTAGGGAGGTATTGCAATGGTGTTGGATGTCCATGAGCACCATATCCACGAGAATTGACATTGGCCCCTGACTCAATCAACAAAGCGATGCATTCGAGTGAACGAAGCCTCGCTGCATTGCACAAGGCCCAGCCCGCATTTTCCATATTTGCACCGTGTTCAATAACAAGCTCGAGGAAATTGAAGTCAGTAGCGCAACTTTCGAGTACATTGCGCGCGTTTACATCGGCGCCTTTTTTCAATAGCATTTGAGCCATCGTAAACTTACGCCCAACCACTGCTTCTCTCAGAGGACAACTCTTTGTTTGGGTAGGAGCATTGGCGCTGACCCCAAGTTCCAACAGTGTTTGAAGCAGCCTTAAAGTTTCGGCATTCTCGTGGCACTCTCTGACGACCGCCGCGAGTGCACGTTCTGATGTTTCTGCAACGTTGGTCTTGGACAACCCATTGCCTCTTTGAAGATACTCTGCAAGAAACGAGTTGCCTCTCATACTTGCGTGGATGATTCCAGGCACATCGAAATAGCCTGGGGCAGTCTGTTTGTTCGATCGGATGATGTTGTATACGCCTGGAGCGTGGACTGCGGCGTAGATAAGGGCCGGGGTCTCATCGACAAAGGAATTCTCAATTTGCGCACCTAGTTCCAGTAAAAGAACGACCATGGAAGGAAGTTGATAGTAAATAGCAACAGCTAACACGGTATTCCCATCTGCATCACCGAGTTCTTGGTTGACGTCAGCCCCAGCCTTGATCAGGAGCTCTACGAGCTCTCTGTTGTTGTTTTCGACGGCCTCAAATAAAGGAATACGTCCCCACTCGTCAGTATAGTTCAGATCAGCGCCGTATTCTAGTAGAACCTTGACAAGGCTCAAAGCCTTTTGGCAGTCGCCCTCGTCGTCTTCAGACTTCGATACGTTACAAAGAGTTGTAAGGAGTTTGCCGCCACTGGCACCCGACAAGATGCGAGGATCAACTGAAGACTCTAGAAGCTGCCGGAGAAGTTCCGGCTCACGGATTCTGACCGTGCTTTCTAATATTCTGGATGCAAAAGCACGGATAGTCGGCGACGGGTGCTCAAGAAATGCGATAAGGATTTCGGTATGTTTCTGATGAATCGCCCATTCCAGAAACGAGTCGGTTTGTTGCTCAGAGATCAGGTTGTTGGACGAAAAGTAAAGCATCAATTGAAACATCTGAACAGCAGGAAATGTACCGGAAAGTTCTAGCATTTGCTGAACCTTGTTTTCGAGATCACCAGATTTTCGTTCGGGGATGACTTGTTTCAAATGAGTAGTAAGATCCCAAGTTGAAATCTCCGTCGTGCTGTTCAGATTCGGAATTAGGAATCCAAAAACAGCTCTGCTTCTGTCCGATATAGCCGAGGGTGGTTGGGTGATTACACGACTACTGGACGCTCTAGGGACACACCTTGAAGGGCGGTCAGGCTGGTCGATTATTTTGATCGAGAAAAAACTCGCGGACACTGATTCTGTCTACGATTAGCTAGTATATACACATTGAAATTTGGCAACACCGACCTGGGTTTTCAATAGCTTCTAATAGCTGGAAATATGGTAGATTCCCCACCATATTATACTTGACACCCGCTTCAGGTAGCATCTCTCCTCCTACTGCCGCAGCTTCGAACACAGCTGGGCGGTCTGGAGCCGTAAAACCACTGCTCCGGCTGGAGATACCCAACCCAACCCATTCCCCACATACGTTCCGGTCTGGAACTTGCGCCAGATTGGGACTGTAAGAGAGTGGTAGAAACGTATCAAAATTGACATCGAGAAACGAGTCCGCACCAATGGATGGACTACGCCAGGTATCTAATCCGCCTTGTAATTTGTTAATAAATACTATGCTTGGAACCATAGATCTAACACCTACAAGTCGGCGACTTTGCTAAGGTCCGCACAATATCCCAAGGTGTTGGACTCTGTTGTCTTGATCTCGACGTTGGGTATTGACTTTGCTGAAGCGTGGGTAATTCCTCGGCCCCAGAATTTGGGAGGAGAATGTGGGATGCGGAATCGCCCATGGCAATGCTGAATGGGGCAGCACTCGTCATGTCTGCCATCACAGAACCTTGGAGGCTTAAACGACCGTGACCCACATCAGCTTGACTAACCTCCTTAGGAGCCTCTCGGATGCGTGTCGGAGCCGTGGAAGTAGCCACAGGACTGATATCTTGCATTGAAGGCTGGGAATTCGGATGACTTATAACCCCGAGATGTGCCGCTTGGGCATCGTAATATTGGGTTTGTGCTGAGTTCAATGTACTACCGAATTCGCTTGCTCCAGCCGCAAAGCCAGGTTGCAGAGAATGGCTTTGTGCAGAACATCGTGCATCTGGAAGATCATTTTGCGTGAGCGACACGAACCACGCAGTCATGTAGCCGAAATCACTCACCTGGTCTCATTAAAGCCTTCTTCTGTCCATCTGTAAATTTCCGGCGCTTAGAAGCTGTGCCTTTCTCTGTTGGTGATTGGTCATCAGGGCAAGAAACCGTCGTATCGCCTCCTCCAGCAGGTTCATCTACTAATCTCTTTCTCGTCGATTTCTTATTGAACTTCCAATCTTCCAATTTCATCTTCCACTTTCGAGGCCTACTCAGGAATAAGAATCGGGAATTCTGTATAAACGTGACGAGACATACGATGCGCTGAACCCATGGATGTCTCCAATTCTCGTCATGGTTCTCGCTAGCGTCTCATTCTCTGTTAGATATATTCTGCGGATATCTTCTTTCATAGAATCCCATATTCTGTCATTCCGAGTGAGGCGCGGTCCCTTCGCAGCCTCGTGAGATGACATCGTCTTGATCTAGGTATAAAGCGCGAGAGTGTGAACGGAGGAGCGGACGATAAAAACCGGACAGAAGCAGGCAACAAATTTTTTAGAGGTTGAGTTACAAGGAAAGAGATCGAGGGGGTCTCAGACTGGTAAATATCTGGAAGATAGCTCGCCCGCTTGGGCGGCGTCAGCTCGAAAATTGAAAGACCAAAGTGCAAATTGCAGCCTTACGCTGTGCATACTGTGAAACATGCAGACTTGTAGCCAATGATGACGAAGTGCAAAAATGCGCCTCCAGACGAACCGAAACAGAACACGAAGGATGCGAGTAGAGAGAAGTGCAAAATCCCGGCCAGAAAGCCATAAGGCAAGAACGACCCGAGCGACTTGCCCAGTCATTGCACAGGCTAGGATGTTAGCCATGACCTGTGATAGCGAAAGATTTGAGGATCTGAGGATCTGAAGCTGCGAATAAAATGAAGGTGGCTGGAAGGTTGCCTCGTACTCAGATATACTTTGCGGATGAGATCGTGCGTTTATTTCAGAACAAGTAGGAGTTTCCCAATCCCAAAACAATTGTGCCTCCCGAAACTTCCTTCCTTCGCCCCTTCCTCACCTCTGAAAGAATGTCGACATGTCGAATAATTTGCTTTCCACAATTGAGTCCTGACGATTGATCTGCTGTTAGACTTGCAATATGTTCTGATTTGAGCTGCGGTGTTTTGATCGCGATTTGTTATTCTGAGTCGCGCGACCGCGACTGTGAGCTCGACGACCGTGGTTCTGTTTTGGTCGAGGATAACTATCAATTTGAATTGAAAACTCGTCGACGAGGCCGTCCTAGTGGAAGGAGCGAACCCTCAAATGCCTTGGATTATTCCATCGCGATAGGCACCGTCTCCGCGGTGTGATATATGTTGAACTTCGGCGGTTTGCAGTGCTCCACGCTGTTTGACCTGAGGAGCTTCGGCCCAGCAACTATGTTAGCTATGCTTAATGAATTTGAAGCGTCCCATGAAGCTGTCTAAGTTCGCGATTATGTGCGACTCCACATGGACTCAATTCGCTCGAAGTCCTGTCGAGAAGTCCCATCTGCATGCTTGACTTCTTTGAATGACTGCGCTGGGAAATTCCTTCACTTAAGCAGTCGAATTGGGAAACCTCCTGAAATGTGTTTTCAATTCATCTCTACGTCTATCCTTTGTTTCTTCCTATTCGTGTTCTTCTACCGTCATGTTCTCAATGTTTGTTGTGGGTGTACAGCGCCTCCCTTCCAAATAAAGGCGAGACCCCGTTTGTCGACCGCAACATTTGCTACCACGCGCTTTCCTGCCTCTAGTCAGGCAAAGAGGATGCAGCTAGGAGTGGAGCTAAAATTGTCGATGTGCAACGAAAATGTTTGTTTGACTAGGAGCTGCAACTAGCTGGGTTCATGGTACGCCAAGCTGCTACTTGAAGGTGGCTTCGAAAACTTCGGCCGAGTAGAACACGAGGCTGCGAGGAGAAAGGATGCGAAGAAGAATGAAGATACAACTCTGTGTCACGGAATGAAGTAAGAGCAGAGCCAGTGAGGGCAAGAATTGATCTGTTTGGTCATCAAGTCATTTCGTTTGTCCCAAAGTCTAGAACTCAATCCTTTCCTCGTCAGTTCAAACTTAGCCATACGACCACATGGCTGACATGGTAGTCGAGACAGAATGGAAGATTCGGCAAGCTTTCGGGTCCGTGGCGTTCTACGCCGCATTGTGCTTACCCGTTCCCTGATACGAGGGATCCGGGGGCCCGGCAAATTGAAAGCTGCCGATTGGACATCACTGATGTGTTTCATGAAGAGAACAACGGCCGACCAGTAATCGAGTAGCTTATGATCTCCATTATGCCTGGAAGCCGCCCGGGTTTGCTGCGATTTCAGCCTTTTGGGAATTGCTTTTTGCTTGGCGGGTGATCGCTTCATCCTTCAACCCAGAAGCATCTTCAATAATCTCGCATGCTCAATGCGACTACTTTTCTGTCCAGTGACGGTCAAACTTTAGTTATTTTCATCGTTAATACTCCGTAGGCGTGAACATGGGACGGATGGGGATCCGATTCATGAGAAATCATGGCATCTATCCTGACTCTGACTGTGTCGTGGGGCACGACTTCACTGCGGTATAAAAGGACTCCAGTCTTCCAAAGAGGCTGCTTATAATTTTCAAACACTCTGCTCAAACTTCAGCGTGCACGATGATTTTCAGGCTACCTTCTTTTCTGTTCAGTTTGGTCGGGGTGTTCCTCCTCGCGAGAGTCGTCGAGTCAAAGTATCCGTTGCCAGGCTTACAGACAGGTATCAACCCGCAAACAGGTGCAAGACCAGCACGACGAAATATTCTGGATCTACAGAATGACATTCCAACATGGTAGGATTATTTGATCGACTTCGAAAGAGAAGCAGACTGCTGACATTGCAAGGTCCCTTTACATCCAAGCACTCACTGCTATGCAGCAGACGCCTGAAAGTGACTTGTTGTCTTACTTTCAAATCGCCGGTATAGACCAATCTGTCAGTTGTACTAGAATTTTGTTGCTGACTTGGGTCTTAAGGCATTCATGGAAGGCCATATTATGCTTGGGATGGATATGAACAGGACCCAGCTGCTCCTCTGATTGGATATTGCACGCATTTTGACATCCTATTCACGACGTGGCATCGTCCTTATCTGGCGCTTTTTGAGGTAAGTTGCCTCTCTGACACTTGAAATGCCATAGACTAACACGGCTTGTAGCAAATACTTGCTAATCATACCCAAAGAATCGCCAAAGCTTATAATTCCCCAGTCTATCAAGCTGCAGCAGATAATTTTAGAATACCGTACTGGGATTGGGCTTCTATTCCCACTATGCCAGCCGTTGTTACCGCCGATACAGTTCATATAAATACGCCTTCGGGGCCGAAAGAAGTTCCCAATCCTCTTCTAACTTACACGTTTCAAGAATTTCCCCTGAACTCTACGTGGTTTCCAAGTGACGAAGACGGCCCATTATCTACCTTGCCGAATACAATTCGCTCGGAAAATGCTAATGGCGCTCTTTCAATTAGCAATTTGATGCGAGATACGGTATGTTATGACGAGCGTACCTTCTTCTATCCGTGTGCATTTCTGACGAAATCTTAGTATGCGACCTTTGCCCAAGTCACAGACTGGAACACGATGTCAACAGGTGGTACTCCCGGCCGCTCTTTCGAATATTCCCACAACCAAGTCCACCAATCAGTTGGTTCCGGTCGAGCACCGATTACCATTGGACACATGGGAACTTTCAGTTATTCTGCATTTGACCCCCTCTTGTAAGTCTATACTCCTTTCATTCCAGCAACTCCACTAACACAAATCTTCTAGTTTTCTGCACCACACAAACGTAGATCGCCTCTTCGCAATGTGGGAAGCCATCCGCCCCAACGCCTTCCTAACCCCCGCTGTCGAAAACGACGGGACCTTCACCATACCCCTCAACACCCAACTCACCGTCGACACACCCTTAACACCCTTCACGACCGGCGACGGCAAGACGCCCTACACATCCACCACGTCCCGCTTCACAAAGCCTTTCGGCTACTCATACCCCGAAGTTCAAGATTGGCTACCACGCACACCCGCTGAGCTCGCTGCAAACGTCACGGCTGCTATCAATACCTTGTATAACCCCAATGGAACTTTTGGGCCACCCATGAATACACCGTCACGACTGAGGAGAGGCCTTCCTGCTGGTGAGGTAAGAGAATGGTCCATCACGCTGCAAGCACTAAACACAGCGCTCAACGACCGCTACACCGTCTCCGTCTTCCTCGGCCCCTCAAACAAAGTAGGAGAATTACTCGTCACGCCTCCACCAGCATCCATCTACGGCCCGCTGAAATCAACCATTAATCATGTGCTAGATTTGAACGATGTTTTGGAGGCTGTAGGCGTGGATGCTGAGGGTGTGAATGCTACTGTTGATGCGTTGAAGAAGGGGCTGAGTTGGAGTGTGGTGAAGGGAGATGGAAGTACGGTGCCGAATGAGAGTGTGGAGGGGTTAAGGGTGGGCGTTTTTGATAGTGTTGTGAGGTTGCCGACTGCTATTACGGAGTTACCTACTTATGGGAATAAGACGGCGCATCCTGAGGTTACGAGTGGGAAGGCGGGCGGTGTTTAAGATTGAAAAGACAGCGGTTGGCGTTGGGATGTTACTTCTACGTTCAGATCTTTTCATATTGTCAAGTTAAATTGGAGTTCATAGGATTATATTATATTTCTAGGCATAGAAAAAGACAGACGTATATCATGTCTATGCCTTTATAAGAAATTTCTAAACCCTCATGGACCAGACGATCTCATCCAGCATCCAATCAGATAGGTTGTAAGACCACGCAATCAACTGATCATGTCATGTAGCAGCAATAACAGGAAGAAAGCAACCTCAAATACAACAAAAACATAACTCCAACTCCAGAGTCTCCAGTATAAGCTTCGCCCTGTCAATCGCCTCACTAACTTTCACAATCGACTTCTCCACCACCTCCCAAACGCATACCTTCCGCTCAAAACAGGAACGTACCCGTCTCGGCTTTCTTAATCTCATCCATGAGAACGATACTGTTGAGTACTGTGTATGCCGGCTTTCATTACGCGAGGCAATACTTTCATTCTACCTTCCATACCGTACCTCCCCTTCTCATTCCCCGCTTTGACATGGGAATAGGAATGCTGAGATAAGATGTGAATATGTATTTCTCGTCCTCTCAACGATCCTCTGGATCATACCCAGCATCTTCATCCACCAAATTTGGGGTCTAACAGTCTGCTACCAAAGCATTGGCCACCTGCGCGTGGATTGACGGAATTTAATGAGTTAAAAATCATTGAGATTATTGCGTAGCTTCCAGCCGACGTAAGCTAGCTTGCAACTATTCTTGTACTCTTAAATGCCATGAAGAGGCTCAAAAGGCAGTTATTGGAGATGAGAAAAACGGGTACTTCGGGCTGAGAAATCACAACGGGAAAGGGAAAAGCATGTGCCAAATGCAACCGTATTATTTCAGGGAGACTATGCTCCGGTCAGCGCATGTTAGAGTTTGGAGGCGCCCAACCAATTCTGCGATGTTTTAGAGTGCATGGAAAAGGAGTGGTGCTCCGCTCGGAGGCGTCTCCGTTGGCACCTATATTCGCCTTCGTTGTTGTTGTCAGTGTCTAGCCTTACCCCCACGAAATGTGAGAATATAATTTTGGGGGGACAGTCAAAATGAGAATGAGATGAAATCAAAATTGCTCCAAATTTGAAAATTGTTGAAGCATAGTAGTTCATGAGGGTTTCGTGATTTCATAGCTAGGTATATTTAAACAGACTGAATGATCAGGTCCACTAAGTATTGTTGAATTTGGCGACTTCTTATGGTCAGTCTGGGCATTCTGGTCTTTTGGAGGCTTCATACTTGTTGGGTGTCTTCTCCGGCGCTTGAAATATCAAGGTAGCGGAGGTATGGCATTCTTGCATATCCGTCTGACAACGTATTGATCCCTCAAATTCCTTCCTTCTGAAGGTATGAACACTTTCGTCACCTCGCCCTAACGGTCTTCCTTGGCGGTCCATCATCCTTCCCTTGGAAAGTCCTTTTGTTCCTCGATCCATCTCCACCTCCGGATAATTCAGGACATTCTCGTTTTAAATGGGGACCACCGCAGTTGTGACAAGGACCCCTCTGCTGAGGACCAGAACCACCTTTTCCAGATAACGAGGTTAAACCATTCAAATTGACTTCTTTCTTTTTCCTGTCCTTCCCTTGCTTCAGTAAAGCTGCCTTTTCTTTTTGCTTGTCTGCTTTCCGCTGCTTTCTCAATCGCTCAGCTGCTTCAGTAGCTCTGGAATCGTTATAAAAGCCTTTTGAAGGGTCATTATCGTCGGATTCGCTGTTATTACTCGATTCATCTTCTTCAGACTCGGATTCCGATGAATCCTCCGCAGTTGGATCCTGCTGCTTCTACACGACTTAGTAACAGCCCATTTAGTAATCGTAAATTGAGAATATCTCACCTCTAAAACCTTATTAAACTTTCCATAACTTCGTCTGCCAACCACGACGGGTTTGTCTTCCGGTTCCTCTTCCATAGATCGAATTTGTAGCGGCGATAAGCTGTCTAGGTTTGCGTATCCCGTTTGTACAACTCGTAAAGCCAGCGCCGAAGATGCAGCCACCTGCTTCTGGTCCTCGAAGCTTAAGACCCATCGCGTGTCCCCAGCTTCCGCAGCCTGCCTCTCAAGCGCCGCCTGTCGCTTTGCTTCCTCGTCTGCTAACGCCTTTTGAATGGCTCGTTGGTCCGCCAGAGCGTCAACATTGAATTTTGAGGGCGTTGAGTCGGAGTCTTTCTTTCGGCGCTTATTTGGAGGTTCATCAGGTGTGGCAGGTGATGAGTTGGTCGGAGAAGCTGCAGCTCTTTGCATAAACTTCATCGTGAGCAGACGAGATGACATAGCTTTGGGCGCACTGCTGGGCGTGCTGGCGCTCGACATGTTGGCGGTATTGTCGATTTTTGCGTTTTGAAGGAGGATGGAAATGTAATACTCGCGGTCTGGCAGGTTAGTTGGTGGTTCCAAGAGCAGAGCGCTCTGGAGTGCAAGGTTGGCTCCTTGAGTCAGGTAGATGCCGGTAGCTCAAAATGTTTCGCCAGACAAAACCTTGTTTATTCGAGTCGCTCGTGCTCGTGCTCGTTGCATAAGGCGGCGTTGAAAGGTTTGCGGGTGATCGGTGCCGCTCTTAAGCGCTAATGCGAGGGGGGCTGTTCGCGGCCCGAGCTCTCCAGAAATCAAAGCAACGACAACTCCTCTCTTGCATTCCAAGGCAATTGAGAAACCACCACAATGTTGCCCACTATGCGATCCAGAGCCGTATGGCAACTTTCCAGGAGAGTCCAGGTGTCTGCGCGACGAAGCTACGCCTTTTCCGCCAACGATAAGCAGGAGGTCAACGATCCAAACAAGCCCAAGGAAGTCCCCAATGTCTCCAAGACCAACGAGCAGTTCCCAATTGAATCGCCGCACAAGAGTGAAGCTTTGCAGGAGAGCGTGGAGGATGCGGAGCACCGAAGAATTATGCAGGCGCCGAACAGGGCTACAGTTTGGTCGAGGAGTCAGAATCCCAGGGGCAAGGCTATGACGGGACCGAGATTCGAGCAGACTATTATGGAGTATCAGGTACGCGGGCATTCAAATACGGGTAGTAGTTACTATGCCAGGATTTTGGCTGACAATTTTAAAGCCAATGCCCGAAGCAGCCATTGAGTTGATCCACAAGCAACCAGTTCGATGGACACACGAGAGAGTTGTGGCCTGTGATGGTGGTGGTGGACCATTGGGCCACCCAAGGATTTTTATCAACACGGATAAGCCCCAGATTTGCATGTGCACATACTGTGGGTTGCCATTTGTAAGTACATTTCATGCAGTGGAGGGGACATATTCTTTCACCTTACCCTCCTCCTATATCCCGCCTATGGAGAAGACTCTAACACAAAAGCAGGCCAATGAGCATCACAGGGCTCATCTTGAGTCTCTCCCCGAGACCGCATACCCATTGGAAGCTCAAGGCAATCCAGCTGAGGTACCTGAGTCCCAAAGAATCACAGGTGAAGCGCTTGGTCAACGATAAAAAGAAAGCTTTAGAATGGAGTTCAAGGCTGTACTGTACATATGATGTTGAAGAATTTTTAAGCTAAATACGTCTTATTGAAACGTGACAGGTTGATCACTTACTCCTATCTCAAATTTTGAGAGAATGCGAGATCAACCTAAACCATGAGTAGTTCATAGAATTGGGAAGTTTACTAGGTGCAACATTTGATCTGACTGAAAAGGTAGTAGGCTAATGCGACTTGATGTTGCGGACGCAGGTTCTAAGTCTACGCAGCTCACGAAAGATCTATTTTCCCATCTAAACGCGCGAACACAGCTTGTAATCCCACGCAAGATATTTCTTTTGTTATCATAAATGCTATTACTTTCCTTTGAACAAGAAAATGTGAATTCAAAATCTCGTGATATCGCGTCTAGCCTTCTCACCGCCTAATTCTGCAATTTCGAAGCTCCCAAATATCCCCAGCCTTCCCCCAATTCCACAACACCACACCCTCACAAACACACCCCTCGACATAGCCCACCATGTCAACCATAACAACCACCGCGCTGCAAACCTCCTACCCGCCCCTCCTCCCCAACTCCTTCAACGGCAATCAGCCCCAAACAATCCGCCTCTACCCCCTCTCCAACTACACCTTCGGCACCAAAGAAACGCAACCCGAAGAAGACCCCTCCGTGCTCGCGCGCCTCAAGCGCCTCGAAGAACACTACACCGAGCACGGCATGCGCCGAACCTGCGAAGGCATCCTCGTCTGCCACGAACACAATCACCCACACATCCTCATGCTGCAAATCGCCAACGCGTTCTTCAAGTTACCTGGCGATTATCTGAAGCCTGAGGATGAGGAGATTAGTGGGTTTAAGGAGAGGTTGAATGAGAGACTGGCGCCGGTGGGAACGCAGTTTAGTGGGGAGGGAGTTAATGAGGAGTGGGAGATTGGTGATACGCTGGCGCAGTGGTGGAGGCCGAATTTCGAGACGTTTATGTATCCGTTTATTCCGGCGCATGTTACGAGGCCGAAGGAGTGTAAGAAGTTGTATTTTATTCAGCTGCCTAGACAGAGTAAGTTCTCTCCCTTTTTGTGTTCTTCAATTGCAGATTTTGGGACAAGGCTGATAATGGGATAGAGGTCCTGAGTGTGCCTAAGAATATGAAGCTACTGGCTGTTCCCCTTTTCGAACTCTATGATAATACGGCGCGATACGGTCCCCAGCTCTCTGCGATTCCGCATCTGCTTTCGAGGTATAATTTTGAGTTCATTGATGAAAAGGGGGAGGTTGTGGCTGTTACGCCTGGAGGAGGACCGAACGAGGATGGCTATGTGCCGAAGACAAAGGTTTTGGCTGGTGATGATGAGGATATGAAGGAAGGTAGCGTCAAAGACGAGAATGGTATTCAATGAAGTTGGTCTATTTAGGCGCATGGGCTGGCGTTCTGGTCTGGGAGATACTCTATGCGTGGAATGAAAAGCTATGGGGTATATGGAGGCTATATCATAGAAGAGATGTGTGTATAGGACTTTTCTATTGCAGATACCAAGAAGGTGGTCTTTCTGTCTCTAGATAGAAGCCATTGAGCTTTTAAAATGCAAAGCCATATCAGAGGCAGTATCAAACCACCAATTGCTCCCCTGATGTGCTCGTGAAGCTCTTGTATCTCCTTCCAGGTGCCTAGTAACCACCACTTCCGAGCATTAAACCCCCCAACCACAAACTCCGCCCATACTTAAAGCTTCCCCACCTGCAGTCAAGCATTCTTCTCCCCCTGAATCGTCGCAACAACCTTCCTGCTATGCTTACTAGCCCTAAACTCCAAATACCAAATGCCCTGCCAAGTCCCCGTCGCCAATCGTCCATCTTTAATCGGAATCGTAACACTAGCACCAATCAACGCACTCTTGATGTGTGCTGGCATATCATCCAATCCCTCCGCACTATGCCTATAAAGTTCCCCCTTTCTATCTTCTGGCGCAATCCTATCCAGGGCATCACTCATATCGGCTCTAACATCCTCATCCCCTATTCCTTAACCGTTAGTTGTTGTTACTTCTTTACTAAGAATAATTGCGGATCCGCGAGAGGAAATATTGACGAGTCTTACAATTCTCATTCAAACTCAACGCACAACTAGTATGCTGCACAAACAAATTCAACAGTCCAACCTTATACCCCTTGATCTCCGGCAACTCCTTAACAATCGTATCCGTAATCAGATAACTGCCTCTGCTCTTCGCTGGCAGGTTTATCGTTTTCTGTGCCCAGGACATGCTGCTCGTACTCGTAGTGGGATAGGAGGAGGGGTGGCGGGGGATGTAGGTTGATGGGAGGAGGAAGGAGAGAGGGATTGACCAGAGGGCGTGGAAGATTGGTGGGAAGAAGGCGCAGAGGAGGAGGAGTAGTAGGAGGACTGTGCTGGTGAGGGAGATGGTTGAGCTGGAGCGAGCAGAGGTTGTTGTTGTTGGTGGTGGCATTTACTTTTTTGGGGGTGAGGTTTCGGGTTTTGGTGGGGTTGAGGGGAACGTCATAGGTTGAGCAGGGATCTGGGCGGGGAGTTTGGAACGTTCGTCTTAGTGCTTTAAGATGGTGTTTTGAACTTGTTGATATTAAGTCTTGTTGGAATTTATAGCACTAGCTCAGTCTTTGTCTAATTTTTTAAAAAGAAGATGTGGAATTATCTTCAAATCAATGGGCTGATTAACCCCGCATTTATAACTGTCTACCTAGGCAGAAGGTTCAAAAGCCACGCAAGCGTTCTGCTAGGCTTGGTATTTACCAATTAGCTCATTGTCAGAAAATTTGTGAGATGCTATATATGCAATATTTGTGTCTGCGAGAAGCTAAATACGGAAATGGACTTTCTCCAATAAGAGAAGCCTCGATGTCTAATGAAAGCAACCACCCTCAAAAGCAACGACTTCTAGAAATCATCTACAGCCCCAACTGCGATCTAGCTTATCTATGAGTCCTCTTTGTACAGTTTCTGGCAAAATTGCCAAAGAACGTGACAGAGAATCTGTCCAGAACTTCAACGCAAGAGAAGCTCCGCCCAAAATTTCTGCAGAAGCACCAAGCCCAGCATTCTTCGTCCAAGGTATTGCAAGTCAAGAAAGAAACTGCAGAACCCCAACTCGAATGCAAGCTCTGGAAGATAGACTTTCGCTCCATCCTTCCACATGCTATAGCATTACCACCCACCCTTAGGTTTCTTTCCCTCGCTACCTCCCCATCCAGAGTTGCCACCTCCTGAGTTGTTGTTTCCTCCACCGCTCCAGCTGGAATCTCCGCCGCCAGAGTTGTTATTTCCCCAACTAGCACCCCCACCGGAGTTATTATTTCCTCCGTTGTTCCAATTATCGCCAGAACTTCCACCGCCCGAATTGTCCCCGCCCCAGCTATTGCTCGAATTACCACCACCAGAATTATTGTTTGGGCCCCAGCTATCACCAGAGTTATTTCCTCCACTTTCCCAGCCGCCGCCCGAATTGTTGCCTCCCGCGTTGTTATTCTGGTCATTTCCCCATCCCCCTCCTCCACCCGAATTGTTATTTCCTCCATTGTTCCAACCACTGCCAGAGCTTCCGCCGGAAGTGCCATTTCCCCCATCGCCCCAGCCGCCACCCGAGTCATTATTGCTGGCCCAGCCATTTCCACTGCCCGAGTTGCTATTTCCTCCACTGCTCCGACCGTTTCCTGACTTGTTATTCCGATTATTCTGGGTGCTTTGAGCGAGGGATAGATTTGGCCATGGAGCAGGTCCTCCCCAACTGTTGTCAGGGCTATTTTTCTTCCTTCCAGAGCCTGGGGACTTTCCCTTGTTACTTCCGGAATCCCAATTGGACGAATTGCCATTTTGACCGCCGTTGGATTGATTATTGTTGTACCAACCATCAGAATTGTTGTTTCCTTGGCCGTTCGACTCATTGCCGGAATTGTTAGTCTGACCCCATCCATTGGAATTGTTGTTGGCCCATCCTGGGTTGGCGTTTTGGTCATCGGAGTTGGTGCCGCTATCCCAGCCCCCGCCGCTGCTTTGACCATTCGATTCGCCCCAGCCGCCAGAATTATTTCCTTGATCATTCGAACCGGTATTATTGTCCCAAGCAGAACCATTGTTTTGGTTGTTGGACTGGTCGTTACTGGCCCAGCCCGAACCTCCTTGATCATTTGACTGATTGTTCCCATCCGAACTTGAGTTGTTGTTGTCATTGCCCCAACCGGAGCCACCTTGGCTGTTGGACTGGTCATTATTTCCCCAACTAGAAGAACCGTTATTCTGATCGTTGGACTGAGTATTGTTGCCCCAAGCAGAGTCTCCCTGGCCACTGGATTGATTATTGTTGCTGTCGGCCCATCCAGAGGAGTCATTATTGTCGTTGGAATTATTGTTATCACCCCAGCTGGTAGAGTTATTGTTCTGGTCGTTGAATTGGTTGCCATTGTCCCACCCGGAATTACCTTGATTGTTGGACTGGTCATTATCCCCGGTTCCCCAAGCAGAATTGTTTTGATTCTGTGGTGATTGCTGCTTGCTTCCGCCTCCCGAGTTTCCATTCGGGTTCCATCCTTGATTTGGCGAGGATTTCTTGCTGTTGCCTCCATTGGAGTTATTATTATTTCCTCCCCAATTGTTATTGGATCCAGAACCATCTCCACCCCAACCATTGTTGTTGCCCCCGCCACCAGATTTCTTGTCATTGTTGGCCCCTGACATCATTGGCGTGTTGATTCCTGGCGGCCTCTGATTATTTGCTCGAGGTGAGTTCAACTGCTGACGATTCACTCCTGGGCCATTGAATCCTTGACTGAAGGGCGGGCCGTGTAGCAGAGGAGGACCCCCAGGGATCTGCATGTGAGGAGGACCGACATGAGAAGGATAGGTACTATATCCAATCTTGATAGGAGGTTTCACTACAAGAGTCTCCACTGGATTCCCATAGTGCTGGCCATGATAAACTCGTAGTACCCCACTTCGTTGGCAGAAGAATGCGTTTGGGCGGGGGTCGGTATGAATCTCAAGGACATCCTCGCGTTGGATTACCTCTGACCTGCGACTCCGAATTGTTCGGTCTTTTGACGGCAAGTCAACACCTGCGACTGGGCTCGATCTTTGTGCGGCTGTATTCATGGTGCTGTATGGGAGTTGCGATGGTTGGTTGTTGTTTCGAGATTGAATTTGAATTTGATTTCCTCGATTGTTTGGGTTTGGATTTCGGTTGTTGTTTTGGTAAGAATTCTGCCACCCTCCATATTGAGACTGTCCCCCACCGCCATTCTGGTTAAAACGTTGCTGATTTGGCCGCCCTCCGTTCTGTCCATTCTGTCCGTTTTGGGTGCTGGAATCAGCCCCCTGGCCACATTGGCACGGTTCCTTTTGGGCTTGACTACCACTGTCATTAGACTTATTCTTGCCACCCTTTTTTGAATCCGATTTCACTTTTGAGGCTTCTTCATCCGCAAATCGAACTTTTTTGGTTGTTTTCTTTTTGGCCGGTGCCGCGGAAGATTCGCTATCATCTGCTGAAGAAGAACTGTCTGACTCGTACTCGCTGCTGGATATTTCGACGTAGACGGAAACCTTACGTGAAGGCGAGTTCGCGCGGGACTTTTTAGGAAGCTTTGGTTTGGAGGCCGTTTCTTTTTTTGGCTCAGGGGTTGGTGGCGGCGGCGGGGGCTCTTCTTTTGGCTTCGACTCAGGTGGAGATGCTGCCTCTGGTTTTGGCTTGGGCTTAGGCTTGGGCTTTGGTTTTGGAAGCGGAACCCCAGTCACCCATTCCGTCAACGAGTCGGGATATCCGATTCCGACGGCCCCCATTTGCGGCCGAATTTTAGTTAATAATATTGGATGGATAAGAAGGATGGGGTGGGATTGTGTGATATTTTGGTGGAACAGTGGTATCGAAATGTGACTCCAGCTGGGGACTATATCGAGGCTGCTCTGTGGGTCCAATTAGCAAGATGGCTGTGATTCACGGCTATTGGATTTCTCACATTGATACAAGAATTGACCAAATAGTCCACTTAAAATGGCCTCAGCGACCGTGGAACAAGTGTTGTTAAAGAGATGGATTTGATGATTGGATTGGTATCTGCTACTCAAGAACAGATAGAAATGGAGCTATTCTAGTCCTGTATGGATTGGTGTCTAGCAGAAGTTAGCAATGCATTTGTAGCTATGTCAAGGCCAGATCCAGGCAGGCTGCACTCCTGACAGTGAAGAGAGAGAGGAGCTCCTACTACTCGAACGCCAGGATTAGTCCGCAGAGACAGAGATTACGAGGGATACAATAGTCAAAACATCCCGAATGCAGGAATGGGAACGTTGGGAGGTGGAAACGCGACCTGCAGCAGTTGCTGGTGGTTGTTGAACACTAGCTGACGCGCATCTGGCGAGGTTGGAGGTGAATATAGAGGTCTGGTGAGGGCAGAAACAGACACATGAAAACCAGAGAGAGGGCTGTGAAGACTTTCAAGAATGATGTTAGCGGTTGTGTTGAGAGTCCGCAATAAGCGCGCTCTCTCCAGAGACCGAAGGCACCACTCGCCACCGCCCGCCAAATCCAGACCGCGTCGAGGTACTGTTTGTGTTGTACATCGCGAATCCGAAGAACAATATTTCTAATATGGGGAAATGAAATCTCTCGACCGCTGATTGGTGTCTTTTTAATTACTCACCACCAGATGCGAATCTCCCAAATTCGTCAAAAATACCGACGACTTAAGCACGAAAAATGTATCTATTCAACTTACAAAGCGAAGCATACCTCAAGAGAAAGTAGCGGGAGCTCAAGGGGTATATATGCTAAATAACTCAACGGATCAAGATATTCTTACTGAGAATTGTAGGCCTCTATCAGCGCCGCACTGGCGACGCCTGTCAAACATTCACAGATGAAGTAGAAAAAACCAACGTCTACCTCAATGTTAAGCCTTGATATTCCATCAAAGCTTGGCCCTTTCTTTCAATTCCTTTTCTTTCCACCGCCTGCTGACGACCACGCCTCGCCAGTAGCTCCAAATTCCTAACAACCCTGCGAATGGCGGGCACAGATAAAGTAGCCAGGCCCACCATCTAGGACTCCTCCCCTTGACGGCACCCATAACCCTCTCTAACTCCTTCTTCAAATCATCCTTTCCGCCATCATTCCACACCACCACTCCTCTCCCTCCCTCTTGCTCCATAAATTCGGCCCTCTTCGCCTTCTCCCTCACATCCCCTTGACTGCCAACTCTATTCTTTGCATCCTCCTCAGTCAAATGTGGATCCCTATCTCTCAACCTCTGCATTTGTATCTTCGGATCGCTCACAGCAACAACCATGACCATGCCACATATTGAGTCCAGCCCGCTCTCAAACAGCAACGGCACATCCAAGACCACTGCCCAATGACCTTTCAGATAGCACAGCAGCAAAGCTTTATACATCTCCTTCCTGACCGCCGGATGCACAATCCCATTCAACACCCCTCTATCCTTCCTCCTCTCCTCACTATCACCAAACACTCTCCTCCCCAACACCGGCCGGTTTAACGGCGCGCCTTGCGGGTATTTCGGGACATCGTATTCGGAGGCAGGGAGTAGCAGGTCTGGAGTCGTGGGCAGGAAGTGTTTTAGGATGGCATTGTAGCCCGAAGTACCTGGCTCGACGACTTTGCGGGCTAGGAGATCTGCGTCGATTATGGGAAGGGAGTATGGGGGTGCAGAGAGGATGGAGGAGACGGTGGATTTGCCGGTTGCGATTGAGCCTGTGAGGCCGAGGAGGAGCATTTTCCTTGTTAGCTGTCTGTGGATTATTGTTTTAAAAGTTGACGCGTGTAATTGAGAGGCATTCTATACAAGAGTTGGCATGGAATGGGGTGGTGTGAGGTTCACCGACGATCGCGGGGATGTTCGCGCTGCCGAGGGCTGGGCCGGCTTGATCTTTGATGCGCCGAGCCGATCTTTCTTCTTCACCTCCTTTCATCTGTCTTTTGATTTTCACAACTCCACTTGGTTCTTTGTAAACTTAAAACCAAGCATTTGGTAAACATTAAAGGCATCGTTCAGATCTAAGTGTTTTCTGTACTCCTTCTTATTTTTCGTCCGTGCTGCGTCCCTTCCCCTGAAACTTTGGGTGTTATGATTCGCCAGTATATTTTCAAGGATTAAACTACTGACGACATCAAGAAAATCGAAGGGCGAAAAGAGCTCGCACACCGGAGAGCTGCAAGTTTGTCACTCTCCATAGCTGAGTGGCCTAATGAACGTGGGTTTGTTTCAATGTCAATGCCGCTGCTGCAGGTGGTGAATACCTTCCAGGATAAACAACCCAGAACTCGATAGAGTCGATACCGAGTTAGTACCGGCATCTCAACCTGAATGGGGAAGCCTCCTATCATACCACTGACGTGTTGTATATTTCTTCAAGAAATTAAGTGGAGTCTCAGCTCGAATTCCCTAATCATGAAGGAGCCTGCTCAAACGTACCGGCCGGTGGATAAGAGCTAAAGCTCCCCAGCTGTCCTTGCGCCCCTTCTCATCAGCTTTTGTTTTGGGTTTTCAGACCACGAATTTTACATACTTTTCTTCTTGAATTCAGGAAGAAGAAACATCGCGAGCAGCTATGACTTTCGGCGTGAACGACGGTTCTCTCACAATCCAGAATGGATCAACCTCCAAAGCATCTGAATCACACAAAAAGCCAAGCTCAATTCTTCATCCAAATCTCGTCATCAGATCGAAAGATGAGATTCCTTCTCCGGAATCTCTAGACTTGGGAGAGGAATTGCCCGGCTGGCACGGATACATAGAATGGGAACAATACCCGGAAAGGAAAAAGAGGGTCAAAGAATTCATGAAGAAATTCGACTTCCCTGGTGTGAGTCTACCATTCATTTTGCACTCCGTCCAAGCAATACGTTTGAACCCATTCTAAGTATCCTTGCTGACCAAAAGATTTTAGCCTCCAGAATTCCAACTTGTACCGCTTCCTAAAACAAACCCAATCCTGGAAGGCGTTAGATGGAAGCAATATCATTATGCGCTTGGGAGCGCAACAAAAGATATGCCTGCTGAGAGCTGGCTGTTCGTGGAGAAGGAAAAAAACCCTGACATGATCCATGTCCTACAGTTTCCATACAACGGAGAGCCTCCAAGGGTGAACACTTCCATCACAAATGTACAGACTCAAGATGCTGATAACATCGAAGGATCGTCTAGTGGAGACAGCAATCACACGAAACGAAGATCACTTCGTACGGAATCATGGCGGAATTCCCGAAATTGACGAGGATGCGTATTTTTTTGATGTTGCAGGGCTGGTCAACACCCCGAAGCGAATAACAATGAAGGACTTGAAGAACGAGAAACTTTTCCCTCGCCAAAGCACGACTGTCACTCTTCAGTGCTCAGGCACAAGACGAATCGAGCAAATCCAAAAATACCCAGGAGATGGAGACGAGCTAATCAACGCTCCGGTAGGCCACCGCATTTTTACTCACGATCATCTAGCTAACCGTTCTGAAGTGGGGAGAAGGCGCCATAGGAACCGCAAAGTGGACCGGTGTATCTCTTAAGAAAGTAATCAAATATTGCGGTGGCTTGAAGGATCCTGCAGCAACCGCGCACGTCGAATTTCTCGGCGCAGATACCTATTTCAAAAAAGGCGAGGTCTTCAATTACGCTGTCTCTGTGCCCTGGCGCAAAGTCAAGATCAACGAAGTGCTACTGGCATGGGAAATGAACGGCAAACCCTTGCCAAAAATCCACGGCTTCCCTCTGCGTGCCGTTGTTTTCGGTTACATTGGTGCTCGGTCTTGCAAGTGGTTGACAAGAATCAACGTCCTTCCAACGGAATCTATGGGGCCAGTACAGCAAAAGGAATACCTGTATTACAACTCCCAAGTCGGCAAACATAATTCGACGTATTCATTGGGTTTCAGTATTCAGGATATGCCCGTCAGTTCTGCTATCATGAGCCCTGTGACAATGGATCAGATCATCCATGAGGGAACGATTAAGATGAGGGGCTGGGCATACTCTGGGGGTGGGCATTGGCCTGTGAGAGTCGAGGCTAGTGGCGATGGAGGCAGCGTATGGTATGAGGTTCCCTACCAAAATATGACCGAAAAGTACTTCCATGCATGGAGACTGTGGGAAATCGACCTACCTGTTGATGCCGAGGGGTGGCTAGAGCTGGTTGTCAGATGTTGGGATAATTCGATGAATACCCAGCCGACTTTTGTCAGATCTGCTTGGTAAGGCCTGAACCCCGTTTTCATGAGAGCAAGCTTATGAAATAGGAACTGGGATCTACATGTTACATCCTCGTGTCATCGAATCAAGATCTACAGCATCAACAAAACTCGCCCAGCGACGGCTGCTAGACTGAAGGAGTTTGAAGACGCGGGCATCCCCTTCTTGCCAATCACTCTTCCTGGAGAGTTAGCCGTGGAAGACGAGGAAACTTACTTGAAGGAAATGGAAAAGAGAGGTGGAAGAGATCCACTTGAGTGAGCTTGCTCGGCAATTCTTCATTTACCCCTGGGTCTCGTTCTCTCGATACCGCGGGAAGTTAGCATCTTCTTTGCTCCAATATATAATCTTGCAGCAGATCTAATATAAGATGCAAAATTATTGAAAACAATTCTCAGAGATGTCTTCATGGGATTCACAGAGCAGTACAGCTTCTGATTACACCATATTGGGTTACGGCAAGAGACATTCAGTTAAGTCATGTACTGCAAAAAGGGGCATGGGCTCCGATGATCGAGGTTACAAATTCTCGGGTGCAACAGTTCGAGAAAATATTTTGAGACAAGTAAACCCAGAACAAGCTTGAATTGTAGCAGTATCACTAATGAAACCCAGTAGTTTCACGGTACCAGCATTCTAAGGAAATCTGAGCAACATGACTAGTCCAAGCAGTCAGATATCCCTTTTCGGAATACAGATGGTAGAACTCATCGGTGGCGATCACTCTTCGCCTTCACGTTTGCTCAATCCGCCCAGTCCAGAACCGCCTAGGCCATCCACAACGGGCAAATTAAGCCCGTTCGTAACACCACCTAACGTAGAGCCTACAACACCCCCGACAACCGGTCCAACAACAGGAATCTTGCCCAACAAGCCACCGGCAGCACCCCCAACTGCACCACCACCATTGTTAGAACCGCCGCTATTCCCACCTCCAAGACTGCCCAATCCATTCAGCTCACCCAAAGCACCAGCCAGACCCTGTCTCTTTTCCTTCTCCCCCTCATCACGCTCAACATGTGTCTTCCCATGGCCAGTAATAGGATCGTCATCAGTAGAATGATGATGATGATTTTCAGGCGTATGAGTAGCCTCTGCTGCTCTCGCCCAATGAATCGTCACTCCCCCATGATGCCCCCCATGACCCCCCTTCCCTCCCTTCGCCTCTCGAGGCAAAATCACATGCCCATCCCCATCTCCTTCACCATGCCCATACCCATGATGATGTCCCGGCGCATGGTTAGCATCTCTCTTCCCACCCTTCGTCAATCCTCCAAGTATTGCGCCAATTGCTCCAAGTCCGCCGCCTAGACCGCCGGCTCCGCTGCCGTGATTGGAGTTCTTTATTGCACTGAGGGCGGCGGTCACTTTATCGATGATTTCTTGCTCGCTGGGGCCTCCGAGTGGGAGTGGATCGCCTTCTTCGTCGACTACGGGGGAGCCGGAGGCTGTAGGCGTGTCGCGGGTCTAGGGGGATGTCAGTGTGTATGCAAAATGGAAGGGGAGGATGGCGTGCTTCGAGGAAGGGGGCTGCGAGGGTGAGGGGGAGTAGAGCTAGGATGAGGGTGTTTGAGAGATGCATTTTGAGCTGGTTCTTTTATAGTGACTGTCTGTATGGTTGTTGGCGGAGTTCTGATTTAAGGAATGAATTGCCTGCTGGAAGGAAAGTGCAGAGTTAGGGGTTATGGAAGGTATTCATGTACCTCCGAATTTCAGACTTGTGCATTCTTCGGAGCTTTCAGAGATGGAGAAGAATCTACAGTTAACATGTGCCTGAGTGATGGGCTAGGAATTTCCGAGACATTGATATATGATCCCGTTTCATCGTTCTTTCAAACAGCAGTAAAGTAGTACGAAGCCCTTTATGATTGGCGAGGTACTTTAAAGCCTCAGCGATTCCTAATGCTGCAAAATTATATGAATGTGATGTATATAGCTGATAGGCTTAGATATGAAATCATATGCCTTTTTGTCTCAAGCGCAATGTTCTGCAACATAGCAGATCTGGTACCTTGGACACCAAAATGATTAGCCGGAATGTCTTGATGACTTCTTCTTCGTAGGACGAGTACCAAATTCTCCGGATTTCAGATCTGGGTTATGCCGTGTGATGCATACTTTGTGTCAGGCATTGTAACACCGTAGCTAAGCCATTAGAGTTTGGTGAAGCTAAGGTACCAGGAGCACCCAACCCCTCTACTCTTGAGTATCGGTTGAAATCGGATCTGCTCGAAGACACTTCATGGAGGCCGTCTTTCCGTCAAATCGCGACGAGATGCCCCATTCCCATAAATATTTTTTCTCTGTGTTATGCTACAAAGACTTCTATATCCAAACA